>ERZ773241.500-NODE-500-length-44243-cov-10.942948_pt1 | contig 44243 bp, 41 predicted proteins | sample MGYA00580989_ERZ773241 | MGnify/ENA primary metagenome ERZ773241 (study PRJEB29015, sample SAMEA2737804) | human gut metagenome | biome: human gut; feature: human-associated habitat; material: faeces | place: China | collected 2012 ... | reverse complement strand
GCAGGCGAAAAATCCCTCGCTGTTGGTCATATTCCCGGTTTTCAGATAGACCCTATGGGAAAATGTGGATAATATGGAGAACGGCTTGACAAATCCTAAAATATAACATATATTATATAATATCAGTTATACAAAGGAGACCACCCATGCCGCCGAAAGCGAAAATCACAAAGGAAATGATCGTGGAGGAAGCGTTCCAGATCGCGCGAACTCAGGGGGCGGACAAGATCACTGCCCGCAGCATCGCCCAGCGGCTGAAATGCTCTACGCAGCCGGTGCTGTACTACTTCGCGACCGTAGAGGAGATCAAAGAAGCCGTATACCAGCGGGCGGACGCGTATCACACCCGTTTCCTGATGGGCACGGAGGGTGGCGGCGATGGGATGCTGGGCATTGGATTGCGGTATGTCCGGTTCGCAGCGGAGGAACGGAACCTGTTCCACCTGCTGTTCCAGCCCGGCGCGTTTTCGGGAGCCAGCCTGAACGATCTGGTTTCGTCGGAAGAACTGAACCCTATTATTCAGGCACTGCGGCAGGAGACAGGGGTGACGGAGGACGCGGCCAGAGAGATTTTTTCTACGCTGTTCGTTTTCGTTCACGGCTATGCCAGCCTGCTGGCAAACAACGAAATGAAGCTGGAAGAAGACCAATTGGCATTGTCCCTGAAAAAAGTATTTTTGGGTGCCGTATGCGCGGAAAAGGAGATTGAAAATGAGGGAAATATATGAAAAGAGCGAACTGCGCTTTGCACTGATATGGATCGGCATTTACGTCGTTCTGATGAGCGTTGCTGACGGCGTTTCGGAGACGATCGGCGCTGCCAAAATCGTCACCGCGCCGATCTGCGCCGGACTGGTGCTTGCCATGTACCTGTGGATTCGCAGAAACGGCCTGAAAGAGAAATACGGCCTTTGCCCGTTTCAGGGAAGCGCGAAGCAGTATTTGTTTTTCATCCCTCTGGTGCTGCTGGCGTCCACCAATCTCTGGTGGGGCGTCCGGATGAATTACTCGCCGGCGGAAACCGCACTGTACGTCATTAGTATGCTGTGTGTGGGCTTTCTGGAGGAAGTGATCTTCCGGGGCTTCCTGTTCAAAGCTCTGTGCCGGACGAGCGTGAAGCAGGCGGTGGTGATTTCCAGCGTCACCTTCGGTATCGGCCATATCGTGAATCTGCTGAACGGGCGGGATATTCCCGAAACCATTTTGCAGATTTGCTACGCCGTCGCCATAGGTTTCCTGTTCACGATCCTCTTTCTCAGGGGGAAGAGCCTGTGGCCGTGCATCCTCACCCACAGCGCGATCAACAGCCTGAGTGCGTTCGCAAACGACGGCGGTGCGCCGGCGTGGCACGGCATTGCGGGCAGCGCGTTTTTGTGTCTGGTTTCCCTTGCCTATGTATGGTATATCCTCCGCGCAACGAAAAAAGAACAGGTTTCCCATGAATAAAGTTGAGCCGCCGGTTATCCGGCGGCTCGTTTGCTTCAAAGAGGAAAAAGGCTTTTTATTCGCCCAGCGCGAGAAAATCCGCCGGGTTCATAGGCTCGTCCTGATGGGTGACGCTGAAATGGATGTGGCTGCCCAGCGTGGTCTCCACCAGAGCGGTGTCGCCCACGTAGCCGATGACCTGCCCGGCGCTTACCGTGTCCCCGGACTTCACCGGGATGTCCTGACTCAGGCTGGCGTACCGGGTGAGGTAGCCGCCGTCGTGGCGGATGACCACGGTGTAGCCCATGGAATCGTCTTCGTAGACGGTGTAAACCTCGCCGTCCGCGGCGGCGCAGACCTCAGTCCCCGCGTCCGCGGCGATGTCCACGCCGTTGTGGACGCGCCAGTCCCGGGTGGTCTCATTGTAGCTCAGCGCTTCCATGGAGTAGGCGGAGATCTCCTCGCCGGAAACCGGAGACGTGGTCTTGAACGGCTTCTTCGCGGTGGGAGCGGGGGTTGTACCCTGCGTCGCGGGGGGCGTGGACTGAGTCTGGGGCTGGGTAGCCAGCGCCGGGACATCCTCGGATTCCATGGTTCCTACGAGGATGTCTTCCCCCACGGATTCCTGAATGGAGACCTCCTCCACGCGGTTGGCGTTTCGATAGTATACATAGCTGGTGATCCCGATGGCGGCTGCGCACAGGATCAGGGCTATGTAGTAGCCCTTTCCGCCGCGGCCGGCATGTTTGTTGTCGCTCATTTGTTAAGCACCTCCGAGGCTGATTATTGCCGGGATTTCCGGAGGTTAAACATAAAGAACGAAATATTTCGGGATTATTCTCCCAGCCGCTCGACGATCTCCCGGATGGCGTCCGCCTGCTTTTGCGTCAGCGCCGCCTGTCCGGCGTCGCAGCGGGCGAAGTATTCCGTCAGGTTCACTTCGTATTCGGTGCCGATCTCGGTCTCCACCGTGAACTCCGTGGAACAGCTGCAAATGTCGTCGCTGGTATAGTCCAGATTTTCCAGAATGGCCGTCAGCGTAACGGCGTCGCTGCCGGAGAGCGTGTAGGCACTTCCGTCCAGCGTTACGGTGGCGGAGGTGTTCCCACAGTAACCGTCCTCCGTGCCGCCGGTGGTTTCGGGTTCATCGGCGGGGGCGTGGGTGTGACCGCCGTCCGCAGGAGCGGCCTCCTCAATGGCATCGAAATTGGGGGCGGCGTTCTTCTGGGCGGCCGCTTCGGCAATGGACATCGGGGCTTTATCTACGGCCGCGGCGGTCTTGGAGGAACCCATGTGGCCGAAGAAATAGGAGAACATGGTGCCCGCCAGCAGCACTACCGCGAGACAAGCAGCCATTGCCGCCCAGCGCTGCCAATGCACCTGGGGCTTCTTGGCCTGAGTGCGCAGGGCGTCCGTTTCGGCGACCAGATCGGCGGGAAGCAGACTCAGCGCGTCATGAAGTTTTTCGGAAGTCATACGCAAAAGCCCTCCTTTTCCAGATACTCTTTCAGCCCCACCCGGGTGCGGTAGAGCAGGCTCTTGCACTTGCTTTCCGACATGCCGCAGTAGGCCGCGACCTCTTTCAGAGAGTCGAGGAAATAGTACCGCCCGATGAAGGCGTTCCGGGCTTCCTCACTTTGCAGCCGCAGGTAAATGCCGATGGTGTCGGCCAGCAGCTTGACGTTGATGATCTCCTCGGTGGTGTTGCCCCCGGACACGCAGTCGTCCAGCTCGGACAGGGACAGGGCATATTGGGAATCCCGCCGCTTGTCCCGGGTACGGTAGCGGAAGCGGTCGATGGAAATGCGCCGGGTGAGCTTGGCAAGATACGCGGAAAGCACCGACGGCCGCTGGGGCGGTATGGAATTCCATGCGGCGAGGTATGTATCGTTGACGCTCTCCCGGCTGTCCTCCATGTCCGCGAGGATGTTGCAGGCGATCTTGGTCAGGTAGCGGTCATATTTGGTCTGGGTCTCCTGAATGGCGGTTTCGTCCCGGTTCCAGTACAGTGTGACGATCTGTTCGTCTTCCATTTGCGTCACTCCTTCCTATCAATAGATATCTCGACAAATTTCTGACTTGGTTGCAAAATTCAAAAAACTTTGTAAGAATACGCGCCCCGCCGGGAAACCTCGACGGGGCGCAGCAATTTATTCCTCTTCCAATACCGCGATGTGAACGGTGTCCAGCTGGCTCTTGTCCACGGTGGTGGGCGCGCCCATCATCAGGTCCTGCGCGTTCTTGTTCATGGGGAAGGTGATGACCTCCCGGATGGACTCTTCACCGGTAAGCAGCATAATGAGACGATCAACACCGGGAGCGGCGCCCGCGTGCGGGGGCGCGCCATAGGTGAAGGCGTTGTACATGGCGGGGAACTTGGCCTTGACGTCGGCCTCGCCCAGGCCCACCATCTCGAAAGCCTTGACCATGATCTCCGGGTCGTGGTTCCGCACGGCGCCGGAGGCGGACTCGTAGCCGTTGACAACCAGATCGTACTGATCGGCCTTGATGGCCAGCAGCTTGTCCATATCGCCCTCGGCATCCTCCAGCGCCTTCAGGCCGCCCTGAGGCATGGAGAAGGGGTTGTGGCAGAATTCCAGAGCGCCGGATTCCTCACCGATCTCGTACATGGGGAAGTCCACGATCCAGCACAGAGCGTATTGCTCCTCGTCAAAGTGACCGGGAATCCGCTTGCCCAGCATGGTACGAATGACACCGGCGGTCTTCTGGGCGACGGCTTTCTTGCCCGCCGCCATGCAGACGAAGCTGCCGGGCTTCAGGTTCAGCTTGGCGGTCAGCGCATCCTTGCAATCCGTCAGGAACTTGGAAACGCCGCCGGTGAGATTTCCGTTTTCGTCCACCTTCACCCAGCAGGCTTTGCTGCCGGTCTGGACTTCCACGTCGGCCAGCAGCTTGTCGATCCACTTCCTCGCCTGGGTGAAGTTGTCCACGGCGACAGCCTTGACGGTCGCGCCCTCGAAGGGGGTGAAGCCGCAGCCCTGCACCTCAGCGGTGATGTCCTGAATTTCCAGATCGATACGCAGGTCGGGCTTGTCGGAACCGTAGCGTTCCATGGCCTCATTATAAGGAATGTGACGGAAAGGGGCAGCGGAGACCCGCTTGTACTTGCCGAACTTGTGGAACACGGGCACCAGCACATCTTCCAATACGCTCAGCACGTCCGCCTGACTGGCAAAGGCCATTTCCATATCCAGCTGATAGAATTCACCGGGGGTGCGGTCGGCGCGGGCGTCCTCGTCCCGGAAGCAGGGGGCGATCTGGAAGTAACGGTCAAAGCCGGAGGTCATCAGCAGCTGCTTGAACTGCTGGGGCGCCTGAGGCAGAGCGTAGAACTTGCCGGGGTGGTTCCGGGCGGGAACCAGGTAGTCCCGGGCGCCCTCAGGGGAGGAAGCGGTGAGGATGGGGGTGGTGATCTCCAAAAATCCCTTCTCGGTCATCAGCCGCCGCAGCTCGGCCACCACCTGACAGCGCAGGACGATGTTGGACTTTACGGCGGGGTTGCGCAGGTCGAGGAAGCGGTATTTCAGGCGGGTGTTCTCGTCGGCGTCTTTGCTCTTGTTGATCTCAAAGGGCAGCTGGTTGTGAATGCACTTGCCCAGCACCTCGAGCTTCTCGGGGACGACCTCGATTTCGCCGGTGGGGAGCTTGGGATTCTTGCTCTCCCGCTCCCGGACGATGCCGGTGACGGAGATGGTGGACTCCTTGTTGATGGGCTTGATGAGCTTCATCATTTCTTCGGTTTCAATGACCACCTGGGTGGTGCCGTAGAAATCCCGCAGGACGCAGAACGCGAAATTCGCGCCCACCTCCCGGACATTCTCCAGCCAGCCAACGATGGTTACGGACTTGCCCGCGTCGGAAAGACGCAGCTCGCCGCAGTTATGGGTTCTGGATTGCATCATGGATGAAAACCTCTCTTATATCTGGTGTTTTCTGATTTAGCTGTCCTATTATCCCACAAACAACCGGAAAAGTCAATCTTTCCAGAAAGGAATTTGCACTCAGAGAAACGAAAAAGCGGTATCCCTTTATGCGTTGGGATACCGCTTCCGTATTTGTCATACTTCTTCCGCCGCGATGGCTTCCAGCCATTTTTCCATGTACACCTTCTGCACCACCGCCGCCGTGCAGCTGTAGAGCAGCCGCTTTTCATCGGAGGAATCCTCGTCGGAGGATTCAATGGTCTCCCTGACCTCAAACTGGAACAGCAGGAGGTTTTCCAGCTCCCGGCAGAAGTAATCATAGGCTTTTTCCAGCGGATAGGTGCGCTCCTGAAGCCGCAGAAAGCAGGCCAGCGCGTCCAGCGACAGGACGTTCTTCGCTACGGCGATGAAGAAAAGATACGCCACCTGATCCCGGCTGTACTGCTTCTTCACCGGGCTGGACAGCAGCCCCCGCTTGACGTAGTTGCTGATCATGGACGCCGTAAGGGGCGTTTCCAGAATGGGGGACAGGTAGCGGCAGATATATTTGGTGGCCTGTTCCAGATACAGACCCACGTCGGGAATCTCCTGATAACGGGGCAGACGGAAGTCCTGAACGGACTGGCCGATCTGCTGTTTGATTTCCTGTTTCATCCATATCACCGGTGGTATTATACCGTAAAGCTAAGAAAAAGTCAATCTCAAAATCTTATCTTAAGATTCTCTTGACATCTTCATGGGTTGTTGATACAATATCATCGGTTATTAAAAAACCGATGATTAGTAATCGAGGGATCAGTATGAAATATAAAATCGCAGCGGATTCTTCCTGCAACATCGTCTCCGGGGAGGACGGCACGTTTGCCTCCGTTCCTATGAAGATCGTGGCGGAACGGGAATATGTGGACGACGCAAATCTGGACGTGGCGCAGATGGTGGAGGATCTGAAGCAATATAAGGGGAAGTCCGGTTCTTCCTGCCCCAACGTGGGGGAGTGGCTGGAAGCCTTCGGTGACGCTGAGGAAGTTTTCGGCATCACCATTTCCAAGCACCTGTCGGGCAGCTACAACGCGGCCAGACACGCTGCCGATACGTACATGGCCGAGCATCCGGCCAGAAAGGTGTTCATCTTTGATTCTCTGGCAACGGGACCGGAAATGATGATGCTGGCGCAGAAGATCCGTCAGTGCGAGGACGCGGGTGACGATTTCGAGACCACGAAGGAAAAGGTGCTGGATTATCACAACCATCTGCACACCCTGTTCTGCCTGGAATCCATGAACAACCTGGCAAGAAACGGTCGGGTGAACATCGCCGTGGCGAAGATCGCCGGGATGCTGGGCATCCGGGTGGCGGGAGAGGCCAAGGGCGGCCAGGTCGCCCCGGTGCATAAGCCCAGAGGACTGAGAAAAACCACCCAGATGCTGGTGGATATGGTAAAAGAGCGGGGCTTCCGGGACGGCGGATATATCCGGGTCGCCCACTGCTTCGCCGAGGAAGCGGCGGCTGATTTCCGGGAAGCGCTGCTGGCCGAGTTCCCCCATGCCCGCTTCATGTTGGAGCCGACGACGGCGCTGTGCAGCTACTATGCGGAGGTGGGCGGTCTGATCATCGGCTTTGAGGGCGCGTTCAACACCCACAACGACAACCGGCACTTTTAACGCAAAATACATTGACCGGCGCGGCAATTCTGCCGCGCCGGTATTTTGCGCTTTGTGGTGGAAAAATGCCCCGGGATGTGCTATAATGGAGCGCAGTCATGATTTTGGAGGTACCATATGCTGCCGGAAGCCTTTTTGGAGCGCATGAAGCGCCAGCTGGGAGACGAATATGAGCGCTACCTTGACAGCCTGGACCGCCCCCGGGCGGTGGCGCTGCGGTTCAATCCCCTGAAAGGGGAGATCCCACAGCTGCCCTTCGTGGGACAGCCGGTGCCATGGGAGCCGATGGGGTACTATTACGACCCTGACGCCCGACCCGGCCTGCACGTTTTTCATGAGGCGGGCGTCTACTACCTTCAGGAAGCCAGCGCCATGGCGCCGGTGGCCTTGCTCGATCCCCAACCCGGCGAGCGGGTCTGCGACCTGTGCGCCGCTCCCGGCGGCAAGACCACCCAGATCGCCGGACGGATGATGGGGCGGGGCTTTTTGCTCTGCAATGAGATCAACCCCAAGCGGGCGAAAATTCTATCCCGGAACATTGAGCGCATGGCCGTTTCTAACGCACTGGTGACCAACGAGCATCCGGCCACGCTGGCGCAGCGGTTTGCCGGTTTCTTTGACCGGGTGCTGGTGGACGCGCCCTGTTCCGGAGAGGGAATGTTCCGGAAAGAGGAAGCCGCCGTCACGGACTGGAGTCAGGAAACCGTGGAGATGTGCGCCCGGCGGCAGGCGGAAATTCTGAGTTCCGCCGCGGCGCTGGTTCGTCCCGGCGGGCATCTGGTGTACTCCACCTGCACCTTTTCCCCGGAGGAGGACGAACAGGCGGTGGCGCGGTTTTTGGAAAATCACCCCGAATTTGTCCCGGAAACCGTGGACGCACCGTGGTTCGAGGCCGGGGAAAACGGGAGCTTCCGCCTGTGGCCCCATAAGCTGCTGGGGGAGGGACATTTTGCCGCCGTGCTGCGTAAGATGGAAGGCAGCGAAGAAAGTACCGTGATTCCCGCCGGGGAAAAACTTCCGAAAACATGGCAGCCCTTTGCGGCCAGCCTTGGCATCCGCCTGCCCGACGGGAAGGCGTCCACCTTCGGAGACACCCTGTACTGGGCGCCGCCCGATATGCCGGACATCCGAAAGCTGAAAGTCCTCCGCCCCGGACTGGAGCTGGGGACGGTGAAAAAAGACCGCTTTGAGCCTGCCCACGCCCTGGCGCTGTGGCTGAAAACCTGTGAAAACCAACAGGATTACCCGGCGGACTCCGGGGAGATAAGCGCTTATCTCCGGGGGGACGTGGTGCCGTCCACGCAGAAGGGCTGGTGCCTCGTCTCAGCGGGCGGCTATTCCATCGGCTGGGGAAAAGGCGACGGACGAGTGCTGAAAAATCACTATCCGAAGGGATTGCGGCGGTAAATAACGGGATTTTCAGCGGAAAAATTCCTGTGTTTCCCGGAAGTGTTCCCTCCGGCAATGGTACTTTACAAGATTCGCTATGTATGATATAATACCCTAGCCTATGTATGACGATTGACGAATCCAATCACAAGGAGAGGATATTCCTTGGCAAGATATGAAATTAACGGCGGTCATCCCCTGAACGGTACCGTCACGATCAGCGGCGCGAAGAACGCGGCCGTGGCGATCCTGCCCGCGGCTCTGCTGGTCAGCGGCAAGTGCCGGATCGAGAATGTTCCCAATATTTCCGATGTCCGAATTCTGATGAGTATTCTCGACGGGATGGGTGCGAAGATCGTTACCCCGGAACCCGGTGTAGTGGAGATCGACTGCACGGACATTCATTGCAGCGAGCCGGATCAGCAGCTCGTCCGCAGAATGCGTGCCAGCTATTATCTGATGGGTGCGCTGCTGGGGCGGTTCGGCAGAGCTCATGTGGCGCTGCCCGGCGGCTGCAATTTTGCCTCCCGCCCCATTGACCAGCACATCAAGGGCTTCCTGGCGCTGGGCGCAGACGTTGACGAGACGGAAGAATATGTCGCTCTGACCCCCGGTCAGGAGGGACTGCATGGCGGACGGATCAGTCTGGATATGGCGTCCGTGGGCGCGACCGTCAATATCATGCTGGCGGCAACCCTGCTGCCCGGTCAGACCATCATCGAAAACGCGGCGAAGGAGCCGCACATCGTGGATCTGGCCAACTTCCTGAACACCATGGGCGCGCGGATCACCGGCGCGGGCACGGATACCGTCAAGATCCGGGGCGTCAATGCCCTGCGGGGCGGCACCTACGCCATCATCCCCGACCAGATCGAGGCGGGAACCTACCTGGCAGCGGTCACGGCGGTGGGCGGCAACGTGCTGGTGCAGAACGTGATCCCCAAGCACATGGAGTGCATCACCAGCAAGCTTCAGGAAATGGGCGCGAAGGTCATCAATTATGACGATTCCATCCGCATCATGCGCACGGGAAAACTGCGGCAGACCACGGTCAAGACCCGTCCCTACCCCGGCTTCCCCACGGATATGCAGGCGCAGGTCTGCGTGTGTATGGCGCTGGCGGGAGGAACCAGCCGCTTGACGGAAAGCGTTTATGAGACCCGGTTCTTCGGCTACTGCACCGAGCTGGAAAGCATGGGCGCGAGCATTCGCATCAGCGGAAAGACGGCGACGGTCACCGGTGTCGATCATCTCACGGGCAGCACCGTTTTTGCCCACGATCTGCGGGCAGGCGCGGCGCTGGTCATTGCGGGTCTGGCGGCCAGAGGCACCACCTTTGTGGAGCACATTCATTTCATTGAACGGGGCTACGAGAATCTGGTGGAGAAGCTCCGGGCGCTGGGCGCGGACATCTGCCGCGTGGAGGATGAATCTTAAGCGTTCTTTAGGCGGCTCTGAGCCTGTTCAGAGCCGCTTTTTGACAATTTTCTCATGACGGATTTGGTATGATGAAGTCGAAGCTACAGAAAGGAAGTACATACATATGAAGAAGCGATTTGTTTTGCACATTCTGGCGGCCTTCTTGCTGCTGACGCTCCTTGCCCCCCGGGGCTTTGCCACGGAAACGGACCCACCCGTGGAGAGCTGCGGCGACGGACTTTCGTGGTCGCTGGACGGCAGCACCCTGACCGTTTCCGGCAGCGGCGCCATGAAGGACTTTGAAGGCGGCGCGCCATGGTCGGGCAGCGCGGATCAGATTCATACCGTCGTACTCACCGGCGGCGTGACCAGCGTGGGCGCGGGGGCGTTCACGGATTACAAAAACCTGACGGCGGTGGATTTCGGCAATTCCCTGAAGGAGATCGGTGCAAGCGCCTTTCAGGGCTGCGAGGGACTGACGAAGATATCCCTCCCGGCATCCTTCCGCCGGTTCGGCGCAAGCTCTTTTGAGGGCTGCACCAATCTGACGGAGGTCTATTGCAGCGGCGGTATGCCCTCCTTCAACGCCAACTGCCTGTGGAACGGCAACAATATCACCATCTACTGCCCGGTGAACAACATCTGGCCCAGCGAGTACGTGGAGGAGCTGGAAACCAATTTCCACGGCCGCCTACAGGTGCTGACCGCCAACGGCTCCGACCCCTATCATTTTGAGGGCGAAGTCCAGGTAACCTCCCGGCCGACGGAGACGACGGCGCCGCCCACTACCCAGCCTGCGACCGAGCCGCCCACCGTCCCCACCACCCAGCCGCCCACGGTTCCCGAAACGACGCAGGCGACTCAGGCACCGGAGACCCTTCCCACGCAGCAAACGGTTCCCCCGACGCTGCCCGAGGAACAGAAGGACAGCTCTCCGGTAATCGGTATCCTCATCGGCGTTCTCATCGTCTCCGGAACGCTGAGCCTGCTGCTCATCGGTCTGCTCATTTACAGAAGAAAACGGGACGAGGACTACGACGACTGAGCGTCCACGTCTGAGCATGGGAACAATCCGTTCAAACATATTTAACAACTTCCGGAAAAATCACTCATTTTTTGATTTTTCCGGAAGCTTTTTTGGGCGTTACGGAAAAATTAAAAAAGTGGTTGTAAGTTCGGCAAAAATGATGTAAAATAATAAAATCCAATAGAATGCAAACTTGTATGAATAGCTCTTTTTCTGGAGGGATTTATTATGGAAAAACCCATTGTTCTTGTTATCATGGACGGCGTCGGCAAGGGTGACGGCGGCAGCGGCGACGCGGTCGCGGTCGCTAAGACCCCCACGCTGGATCATCTGCTTGCCACCTGCCCCCATACTTACCTGAAAGCCCACGGCACCGCCGTCGGTCTGCCCACTGACGATGATATGGGCAACTCCGAGGTCGGTCACAACGCGCTGGGCTGCGGCCAGATCTACTCTCAGGGCGCGAAGCTGGTCGGTGAGTCCATCGAAAACGGCACGCTCTATGCCTCCGAGACCTGGAAAGACCTGATTGCCAACGCCGTTTCCGGCAAGGCGCTGCATTTTCTGGGTCTGCTGTCCGACGGCAACGTCCATTCCAACATCCATCACCTGATTGCCATGCTGCGGGAAGCCCACGCCGAGGGCGTGAAGAAGGTCTACTGCCACATCCTTCTGGACGGCCGTGACGTGCCCGCCACCTCCGCGCTGGAGTATGTGGATATGCTGGAGAAGGTTCTCGCCGAGCTGAACACCGAGGGCTGCGATTACGCCATCGCCTCCGGCGGCGGCCGTATGCAGATCACCATGGACCGCTACGAGGCCAACTGGCCGATGGTAGAGCAGGGCTGGCGCACCCACGTTCAGGCAATCGGCAGAAGATTCCCCTCTGCCAAGGCGGCTATCGAGACCTACCGCGCAGAGACGGGCTGCATCGATCAGGATCTGCCCGCTTTCGTGATCGAGCGGAGCGGCGAGCCTGTGGCGAAGATCGCCAACGGCGACAGCGTCATCCTCTTCAACTTCCGGGGCGACCGGGCGCAGGAGATCTCTCTGGCCTTTGACCGCAAGGACTTTGACCACTTCGACCGGGGCGACTACACCGGCGTGAAGTTTGCCGGTATGCTCCAGTACGACGGCGACCTGAAGATCCCCCAGCATTATCTGGTGCAGCCCCCCGTCATCAAGCACACCCTGACCGAGGTGCTGTGCGCCGCCGGAATCCATGAGTACGCCCTGTCCGAGACCCAGAAGTACGGCCATGTGACCTATTTCTGGAACGGCAACCGTTCCGGCAAGGTGGACGAGAATCTGGAAGTCTACGAGGAAGTCCCCTCCGACGTGATCCCCTTCGAGAAGGCGCCTGCCATGAAGTCCAAGGAGATCACCGAAAAGATGGTGGAGAACATGGCATCCAGGAAGTTCCAGTTCCTGCGCTGCAACTTCCCCAACGGCGACATGGTTGGCCACACCGGCGTGTTTGACGCGGTGGTTTACGCCATGGAGTGCGTGGACAAGAGCGTGGCCGCCATTGTGGAGGCTGCCGACAAGTACGGCTACACCGTCCTGATCACCGCCGACCACGGCAACGCCGACCAGATGACCGAGACCAAGAAGGGAAAGACCTCCGTCCGCACGGCGCATTCCCTGAACCCCGTTCCCTTCATCATCTACGACCCCGACCACACCTGGGTCATCAAGGACGGCCACTACGGCCTTGCCAATGTGGCGCCCACCATTGTCAAGATGATGGGTCTGACCGCCCCCGACTGCTGGGAAGACAGCATGGTTTAAGGCGCTTGTAGCTCCCCTTTGTCAAAATACGTACTGAAAATTGGAGGTTGCATCTATGATCCGTCACGAAAACGAAAACGGAAGCGTCAATGTCAGCACCAGCGTCTACACGGACATTGTCGGCACCGCGGTCATCAACTGCTTCGGCGTCAAGGGCATGGCCGCCCGGAGCCTGTCCGACGGCTTGTACCATCTGCTCCGCCGGGAATCCGTGGGCAAGGGCGTGCATGTCCAGTTCAACGAGGACGACACCATTTCCATTGATCTGCATATTATCGTGGACAACAACGTAAACTTGAACGCCGTGGGCGCTTCCATTATTTCCGAGGTTCGCTATGTGGTGACCAACTGCACCGGCACCGAGGTTCGGGCCGTAAATGTTTATATCGATTCCATGGTGATCGGTTAAAGTTCGGAGGGAAATAAATTGAGAGAAACCATCAACGGAGCCGATCTTCGCAGAATGATTATCAGCGCGGCTGCCGCCATCGAAATCAACAAGCAGGCTCTCAACGAGCTGAACGTGTTCCCCGTGCCGGATGGAGACACCGGCACCAATATGTCCATGACCATCAACTCCGCGGCCTCCGACCTGCGCAAGACCGAGGACCCCGATCTGGAAAAAGCGTCCAAGGTGGCGGCCTCCGCCATGCTGCGGGGCGCACGGGGCAATTCCGGCGTCATTCTGTCGCTGCTGTTCCGGGGCATTTCCAAGCGCCTGAAGGGCAGCGAGGAATGCGACGGCGTTCTGTGGGCGCAGGCGCTGCAGGAAGGCGTTGACGCCGCTTACAAGGCCGTCATGAAGCCCGCCGAAGGCACCATCCTCACCGTCGCCCGCCTGTCCGCGGCCAAAGCCGCCGACGCCGCCCGGGAGAACAACTTTATCGAATTCGTCCACGAAGCAGCCATTGAGGAAGCCGTGAAGGCGCTGGCCGATACCGTCAACCAGAACCCCGTGCTGAAAAAGGCCGGTGTTGTGGATGCCGGCGGCAAGGGCTGGGTCGTGGCACTGGAAGCCATGCTCAGCGCCCTGCAGGGCGAGGACGTGGTGCTGCCCGAGAACGGCGCGGTGACGCAGACCAAGCAGAGCGCGGACTTCTCAGACTTCAATACCGAGGATATCACCTTCTCCTACTGCACCGAGTTCATTATTTCCCGGGAAAATGACCATGACCCTGAGAATCTCCGGGCGTTCCTGTCCGAGCTGGGCGACAGCCTTGTGCTGGTGGACGATGACGAGATCATCAAGGTGCATGTCCATACCAACGATCCCGGCAAGGCGCTGACCGAGGCGCTGAACTACGGCTCCTTCGTCACGGTGAAGATCGAGAACATGCGCCTGCAGCACACGGAAAAGGTGCTCTCCGAGCAGGAGGTCGCCCCGAAGATCGCAAAGCCGGAGAAGCCTCTGGGCGTTGTCTCCGTCTGCGCCGGTGCGGGCCTCGCGGACGTGTTCCAGAATCTGGGCGTCGATCAGATCATCTCCGGCGGCCAGACCATGAACCCCAGCACCCAGGACATTCTGGAGGCGGTGAACAAGGTGCCTGCCGAGACTGTCTTTGTCCTGCCCAACAACAAGAACATCATCATGGCTGCCCAGCAGGTAGACGCCCTGACCCCCAAGACCGTGGTGGTCATTCCCTCCAAGACCGTTCCTCAGGGCATCACCGCCATGCTGAGCTTTGCCCCCGAGGGAAGTGTTGAGGAAAACACCGCTGCCCTGACCGAGGCGCTGGATACCGTGGACACCATGCAGATCACCTACGCTGCCCGGAATTCCGACTTTGACGGCTATAACATCCACGAGGGCGACTATCTGGCGCTGTGCGGCAGTCAGCTGTTCGGCACCAGCCAGGACATCCGGGTGCTGCTCAAGTCCCTGGCGGAAAAGGTTCGGGACGATGGCAAGGAGTATATCACGATCTACTACGGCGAGGACGTGAAGGAAAAGCACGCCCAGAAGGCGGCAGACATCTTCGCGGACATCTGCCCCAACGCGGACGTGAATCTGCTCAACGGCGGACAGCCGGTATATTACTACCTGATCTCCGCAGAATAACACGGAAACGGAAGAATAACACGGAAACGGATTTGCCCGCAGCCCTTCGGGCTGCGGGCCGACTTGTCTAAAGTGGGGGAGACAATGAAGGAATTTCCCAAGGGCGGCCTGATCGGCAAAGTTATGGACGCCGCCAACACTGTCAAGCAAATGCATATTCCCCTCCACGCCGCCTATGCCGCGTACTTTATTATTCTGGCTTTTTTTCCGGCACTGGTGCTGATCCTCAGCGTGCTGCGCTATACGGGGATGGAGGTGCGTGGCCTGGTAGAGCTGCTGGGTGACATCCTGCCAAGTACCATGGTGGGGGACGCCGAGGAGCTGATCTACAGCACTTACCGCAATTCCTCCGGTGCGTTGGTGGGCGTTTCCGCCGTGACGGCGCTGTGGTCGGCCAGCCGGGGCATTTACGGTATGCTTACAGGATTGAACGCGGTTTACGGCGTGTCGGAAAACCGGGGATACATTTATACCCGCTCCATCAGTGTGGTGTATACCTTTGTGTTCATTCTGATCCTGCTGCTGACGCTGGTGCTCCATGTGTTCGGCAGCTCCATCATCAATCTCATGCGGCAGGTGGATAATCCGGTGGTGATCTTTTTCACCGACCTGATCGATCTGCGGTTTTTCCTGCTGCTGTTTTTGCAGAGTCTGGTCTTTACACTGATGTTCATGGCGCTGCCCAACAAGCGCAACCATTTTATGGAAAGCCTTCCCGGCGGCGTGCTGTCCAGTCTGGGCTGGCTGGTGTTTTCGGACATTTACTCCATTTACGTGGAGAATTTCTCCAAATATTCCACGATCTACGGCTCGGTGTACGCCATTGCCATCACCATGCTGTGGCTGTACTGCTGTATGAGCATCCTGTTCTACGGCGGGGCGCTGAACCGGTATCTGATGGATAAATAATTTGCAAATTTCCGGGTTGTTTAACCGCAGTTCACAGTCCCTTTGTAGGATGTGGCAAAAAGGAGAAGTGCGGTATGTTTGGATATGTGACTGCCAGCTGGAAAGAGCTGACCGCCGAGGAGCAGAAACGCTACGGCGCGGTGTACTGCGGCATCTGCCGGGAGATCCGGCAAAGAAGCACGGGCATCGGAAGAATTTGCCTGAGTTATGATATGGCCTTTCTGGCGCTGCTGCTGATGAGCCTGTACGAGCCGGAGGAGGAGAGCGGGAAAAAAGCCTGCCGCCTGCACTCTGTAAAGCCACGCCCATGGGTGGACAACGAATACATCCGCTACGCCGCGGACATGAACGTGGCGCTGGGCTATTACAACTGTCTGGACGACTGGCAGGATGATGGGAAACGCTCCGCCAAATTCATGGCGGACAAGCTGGAACCCTTTCTGCCGGAGTTGGAAGCCCGCTGGCCAAGGCAGCTCGGGGCGATCAAAAACTGCATTTCCAGATTATCCCAGCTGGAAAAGGAAAACTGCCCCAACCCCGACGAACCGGCCTCCTGCTTTGGCGAGCTGATGGCGCAGCTGCTGGTTTACCGGGAGGACATGTGGGCGAAAGATCTGGGGCAGATGGGCTTCAGTCTGGGCAGGTTTATTTATCTGCTGGATGCGGCGGCAGATTACGATAAGGACAAACGAAAAGGCAAATACAACCCGTATCTGGCCATGGGCATGGAAAAGAACGAGAAGCGCTGGGAGGAATATCTGGTGCTTGCCATGGGTAGATGCGCGGAACGCTATGAAAAGCTTCCTCTGGTGCAGGACAAGGCGCTGCTGGACAATATCCTGTACAGCGGCGTGTGGGTAAACTACCGGGGAAAGCGGAAAGAGGAGGCAGCCAACGATGGATGATCCGTATAAGGTTCTGGGGGTCAGCCCCGATGCCTCCGACGAGGAGGTCAAGCGGGCGTATCGGGCGCTGGCAAAGAAATACCATCCGGACCGGAATCCGGGGGACGCAGCCGCCGCGCAGAAAATGCGGGAGATCAACGCGGCCTACGAGCAGATCAAGGATCCGGACAAGGCGCAGCAGCCGGGCGCGGGCAGCGGATACGGCGGTTACGGTTACGGCGACCCCTTCGGCGGCTTTGGCGGCGGTTACAGCCGTCAGTCTTATGGCGAAACAGCGGGCGACCAGTACCAGCAGGCGGCGATGCGCTACATCCAGTTCGGCCGGTATCAGGAAGCATTGAACGTCCTGAACAACTCTCAGGAGCGCAATGCCCGGTGGTATTACCTCAGTGCGCTGGCAAACGACGCCCTGGGCAATCAGGTGACGGCGCTGGAGCATATCCGCCGGGCGGTGAGCATGGAACCCGACAATCCGGAGTATCTGAATGCGTTGGACGTCATCGAACACGGCGGCGCGGCCTACCGCCAGCAGGCGGGGAACTTCCGGGGATTTGCCATGGGCGGCACCCCCTGCGCAAGCCTGTGCCTGTGTTATGCTGCCCAGCTGCTGTGCTGCCGCGGCAATGGTTTTTTCTGCATTTAAGTTCTATAAAAGCGTATCGGCGTGACCTGTGCGGTCACGCCGGTTTTCGTTAAGTGAACCAAAGCCTATTTGTCCGGTCCGTCCCACTCATTCAGGAACTCGTCTACAAATTGCTGCATGTACTGCGTCCGCTTTCTTGCGATGGCCTTGCCGGTTTCGGTGTTCATCATGCCTTCCAGCAGAAACAGCTTTTCGTAGAAGTGGTTCAGGGAGGTGGACTTGCTGCTGTAATACTGCGCCTGATTCATCGCCGTCCGCGGCGGCAATTCCGGATCGTAGATGGCGCGGTTATGGCTTCCGCCATAGGCAAATGTGCGGGCAATGCCGATCGCACCGAGGGCATCCAGTCGGTCAGCATCCTGCACGCATTTCCCCTCCGGCGTGGACGGCCGGACGGAATCCGTCCCCTTGAAGGATACCTCGTCAATGATCTGACATACCTGCAAAATTTCGGCTTCCGGTACATTTTGACCGCGCATGAACGCGACGGCATTCTCCTTTTTCTCGGCGGTCATCGGGGAAAGCTTCCGGTCGTCTACATCATGCAGCAGCGCCGCCAATGCCACGACTTCCAGGTCGGCGTGTTCCGCCTCCGCGATGTTTATTGCGGTTCGGTAAACACGCATGGAATGAAAAAAGTCGTGTCCGCTGAAATCGTTTTGGAAAATCTCTTTGATAAATTTTGTTGCGTTCTGAACAAGCTGTTCCATAATTTTATCTCCTGTTTTTGTGATGTGTTATCGAGAGATACAGGGCATGACTGACGGCCCGCAATACTAGTCATTTAAGAGATTGCGCAGCAATGCCTGCCGGTTATTGACGAACATTTTTGTAATCTGATAGCTGCCCGTTTCCTCATAATCGCACAGGTGAAGCCTGTCTCTGTCAAAGCAGTAAATATCCGCATCTGGAATACCCAGCAGTATGGGGGAATGGGTAACGATGAAGAACTGCGCCCCCGCTTTCGCGCATTTGTAGATTTCTGCCAGCAATGTCAACTGCCTTTGTGGGGAAAGCGCGGCTTCCGGCTCATCAAAGAAATATAGGCCGTCCCCACGGAGATTGTTTTGCGCAAGCTGCAAAAAGCTTTCGCCATGAGATTTTTCGTGGTATAATGCCGAAGGGTGTGCTGCATCGGCATACTGTTCTTCCTGCGTGGCCACATTATAGAAGCTTTCCGCCCGAAGAAAATATCCCCAGCGCTCTCTTCTGTACCCTTTTGCAACCGTAATGGCATCACAAAGTTCGGAATGCGTGTCTCGTGTTGAGAAATTATAATTCCTTGTTCCGCCTTCCGGATTAAATCCGTGTGCCACCGCGATCGCTTCCAGCATGGTTGACTTGCCGCTGCCGTTTTCACCGGCGAAGAAAGTGACCGGCTTGTTGAACCTGATCTGGTCAAGCCCCTGAAAAGCCGCGATTTCCCGTAAATAGCTGTCCTTGCCGACTTTATCCCAATGAAGCGATATCCCTTGTATAAACAGGTCGTTCAACCCTGCACACCTTCTTCCGTAAATCCGATTATCATATTACCACATAGCGCCAAAGAATACAAGAACAGCCGCAGCGAATAACCGCTGCGGCTGTAACCGATAAACTTACGGGCGGCTCTTTCGAGCCGCCCGATTTTCATGGAATTTACAGCCCAAGCTCTTCCCGCCAGATGCGGATGTAGGTTCTGGCCTGAGACTGGCTTTCACCCTCGGCTGCCATGCGGAGCAGCGGCTCTGTGCCGGAGAAGCGGCAGATGACCCAGCTCCCGTCGGTGAAGTAAACCTTGCAGCCGTCGGTGCGGTTGATCTTCTCCACAGCGTTGCCGAAGTCCGGCACTTCCAGCTTCACAAACAGCTTCTCCTGCAGCTCCGCCTTCCGCGCCTGGGCCATGGTGAAGGCAGCATCTTCGTAATACAGCATACCATATTTGTCAGTGATCTCCTGGTACAGCTGGGACACGGACTTGCCGGTGACGGCCAGCATTTCCACCAGCAGAGCGGCGGCGTAAATGCCGTCCTTGCCCGCGATGTGGCCCCGGACGGCCAGACCGCCGGAGGACTCGCCGCCGATGACGGCGTTGGTCTCCGCCATCTTGGCGGAGATGTACTTGAAGCCCACGGGGACTTCGTAGCACTGCTGACCCATATCCTTCGCGACCCGATCCAGCAGGTGGGTGGTAGAGTTGTTGCGCACGCAGGGGCCGGACCAGCCGCGGTATTTCACCAGGTAGTAATAAAGCAGAACCAGAAGGGTGTTGGGATGGAGGAACGCGCCCTTCTCGTCGATGACGCCCAGACGGTCGGCGTCGCCGTCGGTGGCAACGCCCAGATTGCAGCCGTTGTCCACCACGTAGTTGCTCAGCAGCTTCAGGGTGTCAGCGCTGGGGGCGGGCATTTTGCCGCCAAAGAGGGTGTCGTGCTGCTCATGAATGACATCCACGTCACACCGGCAGGTCAGCAGAATGGTGCGCAGGCTGCTCTGGCTGACGCCATACATGGGGTCGATGGCGATGCGCAGGTGGGCGCGCTTGATCTTCTTGGTGTCAACGACCTGCAGAATGCTGTCGATGTACTCGTTGAAGGGATAGCCTTCCCGGATCAGACCCATTTCCATGGCCTGATCGTAGTCGATGGACTTCACGTCCTCCGGCTTGAGGAGGGCGATCTGCTCCTCGATCTTTCCGGTGACGACCTGATCGGCGTCCCGGCCGCCGGCGGTGAAGACCTTGATGCCGTTGTAGATCGCGGGGTTGTGGCTGGCGGTGACGGCCAGACCGTAGGGAGTCTGCATCTGCTTGACGGTGAACATGATCAGCGGGGTGGGGGAGGAACGGGCGACCACAAAGACGTGGAAACCATAGCCCGCCAGAACTTCCGCCGCCCAGTGGGCGGATTCCTTGGACAGGAAACGCCGGTCATAGCCGACACAAATCTCCTTGCCCGCGTGTCCTTCCAGCAGCATCAGCTTGCAAAGGCCGGCTACCACCAGACGGATATTTTCCTTGGTGAATTCGTCTGCGATAATCGCCCGCCATCCACCGGTACCAAATTTAATCATCTTGATTTTCTCCTCTCCCGGCTTTTCGCCGGATAAAATTCGATTTAAGACGGACAAATTTGCATTTTCCCCGCCGGGAAGACCATCCACCGCCGGGGCAATGGCCTCAGCCCATCACGACTCCCACGTCGCAGACAGTGCCCACAGGCAGCACAGGCAGCTTGCGAACCTGCCTGCCGTTCATCGTGATGCTCTTGACGCCCTTTTCCACGGCGTCGGGGTTGGTTACATGGATGTGGTATTCCGCGCCGCGCCACTTCCGGCTGACGGAGAATTCCTTCCAGTCGGCGGGGATGCAGGGATCGACGGTGATGCCGTCGAAGTCCGGACGGATGCCCAGCATGTACTGGGTGGCCGCGAAGTAGGCCCAGCCGGAGGAGCCGGTCATGAAGGGATGGCGCGCACGGCCGTAGGCGGTGTGGTCCTTGCCCACCACGAACTGGCAGTAGGAGTAAGGCTCGGACTGGCGAACCTCGATGATATCATTCTGCAGTGCCGGACACAGGGCGTTGTAGAACTTCATTGCCCGGCTGCCGCGGCCCAGAATGGCCTCGGCGCACCACGCCCAGGGGTTGGGATGGCTGAACACGGCGCCGTTTTCTTTCAAGCCCGGATACACCCGGGTGACGAAGCCGATGCTGTCGTCGGGGGTGGTGAAGCAGGGGGCGTTGAGCATCAGACCGTAGGGGGTGTACAGGTACTCGTCCACGCTGTCCATGGCGGAGATGCCATGCTCGTGATCGGCGACGCCGGAAAGTACGGCCCAGGTGTTGCTCTCCATGTGTACCCGCCCTTCGGTGTCCGCCTGCGTGCCGATCTTGCGGTTTCCGGCGGTGATGCCGCGGATGTACCACTTGCCATCCCAGAGCACGGACTCGCTGACTTCCTTGACATGCTCGGCGATCTTTGTGTATTCGGCCGCGTCCTTCGTTTCCCCCAGCTGCTCAGCCAGAGCAATAAAGTTCCGGAGCGCCCAGTGGTGCAGGAAGCTGACCATGGCGCTTTCGCCGCCGCCAAGATTCAGGCAGTCGTTCCAGTCGGCGCGCAGACCCTTGCAGATGCCGTTGATGCCCACCTGCCGGGCAGAGAAGTCCAGAATGCGCTTCATATGCTCGTAGACTGTGCCCTCGCCGCCGTCGGCGTAGGTCACCACCTGATGGGCAAAGGCCATGTCGCCGGTCTCCCGGATGTACTGCACGATGGCGGTCACCAGCCACAGGGCGTCGTCGGCGCAGGCGTCCTTCAGACCGTGGACGATCTGGCTCTTATCGGGGGTAGGAACCACTGTGGGGGACTTGAAGGACTGGGGCTTTTCCTCCGGCTCGAACCAGCGGGGCTCGAACAGGTGCAGGCCGTAGCCCTCCTTGGTCAGCGCCCGCAGCAGCTCGATGATGCGGCCGCGGCACTTGTCGGGATTGGAATGGGGAATCGTCATGGCGTCCTGCGCGGTGTCCCGGTAGCCAAGGCCCGTTCTGCCGCCCACCTCAATGAAGGAGGTGAACCGGGAGAACATGACGTTGATCTCGCTCTGATACAGGTTCCAGATGTTCAGCTCGGTGTTCATGCCCTCGTTGGGGGTGGACACCTGCAGGCAGCTGAGCTTGTCGTCCCAGAATTTCAGCAGACGGGCAAAGTCCTCGTCGGCTCTGGTCTGGGTGTACTTCTGACGCATTTTCTTACCGGCTTCGATGCCGCCCTCGCCCAGGAGGAACAGGAGGCGGGTTTCCTCGCCGGGCTGAAGGGTGAGCACCTTCTGCAGGACGCCGCAATGATTGCCGCCCTTTTCAAAAGAGCCGCCGCACACACCGGTCTCCACCACCAATGGATCGCGTTCGGTGCGGTAACTGCCGATAAAGCTGTCGCGCAGGCTGTCAAAGCCGTTCGGGGTAAAATCGGAAGTAAAGAACTGGTAGCCGTCCTCTTCGTAGTAGAGGTCGTTCTCGATGATGCCGTCTTCGTACCGGCTGCCGGTGGCGTACAGGCTCATCTGGAAGTTCTTGTTGTCCATGTCCACCTGATGGAAGCTGAACTCCAGATAGGAGAATACGGAAAGGTGCCGCACCTTATCGGAGTCGTTGCGCAGCTTCACGTCCCAGATCTCCACGGGGTCGTCCATGGCGACAAAGAGCTTCTGCTCGGCGTCGATGCCTGCGTAATCGGAGTGATACTTGATGTAGCTCAGGCCGTGACGGCAGGAGAAATGCTCCTTGGGCTTGCCCACAGGCTGCCAGGAGATACTCCAGTAGTCGCCGGTGTCCTGATCCCGCAGGTACACGTAATGTCCGGGGCCGTCCATGGGAACGCCGTTGGGACGGAACCGGGTGATGCGATGGTATTCGGGAGTCTTGTACAGCAGGTATCCGCCCGCCGTGTGGTTGAATACGCCATACATATCCTTGAGGCCGATATAGTTGGTCCAGGAAACGGGGACATCTATCCGATCGATGACATATTCCCGATGCTCATTGTCAAAGTACCCATAACGCATAAGGTTACCTCCGCCTGATTTGGGCAATGTATTGATTTTTCACAATGAGTATATCAGAAAAACGGCGGCTTGAAAAGGTCTGGAAATGCACCTTCTTGCCTGTCGTTGCACTTTATTTTCCAAAGTGGGCAATTTCAGACTTTGACATAAGCGCGGCGCGGCTTTATAATGGCAAGAGAACGAAATAAAGGAGCGTGCATACCATGAAATATGATGTCATCGCCTACTGCTGGAACGATGCCCTGGCGGGCTTCACCCGGGAGGACGCCCAGCGCCTGACCCACGTGAATCTGGCCTTCGGACTTCTCAAGGACGGGCTGCTGGATCTGCATCTGCTGAAATATCTCCACCTGCTGCCGAAGCTGCGGGAATGGAATCCGGAAATGAAGATCGTCCTGTCCGTGGGCGGATGGGGCGCGGACGGCTTCTCCGACATGGCTATGACGGAGGAAGGCCGCCGGAATTTTGCCAAGTCCTGTCTGGACGCGGTTGAAAAATACAATCTGGACGGCATCGACATTGACTGGGAATACCCCTGCAACGACGCCGCGGGCATCGGCGCTGACCCACGGGACAAGGAGAATTTCACCGCTTTGCTGGCAACCCTGCGGGAGTATCTTGGAAAAGACTGCATTGTATCCATCGCCGTGGGCGCAAGCCAGCGGTGCATTGCGGATACTCAGATGGACAAGGTCGCCGAGATCGTGGACTACGTGCAGCTGATGACCTACGACATGGTGGACGGCACCCGCGCCGGACATCACGCGGCTCTCGGCGCAACAAAGGGCGACAAGTCCGGCCTGAACACCCGGGACACTGTGGAAGCCTACCACCGGGCGGGCGTTCCCTACGAAAAGATCATCATCGGCGCGGCCTTCTACGGGCGGCACTTTGCGGTCACGTCCTTTGAAAATCACGGTCTTCTGCAGCCCTCCGGCGGCGGACTGCCCGGCCCGGCCTATGGGGAGATCACCCCGGAATATCTCCGGGAGAACAATTTCCAGATTTATTGGGATGCTGATGCAGAGGCAAACTATCTGTGGAACGGCAGGACTCTCGTCAGCTATGAGTCCCCCAAGGCGGTGCGCCTGAAGTGCAAGTATGTCAAGGAGAAGAAGCTTCTCGGCATCATGTACTGGGAACATGGGAACGACCCAACCCGGGAACTGCTGGGCGCCATTGCGGACGAGATTCAATAAGGCCCAAAAATGCGGGCGACCCCGTCAGGAGCCGCCCGCTGCTGTGTTATTTTTCCAGAATCAGCGTGCCGGTCTCCGCGTCCAGCGATGCCTTGATGTGTTCGGCGGCCTCGGCGGGGGTGAGCTTTAGCTGCTCGCCGGTCTTCATGTTCTTGACGCTGCACTTGCCCTCCGCAATCTCGTCCTCGCCCAGCAGAACGGCAAAGGGAACCTTCAGCTTGTCGGCGTAGGCCATTTTCTGCTTGAACTTCTTCTGCTCACAGTACAGCTGTACCCGCAGCCCCGAAGAGCGCAGCGTTTCCGCCAACGCGATGGCCGGGGCAATGTCTCCCATGGGCAGCACCAGCGCGTCCGCGGGGGCGCTGGGCAGCTCGGGGTTCAGAAGCCCCTGCTCGTCCAGAACGTAGAACAGCCGGGTCAGGCCGATGGAAATGCCCACGCCGGGCAGCTGCTTTTCAATGTAATAACCCGCCAGATTGTCATACCGGCCGCCGGAGCAGACGGAGCCCAGCTCCGGGTGATCCAGCAGAAGGGTCTCGTAGACGGTGCCGGTGTAGTAGTCCAGCCCCCGGGCGATGGTCAGGTCAACGACGAAGTTTTCCTCCGGCATTCCGAAGGCCGCCAGGTTGGAAGCGACCACCTTCAATTCGCCGAGACCGGTATCAAAGGTCTCGTTCCGTCCCGCGTAATTTTCCAGCGCGGCAAGAACCTCCGCGTTCGTCCCCTTGATGGAGATGAAGGCGAGAATGTCGTCCGCCTGCTGCTCCGTCAGGCCACAGTCCTCCAGAAGAATGACCTTCACCTTGTCAACGCCGATCTTGTCCAGCTTGTCCACGGTGCGCATGATGTCGCCGGACTTTTCCGTCAGACCCATCATGGCGTAGAAGCCGTTGAGAACTTTCCGGTTGTTGACATGAATCTGGAACCGGGTCAGGCCGAAGCCCTTGAATACCTTATAGATGATGGCGGGGATTTCCGCCTCGTTGAGAATGTCCAGCTTGCCGTCGCCGATGATATCAATGTCCGCCTGATAGAATTCCCGGAACCGGCCGCGCTGCGCCCGCTCGCCCCGGTAGACCTTGCTGATCTGGTAGCGGCGGAAGGGGAAAGCCAGCTCGTTATAGTGCAGGGCAACGTATTTTGCCAGCGGCACCGTCAGGTCGAAGCGCAGAGCAAGGTCGCTGTCGCCCTTGGTAAAGCGATAAATTTGCTTTTCCGTCTCTCCGCCGCCCTTGGCAAGCAGGATCTGGGCATCCTCGATCACCGGGGTGTCCAGCGGGGCAAAGCCGTAGGAGGCGTAGGTCTTGCGCAGAACCTCCGCCATGCGGTCAAATTTCAGCTGCTTTTCCGGCAGCAGCTCCATAAAGCCGGACAGTGTCCGGGGCTTGATGATCTCCATAGTAATCCTCTCCAATAGTAAGCCGCAGGGTACAGGGCAGAAGGGTACCCCGCCATTTCAGAGTACCCTATGCTCACCCACGTGTTTCGTTCAATTAAAATCAAGGAAGCTCTGGATAAATCGGCAAGGACTGTGAGTGCGAGATTTTTCGTCCAATCGAGGTATCGGAAACGGCGGAATACTTTGTGTACCCGCGAGGGGTATGCCGCATCCGTAAGCCGGCTTATGCCGGCAACGGCTGCGCAATATTTCCCGTTTTCGATACCGAAGAGTGGGCGGAAAAGATCCGCTCACAGCCGCAGACGATTTATTCAGAGTTTCCTTAATAACGGGTCTTGTTGTGCAGCATTTCCCGCCAATCCAGATCGCCCCGCTGCAGGCCCATGATGAGCATTTCCGCCGAGGCAAGGTTGGTGGCGATGGGAACATTGTGCCGGTCGCAGTGCCGGATGGTTTCGATCATCTGAGCGTCGTCCCAAGGGTCGGTGGTGTTGGGGTCGGTGAACAGCAGCACCAGATCAATTTCGTTGTAGGCAATGCGGGCGTTGATCTGCTGATGACCGCCCTGCTTGTGGGAAAGCAGCAGGGTAATGGGCAGACCGGTATTGTCCGCAATCAGACGGCCGGTGGTGGCCGTGGCAAACAGATTGTGCTTCATGAGGACGCTCTTGTAGGCGGTGCAGAATTGAACCATCAGTTCTTTTTTCTTGTCATGCGCCAAAAATGCGATATTCACAACAGTCACTCCTTAATTGTATATGTATCCGTTATCAGCGGAGGGCAATCGGTTCGTGGAAGCCCTGAATGCGTCTGGCAATTCTGCGGCTGGCTTTTGCCGCCTTGCAGTTGGGGGAATAGCGAAGAAGACTCTGACCGAAGGATGCCGCAAGGGTCACATGGGGATCCTCCGGGACGATTCCCGCAAGGGGCAGTCCCGCGGCGTCCATCACGTCGTCGATGGTCAGGCACACCGTGCCTAGCATATTCTTGTCCACCCGGTTGACGATGAGGCGGATGTTTTTCTTGCCCATCAGCTCTAATAGGTCGCCCACCCGGGAAGCGTCCCGCACGGCGGCGGGGCCTGCCCCCGTGACCAGAAGAAAACGGTCGGCGAACTGCGCCGTCAGCCGGAAGCCGGCGTCCACCCCGGCGGGGGCGTCCAGGAACACGTAGTCGAACATCTGCCGCGCCCGGCTGAGCATTTCCCCAAATGCGGCGGTGTCGATCTTTTCCACCGGGCAGTTCATGGGGGCGGTCAGAAACGCGAGGGTAGGGTAGACCGGGTGCCGGAAAGCGTCCTCCAGGGAGTAGCCCCCCTCGGAGACGTCCCAAAAGGACAGCGCGCCGCATTCGGAAAGCCCCAGAGAAATGTCCAGATTCCGAAGCCCCACGTCGCAGTCGATGCACAGGACCCGTTTTCCTTCCTTGGAAAGCGCGGTGGCGAGGGCGGCGCAGAGGGAGGTTTTTCCCGTTCCGCCCTTCCCGGACACAACCGCGAAGAGTTCACCCACGCGCCATCGCCTCCAATGCCAGAATATAACCCCATTATAAAGGGATTTTTCACAAAAAGCAAGAGGAATTTCGCACTTTTGGAAATGGTTTTCATCACAATGAACAAAAATATTTTTCCGCCGCCGCCTTTTTGGCTGCGAGGAACGCAAAATATGTCGCTCTGCCGCAAAAAAGGGTTGCGCATGAAGGAAAGCTGGTATATAATATTGGGTGAAATTACGGGCATGCGCCCGGATATTGGAGGGAATGTTCCATGTTCAATGCAATGATCGAAACGCTGAAAGCGAACCCCAGAAAAATCGTTTTTACCGAGGGCCACGACGCCCGCATTCTGGAAGCCACCGACCGTCTGGTCAAGGGCGGCTTCCTGACCCCCATCCTCATCGGCAACGTTGACGTTGTCAAGGCCAACGCGGCCAAGGGCGGCTACAACATCGAGGGCGTCGAAATCATCGACCCCGAGACCTATCCCGAAATGGACGCCATGGTCGATAAGATGGTGGAGCTGCGCAAGGGCAAGATGACCGCCGACGAGTGCCGCAAGGCGCTGTCCAAGGGCAACTACTTCGGCACCATGCTGGTGAAGATGGGCTACGCCGACTCCCTGCTGGGCGGCGCGACCTATTCCACCGCCGACACCGTCCGTCCCGCTCTGCAGATCGTCAAGACCAAGAAGGGCGCGCATCTGGTGTCCTCCTGCTTCATTCTGGTTCGGGGCGACGAGAAGCTGGCCATGGGCGACTGCGCCATCAACATCAGCTATGAAGATTCCGTTGACAAGGAAGGCAACGTGACCCTGTCCGCAGCCCAGAAGCTGGCGGAGGTTGCAATTGAGACCGCCAAGACCGCCAAGGTCTTCGGCATTGACCCCAAGGTCGCCATGCTGAGCTTCTCCACCAACGGCTCCGGCAAGGGCGGCACCGTGAAGCTGAGCCACGACGCTACCGCCATCGCCAAGGAGATGGATCCCGAGCTGAAGATCGACGGCGAGATGCAGTTCGACGCCGCCGTTGCGCCCGAGGTCGGCCAGCTGAAGTTCCCCGGCTCTCCCGTTGCCGGTCACGCCAACACCTTCATCTTCCCCACCATCGAGGCGGGCAACATCGGCTACAAGATCGCCCAGCGTCTGGGCGGCTTTGAGGCCTACGGCCCCATCCTGCAGGGTCTGGCGGCGCCCATCAACGACCTGTCCCGGGGCTGCAACGCCGACGAGGTCTACAAGATGGCCATCATCACCGCCGCTCTGGTGTAATCGAAATCTACATAAAATGCCGGCTCACACGAGCCGGCATTTTCGCTATAAAACGGCGAAGCAAAAAATTTTTTCCTGCAAAGTGTAACCTTTCCCGAAAAAATCCCTCTTATAGGGTGAGGACCCAAAAAGAAACGGAGGTGTTCCCTCAGTGGAAGACGAAAAGATCATCGACCTGTATTGGGAAAGGAAGGATGAGGCCATTATGGAGACCCAGGCGGCCTACGGACGGCAGCTGCAAACCATCGCCCAGCGCATTGTCCAGAGCTACGAGGACGCGGAGGAAAGCGTGAACGACACCTATCTCGCCGCGTGGCGGACGATTCCACCCAAGCGCCCGAAGTATTTCTTCGCCTACCTTGCGAAAATATGCCGGAATTTTGCCTTCGGCAAGCTGGACTGGCTGGATGCGGCCAGACGGAAGGCCGAGGTGGTGACCCTGAGCGAGGAGATGGAGCTGTGCATCCCCGACACCAGCCGGGATTCCGCCGCCGAGGGGCGGGAGATCACCCGGGCGCTGAACGCCTTTCTCGGCACCCTGACCCAGGAGAACCGGCGGCTGTTCGTGCGGCGGTACTGGTACGTGGACACCGTGGCGGAGATCGCCCAGCGCTACAACATGAGTGAAAGCAAGGTCAAGACCCGGCTCCACCGTATCCGGGAAAAGCTGCGGGTCTATCTGATGCAGGAGGGAATTGCCGTATGACAGGAAAAGATATGCTTACCGCCATGAGCGGCATTGACGGCCGCTACATTGAAGAAGCCGCCCCGGCGGCCGCGCCTAAAACACGAAGCCTGCGCCGGCCGCTGCTGGTCGCCGCCGCCATTGCCGCGGCGCTGCTGCTGGTGGGCTGCGGGATCGTGTACGCCCTGCGTTTGCAGGATATGTCCATCGGCAAAGCAACCTACACCCAGCGCTTTGACGACAAGGGCAAGGCCATCGACCCGGTGGAAAAGAGCATGGACATCATAACGCCCTACGGCCGCAGCGGCGACGCCATCCAGCAGGCGCTGAAGGAATGGTACGAATTTCAGGAGAGCTACGACCCGGACGGTGCGCTGTTGACCGACGAACCCGATATTCCGGACATTCCCAACCAGTACGAGTACACCTACAGCTGCTATACCCAGGAAATGGTGGACAAGGTGGACGAGATCGCCGCAAAGTACAATTTGAAGCTGCTGAAGGAATGGATACCCTTCCAGCGGTATCAGAGCGACATTTTCCTGGAGGAAACCGGCATCCAATCTTTGCTGCTCCCGGATTCCGGCGCGCAGATTACGGGTATGGCGGGAATGCTCTATCTGCCCTACAATTTCAGCATGGATTTTGAGCTTGTGACCGAAAATGCCGGTAAATTGATGACGTCCTATGGCTACGCCCGGAAGGACTATTTCCCCAGCGCGTCCGCCGGCGGAATGGACATCGATGCCTATGAGCAGTGGGATCACACCACTCCGGGCGGCACGAAGCTGCTGCTGGCACTGAACAGCAAGGGAAAGGGCGAGATCATTGCCGAGCAGGAAAACGCCATGATCATGATAAGCATTGACGGAAACCGTTCCCTCAGCCACAGCAGATATCCGGATGCCAGCGAGGTCATGACGAAGGCGGAGCTGGAATCCATTGCCGATCAGTTCGACTATTCCGTCCAGCCGAAGGAAGTGGACAGAGCCGTCGTAGAGGAAAAGCTGGCCGTGGCAGAGGCGGCCTATCAGGCGGAACACGCCTATGTTCCGGAGACCTATACGGACTTTTCCGATTATCTGAAGAAAAATGTCTATATTCCCGATGAATCCAGACAATACAGTTTCTATGACCTGACCGGGGACGGCGTGGACGAGCTGCTGCTTGGGCAGGACGGCGCGTTCCTTGACTGGCTGGAAATGGAGAACGGTGAAGTGATGTTTCACGGTTACGGAGAATCGTATCTGTGCGAGGGAAATGTTCTGGAACAATATCAGGCACCGGACAGGTATTGGGATGGTGAAAGGCATACGTACTTTGCATTTGCAGACGGCACTGCGGCATTCAAGGATGACGGGGGATTGGGGAACGTAATTGCAAATATTCAACGTCGGGGCAGTCAATGGTATCGGTATACAGACCCTTATGAATTGGAAAGTACGGAGATTTCTCAGAACGAGGCCGCGGCCATCATGGCGAAGTACCCCCGAATCCAGCTGGACTGGAAGCCACTGATGGACTATCCCCTTGACGAAAGCGGGCAGACCCTGAGAGACTATATGAACGCGAAGGATGTTCAGCCCTCTGACGACGAGCTGCTCCGGATCTACAGGGACTATGCCGACAAGCAGGATTCCTTCTATACCCACTACCGGCTCATGGACATTAACGGCGACGGGGTAAAGGATCTTCTGCTCAGCGGCGACGGTGAACGCTACTGGGATATTTGGACTTACCGTTACGGTAATCTGATACCCCTTGCCACCATGGATTTTTACCTCTGTGAAGACAATGTTATGGAGCGGGTTGAGCTGTTCCACGAAGAGGCAGGCGTTGAGATAGAAGGGACATCTTTCTCCCGCTGCAACGGCTTTGACTTAGAAACGCTGGACTTTACTGCCTACAACAAAGCGACGGCCTCCTGGCAGTCCGACTATTTCGGCACCCCCATGTCCGAAGCCGACGCCAAGGCGATTCTCGCCAAATATTCCCGCGTCGATCAGGGAATGCAGCCCATTTCCCAGTTGCTGAACGGATAAAGGTTTACGCCGTACCCGAAACCGGGTACGGCGTGAATTTTACTGTTTCCCCGCTTTCAATAACTTGCGGAAAAAGGTAAAGAAAGTAATGGTCGTCACGGCGGCGGCGAGGATGTCGGACACCGGCTCCGCCAGAAAGACCGCGAACGCCTTGTCCGCAAAGAAGTTCGGCAGAATGAAGATCAGAGGAATCAGCAGAATCAGCTTCCGCAGACAGGCCATGATGAGACTGATCTTCGCCTGCCCCAGCGCCATAAACGCCAGTTGACAGCTGACCTGAAAGCCCACGGAAAACGTCCCCGCAAGGAAAATCCGAATCGCCCAGGCCGTGTAATCCACAAGCGCCCCGTCGCTGGTAAAGATGCCCGCGAACACCCGGGGAAGGAAAAGTACCAGCAGCCAGAACACGGTGGTGTACCCCACGCACACAAAAAACTGGCAGAAAAAGGCTTCCTTCACCCGCTCTAACTTTTTCGCGCCGTAGTTGTAGCTGATCAGCGGCTGGCCGCCTTGGCAGATGCCCTGCAATGGCATGGTGATCAGCTGATTGACGGAGGTCAGCACCGTCATGGCACCCACGGCCACGTCGCCGCCGTACCGGGACAGGGAGGAGGTGAAGCTGACGGAGAGAATGCTCTCCGTGGAGACCATGACGAAGCTGGAAATTCCCAGCGCCAGACAGGGCAGGATAATCTTCCCCTGCAAGGGCATATTCCGGGCTTTCAGCCGCAGAATGGTCTTGCGCCCCGTGAGGAACCGCAGAATCCACACCGCGCTCACCGCCTGACTCAGAACGGTGGCAATGGCCGCCCCGGCCACGCCCATGTCAAAGACGAAAATAAAAATGGGGTCGAGGACAATGTTGATCACCGCGCCGATGACCGTGGTCAGCATACTGGTTCCGGCGAAGCCCTGGGTGGTGATGAAGGGGTTCATGCCCATCACGACCAGCACGAACACGCTGCCAAGGACATAGATTCTTCCGTATTGAACGGCGTAGGGCAGCGTCACGTCGCTGCCGCCGAACAGCCGGACAAGCGTTGGCAGTGTTACGTAAAACACCCCGGTCAGAACCACCGACAGAAGCAGCAGAACGGTAAAGCAGTTGGCAACGATCTTTTCGGCGGTGTCCCTGTCGCCCTTGCCCATGGCGATGGCCGCCCGGGGTGCGCCGCCCGCTCCCGCCAGCATGGCAAAGGCGGTAATGAGCATCAGAATGGGGGTGAACAGCCCCACACCGGTGAGCGCCGCGCCGCCGATCTCCGGAATGTGGCCGATGTAAATTCGGTCGACCACGTTATACAGCAGGTTAATGACCTGCCCGACCACCGCGGGAACCGCCATCTGCACCATCAGTTTTTTGACACTGCCGGTTCCCATGTCCTGATTTGTTTCTTTTGACATAAAAATCCCCTCGCTTTTATCTTAGGGTCTATCTGAGAACCGTAAACACGCCCAAACAGCGGGTCTTTTCCGCCTGCTGTGCACCATTTTCCCTTGCAATACACAAAGTATTCCCGCGGAAAAATGGCTTCATCAGGCGAAAAATCCCTCGCTGTTGGTCATATTTCCGGTTCTCAGATAGGCCCTCGCTCCCGCTCCATGGCGCGAATGTTGTCGCCCATTTTCCGGGTGACGGACAGGATGACCGCACTTTCCTCCGGAGTGATCCCCTCCCGGAGGCGGCGGATGAATTCCCGCTGGACTGCCCGGCCGTCCTCCGCGATTTCTCCAGCCCCGTCGGTCAGCGCCAGATGGACGGCTCTGCGGTCTGTCCCGTCCGCCTGACAGGCAACCAGTCCACGATCTTCCAGACTCCGCAGGGAGAGGGAGACATGCCCTTTGGACATGCCCCGTCCCCGGACGATATCCGCCGCCCGGTTCTGCTCCGGGTTGTTGGCCAGAAACAGCAGCACATCCAGCTCGTTGTGGGTCAGGTTCCATTTTTTGCAGACCGGCTCCATCAGGCGGCTGTAGCTTTTCTGCGCCCGAAGCGCCGTTTCAAAAAAAGCAAACTGCATATGCACGCCTCCTTTGGTTCATTTTTGAACGAAGTTACTATAGCACGCACCGGGGCGGCTGTCAAGGAAAAGTTCAAAAATAAACTAAAATTCCCCTGCCCAATGGCAGGGGAACGAAGATATATGGTCAGCCGACCGCCACCGGCTGAATGAAGTCTCTGTGAACATAGCCCCAAGTACCCTCGTACTCCGCCAGCGCAAACGTTCCGCAGAGCGCCAGTACGGTAAATTCATCGTCCTTTGGAATCCGGACGATGACCTCGGCGGCGGTGTCCGGGTGGGTGCGAAGGCTGATAAACTCGTTACACTGGGCATAGTACCGCTCGGCGTTCACCGGCTCGAAAACGTCCTCCACCGGGTAGGATATTTCGTCCTGAAAGTGCCACCATTCTCCGAAATACCCCTTAAATCCGTACTTTTCCATGGTGTTCTGCAACAGCAGGGCGTGCTCCGTGGGGACTTCCTCCACGTCGGAATAGTCCCGGTCAGCCTTGCCGGAAAAATCGTCAAAGCCCGTGGGCATTTCCAGCTCGTTCCCGGCCATGTCCACCAGCGTCACGTCCACGGTGTTTCCCCGGCTGTGGGCGCTGAAGCCCCGGTTGGGGTTCGCCACGTAGGTGTCGTCGGGGCAGACCTCCCAGAGCCTGAACTGGGCGCTCACCGGACGGAAGCCGTCCCAGATTTTCAGCGTCAGCCCCTGCCCGGCCAGCTCCGCGCATACGGCCTGAAGTTTTTTCACCGTGCCGTAGCGGAGGAAAACCTCGGTGAATTCATAGATTCGATGGCCGGTAAAATTTTCCGTACCGGCGTAGGGCAGCTCCTGCAGCACGTCGGGGAGGTAGTCCCGAACCCGGACAAAGTCGGCGTCCTCCGGTTCGGGACGCTCGATGCCCGCGGGCGAAGTTCCCGGCTGGGTTTCCGCCGCCGGTGGGACGGTGGTTTCCCGCGTCGGCGCGGTCGCGGCGGCGTCCACCGGGGCATGGCAGCCGGATAATGTCAGGGCAAGCGCCCCTATCAGTATCATGGAGATCATTCCTTTCACACAAATCCCTCCTGCACAGGGTTGCATCAATGCGGCCATTATACCACGGTGTGTCCGGAAAAGCAAAATATAATTACAGCGTTCGGGCGGCTCCAAAGAGCCGCCCGCCGTCGTTATTTCCAGAGATACACCCGGCACTCGTAGGGCTGCAAGCAGCCTTCCAGCGGCTTGGGGTAATTGCACAGAATCAATTCTCCCACCTCCGGACGGAAGCCCTTGGGCACATGGAAGGGGGTGTTCTTTTTCACGAAGGAGCAGACAACCAGAATTTTCTGCTGTCCGTCGTCCATGGAATACAGATAATGCTTGCCGGAGAGCTTGTTATATTCCCGGTACTCGCCGTACCGGACGCAGGAAAGGCTCTTGCGCAGAGCGACAGCTTTGCGGTAGAAATTCAGCACGGAGTCCGGGTCGGCGTCCTGCTGGGCGACGTTGATGTCTTTATAATTTTGGTTGACATAAAACCACGGCTTTCCGGTGGTGAATCCGGCGTTTTCGCTGCTGTCCCACTGCACCGGCGTGCGGGCGGAGTCCCGGGAGGAACGCCACAGCCGGTGCAGACGCACCTCCTCCGATTGCTTCAGCGCGGTGTGGGCGTAGGTGTAGCGGGTCTGCACGTCCTCGTACATGTCGGCGCGTTCCGGACGCCAGTTGGTCATGCCGATCTCCTGCCCCTGATAGATGAAGGGCGTCCCCTGCTGGAACAGGTACATGGCGGCAAGACATTTGGCGCTCTGCGCCCAGAATTCCTCGCTTCCGTAGCGGGAAACGATTCTTGGATGGTCGTGGTTTTCGATGTAAAGGGAGTTCCAGCCCCGGCCGCGAAGCTTTTCCTGCCAGGAGGAAAAGGCTTTCTTCATCCGCCGCAGGCTGAATTTCGTGGGGAGGTAATCGGTGAACAGGCAGTCGGCGGCGACGCACTGGAACTGGATCATCATGTCCAGCTGGCCGTCCTTCTCGTCAATGTACGTCAGCGCCCGTTTCGGCGTCACCATGGGGGCTTCCGCCAGCGTGAAGCAGTCATAATGATCCAGCACGTCGTGCTTGAATTCGCTCAGGTATTCGTGGATGCGGGGGCCGTGATTGTAGTGTGGCATCCCCTTGCAGGCCGGCATCAGGTGGTCGTCCGGCAGCCCCTCCTTTTTGGAGATGTAGGTGATGACGTCCTCCCGGAAGCCGTCCACGCCCATGTCCAGCCAGAAGCGCAGAATCCCCTTCACTTCCTCCCGCACCTTGGGGTTGTCCATATTCAGGTCGGGCTGCTTCACGGCGAACAGGTGCAGATAGTATTCCCCCCGGACCTCGTCAAACGTCCAGGCTTTGCCCTCAAAGAAGGAGTCCCAGTTGTTGGGGAGCTTCCCGCCGGGCTTTCCGGGACGCCAGATGTAGTAGTCGGTGTAGGGGTCGATGCGCCGGCGGCTTTTCTGGAACCATTCATGCTCGTCGCTGGTGTGGTTCACCACAAGATCCATGACGACCTTCATGTCCCGGGCGTGAGCGCCCTCCAGCACCTTTTTAAACGCCTCCATGCCGCCGAACTCCGGCGCGATGTCCCGGTAATTGGAAATATCGTAGCCGCAGTCCGCCCCGGGGGAGGGGTAGATGGGGGAAAACCAGATGCCGTCGCAGCCCAGACTTTTGATGTAGTCCAGCTTTTCATACACACCCCACAGGTCGCCCATGCCGTCACCGTCGCCGTCCTTGAAGGATCGCGGCCAGATCTGGTAAAACACTTTGTCCTTGTACCACCGTTTGCGCTCCATGCAGTTCACTCCTTTTTGGGATTTGCTTTCATTATAACATAGGGAATCCAGTTCGTCACCTAAAATCTCGTTGACAGAGGTGCTTTTGATGTATAAAATGGAAGAAAAAGAAAGGCGGGTCTGACCATGATTACCGAGGAAAACGGCGTATTCCATATCCGGACGGAAACGGATTCCTACCTGTTCAAAATCAATGCTTACGGCCTTGCGGAGCATCTGCATTTCGGCGCGCCGGTGAAGACCCGGGACGCGGGCGCTCTCAGCTGCCGTCCCGGTCTGGGCTGGGGTGCCAGCATTCTCCTTGATGCAAAGGATACCGCCAGCTGCCCGGACGTCCTGCCGCTGGAATGGAGCGACAGCGGGCGGGGAGACTACCGGGAATCGCCGCTGGAGCTGGCGGGGGAGCCAGCGGATTTCCGCTACACCGGCTATAAAATCCATGAGGGCGGCGTTTCCATGGCCTGCGGTCTTCCTCAGGCGCACGACGCACGGGAAACGCTGGAGATCACCCTGAGCCAGCCCGGCGCGGAGCTGACCCTGTTCTACACGGCCTTTCCAACGGCAATCGTCCGCCGGACGGTGCTGACGAACACCGGTGATAAGCCCCTTCGGCTGAATAAGCTCATGAGTTCCTGCGTGGATCTGCCCGGGAGCTACACCATGGCGACCTTCAACGGCGGCTGGATCGCGGAAATGCGCCGGTGCGACACCCCTGTGGGCGCGTCGAAGGTGGTCAACGAAAGCCTCACCGGTTCTTCCTCCAACCGCCACAATCCCGGCTTTCTTCTCTATGAGCCGGGCGCGACCGAAGACGCGGGAACCGTCTACGGCTTCAATCTGATCTATTCCGGCAACCATTACGCCGCCGCCCAGCAGTCCCTTCAGGGGCTGACCCGGGTGATGCAGGGCATCAATGACAGCAATTTTTCCCGGGAGTTGCCGCCGGGGGCGTGCTTTGAGACCCCGGAAGCGGTGCTGTGCCACTCAGGTAAGGGCTTCGGCGGGCTGTCCGCCAATATGCACGCCTTCGTCACCGACCATATCATCCCGCCCCATTGGCGCGGACGTCCCCGGCCGGTGCTGTACAACAGCTGGGAGGGCTGCACCTTTGATTTCAGCCAGCGCCGCCTGCTGAGTCTGGCCAACCGGGCGAAGGCGCTGGGCTGTGAACTGTTCGTACTGGACGACGGCTGGTTCGCGGGGCGGGACAATGACCATGCCGGACTGGGAGATTATACCGTGAACCGGAAGAAGCTTCCCGAGGGGCTGGAAGGGCTGTCCCGGCACCTCAAGGACAAGGGGCTTTCCTTCGGACTCTGGTTTGAGCCGGAATCCGTAAATCCCGATTCCGACCTCTACCGTGCCCATCCGGACTGGGCACTGACGGACGGCTTCCAGCCGGTGCTGGGGCGCAATCAGCTGCTGCTGGACTTGACCAGGCCGGAGGTGCGGGATTATATCGTGGAGAATGTCTCCCGGATTCTGGACAGCACCGGCATTTCCTACGTCAAATGGGACATGAACCGTCATTCCGTGGCGTTGGGCGCGAAAGCCCACGATTTTGTCCTGGGCTTGTACGACGTGCTTCGCCGGATTTTCGCGCCCCGGCCGGACATCCTGCTGGAGGGCTGCTCCTCCGGCGGCAACCGGTTTGACTTGGGAATGCTCTGCTTCTCGCCCCAGATCTGGGCGTCTGATAATACAGACCCCATTGAGCGCCTGACCATCCAGAACGGCATTTCCTACCTTTACCCCCAGTCCACGATGGGCGCACACGTCTCTGCCGCGCCCCATGCCCAGACGCTGCGAAATACGCCCCTGAGCACCCGGGGGAATGTGGCATTTTTTGGATGCCTTGGCTACGAGTTGGATTTGAGGACGCTGCTTCCCGTGGAGATCAAAGAAATTCAGGGGCAGATCGCGTTCTATAAGCGCTACCGCGAAGTCTTTCAATTCGGCACATTCCGCCGCACGGAGCTGGGCTGGCAGGTGTCGGACGGAAAGGTGACGCTGGCGGGGGTGTTCCACCGCCTCGTAAATGCCGCTCCGGGCTACGAGCGGCTTCGCGTGAAGGGCCTGAAACCGGAGACGGACTACCGGGTCACGTCCCTTGCGCAGGCCATCCGGGTGGGGCAGTTCGGGAATCTGCTCAAGCATGTCGCCCCGGTCAACGTAAATCCCAACGGCGCGCTTCTGCGGATTGCCGACCGGCACATCACACTGCCGGGAAAACCGGAAACGCTGACAGCCTCCGGCGCGGCGCTGGCAGCGGGCATTATGCTTTCCCCATTGTTCCGCGGCACCGGCTACGCCCCTGAACAGCGTACGCAGGGAGATTTCGGCTCTGACGTGTATTTAATCGAAGAAATCGGCGGCGAATAAAGCCCTTACAACCCGCCCGGGGAGACGTACAAGCATGTCTTCCCGGGCGGAGATGAAAACTTTTTCTTGCATTTTCCCTGAATCTGTACTATACTATAAAAGCACCTGCCGGTGTGTTGGAACTGGTAGACGAGGAGGACTCAAAATCTTGTTCGTCCATTCACAGGCGTTTTTGTAGGACCCTTGGTATTACAGCATATTTTCAACTGAATAACAGCATTTGGTTTTAATATCCCTCCCGCATATCCCTCCAAAATCAGAGATATGCGGGACACAGGGAATTAAAATATAAATGCCGGTGTGGCGGAATTGGCAGACGCACCGCACTCAAAATGCGGCGGAGCAATCCGTGCCGGTTCGAGTCCGGCCACCGGCACCAGAATTTTCAGCCCTGAACTTACAGAGTTCAGGGCTTTTTTATTGCCCAATAGTCTGTACTCTGGTGTTTTGCGGGTAAAATGCGAGAATCGCATTTGCCGACGAAACCTTGCTGCTATAATCAAGGTGGGTGTAAATATTCGATGTCGTTCCGATGTCGCTATGTCCCAGCCACTCCTGGATGTCCCTCAGACTGACACCGTTGGCGTAAAGAAGGCTGGCACAGCTATGGCGGAGATCGTGGAAACGGATTTTTTTCAATCCGTGGTTTTTCAATACAATCTCGAAATGCTGTGTGATGAAGTTTGGTTTGACAAGCTCGCCCATTGCATTTACATAGATATAATCCAGATATTTTTTGCAGTAGGCTGCACCGCATACCTTTTGATTGACAAGCTGCTCTTGTTTCAAGCGCCGCAACAGTTCTTCAAAGGGTGGGACCAAAGGCAGGGTCCGGTAACTGGACTTCGTTTTCGTTCGGTCCTTCTGTACGGTGATGTTCTTGCCATCCACATTGACTTGCGTAACGGTGTGCTTTATGCTGATTGTCTTTTTTTCAAAGTCAATCGCATCCCATTTCAGTCCGACTACCTCGCTCCGCCGCAGTCCGTAAAATGCGGCAAGAATAACACCCAGCTCAATGGGGTCGCCCTTTACAGTCTTGAAAAGGATTTCCAGCTCTTGCTGGTTGTAAATCGTCGCAAGATATTTGTCTTTCCGGGGCCGCTCTACACGGTCAGCGGGGTTCGACTTAATTAGTCCGATCTGGAACGCATACTGCAAGCATTTACGGATGTTGGCGTGGCGATGGATTACGGTATTAGCCGTAAGCCCTTTACCAAGCTCAAATTGATAGTAGTCCTGGATGTGCTTTGGGTGCTTCTCCAGATCCTGCAAGGTGAGCATTTTGTCTTTGAAGTACGGAACAATGCTTCCCTTGATGGAATTGGCATAGGATGAATATGTGGTCAGTTCAACGCTGTTTTTCATCATTTCCAGCCATTCCAAAATAAAATCGGTAAAGAGTATGGGGGCTTCATCTGCACACGGGTTGATATGAGCCACGGGATTTTCCTTCAGCCATGTCAACTCAACGGCATATTGAAATGCCGCCACGATTATCTCGTGGTATTGCAGCAATTCCTGCGAAGAAGCCTCGTGTTCCTGTCTTTCATAGCGATAAAATGCCTCCAGATCGCGTCCAGACATTTTGAGCAAACCAATAGGATGTTTCTCAAAGAATGGCTCAATCTGGCTTAAAGATACTTCCTCACGGCCTCCTAAAGACTTGGGGGGAACCCTGCGGCGCACGAGTAAAACGACGCTGCGGAGTTATGACAGCCGCGCCAGCGGAGACCGGAATGTCCCCATCGTCAGGGGTGCGTGGCAAATGTGACGAATTGAAATCAAATTATAATACAGCAGCCGTACCGACTTGTAGGTTAGCATATACCCTCTACTTTATCGGTGCGGCTGCTTTTCTATTTTGACATTCTCCGCGCTGAGGAGGTGTTGATTATGAGTATGTCAATATCTCAAAAAGACGCTTACGGCATGGTTTTTTCAAACTACCCTGATATTGTCAGCGTCGCACAAATGAGTAAAATGTTGGGGATCAGCGAAAAGTCCGCCTACCGATTGTTGCAAGAAAACAGTATCGAACATTTTCGAGTAGGCCGAACCTACAAGATTCCCAAACTTCACATATTGAATTACTTGCACATCATCAGACGAAGCTAATTCATATCCTTGCTGCATTTATTGGTTGATGGTACGATGATACCGTCAACAGCGGGTGAATATAGCTGCTGCAAAAAGGAGGAATGATGATGGTAGCAGGCCACCTGAGAGAACAAAATGGATATTTCCAGATGATATTAAGCTGGAAAGGTGCTGACGGTAAGCGAAAAAGCAAATCTATCAGCACAGGACTTACTGTAAAGGGTAATAAGAAGCGGGCGGAAGCCATGCTGCTCAAAACCCGAAAAGAATTTAATCCCGAAAATCTGCTGGAAAACGCAGATATGCCGTTTCATGTTTTTTTGAATAAGTGGCTGAAAGAAAACGCTTTTTCCTTTAGCCCAAGTACATACGCGGAATATGCCTACGATGTTAGAACGCTTTTCAGAAATACCACTTTTTCAGTTCAGTGTAAGCGGTCTGATCGCTGGTGCGGTGATCGGTTTTCTGATTGTGTTGTTGGCATCCCTATCTCCGGCGAAAAAGGCTTCTAAAGTATCGCCGGTAACTGCTATCAGCGGCAGTACACAACTTACGCAGAACAAGAGGGCCGCAAATACAAAGTTGTTCCATATTGAAACCAGCATGGGAATTTTCCATGCACTATCCGGCAAAAAGAATGTATTTCTTATGACCTGCTCGTTTGCTATCAGTATTATGATGTTCCTGTCGTTTCAGGTAATGGTAGTCTTTCTCGATCAGGGGATGCCTGCGCTCTCTCCATCGGCAGCGGATGTATCTATTACAATGGGAAGTACGCCTCTGGACAAGTCACTGGTAGAACAGATCAGTAAAATGGAGGATGTTGACAAGGTTTTTGGCCGTATGGAAATGGCTGGCCTTTCTGTTTCTTCGGATATAGGAGAAGGAACCATTACGCTCATTTCCTACGATGATAACCAATTCGAGTGGGCAAAAGAAGAATTGAATAAGGGCAGTATCACACCTGCTATGGAAAATGCAGATAGTGTTTTGGTCACTTATCAGGATGGCGTAAACTGGAATGTTGGAGATACCATAGTTCTTCATACATCTTCCGGCGATAAGCAGGTAACGATTGCCGGAATACTGGCAATGTCTACGGCCAGTGCGGTCAACGGTGCAGGCAGCAGCGGATATATGATTTGCTCGGAACAGACATTTACCGCTTTGGTTGGTGATTTGGGCTATACGACGATTGATATTCAGCTTTCTTCTGCTGGTAGGGATGATACTGTTTCCACAATACGGAGCATAATCCCATCCGACAGCACTGTTTCAGACAAAAGAATTACCAATTCCGAGGCCCAAAGCTCCTACTATACAGGTGCGGTGTTTATTTATGGTTTCCTCATCATTATTGCACTTATCACCGTGTTTAATATTTTTAACAGTATGAACGCCAGCGTTGCGTCCAGAACAAGGCAATACGGCATTATGCGTTCTATTGGAATGGGCGCAAATCAGCTTTATAAGATGATTGCGGCGGAAGCCTTTACCTATGCAATACTTGGCTGTGTTGTTGGATGTGTCCTGGGGTTACCGCTGAACAAGCTGATGTTCCAGTTCTTGATTGCAGATAAATGGGGAACTGCATGGCAAATTCCTGTGGGTTCACTTCTTTTAATCGTGTTCCTTTGCCTCGCGTCTGCGGCGGTTGCTATTAGACACCCCATCCGACAAATCAGCAGAATGGCAATCGTGGACACAATTAAGCTCCAGCAATAATTTTATCGAATAGCAAACGTCAAAGACTGGCCTTCCGTTTCTTTGGAGGGCCAGTTTTTGGTATCTATCTTACTAATGAGTAAGATGGATGTCACTTGGAAGTAAGATTGGCCTATTAAAATCAGAATGAAGGAAGAATAAAGTGTTCCTGCCGGACGACGGCAAAAGAAAAAAAGCCGTCGTACAGCAGCCCTTTGACACGCCCATACGATCAGCGGCGGCTTTGACTAATCAAGGCCGCCGTTCTTATTTTATCTGAAGGAGAGTGATTCCAGGATCGGCGGCCTAGGGAGGGAACCGCCGTGCGAGCAGTAATATATAGTTCATCAAAAAAAGTTATGCTTTTCCGTCTATCATGTTATCCAAGGTTTTACACAAATCAGACGTAAACAGAGAAAGCCGTTTTCCCCAAATTTGTGTAAGAAGCAATAGTCCTATAAATGAGCAGAAAATCAATAAGCCGCCAGTTACCAAAGTAGCAGTCTGGTGGGTCAACACAAACAGAACCAAAGTAATAACGCACATTATGAGTGTCGTTCCGATAGACACCCCCAAAAACAGCCATTTAACCGGAACTGTATTTAGCTTCATTTCACCTCGCCTCCCGTCCATTGATAGCCCATCCCATAAATGGTTTTGATGTAAGGCGCACCGCCGTCCGTTTCAATCTTACTGCGAATCCGGCTGATAGAGGTTGTCAAAGTATGTTCATCTACAAAGCGTTCTTCGGTATCCCACAACTTTTCCAATAGTTGCTGTCGGGTAAGAACTTGCTTCGGATTTTTACGAAATAGATTGAGCATTTTGTATTCCATGGGGGATAGCGTCAAAGACTTCCCATTTAAGGTTGCCGTCTGTTCGGAGAAATCCAGAAATAACCGTCCATCATCGTAAATGTCCTTTGCAGGTTTGTGATGTTCCAGCATGGCAAACATAGCTTTTATTTTGCGCTGCAAAGCTCCAATAACAAATGGCTTGGTAATATAGTCTACGGCTCCTACTTCATATCCCCGTATCTGATCGCTCTCCTGATCGTTGGCTGTCAGAAATATTACAATGGTGTCCGGATGTTCCGGCTTAATCAACCGGCACAGATCATATCCATTTCCATCTGGCAGGTTGACATCAAGCAAGACCAAATCAAACTCGTGTGCATTTAGAATGGCGGTGGCCGTCCTTGTATTTAGAGCAGAAGTCACCTCGTATCCGTCAGCAGTCAAATTATAAGCTAACATTTTATTCAAAAAACTGTCGTCCTCGACAATCAAAATCTGTTTCATCGTTTCACTTCCTTTGAATTTTCTTTTAGCATAACAGAGGAATGTCCGCAAAATGTTACAGCACAAAGTATTTTTCACTTTTATCTCAAATCATCATGCACTTCATTTTGAATCTTCTGCAATTTATTTCATTATATTTTTGTTGCTCTTAGAATACAAGGAATAGAATATGAATTATAGAGTATAGCAGTGCCACAAACGAATTTTCTGAGTTGGACACGAAAAATAAGCGCCGGACGTGGTGATGCCCCGCGCGCCCGGCGCTTTGCTATGCTTAGATCACTCGTCCGTGAAATGGAACTGCCTCACAGCAAACTTTCCAACACTTATGAAGGTTTATCGGTTCTTCTCTTGGTCTTTGTCTTTATCCTTCAGCCTTTCTTCTTCCATCCCCATGAGCCGATCTACATTGGCCTTTGCTGCCAGCAACTCCCGCATTTCCTCACGGGAGCGCCGGTACTCGGCATAGGTCTTTTTCTTTTCCTCCAGGAGCTGGGCATACTCGGCTTGCAGTTGCTTAACTTTGGGCAGCTTCTTGACCCCCATATCATCAAAGGCATTTTTTGCCGCCTGATGGAGCAGGATTTCTTCCTCGTGTTCCTGGCGAAATTTCTTGGAGTAACCAGCCTGCCGATAGGCCACATAGGTCTCGCGGGTCTTGGCATAGTTGATAATGTGGGTTCGCAGGACGGTGATCTCCGCCATGCGTTTCTCCGCTGCCTTAATTTTTGCAGATAGCTCATTATGGTGGGCCGTGGCTGCCGCAGCCTTTTCCTCCAGAAGCGCATACTCCAACAGGTTATGCTCCGTGAGATAGTTTCATCATTGATGGCTTTCCGCAGTTTCTTTTCGCTTTTTTCCAACTCCCGATTGAGTTTTTCCAGCTTTGAGGTATCAGGCAAGGGCAGCGTCCTCCTTTCCCGGTATCAGCACATAAATCCGGTTTGGTTCTCCAATGCCCTGACGCACCCGCATGATAAGTCCGGCAGTTTCCAGTTCATTCAGAGAACGCTTGACCGTCATGGAGCTGCGGGACAGGACTGCGGCAATGGCTGTGACAGGGAAGCAGACAAAGAGGATTCCGTTCTCGTCCTCCTGCCCTTTGGAGAGCATAGCGTCCAGCATCCGGC
>ERZ773241.498-NODE-498-length-44295-cov-12.045479_pt1 | contig 44295 bp, 59 predicted proteins | sample MGYA00580989_ERZ773241 | MGnify/ENA primary metagenome ERZ773241 (study PRJEB29015, sample SAMEA2737804) | human gut metagenome | biome: human gut; feature: human-associated habitat; material: faeces | place: China | collected 2012 ... | reverse complement strand
GAGCAGGAACGGTTAAAGCTCGAAATTGAAGTTATCGAAGAATGGGTGGAACAGCGGGAAGAAATGAACGACGGTCTGGATGCCTTTATCGCCCTGACACAGAAATATGTGGATGTGGAGGAGCTGACACAGACCATCGTGAACGAGTATATCAAGAAAATCATCGTCTATGCCCCGGACAAATCCAGCGGCAAGCGCAAGCAGAAAGTGAAGATTTTCTTCAACTTCGTGGACGATGTAGATATTCCCGTTATTTCCGAGCCTATCATCACGCAAACAACCTATGAACACAGAAAAACGGCGTGACCTTCGGGTCACACCGTTCTCTGCGACAAAATAGTTACTTGTCACTATTAAGCCTTGTCACAACAGGCTTTTTCGGCATTTTGAGGGGCGACTGCACAGTAGTGGTCAAATGGTGGTCAAAATGCAAATAAACTCTGTAAGAACATACGGTAAAAATACTTTTAACAAATTTCAAAAAGGCTCATTTAATTCTATTTTGAATATCTTCCACCGAAGGCAACTGCTTTTCCAATTCCCCGGTAAGGTTACTCGTAACCTTATATCAGGGCATTGAGGACAAGTTCGCAGACAAATTTCTGGAGGAAGATGGTTCGCTGAAAACCGGCGGCATGGCAGAAAAAGCAACCGCAGCCTACCATAAGGTCGAAGATACCGTGGTCGGCGGTTATAAGAAGGTGGAAAATGCCTTCGTGGATGCATTCCTTGAGAAAGTGGATGAACCGGAATCCAAGGATTCTGAGGAAAAAAAGTAATGCCAAGCAGAGAACGGCAGGTACAGCTCAAATGTACCTGCCGTTCTCTTTTATTTTTAAGATTATAGAAACACAACGCCAATAAACTGTTTCACCGGTTACATGAGGCTACAGAACAATTTGTCACGCAGCATTCTTTGAAGTCTGCCCCGAATTGCTATATCTTTACCAGAAACCACCTGTCTTGATTTGCAAAAAGCGGTCATGACTTATTCAGATTTCTCGCAATGGCTTTGGCTACCTCCGCCACATTAAGAGGCTTGGAAATATGACCGTTCATGCCCGCATCCAGAGAGGTCTGCACATCCTCCGCAAAAGCGTTGGCCGACAGTGCAATGATGGGGATTTCTTCTGCATCCGGGCGTTCCGCCTGCATGGCGCGGATGGCTTTTGCTGCCTGCAGTCCGTCCATTTTCGGCATCATAATGTCCATCAGGATAATATCATAGGTACCCGCCGGGTGATTGGCAAACAGGTCGACAACCTCCTGCCCGTCCGCCGCACGGGTTACGATCATCTCCGAATCCTCTAACAGTATCGTGGCAAGCTCGGCGTTCAAATCGTTATCCTCTGCCAGAAGCACCTTGATCCCTTTCAGGCTTTTGCGCTTTGCCGGCTTCTTTGTTTTTTCGACCTTTTCAGAGCTTGTCAGCTCCATGGGGATTTCCACGGTAAAGGTCGTGCCGACTCCCTTTTTGCTTTCCACCGCAATGGTTCCGCCCATCATTTCTACATATCCCTTTGTGATGGGCATACCCAGACCTGTGCCTTTATACTGCGTTCTTGCGTCGTTTTTCTCCTGCGCAAATTCGTCAAAGAGCTTTGTCAGGAATTCCTCGCTCATACCGACACCGGTATCCTGAACTCGATAGCAAACCACCCTGTGCTGTGCATCGGCTCCCGGACGGTTGCTCACATCCAGACGGATCGTACCGCCGTCATTGGTGAATTTTACGGCGTTGTTCAGGATGTTGACCAGAATCTCCCGGATGCGGACAGGCTCCGTCATGACATAGGGATTTTCCATCGGTTCACGGTGTACCTCAAAGTTCAGGCTCCGGTTCAGAAGGGTACCGTTTATGATCTCAATTGCACTATCCGTAACGGCGGTGATATCCGCCGGAACAGGGGAGAATACCACCTTTCCGCTTTCGATGCGGCTCAGATCCAGTATATCATTCAACAGGGACAGCAGATGATCCGAGCTGTCCTCGATTTTTTTCAGGCAGTTGTGGATTTCGGGTACAGAATCCTGATGCAGCGCGATATTCGTAAAGCCGATGATGGCATTCATCGGGGTACGGATATCGTGGGACATATTGGAAAGAAAGACACTTTTTGCTTTGCTGGCGGCCTGCGCCTGCTCTGCAAGGGTGGTCATTTCTTCTGCTTTCTGCTGGGCGGCAAGCTGTAATTCTCTGCGCGTCTGCAAACGGCTCATAATAATGATCAGCGTGACCGCCATACACGAGATAAATACGATGATAAGCAAAGCCGCAGCCGGATGCAGGCGGATCATGTCTGCAAAGGTCAGATTTGTCGCTTTATATGCGGTGTACTGCGCCGCAAGATCCTCGACAAGATTCTCCGGCATCGCGTACATTGCCTTTGTCAGGATACCTGCCAGCGCGTGATTTTCCGTGGAGGAAACCACCATGCGGTAGCTGAAGGTGGGCTGTTCCAGCGGCGTGTAGGTCAAGGTGCCTGTCGTGTCGCCGTTGACAAACGCCTGCGCCATATAATAGTAGACAAACGCTGCATCCGCCTTGCCGTCACGGACAGCTTCCATCATCTCCTGACGGGTACTGCACATCAGTTTTTCCGCACCGGGTGCCAATGCATCTTCAATCGACTTGGACACGGTCTGGTTGACCGTGGTGACGACATGGATGTTCCCGTCAAAATCTCTCCGCGTCACCCTTGCCATGCGCATCGTGATATAGGGTGCGGTCAATCCCCATCCTTTGGTTTCTGCGTAATTGTCCGTATCCAATCGTGCATCAATGCTGATGTCTACCGTGCCCTTAGCGCTTTGATACGCGATATATTCATCTCTGGTTGCGGGGACAAGAAATTCATAGGAAAGCCCGGCATAGTCCGCTATCTTCCGGAAATAGTCCGGGAGAATGCCCTTTACCTCGCCATTTTCTGTATAAGAATAGGGATACCGGGTCGGGTCGCACAGGATGTGAAGGGGATTGTCCTTGGAATATTGGGCGATGATGCGCTTTTCTTCTTCCGTATACTCCAGATTTTTGGCATCGGTGCTTTCGTAATTTTTGTTATAGAGGGTCGTTTTCCAGTTGCCCTCGGCGGCGTTCATCTGATCGATTGCATAATTTACCTGGTTCAGAAGCTCGGTATTTCCTTTTTTGACGATCACATAAAAATCACTGCTGCCGAATTTTTCAAGGATGCGCTCGTTGTTTATCCTGCGCAGGGAACTGGTGACAATGGCATCGACCGTTCCGTTCTGAAGGGCCTCTGCCATCTTCTCAGTCGAATCGAAATAAACCGGATTGTAGGTAAAGCCTTTGGTCTGTGCATACTCTGCAAATTCAGCATTCCGGGAGTTTCCGTTCAGGAGCGGCACGATGTACTAATACAATGTTAGGGCAAAAAAATAACATCAAGGTCGAAGTGGCCGTACCGCCCGTCTTTTACCACGATACGGTCTATAACAGACGCCCAGAGCGTGTGGCGCTCCTGCGGTGACAGCGTGGCGTATATGCTGCGGAAGTCTCCGGCCAGGAGCTGCCGCAGCGGACCGAGATCGCGTTCGGCGCGCTGTGCGGCGCGCGCAGCCTCTGCTGCGTCCTGCTGCTGGATCAGAGCGCGGTATTTTTCATCATACGCCGCGCGGTCAATAACGCCGTCCACATACAAGTCTTGCAGCCGGGACAGCTTGCGCTGGATTGCGCCCACGTCCACAACAGCCTGGCGGCGCTGGGCCTCCTGTACGTCAAACTGCGCTATGTAGGCGTCCAGCTGCGGCTGTACGTGATCCAGTAGCCAGCCCTCCAGGCGCGGCTCCCAAGGCGTCGTTTTCCAGGAGCAGCGCCTTTCGATCCAGTGCTGCGTGCAGCGATACCGCAGATACAGCCGATTCCATTTGTAATCAAACTGGGGGAACGCTTTCAAGGTGCAGCCGCAGACAGGGCAGCGCAAAAGACCCGTAAACACATAGCTATACTTGCTTTGCCGCGTGTGGCCGGAGGCCTGCCTTGCCAAGATTTCTTGAACGCGCCGGAACTGATCCGGCGAGATAATGGCCGGACAATAATTTTTATTATCCCGGTACTGGCCGCAGTACAAACCGTTCCGCAGCATCCGGCCTATCGTAGTACGGGGCAGATCAACGCCGTACTGATCGCGCAGCCAAACCTGCGTACTGCGTGTGCTGTGCGCCGCCTCATAGTGATCGAAGAACGCCCGGACGATTACGGCCTGATCCTCCACGATCTGCACGCGGTGGTCGCGCACCTCCAGCCCATACGGCAGAGATTTGGAGCCGAAGATCGCGCCGCCGTTCTTTACCCGCTCCGAAAATACAAACTTTATCCTGTCCGCCGTTCTGTCGCTCTCATCCTGGGCGACAGACAGGCGGATGTTTAAATTTAAGCGCCCGTTAGTCGTGCTGGTGTCGTAGTCCTCCAAGATCGCCTTCCAGTTTGTCCCGGCGGCGTCCAGCACATCCTGCACGCGGTAATACTCACGCACACTGCGGAACCACCTGTCCAACTTTATAAACAGCACATAGTCAACGCCGCCAGCCTTTACGGCCTCCAGCACGCGCAACAGGCCGGGACGGCGCTGTATTTCTTTTCGCGCACTCACGCCGTCGTCGCTGTACTCCGCCACGATCTGGCACTGGAACGTGTCGCAGAACTCCCGCAGCGCCTCACGCTGCGCACCCAGACTGTAGCCGTGCCGGGCCTGTTCGTCCGTGGACACACGTATGTATAAAATAACTCTTGCGCGATACCACGCATAATTTTGTGGTTTTCCGTACAACATAATAAAAACACCCCGCGAAATTGTATAAAGGTACTATGCCGCGCGGCGTTTTTGTGCTATACTTTGTGCTGTGAGGGCGTAAAGTATGGCAGTTTTTGCCGTGCAGCGCGTTCTTTGGCCGTTCCCGTGCGCCAACACGGGGGCGGCCTTTTGCGTTTAAGAGAGGGGCAATGCTTGCGCATATTTGTGTGGGAGGCCCGCCAGCGGGCAGGACTGACGCTCCAGCAGCTGGAGCAGCGAACCGGGATAAGCCGCAGCACCTTAAACCGTATTGAAAACGGCCAGATCGTGCCGCGCCTGGATCAGCTGGAGGCCATAGCAGCCGCGACAGATACGCGGATCACGGCCTTGTTTGACAGTCCTTTTAAGTGAGTATGCACCCGGCGTGCAGGAAAATCAAGCCGCGCCGGGGCTATTTCTCAATATTGAGAAATGACCGCCCAAACCATTGCGCCGCCGCTCCACCCGGCGTATAGTCGAATAAAGGAGGCGACGGCGAAATGAACAGGGCGCAATACTGGCAAGCAATAAAAGCGCTGCTGCACGACGCAGACCTGGGAATACTGCGGCGTGTGTATAATTTCGTGCAGCAGATCACCCTACATTAAACCATTTTCGGCAAGCCACGAAAAAGGTTAAAAAAGGCGGCGGCCTTTACTGGTCGCCGTCCTTTTCTTTCTTTTCACGCTCACCCAGGCCGACGGCGTAACCGTACATAAAGGCGGCGTTGTTCTTGCCCAGGCCGTCCTCCATGCGCTGGATCGCGGCGTCGTCCATGTAGCGCTCCATGATTTCGGCAGGAACTGCCCCGGCCAGAAATTTGTCGATCAAGTCACGCAGCCGCGCCCAGTCGTTCTCGTCGAACTGCGCGAACCCTTTAAAAATGGACTTTGCCAGGGCGTTGTCGCCTTGCATGATACTGTCCACGATCCCGCCCAGGGCGTCGTCCGTATTCACGAACATTTCACCCTGGCCCGTGGTGAGCCAGCCATAATCGACATTGAACTCTTTGCAGATTGCCAGTTTCATGCGCTCGGTGATGGCCCGCGTCCCGGCCTCAATGTTTGAAATCGCGCTACCTGTAACACTAAGCCGCGCGCCAAACTCCACCTGGCTAAGGTGGGCAGACTTGCGAACAAATTTGACCCGTTCGGGGATATTATCCATATATGAAAACCTCCTTTAACATGATAATAACATGAAAACTTCACAGAGTCAAGATTGACAGAGAAAATATTTTGAAATAGAATTTATACAGAGTTAAGGAGGCCGCGACGATGAACAGACCACCAGAACCAAGCTACACCGCACCGACGCCGAACCGCAAGGAAACGCGCCGCCGCCAGGCCGACCTGTACCGCTACAACATGGAGACGGAGGGCGCACGCATCCACGTTGAGGTATGGCTGCACGAGGAAATCCCCCCGCCGCAGTCTGCCGAGATTTTCCTTGCAATGGAAGAATTACGCCGGGCCGTATGGCGCGCCACAAAAGAGGCCCGGCGGATCACAGAGGCAGCCCAGCAACCGCCGCAGAAATAGGAGGCCAGCGTGGAGAAAAGAAAAACAACCCAATGCACCGAGCGCGGCCAACATAAGCGCTGCGCCCACCTCTGCCGGGGCGAGGCCCCGTGCTGGCGTAACTATGTATGCGACCCGGCAAAAAATAAAGATTGCACAGGTATACCCGGCGGGCGCTGCATGATCCAGTGCTACAACACACTGGACAAAGACCGGGCGCTGATTCCGAAAAGCTGCTGCAAGTATGGCCCGGCACGCCGGATCGCTGGCTACTGCCGCCCGCTGCTTTTCCTTTACCTCAAAACCCTGCAATGGCGCGGCATTGTGCCACGCGCTGCACCCGGCGCGGTGCGTGTGGCATTGAAAGACAAGCTGCACGAAAGGACGTGCAGACTGCGGGGGATTATGAAAAACTGGCGCGGCCAAGTATGACCGCACCAGTAACGGCTTACACTTTGTAAGCCTCCCCGGCGGCTGTAAGGACTACGCCCTCTATGCCGTCGTCGCTGCCCATGATTTCAGAAGAAAGCCCGGCTTTCTCTAATTCTTTGGCAGCACGGATCAAGGTAGGAACAGACAGGCCCAAATCGTTTATGTTGTTCCCGCCGCTTTGGCTCCAGCGTAACAGCTGGGCCGCTGCTTTAGATAAGCTCATAGCATTTTCACCTCCTTTCGCGCTGGCCGGGGCGTTTGCTCCGCCCTGGCCATGTTTTAGACATTCTCAACTGCATATATTTCTCCTTTTTCTCTCCGGGAACCCCAGGCGCTGCAACGCCTGGGGTTTTCTTTTTTTGCAGGATAACTCGTGCAGAAATAGCTGTCAACGGGGCCTATAAGGCTGCGATTTTGACTAAGTTAAACAAAAACGAAACTAAGACATTGTGCATAAAGTCAAAAATTACACTAAGTTAAGAAAACACGTTGACAAACTACACTAAGAATAATATAATATTCACAGAGTTAAGGCTCACGAAAACAAAATAAAATTTTTAAGGCCCCGCGACGGGGAGCAAAGGAGAACACCATGAAAAACATTGAAGTCACCTATGACGCGCTGATCTGCGAGAACGGAACCTATGAACAGGGCGAAGCCGCCTTTGTTCTGCCCATGACCGACGAGCTGGCCGCCGAATATCTGGCAGGACGCGCCACGGATCGCGGCGCGGTCAATCTGGTGGAAACCGCGCTGGAGGCCGTCGAAGTTATGCGGGGCCGCGTCTATGTACGCGGCAGTATCAAAGCATACCGCGAAGCCAAGTAAACAACCCACCCCGGCGGGCCAGCAGCCCGCCGCCTGTCTGGGGCTGATCCGCCCCGCCGATGATGGCCCAGGGAGGGCCGAAACAGGCCCCGCGCGACGGGGAGGAAGGAAAGAAAAATGACGGTTTTTCAAGAATTGACAAAAGGGATGAAGTTCAGCGAACCATCGGAAGATATTAAAAAGAACATGGTAAAAGTCTTTAAAAAGAATTTCGGCTGTCCGCCATGGAATGATGAGTACGAGGAAGGGTGCGCGGCGTTCGCCGGCTGCGAAAGCTGCTGGTTTGGGTACATAAACAGCGAAGCAAAATAAAGGCTGCAAAAGCGAGAGCCGGACGCGATCCGGGGAAAAGGAGCCGAAAATGACTATTGCAACACTTGAAAAAATTCACGAACTGCTGAAAAAGGAAGTTAAAACCCGCAACAATGCGCTGGAACTCACCAGAAAAGTATATAACGAAAGACAGGACGACCTAAAGGCAATCGCCGCCGCAACGGACGATATGAGCGTGGCTGCAGCAAAATGGGCCGTAGCGGCAGCACAGGCGGCATACGATGAAGCACGGCGGGAAAACTACGACGCAGACGCCGCCCTCCGCGATTTTGAAAAACAGGAATTTTGAGGAGGCCAAGACCATGAAATTTTATTTTGACGGCGAGCTGATCCGCACATCCAAGGCCCACCGCTACACGCACGCTGTCGTGTTGCCGACAAAGCCGGGGGCCACAAACAAGTGGGACGCGGTAGGCTGCCGCGCCTCACTGAAAAGCGCCCAGGCGCTGCTGACACAGGAACGCCGCCGCATTGCCAAGTACAACCAGAAAACAGCCGACGCCCTGCGCGTGGTAGAACTGGAGGCACGCCCGTGATGGCCCCAGACCCGGAGGGGCTGGACTGGCGACAGGACGAATACGACGGAATCCCGCCGCGATACATGGCCGTAACTGCGGACAAGTACGAGCTGCCAGTGGCAGTGTTCGACAATATCCAAGATTTGAGCAGATGGGCACAAACAAGCACCGCCACGGCACACGACGCCGTTACACGCCAGACAGTAAGAAAGAAAGGCCCGGCGGCTGGCTGCCGATTTATCCGGCTGCCGAACGACATTGACTGGAGGAAAATATGAACGAAAAGCAGAAACTGATCCGCGAAACCGCGCAGAAATTTGAGACACTGCGCCCCGATATGCAGCAGTTTGTCCTGGGCTATCTGGTAGCCCGGCAGAACACACAAGGGGGCCGACATGATGGAAAATAAAGACATTTGCAAAGATTGCAAACACAGAAGTGATGTGTGTTGGCTCTGCTGCGACCTGCTGCGCCGCCACGCAAGGAAAACGGACGAATACGACAAAGTCCAAGAGTGCGACGACTACGAACCGCGCCCGGCTGAAAGCCAGAAATAAACCACCCCGGCGGGCCAGCTGCCCGCCGCCTGTCTGGGGCTGATCCGCCCCGCCGATGATGGCCCAGGGAGGGCCGAAACAGGGAGAAAAACATGGAAGAATACGAAAAGATAGTGGCAGAGGCCCAGGCACTGGCCGCGGAGAACCAGCGCAAAATCGACATACTGCTGGCGGACATGACCCGGCAGGAGCTGCGCAACACCAGCACGGACGCCGCAGCGCTGGCAAGAATGGAGCGCGACCTGGTAGACCTTGTGAACGGCTCCAGAATCAAGCGGGCCAGAGATCGCGGCATACTGCGCACCGCTGCCGTAATGCTGCACAAGGTACGCCGCCAGCTGCTGGACGACGCAGACCGCGCCGCGCTCTGTGAGCGCTGCATGAACCCGCACGTTTTGAAAGACCAGGACGAGCTGGACGACGTGTGCGCCCAGTGCCCACTGGAAAAGGCGGCGGGATGATATGCCAGCGCGTGACAGCTACATGGACGGCAGCAAGCCCGCCCGGTCTGCCGTCCCGCAGCAGATGGATATACCGGGCTATGGCGGGCGGTACTACATCCGCATAGACGGCACAGTCTGGCGGAGACGGAAAAGCAAAGACACGCGGATGCGCGGCGTGAGGCGCGGCAGAAACCGGGAGTACAAGCTCACCACGCCGGAGGGCCGCACGATCTGCAAGACCGCGTCCGCGATCATGCGCGAAACCTATTTCCGAGGGCTGCCGCAGAATATGCGGCTAGTGCATAAGGACGGGCTGGAAAGCAACTGGGCCTACTGGAACCTGCAACCGATGACACTAAGCGAGATGGGCAAGAAACACAACCGCGGCATAGATGCCCGCTGTGTGCTGAAAATTGACCCGGCAACAGGTGAGGTCGTGCAGATTTTCCAGAGCGCGCGCGAGGCCGGGCGGGCTGCGTTTTGCTGCGGCCAAACGATTGCGGACGCTTGCAACCACCGCAGCAAGAAACGCCCAGGCATAGCGCCGGACGGCTACCGCTACTGCTGGGAGAAAGGAGAAACGAGCGAATGAAAAGACAACTGCGCGCCCTGCTGGCGCTGCTGGCCGTGCTGGCAGCAGACGCGGCGTTCTGGGTACTGATCTGGTGGGTAGTGCAGCAGCTGCGCAGCCTGGTTTGTCTGCTGTTTGTTATGTGCGCCGCCGTCTGGCTGGCGTAACGAATTTTAGGAGGATATGGCAAAATGACGAACGAAGAATACAAAAAGATCACAGAACTGGAATACAAGGCCAAGCAATGCCGCGCGGCAGGAATCGACCCAGAAATAGACGACGGCACGGCCTGGGCCATGACGCACACGCGGGAGTGCCGAATGGTAACGGACGGCCAGCGCTTTTGGGAACAGCCGCGCCTGATCCTGGAGTTTGATGTATTCCATGGCAGCGTCGTGACTATGCGCTGCTATCTGCGCAATATTCCGAAGCTGCCGCGCGCCGTCATTGAAAAGACGCACGCAAGCGTCGCGGGCGACGATCTGCTGTATATGTTCCCGATCTATGAAACAGTGATCTTTGACCACACCCACCGCGACGACAAGGGCCGCACATGGCGGGATGTGATCCGGGGCGACTACCGCGAATACGCACGGGAACAGGAGGCGGCGGCAAAATGACGAACTTTGCACAGTGTTTGCACGCTCCGGCAATCCAGCAGGAACAGCCCGCCACGTTCGCGGTGCTTTTTTACGTAATCACCCACGGCGCGAAGAATGACAAGACCATGCCCGGCTATATGCTGGAGAATGGCGTGGAGCTGGCCGACTGGCTCACGATCACGGCAGACGGCCGCCGCCTCCACCTGGCAATCGACGACTATTTGGGCATGATCCGGGGCCAGCGCACGGACTGCCGGGCCTATGCAGCCGTGGGCGAAAGCCCGGAATATTTCAAGCTGGCCCACGTGATCGCATGGGGCGAGCCGGACGAACACCACACGCAGCCCATGCAGCTGTACACGCTGCACACGGGCCGCACACCAACCGAACTACCCAGCGGCGCTACACCCTGCCGAGACAGCGGCGACAATATGGCGGGCTGGTATGACAAAAACGAAAGGAGCAACGAATGAATAAACGCGATCTTGTGGCAGAAACCACGCGGGACTTTTCCCGCCTGCCCTACGAGGCGCAGCAGTTTGTCCTGGGCTACATGGTAGCTCGCGCCAACTGTTGTACCGCCAACACCACCACCCAGGCGGATCAGCCGGAACAGAAAAAGCCCGCATAATGCGGGCGGAGGTATCAACGATGCAAGGATTGAATGTTGAAAGATTGTACAAAACTCTGGCGCGGATCATGGCGGAGCGTGAGGGCTGCCGCGTGACCGTGAGCGTGCAGCCGATCCAGGCCGCGCACAGCGCATGAGGCCGTACTGGCAGCGGAACCAGGACAGCAAAGCCTGGCTTCGCCGCTGGGAGGAAAAGCGCCGCCGCGCCTTTGACGGCGGCCAGATCGACCACAGCAAAGACAAGAGCGCACCATGGAGCCACCCGGCACACTACGGCTACCTTGTGCCGCTGACAGGCGCAGCCCTGGAGGCATACAAGGGCTGGAAAATCCGCACGGGAAACACCGAAACGTCCGACGCCGTGCGCTGGGCTTTTGAAGACTGGTACATAGGAATTTGCCGGGATGAACTCAAAAAGACGGCAGCCAGGACGAAGGCTGCCGACAGCTACATGGATAATCTGAAAAAGAACAAAAAAGGGGCCAGTGTCTAACGGCTTGACAACCGACACTGGCCCAACATCATAAGGGCGGCCGCAACGCTGGAACGTTGCGGCCTACTAAAAATATAACACGGTAGCGCCGCCACGTCAACCGCAAAACCAGGGGCCGAAAGGCCCCTATAACGCCCTTGTGATAGGTACTAATGTTTCGACGAAAGGCAGCTATCGCAACATGGCAAAAAAGGCAGCACGGCCCCGGCTGGGGGCTGGGGGCGCAGCGCCCCAGAATAGCAGACAAGCCGCCCGGCAGAACCTGGCCGCAGCCACAACGGGAAAGGGCGGCGCGGCAGAGCAGAACCTCACAACCGCCCAGGGCTTGCTCTCTATCCAGCCAAAGAAACAGAAAGGCCGCCGCCCCTCTGCCGGGAAGTGGCAGCCCTACGACTACGAGAGCGCTTACGAGCTGCCGCTGGATCAGCTGACAGAGCAGCAAGTCCAGGAAATGATAGACCGGGAGCGCCGTGTAGTATATGCCACCAAGACTGTAAAGCACGGCCACCAGTTTGACGTGGAGATATTCCCGGATTTTACCCACCTGCCCGGCAATCTGCCGAAAGATCGCAGCAACCGAGAGGCACAGCGCAATTTGAACGACAGAAACAGCCGCAAAGAGTGCGAGCGCCGGATCAATGAAAATTTCGGCCCGGACGACTACTGGGTAACGCTTACGTGCCTACCAAGAGAAGAACCGCAGACGATGGAAGAAGCGCTGCGCCTATTCCAGAACTACATCAAGCGTATAAACTACCGCCGCAAAAAGCGCGGACTGGAGCCAGCGCGCTATGTATACGTCACCGACTGGACAAAGAATGGACGCCGCGTCCGCACACACTACCACTTGGTACTGGACGGCGGGCTGCCTATGGAGGAAGTGATCGAGCTGTGGGGCCTGGGCCGAAAGAATACCGTTGAATACCTCACACTGGACGAGCGCGGCCTCTCCGGCCTGGCCTACTACATCACGAAGCCGCACGCCAGCGACACAGAGGAAGTAAAGCACAAAAAGCGGTGGACGGCCTCCAAGAACCTGCGCCGCCCGGCGGAACACAAAAACCATCAAGCGTTTGGCCGCCGCAAGGTCGAAGCCCTGGCGAAAGCCCCGGCGGATATATTCGCAGCCATGGAGCAGAAGTACCCGCTTTACTGGTGCGAGGCCGCAGAGGCCCGGCACAACGGCGTAAACGGCTATTTCTACCTCCGCGCCGTGCTGCGCGAACGCTGCCAGCCGGGCGACCTGGCGACGATCACGGGCAAGGCGGAGCTGCTGGAACGCCTCCAGGACGTGATCCGGCGCAAGCTGGCAAAATATCGCCGTTTCGCCGTCGTGTCCGTGGACTACACCACGCCCGGCTGGGAAACGGCCATAGTGCAGCCCATAGGGACAAAGGACAGGATCGCATGTCCGGCACGGGCCTGCATAGTGAACTAAAAAGAGGTTTTTACACTCAAAAAAGCGGAAAAATGAGCCGAAAGGAGACGAAAACAAACAATGCGCCAGCAATGCGAGAAACGAACGGAGGACGGAGAACAGGAGGTTGTGATCCAGTGGGCCGCCTTTATGTCTCCCGCCCACCCGGAACTGCTGAACCTCTACCACGTCCCCAACGAGGGCAAGCGCAGCAAGGCAGAGGCGGCCCGCCAGCAACGCCTGGGACTGCGGCCCGGCGTCCCCGATCTGATCCTGGACAGCCCGAAAGGCATATACCACGGCCTCCGCGTTGAAATGAAAGTAAAGCCGAACAAAACCACCGCAGCCCAGGAGAAATGGCTGGAACGACTGGCCCGCGCGGGCTATTTCGTGGCCGTCTGCTACTCTGCCCAGGAGGCAATCGAAACCATAGACGCATACATAAAGCTGCGCCCCGGCCAGACCCACCCGAAAGAGCAAAGGAGGACAGAAACGTGAAAATTATTGCAATCATGGCCCAGAAAGGCGGCACGGGCAAAACCACCACGGCCACCACGCTTGCTTATGACCTGGCCCAGCTGGACGGCCCGGTGCTGCTGATCGACGCCGACCAACAGGGCAACGCCTCCCAGATCATGGGAGCATACGACCCCACCGCCTGGGGCGTGGAGAAACTGCTGGAGCCGGACACCGACGCCGCCAGCGTGGACGACCTCAAACAGACCCGCGAATGGAAGCCAAAGAAAAAGGCCCCGGCGGTGCGTGTGGACGTTGTGGCCGCCTCTGCGGCCCTCATGGACGCAAACATGGACGTGGCCGCCGACACTGTAAACGACCAGGTACACCGCCTCCAGGAGCGCCTGGCCGCCGTCTCCGACGCCTACAAGTACGCCGTCATAGATTGCGGCCTCCTGCTGGATATGGCTGCATTAAATGCCCTGGTAGCGGCAGACCTCTGGATCGTCCCCGTTAAGCCCGGCGGGTTTGAGATGGACGGCCTCCTGCGCGTCCGTGAACAGCTGGAGGAACTGCGGCAGCTAAACGACGGCCTGGAACTGTGGGTGCTGCCGGTGATGTTCGGCAAGAGCAACACGCACAAGGCGGTAATGGCACACTTGCGCAGCCTGGGCCACCGCGTCACACTGACGACGATCCGCCGCTCCGTGATCGCAGAATCCTACACGGCGGCAGCCTTGCCGCTGCCTGTATACAGCCCGCGCTGTGGCGTGGCGAAAGACTACGAGGCCCTGGCCTATGAGGTCATGGCCTGGGACGATGAAAGCGAGGTAGAAACGAAATGACAGGGCGCAGCATTTTGGACGGACTGAACACCGCCAGCAAGGCGGGCGTAAAGGCTACACCGTCCGCACGATTCCGCACGAAAGAGATCGACATAAACGACATTTACCGCAATCAGCTAAACCAGTACAGCCTGGACGACATAGACAGCCTGGCACGGTCAATTCTGGTCGCTGGGCGGCTCTATCATAACCTGGTAGTAGTCTACGACCCGGCGGAACAGGGCGACTACAGACTGGTATCTGGAGAACGCCGCCTTTTGGCCCTCCATGAACTGGTAGACAGCGGCTACCCGGAGTACAAGGTGGTAACTTGCCAAGTGATCCCGAAAGGCAGCGAGGCGGAGGAACGTCTGGCCGTGATCCTGGCGAACACGCAGCGAAACAAAACCGCAGCGGATCGTGTGCAGGAATACGAGGGCCTAAAGAAAGCGCTGGAAGAAATGCGGGCAGCAGGCGCGGACTTTTACGGACGCGACCTCACAGAGGGAAAACTCCGCGATCACATGGCCGCAATCATGGACGAGGCCGACGGCACGCTGGCGGCGCTGGAGAAGATCAGCAACAGCTTGTCGCCGGAGCTGCGAAAGGCCATGGAGGACGGAAAGCTGAACTTCACCACGGCCACCGCAGCGGCGGCCCTCTCCCTGGACGCCCAGGCCCAGCTGGCGCAGCAGAACGCCGCCAAGGGCGAGGACAAGCCGATCACAAAGCAGGACGTGGCAAAGGCCCGCACCACGTCCGCCCGCGAATACCTCCGCCAGAAATACGACGCCAGGCCATGCGAGTGCGACAACAGCCACAACTGCGACAATGTGGACAACCTGGTAAGTTTTTACCGCGACGGTGCGACGTCCGGCTGCGCTGGCTGCTGCGCCTGGTGCAAGGAGCGCGCCAGCTGCCCGAAATGCTGCGCAGAGGTAGCAGCGGGCAGCCAGAGCGACGCAGACACGCCTCTGCGCGCCGCGCCGGACAGAATCCAGCCGCCTACAAGCCAGGCCGCAGAAAACGCCGCAGAGGACGCGACAGCGGCTGCTGCACCCTTTGCCGACGACGCCCACCCGGAACACGCCGCGACCATGTGCTACTCCTGCCTCCACTGGGACGAGTGCAGCGAAAAGTCCGACAGGGTGCTGTCCTGCGACAAATACGAGAACCCCGCCGAAAAGCGCACACCCCTGGCCCCGGCGGGCGAGATCACGACCACCCAGGCCGACGCCGCCCACACGCTGCGCACCGACGAGGAACTGGTAAACGTCTTATACGCCGCCCTGGGAACGCTGGAATACCAGGGCCAGATCAACGAACTGGAGGCCCGGCGGCTCCACTCTCTGCTGTCGGCAATGCACCGCCGCTGGATTAACACGGGCTGCTGGAAACCCTACGGCGCAGCAGAGGAACAGGACGAAAAGGAAAGGAGAAAAAGCCAAGATGTCAATAGTTGACATTCACGCCCCGGCGGGCGACGGCTACGGCGTGATTTACGCCGACCCGCCCTGGAGCTACCGCCAGCAGGGCAACGGCGCAGCGGCGCGCCACTATCCCACCATGACGCCGGATGAAATAAAGGCCCTGCCCGTCCAGACCCTGGCCGCCAAAGACTGCGCCCTCTTGATGTGGGCCACGTTCCCGAACCTCCAGCAAGCCCTGGACACGATCCGCGCCTGGGGCTTTGAATACAAAACCCTGGCATTTTGCTGGATAAAGAAAAATAAGAGATCGGGGGGGGGATTTTTGGGGTTTAGGCAGCTACACCCGCCAAAACGCGGAGGTTTGCCTCCTGGCCGTCAAGGGCCACCCGCGCGTAGTAAGCCACAGCGTACACAGCGTTATACAATCCCCGATCCGCCAGCACAGCCAGAAACCGCCAGAGGCGCGGGACAGGATCGTGCAGCTATTTGGCGATCAGCGCCGCCTGGAGCTGTTCGCACGCGAATCAACGCCGGGCTGGGACGCCTGGGGAAACGAGGTGCAAGACCATGACACAGCCCTGTTATAAATGCCCAGATCGCTGCCAGAACTGCCACGCCAGCTGCGAAAAATACGCAGCTTTTCGCGCGGAAATCGACAAGCAGCGGGAATATAACAAGCAATTCCAATTTATAGACCCGATGCCGCATAGCCACGAAATGGAGAAAAGAACCGCAGGAAGAAGTACAAAGGGGGCAAGCAATGAACAAACCGACGAACGAGTATATAATGGCCATAAAGCCCGAATGGGTAGCCCTGATCGAGAGCAAACAGAAAACGCTGGAAATCAGACGCACCGCGCCGTACATTTCCCCGCCTGTGTCCGTGATTGACCCTATAGACGTATGGGTGTACGAAACCAAAGGCAACGGCGGACGCGGCCAGATCGTGGGCCGTTTTCTCTGCTGCAAAATTCACACTTTTGACGCCCACCGCGACGATCTGCTGCTGCGGCGCGCCGCCCGCGTTCCCTGGGAAAAGCTCAAAGAATACCAGGGAGACCGCACACGCCTATACGCCTGGGAAATCACCTACTACAAAAAGCTGGCCGTCCCGCTGCCTCTGTCCGCTCTGGGCTGCCAGTTCGCGCCGCAATCGTGGTGCAAGCGCAAAAAGGAGAAAAGAGCATGAAAAACCGCTATTTTTACGGAACGATCCGCCCGGAACGCGCCACGAATGAGTGGCAGCGAAAAAACGCATTACCCGAAAGATACGCCACAGCAACCCCGGCGGAACAAGCCCGGATGCGCGAATACTACGCCGTCTCTGACGATGAGTGCGAGGAAATGCGGAAAATTTACGCGACTTTTCCGCAGCACCTTGTTTTCATGCGTTCGGGGGTACATCAAGACGAGTATGTGCTGGTAGGCTGGAAGAAAGAACAGGACGAGGGCGTGCGAGAGGCAATCTGGCTGCTGGAACAGCTGGGCGGAGCCTACGAGGGCTACCGCGAGAAGTTCCTGGAGGACTGGGCAAAAGAGCAGTACGACCCCTGGGGGTGCTGGTACATCCCGGAGTGCATAATGGACATTGAGGGAGAGTACCACCCGGACGACGCGAAAGAACAGGAGGGCCACGACCATGAAGAAAGTAATCGCGCTTGACTTTGACGGCACGCTCTGCGAAAACGCCTGGCCGGGAATCGGAGACCCAAAGTGGGCCGTGATCCGCGCAGCACAGGAAGAACAGCGCCAGGGTGCGCTGCTGATCCTCTGGACGACCAGAGAGGGACAGGCGCTGGACGAGGCGCTGGCGTGGTGTGAGGGCGTGGGCCTCCGGCTGGATGGCGTGAACACCTCCGCGCAGTCCTGGAAAGATGCCTACCAAAACGACCCGCGAAAGATCGGGGCCACGGAATACTGGGACGACAGGGCCGTAGACGTGGCGACAATCGAAACCCGCCAAATGCTGAAAAACGAAACGCGCCGCCGCTGGGCAGCATGGATTAAGGCCCGCGACAAATACCTGGCCGCCAAATGGCCCTGGGAACGCTGGAGGCTCAAAAAAGAGGCCCAGCGCGCGTGCCGCGACCACCTGGACGTCTACATAGCCCAGCGCAATGCAGAGGCGCACAAGCTCTGCGAGGCCACACGCGCGGCATACGAGAAAGCATACAGAAAGAGGAGCGCCGAATGATCGAAGCGAACACAATAAACAATCTGGATTGTTTAGACGGCCTGGCACAGATGCCGGACGGCTGCGCAAAGCTCATAGTAGCCGACCCGCCCTATTTCATGGGCCTGACCCACAACGGCCAGCACGGACAGTTCAACGACCTGGCAGTGGCGAAACCGTTCTACAGACAGCTGGCCCAGGAGCTGCGCCGCGTTCTGAACGATCACGGAGAATTTTATATTTTTATGGACTGGCGCGGCTGCGCGTTCTACTATCCGATTTTTGCCGAGTATCTACCAGTAAAAAATATGATCGTGTGGGACAAAATGAGCGGCCCCGGGAATTTCTACAACAGCAGCCACGAGTTTATCCTTTACGGCTGCATAGACCCGCAGACAAAAAAACACGCCCGCAACGTCTGGACGGAGCGTGGGTTTACGTCCGGCAGCATCCAGACAGACGGCGAGAAAATTCACCCGTCCCAGAAACCCATAGCGCTGATCCAGCGCATTATCACGGACGCCAGCGTGCCGGGCGATCTTGTGGTAGACCCGTTCGCGGGCAGCTGCACAACCGCCGTGGCCTGTATCAGAACGGGCCGCCGTTATGTGTGCTTTGAGGTGTCCGAAACCTACGCAGCAGCGGGCCAGGCCCGCGTGGATAAGCTCCTGGCAGAGCGCCAGGCCAGAAACACAAAAAAATGAGCCGCCAGCGCGGCTGAAAGGGCAGCAAATGGAGACATACACCGAAAAAGCAATAAAAGCCATTGCAACGGGCAACGCCCCGGCGGAACAGGCAGCCCTGGAGGCCGTGATCGCGGAGGCCGTGAAAAAGGCGGTAAAGGAGACGCGCCGCCAGGATCAGCAGCAAGCGCTCCATAATACCGCGCTACTTATGGAGAACTACCGCGCCCTGAAAGGCTACGAGGGCCGCGCCGTGGACAGCGCCGACGCTGCCAGGCTCCAGGGCGCAGAAATCCAGGGCGAGGCGTGGCTCCGCTCTATCCGCAAGAATAAGGCCCGCACCGCTGTTATGCTGGCCCACCTGGACGCCGCCCTGGACGAGCTGGAAAAGGAAACCCGCCAAAAGGGCCGCGCCTATATGTTCGACGCCTACCGCTTGCGCTACATGGAGGGCTTGACCGCCGAAGAAGTGGCCGAAAAGCTCAACACCGGGAAGAACAGCCCGGCCCGCTGGTGCAAGCAATTAAACGAACGCCTGGCCGTCCTCCTGTTTGGAGTGGACGGCCTCCGCCGCTGGTAAAGGAGGATCACATGAAAGCCTACCACAAAAAGGATTTACACCGCAGCAAAGACCCGGACAGAATGGCCCGGGCCGTGGCCGTCGTGGCCGCCTACCAGGCAATCGAAGAAACAGCCGGGACAAACGCCAGGCTGAAAGCCCAGGCAATCACCGACACGGGCGCAATCTTGTACGCCCTTGTGCCAGTCCACATCGGCCAGCAATGCGTCGAGAAATGGCACGCCCTCCAGCAGCGCGTCGAAGCTGCACAGCAGAAACTCACAGCCCAGGAGCTGGAGGCGTGGCACGATGAAGCGGAACAGGAGCACCTGCACCCGCCCAGGAAATAACCAATACACCACAAAAAGCACCACAAAACCAAGAACTACACCAGCCCCGGCGGATACCCATAGAACCAAAAAGCCGACGCTTTGGGTCTATCACAGATAGTCCAAAAGCGCCTACGCGGGAAAGTTTGGGGAAAACCTGGGGTTTTACTGGTGGTCCATCCGTGGTAAGCTGATAGCGTGGACAAGCAGGAACGCCGGGCAGAAATGCCCGGCGCTTTGTTGTTTGTGCGCCCTCCTATAACAGCGGCCAGGGTGAGCCATAACGCCCTGGCCTATATGTGAGGCGGGGGCCAGAGGAACCAGGAGGCGCGGATCATGCTGCTAAAATACTGCCGTTGTGGCGCTATCATACCAGCAGACCGCCAGCGCTGCGCGCGGTGCGAACAGCTGCACCAGAGCCGCCACACGGCATATAATGCCCAGTGTCGCAGCAAAGAAGCCGCAGCCTTTTATGTGTCCAGGGAATGGCGGACAATCCGCCCTGTAATTATATCTATATACGACGGGATAGATATATGGGCGTTTTACGAGCGCGACGATCTGCTGGCCGCCGACGAAGTCCACCACGTCGAAGAACTGGACACAGCCTGGGATCGCCGCCTTGATCCCTTTAACCTGTTTCCTTTGGCCCACGCCTCACATACAGCGATCACGGCTGCATACAAGCGCAGCCCCGCCAGCATGAGGGCGACACAGCGCAAGCTGCTGGAGCTGCGAAAGCGCTACTTTGAGAGCAAGGGGGGCTATGAAAAAGTTTTGGAGCGGGCCGGATTAGTCGCCCCTCCCTAGACTTTGGAGAAAACTCCCCACCAAAAACTCCCCCAAGGGCGCTTTTGCGGGTGTCCATGCAACAAAAACACAAAAAGGAGGCCCCACACATGGCCGGAAAACGACAACCGACGGCCCTTGTGGTGGCGAAAGGCAAGAAGCATCTAACAAAGGCCGAAATCAAAGACCGAGAAAACCGGGAACTGATCGCAGCGGCGGACAATATCGCGCCGCCGTCATGGCTGAAACCAGACCAGAAGAAGCGGTTCAACACCCTGGCTGCAGAACTGCTGAAAATGGGCATTTTCGCAAACGTGGATTGCGAGGCCCTGGGCCGCCTGGTCGTGGCCGAACAGCAGTATGTGCAGATCACCGAGGAACTGGACAAGCAGCCGATCACCTACAAGCGGAGAATCCCACGAAAGCCGACCCCGGCAGACAACCCGGACGAGATCATAGACGGGTTTATATGGGACGAGGCGCTGATAGTGAACCAGGAACGGAACGACCTGTTGATCCAGCAGGACAGAGCCTGGAAGCAGTGCAGACAAGGCGCTGCGGACTTTGGCCTGTCCGTCGCCCAGCGCTGCCGGATCGTGGCCCCCACCGCCAAGGAGGCCGCCAAAACAAACAAGTTTGAAAAATTCCGAAAGGAAAAGACCCCGGAGGAATGAAAAAGGCCGTAAAAGACCGCACAACACAGTATGCCCTGGACGTTTTGGCGGGCCGGATCGTGGCCGGGGAGCTTGTGCGGATGGCTTGCCAGCGTCACCTGGACGATCTGGAGCGCGCCAAGCTGGCCCCGTTCCGCTATTATTTCGACGTGGAAGCCGCAAACGACATACTGGAGTTTGCGGAAACCCTCACAATAGCAGAGGGCGAGGAACAGCAGCGCGTCCACCTCTACCCATTCCAGTGCTTTATCCTGGGCAGCCTCAACGGCTGGCGGATCAAAGGAAAGGGTCACAGACGCTTTAGAACCTCCTATGTACAGCTGGGCCGCCAGAACGGCAAGAGCTTTCTAAACGGCATACTGGCCGCTTATTATGGCAATTTCACGGCGTACCAGTGCCCACACATCTACTGCACGGCCACAAAACAAGACCAGGCCAATATCGTATTTGAAGAAGTCGCAAAGTTCATCCGCAGCGACGACGACCTAAACGAACTTTTCAAAATTCACGAGCACAACCACACTATAGATTGCTTGCTCACGCACGGAACAATCAAAGCAATTTCCGGCGATACAAAGAGCCTGGACGGCCACCGCCCCTATTTGGGGATCGTGGACGAATACCACGCACACCGCACAAACCAGATGTACAAACTACTGGAGGGCGGCATAAAAAAATTAAAATCTGCGCTTATTTCGGTAATCACCACGGCTGGTTTCGACCAAAAATCGCCCTGTTTTGCCCTGTATGAGCATTGCAAAGCCATTTTGCGCGGTGGGGCGTCCATTGACACACAATTCTGTTATATCGCAGAAATGGACGAAAAGGACGACCTCTGGACGCCGCAAAACTGGCTGAAAGCAAACCCCGCCCTAGCCTACGACCAGGACGCGCTGGAGAATCTGATCCCGATAGCCGACGCAGCCCGCCAGATGGGCGGCGAGGATTTGCGCGATTTTCTGGTAAAGCAGTTAAACAGATGGGTGCAATGGTCGAATCGCGTCTACATCCAGGACATGGAGAAGTGGCGCGCGTGCCGCAGCGACAGAACCCTGGCCGACTTTAAGGGCAGCCGCTGTTTTGTAGGGCTTGACCTGTCCAGCGGCGGCGACTTAACAACCGTCGTTATTCTGATCCCCTATCTGGTGGACGGGGTGCGCAAGTATTTTATCCATAGCCACAGCTTTATCCCGGCGCAGCGCCTCCAGCAGCACGTCCAGAGCGACAACGCGCCCTACGACAAATGGGTGGAGGACGGCCTGGTAACAGTAACTCACACAATGGGCGGCATAAAAACCGACTATAAATATATTTTAACCTACCTATCCGTACTGGTAGACCTCTACGGCCTAAAAATCAGCATGGTGTGCTACGACCCGCACAACGCCAGCGCGTTTCTGTCCGATCTGGAGGCCCAGGGCTGGCCGTGCCTGGATATTATCCAGAGCGCCCGCAGTTTGTCCGACGCAACGGAAGATTTTCGTCTAGAAATCTACGCCGGGAATGTGGAGTATAACCGCGACGAGGAACTGCTGACCTGGAGCATTGCAAACGCCAAGACCATAGCGAACAACTACGGCGAGACAAAGATCGACAAGGAAATGCAGACCGAGCGCATAGACCCGGTGGACGCCATAATCGACGCCTGGAAAGTGGCAATGTGCGGCAACGACACCATAACGGGCGACGAGGCACTGGAGGCGTGGCTGGAAATGTACAACGAACACATAGCAAAAACGGGGACGACAAAATGAACTTTTTTCAATGGCTTATTAAAAGCATGACGGGGTATTTTTCCAGGGCTGCACCGCCTAGCCCAGAACCTCCGCAGCTGCCCGCCGTGGCTGCTGCGCCGGAGGAACAGTCGGAGACGATCACGGCCACGGCCAAGGACGTGCAGCCCGCACCCAGGGCGGCAAGCAACGGCTGGGAACACCTGGGCAGCACAAAGTTTTTGCAATGGCTGGGCCTGGGCAGAAACAAGCCGAAAGCCGTAGAGAATGTAACGTATTTTACCTGTCTCAAACTGCTGTCTGAAACTATGGCAAAAATGCCGATCAAGGTCTACACCTACGACGACGGCGGCCCGCTGGAGGTGAACCCCGCCGACGACAGGCTGGCCTACCTCCTGGACGTGCGGCCCAATCCACTTATGACGCCGACCACGTTCTGGACGGCGGTAGAAAACAACCGCAACCACTACGGCAACGCTTATGTGTATATCCGGCGTAAATTCCTGCGCCAGAAATACGGCGGACAGATTGAGCTGCAAGACCTATGGATCATGCCGTCCAGCTGCGTGCGCGTCGTAATCGACGACGCGGGCGTATTTGCTGGAGCTGGCCGCCTCTGGTACGTCTACTCCGACCAGTACACCGGGCAGCAATACGTTTTCAGCTCCGACGACGTGCTGCACTTTAAGACCTCCCACACCTTTAACGGCCTGGCGGGCGAAAGCGTCCAGGCGATCCTGGCCTCTACCGTCCAGGGACAGCAAGCATCCCAGGATTTTCTCAACGATTTGTACGAGAACGGGCTGACCGCCCGCGCCGTCCTGGAGTATACGGGCGATCTGTCCGAAAAAGGACAGAAAAAGCTGCGGGAATCTTTCGAGAAAATGGGAAACGGCCCGGCAAACGCTGGCCGCATCCTGCCTGTCCCGCTGGGCTTTAAGCTCACGCCTATGGACATAAAGCTGACCGACGCCCAGTATCTGGAGCTGAAAAAGTACGGCGCGCTGCAACTGGCCGCCGCCTTTGGCATTAAGCCAAACCAGCTGAACGACTACGAGCGCGGCAGCTATGCCAACAGTGAACAGCAGACAATCGCTTTCCAGGTCGAAACCATGCAGTACACGATCAAGCAGTACGAGGAAGAAATGGCCTATAAACTGCTGGACGGCCCGGCGGATCGCCGCCGCGTAAAGTTCAACGAAAAAGCCCTGCTGCGCACCGACAGCAAGACGCAAATGGAAATCTTGAAAACCGCCGTCGAGGGGTCGATCTACTCCCCCAATGAGGCCCGGCGCTATGTGGATAAGCGCGCCGCGCCTGGAGGCGACAAGCTGCTGGCAAACGGCGGCATGATCGCTCTGGAACAGATGGGCGCACAGTACGGCGTCGATAAAACCGAGAAAGGAGGCACAGAAAATGCCTAGATTTAACTTTGCCGCCCGCGACAGGGACGGAAAGTTGAAAAATTACGGCTACCTGGACATGGAAAACCAGGCAGACGGCCCGGCCACAATGACCTTTTACGGCGACATTGTAGCCACCGAGAGCTGGCCGGAGGATCGCGCGCCGCAGCAGATCGCGGACTTTTTGGCGTCGCTCGCCCAGGGCCAACAGATCAACCTGTATTTCAACAGCCCCGGCGGCGACGCCTACGCAGGCGTGGCAATGCACAATATTTTGTCCCGCTGGCAGGGCCGCAAGGTGGCCTACGTTGACGCAATCGCCGCCAGCGCGGCAACCATGCCGCTTATGGCGTGCGACGAAATCCACCTTGCAGCGGGCGCGGAGGTTATGATTCACGACCCCTGGGCCTGGACGACGGGCAACGCCGCAGAGCTGCGCGAGGCTGCGGCCAGGCTGGACAAGGTGAGCGACCACTACGCGGATATTTACACAGCCCACGCAGCGGAGGGCGTGACCCGCGACCAGCTGCGCGAGGCCATGCGCGCGGAAACCTGGCTGGACGGCTCTAACATCGGCCAGTATTTCGACGTGATCGTGGACGAAACGGCAGCAGCCGCCCCGGCGGCCTCTGCGTCCTACGCACGCTATAAGGCCACGCCACCCGCGCTGCTGGAAAAAGCAGACGCCACCAGACAGGCCCAGGAGGCCGCAGAAAGCGCCACCGCCAAGCGGGCGGAAAACAACACAGCCGACGCGGCGAAAGCCGCCCAGGCACAGCAGAGCCGCGCACAGGCCCTGCTGGCCGATCTTTACCTTTACGGAACCTAAAAAACAAAGCAAAGGAGTACACCATGAACGAAGAAATGCGCAAGAAACTGGCCGAAATCAACGCCACCAAAGCCGAGGTGCGGCAGCTGATCGCAGACGGCAAACTGGACGAGGCAGAGAGCAAAAAGGCAGAGCTGGACGCCCTCCAGCGCGCCTTTAACCTCCTGCTGTCTATGGAGGACGAGGCCGCCGCCAAGGCAAAGAAGAAGCAGGAACTGCACGACGAGAAGCAGCCGCCGCTGACCTTTGCCCGGATCGGCCAGGCCGTCGTCAATGCCCTGGGCGCTGCCGTGAGCCGCCGCAAGATGGATGACACCGACCGCCAGATCATCCAGGATGCCATGAAAGAGAACAGCGACCCGGACGGCGGCCTCACTGTTCCCCAGGACATCCAGACCCGGATCAAGGAGCTGCGCCGCAGTGACGACAACCTGGAGCAGTACGTCAACGTCGAACCCGTTAAGACCATGAGCGGCTCCCGCGTCATTGAGAAAGAAGCCGACACCACCGCCTGGCCGGAAATCGACGAGAACGGCGAGTTTACCGAGGTTGAAACGCCGCAGTTTGCAAAAATCGCCTACAAGATCACCAAAAAGGGCGGCAAAATGCTGTGTTCTCTGGAGCTGCTGGCCGACACCGCAGAGAACATCCTGGCCTACCTGATGAAGTGGATCGCCAAAAAGACCCGCGCAACCCGCAACGCTAAGATTTTGGCGTGCGTGGACAAGATCACCACGGGCAAAGAGGTGGCCGTCGCCGACCTGGACAGCTTGAAAGACATTTTCAACGTTATGCTTGATCCGGCCATTGCCGTGTCCAGCGGCGTGTGGACGAACCAGGACGGCTTTAACTGGCTGGACAAGCTCAAAGACAAGGACGGCAACTACGTCATGCAGCCCGACCCCACCAACAAAACCCGCCAGCTGCTGTTTGGTAAGTACGCCGTCCACGTCCTCTCTAACAAGGTGCTGAAAACCACCGTGGACACCGGCAAAAAGACCAACACCTACCCGCTGATCTGCGGCGATCTGTCCGAGGCCGTGACCCTGTTTGATCGTGAGTTTATGACGATTGAAAGCTCCAAGGAAGCGGGCAGCGCATGGGACAAAGACCAGCTGGCCGTCAAGGTGCGTGACCGTTTCGACGTCCAGCCCGTGGACACCGCCGCAATCATCAAGGGCCAGATCACCGTCACTGTGGCGGGCTAAGGCAAAGGAGGGCGCAATCGGTGAAAGATGAAACAAAGGGCCTATTGCTGACACTGGCGAAAGCCTACGCCCGCATAGACTACACCGACGACGACGACGCCCTGCTGCCGCTGCTGATTGAAGCCACCGTCCAGAGCCAGGAGGAACTGATCCCCGGCTTTGACGCCGACAACATGACCGCCCGCCAGCGGCTGCTGGCGATTATGACGGTTAAGAACCTCTACGACAACCGGGAGAAGTACGGCACAGCACAGGATCGTCTGCGTGGGGCCGCATCCTCCCTTTTGGTGTCGGAAATGTACGAGGACAAGGAGGCGACGGCCAGTGTATAGGCGCGTGCGTATTTTCGAGTGCGTCAACGGCGACGGCCCGCGCCGCAGCGAAAAAAAGACCCTAATCTGGACGCCCTGGGCAGATGTGCGAGACAACACCGCCCAGACCCGCGACCAGACCCAGGAAAGGCTCCAGGAGGGCGACCTCTCCCTGGAGCTGCGCCGCTGCGAAATGGCCGACACGATCCGCCGCCACCTGTTCCGGCATGACCGCGCCTACCGCGTGGAGCTGGACGGCGACGAGTACGAGGTAAAAACCGCCGATTTTACCCGAAATGACGGCGGCAAAATCCGCTTTACTGCGTCGTTTACGGCATAGTGTCAACAGTTGACACCCAGGAGGACGGCCCATGCAGATACAGCTGGACGGTGCAGCCCTCCAGGAGCTGGTAGCAGCCCTGGAAGCGGCAGAGGGCGACGACGCCCGCGCCGCTGTGGACAAGCGCATAGTCAAGCGCGGCGCAGATATTGCAAAGCCGGACATGGCCCGGCGAATACCGCGCGCAGCCGATCACAAAAAATCGGGCAGCGCATGGTCTAAGCCCTCCGGCGGCCCGGCGGCAGACAATGTGCCGAAAGAAAATCCGAAGAAAAACGGCGAGGGCTACGCGGCAAAGGTAGGCTGGGAGCTGGACGACAGCAGCGAATACTTTTACATGAAATTTGTAAACTGGGGAACGCTGAAAATGCCGCCCCGTGACTTTGTAGAGCCTACAGCCGATGTAGTGGAGCCACAGCTGCAAAGAATTGCAGAGGAAGAATACCAGGCAGAGCTGGACAAACGCCTGGGGAGGTTTACCTAATGGATGTGATCACAGCCGCATATAAGGCCCTGGAGCCTATCACGGCGCGCGGCGTAAAAGTGCAAGAGGGATGGTACGACGAGCGGTACAAGCGCCTACACGTCACCCTCTGGCCGCTGGCGGAAACGCCGGAGGCGCACAGCGACGACGAGCTGGAGATTGAAACAGCTGCGCTCCAGGTGACGATTTTCTCAACGCAGGAGCAGGAGGCGCTGCGGGAAGAAATTAAACAGCTGCTGAAAGCTGCCGGGGCCTCCTACCAGGGAACAGACCAGCAGCAGACCCGGATCGAGGCGGGCGTCTATATCCGCCCGCTGCGTTTTCTCTTTTATGAAGAAAGGAGCCAAGAATGAGCGAACCCAAAACCACGGTGCGCCACCGCTATTGTGGCCTCCGCGACGTATATGTGGCGAAAGTCACCCAGAACGACACCGAGGGCTACACCGCAGGCACCCCCGTAAAGATGGCCCGCGCGATCAAGGCCAAAATCTCCGACAAATTCACGTCCGAAAAGCTGTACAGCGACGACGGCGTGGAGGGTATGCTCCAGGCGTATGAAGGTACGGACGTGGAGCTGGAAGTCAACACCCTGGCCGCAGCGGATCGCGCCGCCTTTTTCGGCCAGGCGTACCTCAACGGCTTTTTGCTCAAGTCCGCAGAGGATGAAGCGCCGGAGGTGGCCCTGGGCTACCGCGTGCGCCGCTTGAACGGCAAGTTTGATTTTGTTTGGATGTACTGCGGCAGATTTGCCCAGGGCAACGAGGAAAACTACGAAACCGAGGCCGCCAGCAAGACCGCCAAGACCAACACCGTAAAGGGTGAGTTTTACCAGCGCGAAAAAATGGACAAGGTGGACGGCAAAGACGTACACCTCTACGAGGTGCGCGTGGACGAATCCAACCTGGCAACAGAGGACACCGGGGCCGCTGCCGCGATCAAGGCGTGGTTCGGCAAGGTACAGGAGTACGCCGCCAGCGCGGCTGGCTAAAGCATAGGAGGGCGTAAAAAATGGCAAAGCGCAGCATTGTGGTAAACCAAAAGCAGTATTTCCTGCCGGATCACATCGACACCCAGGCATACCTGGACTACTGCGACGTACAGGACGCGCTGGACGGCGCGGCAAACTATCGCAGAAAGCACTTTGAACAGATGGCCCAGGCCGTCTGCCATGTGTACGGCGATCAGTTTACGCTGGACGACGTACTGGCCCCGAAATACGGGCTGGAACCGTCGCAAATTCTCACCGAGTTTGCGGCGCTGGAATTCTACGTGATGGAGCGCGTGAACAAAAACGCGGAGGCAATCACGGCAAATTTTACCAAAGAGGCTTGACCCCGGAGGTTGAGCTACAACGCGCGGGAGCTTGCAGCACGGCGGAAAGCGTGACGGTGCTGCAAGCCCGCCTTTATTGTGACTATATGCGCCGGATCGAGGCGGCAAAGACATCCGGCCAGGCAGTACGCGAAAATTTGCAGCTGCTGGCCGAATTTTTCAACACCTCCCGGCGAGCTATATACAAAGAGGATCTGGGCGACCTGCTGCTGGCAGCCAAAACGCTGCACTTTGTAATGCAGCAGATAGTCCTACCCAAGTTTTCGATTTTATCGCCAGAGCCGCAAGAGCCTGTGGAAAAGTCAATATTTGACGATTACGACGCGAAACAGGATGCCTTAGAGGGCTATGTAGACGAAACCGCAGACCGCTGGCTGATCTGCAAGCAGAACATCGAGGCGGTAACGCGCCTGGCAATCCGCGTTTTACGCGAAAGCTACACGGACGCGCAGCGCGAACCGCTGGGCCGTCTGCTGGAGTATGTCGCCTATGAAATCGAGCACACGGAAAAATAGCGAGGTGAACAAAGCATGAGCGCCGGGGCGAATGTAAAAGTATCGGCTAACAGCTCCACGTACCAGCAAGCACTCAAAGCAGCCCGCGACAGTACGAAAGAGCTTGCGAGCCAGTTTAGCCTGGCAAGCACGCAGGCAAAGCTGTTCGGGAACACCACCGACCAACTAAAAGCGAAGCAGCAGGAACTGACCGCGAAAATCAAGGCCCAGAAAGAGATCACGAGCTTGCACCACACAGAGGTGGAGCGCCTGACAAAGGTTTTAAGCAACCAGAAAGGACGCCAGCAGGAGCTGGCAAACCAGCTGCAAAGCACAAAAGCGGCATACGAGGCCGAGAAAAAAGCCACGGGCGAGAACAGCGAAAGCACACAGGCGCTGGCAAAGCAGGTGCAGGAACTGGAGAACCAGCAGAAAAAGCTGGACGGCCAGATCAGCAGCACCGAGGGCAAGCTGCAAAAGGCGACGATAGCCGAAAACAACAGCAAAAAGTCCACGCTGGAACTGCAAAAGGCGCTGGAGAACACAAACAAGCAGCTGAAAGACGCAGCCATGGACGAGTTCGCAAAAAGGCTTGACACGGTAGCCGGAAAGCTGGAAAAGGCGCAGAAAGCCGCCAATGTCGTGTCCGGCGCAGCCGTGGCCGCTGGCACTGCTGCCGTTGCCGCGTGGGATGAAGTGGACAACGGAGCGGACAATGTAATAAAAGCCACGGGCGCGACGGGAGAGGCTGCCGAAGCCCTGGAACAGACCTATAAAAACGTGGCGTCCTCTTTTGCTGCGGACTTTGACACGATAGGCTCCACGCTGGGCGAGGTAAACACCCGCTTCGGCTACACGGACGAGGCCGCCGAGGCTTGCACAACTAAGTTTCTGAAATTTTCGGAAATCACGGGAACCGACGCTGTGCAGGCGGTGCAGCTGGTATCGCGCGCAATGGGCGACGCGGGCATAGAGGCAGACGACTACGGCACGGTACTGGATCAGCTGGCAGTGGCGGCCCAGGCGTCCGGCATAAGCGTTGACACCCTCACAACTTACATAACGAAGTACGGCGCGCCGATGCGTGCTCTGGGCTTTGACACGGCGTCCTCTATCGCTATTTTCTCCCAGTGGGAAAAATGCGGCGTAAATACAGAGATCGCGTTCTCTGGCATGAAAAAGGCGATCAGCAACTGGAGCGCGGAGGGCAAAGACGCCCGCGTAGAGTTTAAGAAAACGCTGGACGAGATCGCAGCCTGTCCAGACATTGCGAGCGCTACCACGAAAGCCATTGAAGTTTTCGGAGCAAAGGCTGGCCCAGACCTGGCCGACGCGATCCAGGGCGGGCGCTTTGAATACTCCCAGTTCCTGGACTTGATAGAAAACAGCGCCGGGACAGTGGAAACCACATACACGAACGTGGCGGACAACGCCCAGAACGTGCAGATCGCCATGAACAACTTAAAACTGGCGGGCGCGGAACTGGGCGACACGCTCCAGGCAAACGCCACCCCGGTTTTGGAAAAGGTAACGGAAATTCTGCGAGACGTAACACAGTGGCTACAGAACGCCGACGACGACACAAAGCAGAACATAGTCACCGTCGGGCTACTGGTCGCCGCGCTGGCCCCTGCTACTGCTGGCCTCACGGCAATGGTTAAGGGCGTGCGCTCTGGCATTGACGCCTACAAGCTGATCCGCGACGGCATAGGCGCGGTAGCTGGCGCACTGACCGGGGAAACAGCCAAGAAAATCGCAGCCACGGCAGCCACCACGGCACACACGGTAGCCACAGGCGCGGCCACGGTAGCCCAGAACGGGCTGGCAGCGGCCCAGGGCGCGCTAAACGCTGTTATGGCTGCAAATCCTATTCTGTTGGTAGTGGCCGCCCTAGCGGCGCTGGGCGTGGGCCTGGTACTGGCCTACAATAACTGCGAGGGATTTCGCGCGGGCGTGGACGCGGCCATGAGCAAGGCGAAAGAAGTATTTGCAAATTTCGCCCAGGGAGTGGGAGAAGCGATCACGAACGCAAAGCAGCACCTGGCCGACCTCAAAGAGAACTGCACCACCAAAATGCAGGAAATCGGCCAGACGATCAGCACGAAATGGAACGAAGCCAAGCAGAAAACCACAGAGACATGGCAGAACATCCAGCAGACTGTGGGAAACAAGCTCCAGAGCGTGCGCGCTGATACCCAGCAGAAACTGGAGAGCGTCAAGCAGACAATGGCAACCGCCCTGCAAAATATGCAGAGCAACACCCAGCAGCGCCTGGCCGCGATCCAGCAAGCCTATAACAGCCACGGCGGCGGCGTGCGCGGCGTGGTAGCTGCCTATATGACGGCGATCCGCCAGAATTACCAGAGCACCTACGACGCTATAAACAACATGACCGGGGGCCGCTTTGGCAATATCCTGGACACGATCCGCAGCCGGATGAACTCCGCACGCGACGCGGTAAGCAACGCAATAAACCAGATCAAGGGCTTTTTCAATTTTTCGTGGAGCCTCCCGCACCTGGCAATGCCGCACCCGTATATCAGCGGCCATTTTTCCCTGAATCCTCCGAGCGTGCCGTCTTTTGGTATTAACTGGTACGCCACGGGCGGTATCATGAAGAACCCCACGGCTTTTGGCATTAACGGCTCCCGCTTGATGGTAGGCGGAGAGGCTGGAGAAGAAGCTATCCTTCCTCTGGCTCCGTTCTACACGCAGCTGGAGCAGATGCTGGACAACAAGGTAACGGCAGCGCTTAAAGCTATGCGCGTTGTGGTTTATGTGGAGAACAAGCTGGACGGGGACGACCTCACCGCAAAAGTAACACCGCGCGTTTCCTCCGCTCTGGCCGACGAGGCGGAAAGGATCAGATAAATGAAAATTAACGGCGAGAATCTGGCAAGATACCGCACGACGCAGCTAAAAGTAGTGTTCACGCCGCCGCAGGACGGCGCGGGCTATGAATGGCCGGACGGTATGCTGGCCCCGATTGACGACCCGGCAACACAGAAATGCGGCTCTTGCGAGGTGGAGCTGCTGATCCGGGGCGAGAACCGCAACGAAATAACCCGCACGGCGTCCACGCTGCACGGCCTATGTCTGCCCGGCCCGGTAGAGTTAAAACTGGATGGCTGCAAAGGGACGTACAAGGGCTATCTGGTGGGGTTTAAGCCGGAGAAAACGATCACGCCGAAGGCCTACAAGGTAAAGGCAACCTTTGAGGGCTGGCTCCAGGACACCCCGGTAAAACTGGCATATACAGACCAGACACAGGCGACGCTCCACCGCGTCGGCTCCCGCCCGGCGGCGTGCGTCCTCACGATCACGCCACGGGCAGACGTGGCCGCGCTCACTATGACAGGCTGGGGCGTCCATGATCTGGTCGTGAAAAATCTAAAATCCGGGCATAGTGTTGTTATTGACGGCACAAATGGGCTAATTACCCAGGACGGGCAGAATAAAGCGCCGGACGTGACGCTCTGGGCGCTGCCCGCTATGGACTGCAAGCAGCGGACGATCACATGGGATAGTGCGGACTGCGACATAGCGGTGGAATATACCCCGCTGTGGTTATGAGAAAGGAGGCGGGCGGCATTGCTGCTGGAACTTTACGACAAAAGCCATAAAAAGCTGGCAAACCTCACCGGGACGAAATCGCCACATATACAGCGCACGCTGGAATATGGCGACGAAACACTGGACTTTTACTACCCGGCAAGCGGCCCATGGCTGGGCCAGATCGCGGCGGAGTGTTACGTCCGCACGGATCGCCAGGAGTACGTAGTCAAGGCGGTGGAGAAAAGCACCGCAAGCGCCTGGCGCAAAATCTCTTGCGCCCTCAACATCGAAGAACTGGAGGGCACACCATTTCAAGATTTTGAAACGGTGGAGCAAACAGTCAAAGCTGCGGCGGAGTTTGCGCTGGCCGGGACGGGCTGGACGGTGGAGGCAGACGCCGACATAACGAAAAAGCGCACGATCCGCAAAGAGGACGACACGACAGCGTGGGAGGTAGTAAAGCAGATCGTAAGCACCTACCGCGTAGAACTGGAAATCGACGCAGTAAACAAGCAGCTTTTATTCCATACCCGGCGGGGCCGGGATCGCGGCGCATATTTTATCGAACGCTTGAACCTCCGCAGCCTGGGTGTGAAAACATCCAGCTACGGATTTTATACCCGGCTGATACCGATAGGGAAAGACGGGCTGCAGCTTTGGCAGGATGGAAAGAACTACATTGACAACCACCAGTACAGCGACAAGACAATAACGGCGATCTGGCGCGACGAGCGCTACACGGTGACGGCTGCACTGCTGGAGGATGCGACAGCCAGACTGGCGGAGGCCGGCGCCCCGGCCCGCGCATATACTGCGGAATTGGTAGACCTGGCAGCGCAGAGCGATAAATACAATGCACTGGCCTACGATCTGGGCGACGCCGTGCTGCTGGTGTCTGAAAAGACCGACGAGCGCGAAAAGCAGCGCATAGTCAAGCTGGACGAATACCCGGACGACCCGCTGGCAAATAAGGCGGAACTCTCCAACGTCAAGCAGACATTCGCACAGCTGCAAAAGACCGAGGCGGAAATGGCAACCGCCGACGCCGTGGCAATCGCCACAAAGCGCACAAAGAAAGTGCTGCGCGACGACTACCTCACCAAAGAAGAAACAAAGGTAGCGATCAGCGCTATGGCGGAAAGCATAGAGCTGGAAGTATCTAAAAAATACCTTACTGTGGCAAGCGGTGAGGCGGCCATAAACAAAGCGCTGAAAGACGGCAAAGCGTACACCGATGGCAAGCTGACAGAATACTCAACCACCGAGGAAACAAAGAGCCTTATTTCCCAGTCTGCCGAGCAGATCACCGCCGAAGTCTCCAAGACCTACGCAACAACAGCCAGCGTCGAGAAGTCGCTGGACACCCTCCAGGCTGCCGCCAAGTCCGCCCAGGAGACGGCAGACAAGGCCAACAACGACGCAGCCAGCGCCAAGGCCGCAGCGGATAAAGCGGCCACAGACGCTGCCGCAGCCGCCGCAGAGGCGGACAAAGCCAAACAGGCCGCAGCAGACGCCGAAACAAACGCCGCGGCAGACGCCCAGGCAAAAGCGGACGCCGCCCAGGCCGCAGCAGAAAAGGCAGCCGCGGCAGACGCCCAGGCGAAAGCCGCAGCAGCAGAGGCGGCAGCCAAACAAGCAGCGGCAGCAGACGCCAAGAAAAAGGCAGATGCAGCCAAAAAGGAGGCACAGGACTACACCGACGGCAAGCTGACAGAGTACAGCACCACCGACGAAGTGAAAAGCGCAATAAACCAGACGGCCACGCAGATTTCGCTGGAAGTTTCCGCGCAACTGTCCGGGCGAAACCTCCTGCAATATCAGAATTTTGAGGACAAAGCGGGTGGAACGGCACACACCGCACTGTCAAATGGCGTACTGACAATTAAATTTGCAGCAAACGAAACGGGCGCTTTCAATGTACGGGAACTGGCCGCCGCTGCGCTCTGCAACTTGGCGCGCGGCAGGTGCATAACCGTGTCCGGCCGCTATAAGGTAATCAAGCCTTTTCAATCCGCCGCCGCGAGGCTGTCCTGGCATGGGAGGTTTGCGTCTGGAACCGCACAAACTCTTTCGTATAGTCAAAACGCGGCGCTAAAGATGGACGAGGCGAGCGCGGATTGGATTTACTACGAAAAAACCTACACGACAGACCTGTTAGACGAAGAAATAGAAGAGTTGGGGATGATGTGCGAGATCACACCGTCGAAGGCGGGAACCGACGGCGAGATACAGTGGAAAGACTGGGTGCTGAAAATATCCACGCCAGTACAAAGCGGGACAGTGCGATCCAAGTTCGCAATGGACGCAAGCTCCGCAACGATAGACACGGGCCGTTTGACCTTTAACAGCAACACGATTGTAATAAACAGCACAAACTTTAAGCTGGACGCCTCCGGCAATGTGACAGCTGCCGGAACATTCAAGAGCGCAAACGACAAGTGGGAGGCGACGCTCCGATATGGCGGTCTGTTTATGGACTACGACGGGAAAAGACGCGTAGAGCTTTTTAAAGCAGGCAATTATGACGGAGGGTACTTACGCCTCAGCGGAACATACAACGGAGAGGATGCGATGGCGACATACGCACCTAATTCCATTGCGATGGGATCCGCGTCAAAAAGCGCAATCATGACGCCGGAGCACATAAGTTTGACAGAAAATTCAAAAAGCAGATTTACAATAACGCAAGGGGTAAACGACGGCGTGCCTGTGTCAAATAGTGCTGCTGTACAGTCACCGGACGGAGACGTAATGGCGCGACTGATGTGCGGAAATGTACTGGGAGCGCCGCAGGCAAAATTGGAATTTCTCTACAAAGTTGACAACATTTTATGGACTGTTATGAACTTGACGTATGATGGATCAAAAAACAGGGTAACGCTTTACGCTGGGAAAAATGCAGAACTTTACATTCAAGGGAAAAAATTCTAAGGAGGACAACCACGTGAAAATCGGTATTAACCTTGCAGCGGCAACGCTGCGCCAGAATGTCCACGAGCTGATCCTGTCCAGTAACTGCCCGGCGGTGATCGTTCGGGCAACGCTGGAGGACGAACTCCGAGCCGTCCGCGAATGGGAGGCCCAGGAGACACAGAAAGAGCGGCAGCAGCTCCAGCAGGAGCTGGCAGCAGAAAAGGAAACCCAGAACACCCAGGCCCCGGCGGATCAGCCGGACGCCGCAACGGAACAGGAGGACTAAATGGGAAAGCTGCCTGTACTTATTACCCGGATCGACATTGACGCCGGAGCCGAGAGAAAAAACTATCTTGTGGAGGCGAAGCAGGGCGACAAGGCGACCCGCTTTGTGTCTGTGCTGATCGTCGAGGACGGCAAAGAGTACGCACCACCCGCCGACGCCGATCTGCTGGCAAATTTCCAGAAGCCGGACGGGAAGTTCGCCTACAACGCCGCGAAAATCGACGAGGGCAACCGCATTTTGGTGGAACTGACAAACCAGGTGCTGGCTGTTCCCGGCGAGGCAGTCTGCGAGGTTGAAATCCGGGCAAAGGATAGCAGCCAGGTTTTGACCTCCTGCGCCTTTACTGTAAAAGTAGGCCGCAGCAACCGCAACGAGGCCGCGATCCTGTCCTCTAACGAAATGACGGCTTTTGACACAAAGTGGGCCGAGATCAACGCCGACATGGAGGAGTGGGCCACGGTGGAGCGTCTGCGCGTGGAGGCCGAACAGAATCGCGTAAACGCTGAAAATGCCCGCGTAAACGCGGAAACCGCCAGAGAAAACGCGGAAAGTGCGCGAAATAATGCGGAAACCTCCCGCGCAAGTGCGGAAACCTCCCGCACAAAGGCAGAAACGGCCCGCCAGACGGCAGAGAGCAAGCGGGAGACAAACACCCAGGCGGCGATCAAGAACGCCCAGGACGCCACAAACAAGGCCGCAGAGGCCACGAAAAAGGCGGAGGCCGCGCTGGCAGACCAGGCAGAGCTGGAGCAGACCCTGGAGGACTGCAAGACACTGAAAGGCCAGACCGAAACCGCCGCCAGCAACGCCGCAGCCTCTAAGGCAGCAGCGGAGACGGCGCAGAAACAGGCAGCAGCCAACCAGACCGCCGCCCAGGCCGCCAAAGAGAGCGCAGAACAGGCCCAGCAGACAGCAGCCGACAACCAGGCCACAGCAGAGCAGCAAGCCGCGCTGGCGAGCCAGGAGCGCGCCAAGGCGGAGGCAGCAGCAAAGACTGCCGAGAGCTGGACGCCGGACGGCGCGGTGGATGCCGTGTGGGCCGCGCGTTTGGACGGGACGAATACCTCCGAAATTTTCCAGCAGTATGCCGCCGCACTGATTGCCCAGGGTGTAGACATTGACACAATCGTGCGCCGCTGGTTTGCGCTGGTGTGGGACGACAGCACCTACGGCACGAAGCTGTATAAGTTCGCAACCAGCGCAACGCCGGACGGCGAACTGATCCAGGCGTCCGCCGAACTGGGCGCAACGAAACCGGGCACGAATACCACCGAGGCTGTAGACCCTTATTTCCAGCGCGGCGCGTTCTGGGCCGTAGAAGTGGCCTACGAGATCGAAAACAAGGAACCCGTCGTCAAGGCCGTGGCGGGCGTCAACGGCGTGGATCGTGAGACGCTGCTGTCCGGCAAGTTCGGCATGGTGGGCGTCGCCCAGAAAACGGGCTGGGTGTGCGACACTGCCGACGATAATTATTATTATCACTATTACCGCGCTGCGCCCGCTTATTTCCTGGCAGACGCCAACGCCTACAAGCCGCTGCCGGAGGGTGTGGCGGTAGACGGTAGCCTCCGCCCGTTCGTGATCCACGCTAAATACATGGCGGGACGTGGCGCAGACGGAAAGCTCACCAGCGCGTCCGGCCTGGCAGCCGTAAACTTTATCAGCATGGACGGCCAGCGCGCAGAGTGGAAGAAGCGCAGCGCGGACTACTGCGGTATTTGCGGCTGCGATCTGGCGTTCCGTATGCGTATGTTCTGGGCCAAGTACGCCAAAAAAGGCAACTCCGGCACGCTGGAGGGGTGCAGCAGCTACAGCTACCAGTACAAGGCCGCCGTGTCTGAAACTGGCGTGACCCGCGTTATTATGACCGCCGCCCAGGCAGACTCCTACCTGGTGAGCAGCACTGTGTCCGTCGGTGACGTGGGGACGGGAACCTCTACGGATCGCAACGCCGCCTCCATGCGTGCCAAGGCCGACAAGGTGCGTATCTTGAGTATTGAGGACGTGACCGTGGACGGCGCAGCCTACAAGGCGCTGAACCTGGACACGGCAACGCCGTTCGACACCGAAAAGGACAAGACCATAGTTTCGACTATGCCGTGGCACAGCGGCAGCTGCGACAATGTGAAGGGCGCAGACGGTAGCCCCACAAGCTGCACATCCGGCAAGGAGCCTTTTATTATCCAGCTGCTGGAGTGCCAGCCGGGCGGCTATGCGATCAGCGCCGACCAGCTGACCGAGCAGGTGCTGAACGATACCGCCTACACACACAGGCTGGTATTTTTCCGACAGGCGGCGCAGATCGCTACCTCCATTACAGCCAACGCTGTACGCTCCCCGATTGTGCTAACGATGCCCACGACCCAGACGGGCCAGTGGATGTACGAGAAAGACGTGGAGATCGACGCAGACGGCAACATGTACCCCGTAGACGCCGGATCGGGCGCAAGTTCTACAAACGGCTGCCGGGCTGCCGTCTATGTGCCTACCGCTGGCTCCCGCGTCCATGCGTGGTGGGCCTGGTATACGTTTGTTGACTGGGGCGTTTGTGGCCTGTCTGGCGGTGACGCGTACATTTGGACGGGCGGCGCGAACTGGAACGGCCTGTGTGGCGCTTGTGGCTCCGGGGCAAACAGGGGTGAATATGCCGGGGCGTGACCCGGCATAGAGGGGACAGCGTCCCCTTTTAGGGGTGTGCAGCGTGTCACCGGGCTGCCGTCTATGTGCCTACCGCTGGCTCCCGCGTCAATGCGTGGTGGGCCTGGAATACGCTTAATGACAGGGGCAATTGTGGCCTGTCTGGCGGTAACGCGAACAATTGGACGGGCAACGCGAACTGGAACGGCCTGTGTGGCGCATTTGGTTAAATATTTTTTATATTGCGTTGTACACCGCGCCCGGCAGATAGCCGGGCCTGTGCTGCCGTTATGGCAGCATGAACCATGCGGACAAAATCCGCAAAAATTGAGTGGAACCGGCACGGGGCCAACTGTGAGGAAAAACACGGGCGGCCCCGCGACGCGGAAAGACCGCGCCGGGGGCTAGTAGAATAGGCGGAGAGCCAAAACCGAAAGTTCTTGCGCTCAACCAAAAGCAGACAAGGGGGCCGAAGTACGAAAACGTATTGCAAAAAGATTGATATATCCGACCCCGAGCAGATAGAAAACTTTGTATTTGAGTGTTTCAGCGGGAGGTGGAAAGAAAACGGCTTTATAAATTTGCTGATCCGTTACGGCGGCATGACAAAGGAACAGGTACTGGCCGACGCAGAGGCCCAGGACTATAACAGGCTGATACCAGCAACAGCTGGCGTCGCTGCGGAGATCGCGCGCCGGATCAGAGCGCAGCGTCTGGCGCTGCGCCCGCTGCGTACATTCCAGCGCCGTGACGGTCTAAGCGGAAAACTGCGCGATCTATGCCAGGCCACGGCCATGCAGCAGTGTATGGACTATGTGGCCGTGGGCGCACTGCGCGAACTATTCCACGCCAAAATCAGCCCGTTTCAATGTGCCAGCATACAAGGCCGGGGCCAAGGCTACGGAAAACGCCACCTGGAGAAATGGATAAGGCGAGACAAACAGGCGCGCCACGTCCGCAAGGGCGACATAAAGAAGTGCTACGCCAGCCTGTCCCCGGCTAAGGTCATGGAGCTATTGCAGCGCGACGCGCACAAAAATAAAACCCTGCTGTGGTTTGTGGGCGCTCTACTGGAGACACACAAGGAAGTCACAACCGGGCTGGCGATAGGCTCCTACCTGTCACAATGGCTATGTAACTACGCGCTGTCCTACCTCTGCCGCTACCTGGAGGGCCTGGAGAAAGTCCGGCGCAAGCGTAACGGCACAGCGCAGCGCCAGCGCGTCGTCCGGCATTGCCTCTTTTATATGGATGATTTCGTGATAATCGGAACCCGCGCCGCAGACATGGACAAGGCTATGAAACAGGCCGCAATCTGGGCGCAGAAAAACCTGGGAATCACGATAAAACCAGACTGGGGCAAGATCGACCTAAAGGCCGGGGCAGTCGACATAATGGGCTTTGTGATAGGATATAAGGGAACCAGAATACGCCGCCGCATATACCGCAGAATCCGGCGGCAATTTCTAAGGGCGGCCCGCGATCTGCAAAGCCTGGGATATGTGCCGCACTGGCGCGCCCGGAAGATAAGCAGCTACAAGGGCTATTTCAAACACACGAACACCAGGACAGCAACACGGCGGCTCGATGCCTGGACAATCTGCAAGGCCGCGCAAAAATCCGTAAGCTATGTGGACAGAAAAGCCGCACAGCAACAAAGAAAGGAGCCAATAGCAGCATGAAACAAACCGCCTATTTTAGCGAAAAGCCGGACACCGTGAAAATTTGCGTGCTCCCTACGGGGGCCTCTGATGTGTGGCTGCGCCGTAACGTTATGGAGGAACGCACGCCCTACCCGCGCAGCGACGGCCAGGGATACGAAGAAGAAGTCCAGTATTTGGTCGAAGAGGCTTACATGAGAACCGAAGAGGCACTGGACGCCAGCGCGGTACAGGCGAGCTTCGAAGAATACTGGGAAAAGGCGGAGGCGTGGCAGCCGAAAGCCGAAAACGATGACCAGCCCAGCGACCACGAGCGCCTGGTGGCACTGGAGGCCGCAATGGTCGATATGCTCCTGGGCGGAGGTGACGACGACGATGTATAAATTTATCAAAATGCAGTATCGGCTGCACGCGATCACCGAGGCCCAAGTCTGGCAGATGGCCGACGCGGGCCGGATCACCGAGGCCCAGGCCCAGAAAATCACCGGGAAACCGCGCCCGGCCCAGGAAGCAAAACAGGAAGCAAAGCAGGAAACACAGGAGGCATAAATGAAGATTTACGGCATTGACGTGTCCCACCACCAGGGGGCGATCAACTGGCAGCGCACTGCCAGCGAACTGCGCCGCGTGAACGGCGGCAGCAATCCGGGCTTTGCCCTGCTGCGCGTGGGCTATTCCGCGCGCCACGGCAAGGGCGGACTGTACACGGACGGCCAGTTCCTGGCGAATGTCCAGGGCTGCGAGAAGTACGGCGTCCCGATGGGCGTATATTTCTACTGCTACGACAAGAGCGCAGCTGCAGCCCGTCTGACCGCGCAGCAGGTCGTCAAAATGCTGGCGGGCCACAAGTGGGACTACCCGATCTACTACGATGTGGAATATGAACCATTTAACAAGAGCTGCGGAAAGGCCACCAACACGGCAATCATCCAGGCCGCGCTGGAAGTTCTGGAGGCGGCGGGCTACTATGCCGCCGTCTATTGCAGCCGGGACTTTTTCCTCAACTACACCAACCTGTCCGCGCTGTCTGGCTTTGATAAGTGGGAAGCCGCCTACACGGCCACCGACACCGCAGCAGTACAGAACGGCCTGTGGCAGTACAGCAGCAAAAACGCGCTGAAAATCGCGGGCTTTGGCAACAGTCTGGACTGTGATGTGTCCTACAAGGACTACCCGGCAATCATGCGCCAGGCGGGGCTGAACGGCTACGCAAAACAGGCGGCCAACACCAACACCCAGACGCCCGCAGCACCTGCTGCAAGCCGCTACCAGTTCTCCCTGGGGCCTGTGTCCAGCGGTGACAAAGAACCAATTGAAATTGCATTGCTGCCGATTGTGCAGCACTTGAAACTGGAAAAGCTGTACAGCTGCCAGGCCGTCGAATAAAAGGAGGACAAGACAATGGCAAAGCGGATCATCGACTACTACAACCTTTTCGTGGGCGCATTTGTGACTATCGCCGCCGCGATCCTGGGCGAACACTGGTATTTGTTCGCCGCGTTCCTGGCTCTCAACGTCGTGGACTGGCTCACGGGCTGGTACAAGGCCAACAAGCAGGGCGTCGAAAGTTCCAAGGTGGGCTTAAAGGGAGCGCTCAAAAAGCTGGGATACTGGGCCGTCGTGGCCGTGGCCTTTGAGCTGGCGGGCTGCCTCCAGGCTCTTTGCGTTGATATGCTGGGCTTGCAGCTGGACTGGCTCCTGCTGCTGGGCTGGTGGGTGCTGGCCTCTCTGATCGTCAATGAGGCCCGCAGCATTTTGGAGAATCTGGTCGAAATGGGCTACGATGTGCCGGACTTTCTGGTAAAGGGGCTGGCGGTAACTCAAAAACTGATCGAGGCAAAGAACCCTGCCGCCAACCTCACCGACACCGAAAAGGAGGACTAAATCATGGCAGCAAAGAAAGAAAACGACCTGATCCAGGCGGCAGTGGCCGCGCGCATGGCAGGTAAGACAGTAAACGCCGACGAGCTGGCCGCACAGCTGCCGGAGGGTGTCGAGGCCGTGCCGGAGTACAGCGTGGAGGACAGCAAGGAGAAGCTGCTGGAGATCGCTGCGCAGCTGGGCGTCGAGATCAAGAAGAACGCCAGCAAGGCGCAGATCGTCGCCGCCCTGGACGCGGAGATCGCAGCCCATACCGTAGAAGGCGAAACCGCCGACGCGCTGCTAGCCCAGAAACAGACCCAGGACGCCGAGAACGCCGCAGACGATACCGAGGACGCCGACACGGAAAACGACGCACAGGACGGCGCACAGCCTGTGCAGGAGGGTGAAAAACTCCACGGCTATGTGCTGACGATCCACCACGGCTACACCAACCTGCGCCGCACCCCCACCAAAGACGACGACAACGTGGCCCAGCTGGTGGAGAGCGGCAAGCGTCTGGAGGTGGAGGCCCGCGTCCAGGGCGCGGACGGCCAGCCGTGGTTTAGGCTGCTGTCCGGCCTCTACATTGTGGACGACCCCGCCGTAACCTCCTACGGCGAAGTATAAACAACAAAGCCCAGGCTGTGCGCCTGGGCTTTTCTTATGCTAGCAAGCTCCGAGTGTTGAGAAAATAATATTTTTTATCTATTTTACATTGACAAAATATATTATTTGCGCTAATATATAGACACAGAAACAAACAAGCACACAACAGGAGGAAACAAAAAAAATGACAAAGCCCATTGAACACGTTGGTTTTTTCTTTGAATCCCGCATTCCCGTTTACCTGCTTGGCGGTCACTACTACGCCGCGGACGGATGGAACGGCGAGGAATACCTCGACAGCTGGGAGTGTTCAGAGTTCAAGCACGGCACTGGCTACGGTGTCGTGCCCGGTTCGGGCTGCACCCTGCGCCCTGTCTACGCATGGCAGGCAGACGGCATTGACCTAGACCTCTTAGACGAATCTTCCGCAGATTTCGAGGACGCTATCCAGATTGTAGGCTTTGACATTGTTTGATCCCGAACACAGGAGAATTCCACCATGAAAAAAATTATAAACGGCTCTCGCTACGATACAGAAACGGCAAAGCGCCTGGGATGGTGGGAAAGCGGGCCGGACATCCGGGACTTGTTACACTATTCCGAAACGCTGTACCGCACAAAGTCCGGTAAGTATTTCTTGCACGGCGAGGGCGGCCACGGTACTACATACGGGAACAGCCAGAACGGCGAACAAATTATACCAATAGCAGAGGACGCTGCCAAAGCGTGGGCAGAGGAACACATGGACGGCGACGACTACGAGGCAACCTTTGGAGCCGTTGGCGACGATATAACCCAGGTGGCCGCCTACCTAAACAGTAGTCTGCTGAATAAGTTGGACGCCTACAAAGTAGAGCATAATATGAGCCGAAACGAAATAATTATTGCTGCGCTGCGCGCCTATCTGTGACGCGCTTACAGCGAAACAACAAAGCCCAGGCTGTGCGCCTGGGCTTTTCTCTACCTATTTATAATATTGTATTAAGAACACGCACCGAGTGCAACACGCATCCCATTGTAGGTACTGTATTGCCCCTCAACGATAGCAGTATTATCGCCGCGGATCGTCAGGATACCGTTGCTGGTTCCGATGGGACGGGAAAAATCAAACAATTCTTCGCGGTCAGGCGTTTTGCGGGCAGAAGTGACCATGTCGATCTCGCCGTCCAGCAGCATCCGCTGCATATCCTCCCAGCTTTTGTCATAGCCGATGTACTCATAGTCTGCATCCCAATAGCGCGCCATCAGGCGGAGGAAATCATAGCCGTAACCGCTGCGGTTTCCATCCTCATCCATCATGTGATAGCCGTCCATCGCAAAAAAGCCAACGCGCACGTGCTCATGCTGGCTTTCCGCCTCTTCCGCACGCGCCGGGAAAGACAGCAGCGCCGTTAGAATCAGCATCGCTGTCAGAATGGCCAGCTCCCTGTAAACACCGGCACGCTTTATAAGATTCATAGTACAATCCCCTCTATTTTTATATTACATATGTATGGCGCCTAAAAAACAAACAACGCTTTCAAGGTATGGCGAACCCATACCTGAAAGCGTTATCTAACCTTATAAAACAATATTTGCGGG
>ERZ773241.497-NODE-497-length-44365-cov-13.270232_pt1 | contig 44365 bp, 36 predicted proteins | sample MGYA00580989_ERZ773241 | MGnify/ENA primary metagenome ERZ773241 (study PRJEB29015, sample SAMEA2737804) | human gut metagenome | biome: human gut; feature: human-associated habitat; material: faeces | place: China | collected 2012 ... | reverse complement strand
CAAGACCGAGCACGACCTTCTTCTCTCCACTCACAGAGGCCAACGGCTCGAAGCCACCGCTGCGAGAATCGTCAAACTCGAGGTAATAGGCTTAACGTTGAAATAAGTAAACATACTCACAAGCATTACACTCAGTGTAGACCTAATGTAAATTCAGATCATTCTGTGTTTACGAAAGTCTACGTTGAGTGTAATTTTTTTGCCTTGTATGGGTGGTCAAACAGGGGCGGTTTTCTACATTTATTACGAAGGGATGAGACATCCACCCCCCCTATTCTCACACAAAAGAAGGAGTTTGATTTGAGCAAACGAAAACACGGACCTACGATTGTACCGGCCTTATCCGCCAAGGTGGATAATAAAGAAAAACGATTCATTCAGGTTGGAAACTCGCTGCTCCTCTCCAAGCAGTTCCACGCACTCAGCACCGGCAGCCGATTTCTCTACTTCTGCATGGCTATGGAGAGCGGCGGAAGGAAGAATTTCATTCTTCCACAAAAGGACGCAAAAAAGTATGGAATTGCTCCTTCCAGCCTGCGGAAGCACATCAACGAGCTGGAAGCCGCCCGTTTTATCAGAGTCTATTCCGGAAAGCCAACACGCGAGCCAAACCGATATGAATTTTGCCTGAGTTGGAAGCTGCCGCCGTCACCCCTTCGTTCGCATACCCCCATGGCTATATGTAGTAAATCTGTCTCGGATGGAAACAAGGGCGGTCCGTAAAAAATCTCACTGGTTGTGTCTTTTAGAGCGAGTGCCGGCTGACAAGACAAAGGTCACTTGTGCTGTTTTGATACAAGATCGGCATTTCTCTTGCACAAAAATGAGTCAGCCGAAATGAATGAAAGGGTACAAAATGGACCAATTAAGTTTCCGTAGCAGGAAGATGCTTTTAGAGGCTGTCCACTCCGCGGAGGACGCAGCCATCCAACTCCGACAGTACGCAGCGGCAACGCTGCCGCCCGTGCGGGAGATTCTCGAAATAAGCGGTGACGCCGATTTGCCTGCCTCTATTGAGATCGCGGCGGAAGACTGGCTAAGAATGGAACTCCCCTGCGTCATGCCGCGGCGAGAGGACAATGACCGCTCCCGCTTCCTGGCAGGACTGCTGCGGAACGCGATTCATCGGGCATTTCCGAAGCACGATCAGCCGAGGTTTCGCACCTGCGTGCTGGTGTATGAGCACATCTACGATCTCAGCCAAAGCAGGCGCTTTATTGACCACGATAACCTGGAGCTGAAGCATTGTCAGGATGTGCTGGAAGCAGCCTTCCTGACCAACGACACCTCAGCGCTCTGCTCTGCGTTTCAATGCAGTCATCGAGGGGCACAAGACAGCACCCGCATTTGGATACTGACGCCGGAGCAGTTTCCCGAATGGCTGAAGAGGCGTCGTGAATGTTGGAACGGCAGCACCGAAAATATATAGGAGACGGCCCGAAAACGACTACCAATTCCTGTTCAAATGGCGGTGCAGATTTTCGGCGCCGTGGACCTGGGAAAAATCCTTGTGGCGCAAGGGCTCTCGGCCTTAAAAACGGTCGGGGGTAGGGTTTATAAGGTAAGGACTTTGGATAACGGTGAAGAGGCCGTTCCGGCAGCCTGAGATAAGTATGCTTGCCTATCATAGGCTGCGCGTGTGAAGCGTCCGACAGCCTTGTTGATCAAGCTTTCTGTTTGTCTTTGTGAGTCGGATGGACGTGCTGTTGAGAGAGTAATTGATCGATCAGGAATGAGAATATATTGATGCAATTAAAGAATGGATGTATGGCAGTAAAGCTGCTGAATTTTATAGGCCTGTGCGGCGAAGTACCGGTTTCTCTGGTAAGAATGCTGCCGGGATATTATGACTATAATCGGCGTATGGTGACAGCGCTAATACGGGAGGGCTACTTGAAGGAGCGGCGTATGAAGGGGTATTACCGCAGGATCGTTCGCTCCCTGAGCCTGACGGAATCAGGATCGAACCAGCTCCAGCGGGTCAGTCCCGGGCGGGCGCAGCATGTCCGCAGTCATGCGCTGGCTCCGGAGAATGGGCATGGCAGCTGGAAGAAAACACTGCGACTTCACCGCGGCGCGGCCTGCCTGCTGGCGGCAATGAGGCTCGGGGCTATCTGGCAGCCCGGGAGTCCGAAGGAGTCCGCAACGGGAGAGCAGCTCGTCTATTTCAGTACCTATGAGCTGGCCAAAAAGTATGGCTGGGACAACAAGGAAGCCAGATTGTCAGGCCTTTTTGTGAGCAGGTATTGCTATTATCCGGTTTATTATCTTGGTGACAGCAATTTGCTTTGGGCGGAGAAAGCAGAGTGGATGTTTCTTGACCGGGTCGCTTCCTCGCCGTTAGGATATGACCGGACATGCGGCAGCTCGATTCTTCTTGGTGATAAGTGGACTCTGATTGAAAATCTGATGGCTCATGGGGTAAACTCGCGCAGCCGCCTGATCCACTTCAGCAAGAACAGCAGCTTCCATTATTTCACGATGGATGAGATGGGATTGCGGCTGATGAAACTGGCGCTGGATGAAATGTCGCTGTATCGGTTCCAGCGGTACTTGCAGCAAAACGACATTTGCAAAGCATCTATGCCTCCGCTGTATCTGTTCAGTCTGGAGCTGCTTTCGGAGGCGTACGCCTCGAAAACGGGGAAACAAATGAGGACAGAACTGGATAGAGGTGGATTATTCTCGTGCCAGGCAGATGTTGTAAAACGGATCTGCAACACAGGGCCTGATCTGATCACGATCTCCGACAAATGGCTGCTGAACTTCGATATGGCGAAAGGCGGTGAGCCGGATGGAGGATAAGGTCCCCGTGTGGGAAAAGGCCAACCTGAGCCTTGAAGAAGCCGCAGCCTACTTCGGCATTGGTATCAATAAGCTGCGGGATATGAGCAATGACGAAAATTGCCCATTTGTGCTGTGGAACGGCAGTAAGCGGTTAATCAAAAGAAAAGCACTTGAAAAATATTTGGAGTCTTCATATTCAATTTAGACATGGAAAACGACAGAAACATGATGTATAGTATAGACATACCGTGTTAAGCGCTTTCCGACAGAAAGAAGCGAAGAATTGTCCGAAAAGCGCAAGGATAAGAAAGGGCGCATCTTTCGCTCAGGCGAGGGCCAGCGCCCCAATAAAACCTATTTTTATCGCTATCACAGGAACGGTGACAAGAAATGGTGCTATGTCTATGCTCCCACGCTGGAGGAACTGCGGCAAAAGGAAGAAGTGATCCAGCGTGATCTGTTGGATGGGATCGACTATGCCGGCGGCGAGATCACCGTGGCTGAATTGGTGGATCGGTACATCAACCTACGTCGAGGGCTGAAAGAAAACTCCATGAGGGCCTATGGCTCCGCTATCAATCGCATCCATACGGATCCTTTTGGAAGCCGAATGATACGCAGCGTCCGCCTGTCTGATGGGAAAGGGTGGTTCGTTTCTCTGCATGACAAGGGCTTGAAGCAGAACACGATCGGCATTCTGCAAAGTGTTCTCCGGCCAGCCTTTGAAATGGCAGTCGATGATGATATGATTCGGAAAAACCCATTCAAGTTCAAGTTGTCCGATGTGATCCCCAATGATGCTTATGTACGAAGCGCATTGACCAAAGCCCAACAGGAGCGGTATCTGCAATTCATCCGAGATCATGGTAAGGACAACTACTATGATGATATTGTGATCCTGCTGGGGACTGGGCTGCGTGTCAGTGAACTCTATGGCCTGACCAAGGCAGACATCGACTTCGACCGACGATGTATCCACATCAACAAGCAACTGTGCCGCACAGCGGACAAGCCCTATTTCATCGCACCTCTCAAGACCAGCAGCGGCAACCGCAGCATCCCCATGACAGATACCGACTATATGGCTTTCCGTCGTGTGCTGGAAAACCGTGGCCATCCCAAGGTCGAGGTGATGGTGGATGAATACAGCGGTTTCTTGTTTTTGGATAAGGACGGCAAGCCGAAGGTCGCCATGCATCTGGAAAACTATATGCGTGGAATGCAGCGGAAGTATATCAAGAAGCATGGGAATACGCTTTCTAGGGTGACGCCTCATGTGCTGCGTCACACCTTCTGCACCAATATGCAGCAGGCCGGCATTGACATCAAAAGTCTTCAGTATCTCATGGGGCACTCCAACGCCAGCGTGACGCTGGATGTTTACACACATAGCGATTTTGAGTCAGCGGAACGGGCGTTCCGACAGATTGCCGAAGCCCTGTGATCACAGCATTTTTCTCATTGCGAAGCTTACACACAACTTACACACTTTGCCCGTGAATATGCGGAGATTTATGGAGAATTACGTGACTTGGTCTTAAATCAGGATGCAACATTATCGAAAGACTAGTTTGATATTCCTGCGATTCTTGCTGAAAGTATGACATTTCGATGCAAGAATATTGATTTTTAGGAAATGCGTCCCGTAAGGACGGTATGTACTAAGAGACACCGCAAAGCAGCCACGATAAACAAAACCCCCGACGCCCATTTGTACGGGCGTCGGGGGTTTTCTGCTGTCACTTTACCGGTAGTCGTTTGCCTGCGTGAGCACCGACGGCCGGCAGGGCAGCGGCTCGGCGGCGAACTTTCGTTTGAAGTCACAATAGCCGCCGCCCATGCAAGTGTGCTCCCGGAACAGCGGCGCGCCGAGAATGCCGAACATCACGCGGACGAATCTCAGCACAGGCCGAGACAATGGCGCAGCTCGCCGACGCTGTAGAGCGAGCCCCACGCGCAGACGGCGTCCTCGGGACCCGCGAGAGCGAGCGCGGCGTCCAGCGCCTCGCCGATGGAGGCGTGCGCCTCGGCGGGGACGCCCTGTGCGCGGACCCACGCGGCCAGCTCGTTTTCGTCCTTAGCGCGATCGCTTTCGGGGCGGACGGTGACGATGGCCTTGGCCAGCGGAAGGACCTCGCCGACCATGCTCTGCCAGTCCTTATCGGCGAGCACGCCGATGAGGAAGATGAGCTTTTTTCCGACGTAGAGCCCGCGCAGCGAGGCGGCAAGCGCCTGCGCGCATTGCGGATTGTGCCCGCCGTCGATGATGAGATCGGGGCGGCGGCGCACCAGCTCCAGCCGTCCGGGCCAGCGTGCGGCGGCGAGTCCGCGCGCGACGGCGTCGGCGGGGATATTCCGGCCCTGCGCGCGCAGCGCATCCACCGTGTCGAGCACGGTCATGGCGTTGCGGAGCTGATAGTCGCCGAGCAGCGGCAGGAGCAGCGGCGCGCTGCCGCGGTAGGTGAAGCGCTGTCCGTCGAGGCCGGACGAGAGCAGCGTGAGCTGCGAGTCGTCCGTGACGGTGAGCGGGATCTCCTTTTCCGCACAGACGCGGGCAACGACCTCCCCCACCTCGCGGCTCTGACCGTAGAGCACGGCGCGGCAGCCGGGCTTGAGGATGCCGGATTTCTCCGCGGCGATGGCGGCGAGGGTGCTGCCGAGGATGGCGGTGTGCTCCAGCCCGATGTTGGTGATGACCGCCGCCTCAGGCGCGGGAATGACGTTGGTGGAGTCCAGCCGCCCGCCGAGACCGACCTCGACCACGACGAGGTCACAGCCGGCCTCCGCGAACCAGAGAAAGCCGATGGCGGTCATCAGCTCAAACTCGGTCGGATGCTCCGGAAGCATGTCCGCCGCAGCGAGCACGCGCTCCGCGAGGCGGTCAAGCGCCGCATCGGGGATGGGCGTGCCGTTCACCTGAAAGCGCTCGTTGAAGCGGTAGAGGTGCGGCGAGGTGAACAGTCCCGTGCGGTATCCCGCCGCCGCGAGAACGGAGGCGAGCATCGCGGCGGTCGAGCCCTTGCCGTTCGAGCCGGTGATGTGGACGAATTTGAGGGCTTTTTCGGGGTTTCCCAGCGCGGCGAGCAGAGCGCGGGTGCGCTCCAGCCCCGGCTTGCGGTCAGTCCATGCGTAGGCGTGGACGCGCGCGGCGACGTCTTCTCCGGTCATGCAGCTCCCTCCCTCAGCGGTACATCTGCGCAAGCATCAGCTTCGCGCTGCCCTCGACGGTGAGCTGCGCGGTCGCGTCCTCGATCAGGGCGCTTTCGTGCGCGGCGAGCGTCAGCGTTTCCGTGCCCGCGCGGAGCGTGACGCTTCCCTCGCCGCAGAAGAGCAGAGCTGTTTCGCCCGCGCGGAGGGGAAGTGTTTCCGTGCCATGCGGAAAATGCGCGGTGACGCAGCCGCGGCACTGCCCGCGGCGCAGCATAAGGTTGAAGTCCGTGCAGCGGCCCCAGGAGTGGGTATCGTCTGCGCCGGAGAAATCGTGGATCTCGTAGGGGTGGAGCGTCAGTCGTTCCCCGCCGTTGTGCGCGAGGACCATATCGCCGCGCAGCGTGGAGATCACGCGGTCATAGGCGGGCAGGGGCGTGAAGTCGGACTCGTCGAGCTCGACGGTCGCGGAGCTCAGCCGCCAGAGAAAATCGCGGTCGACATACACCGCGCCCTTCGGCGCGATGGCGAGCTGGGTGGTCGCGCCGCCGGACCACTGCGTGGTGACGTAATCGGCGGGGGTCAGATGGGTGAGCGTCATAAAAGGACCTTCTTTCTGTCGAAAAGGCTTCGGTACGATGATACCGAAGCCTTTTGCGTTTGGCAAGATAAATTTTAGCCGTCGATCAGCTTGACGATCTCGGCGTAGCACTCGTCCGCCAGAGGCAGCGCGTGCGCGAGCAGCTTCTCGCCGCGGGCACGGTACTCGGCGGCGAACTCCTGATCCTTCAGCGAGCCGACGTTGATGAGCACGTTGAGCCACGCGCCCTGGATACCGGCCTTGAGGGAGAGGAACGCAACGCCCAGGTCGCTCGCGGAGGTGTCGTTGAAGCGGCCAAGCAGGGAGTGGGCGAGGGTGAGAGTCTCGTCGATGAGCTCCATCATCTCCATGGGCGTCTTGGTGCAGCCCTTGAGACCGTTCTGGATGGCGGCGGAGCGCACGGCCTTCTGCTCGTCGGTGTCCTTGGGCATACCGAAGGCGGCGGAGACGACGTTGAACGCGTCGGTGTCGCGGTCCATCACGTCGAGCAGACGGGTCTTGAGCTCGTTGCCCTTGGCCTCGACCTCGGCGGCGTGCTCGGCGTACTCGGCGTACTTCTTGCGGCCCTGGGTCAGACCGCCGACCATGGCGGTCAGCGCGGCGCCGATGGCGCCGTAGAGCGCGGCGCAGGAGCCGCCGCCCGGCGCGGGCGCGTCGGAGGAAACGATGTCGGCAAAGCCGGTAACGGTCAGTTCAGCAAGTTTCATAAAATTGAATCCCTTTCCTTAGATTGCGTCGCAGACTTTGCCGCCCGCAGGCGGCAAATGAATTGAGATCGTTTTTCGCCGCGACCTGTGCGTGGCGAAAAACACTTCTCGCGGAGCGAGCGTCGAGCCGCCGGCGGCGGCAAGGCGCAGAGCGGAGTGTCGGCCTTCTCAAAATGGCGGCATAACCGCTTTTTTGAAGCTTTTACTCCATGTCGATGAGGTGATACTCCATGACCTGCTTCTTGCAGTCGAAGTCCTTGGCCTTGAGGTAGAACTCGGCGCAGTCGATGAGCGCCTTGGCGGGAGTCAGACCGACGATCTCGCTCTCGATGACGCGGGTGCCGTAGCGCTCGGCCAGAGCCTTGATCATTTCATAGGTGACATAGAGCGGGGTATCCTCATAGTTGACCATGTTCATGGAGACCTGCGCGATGCCGCGGTCCTCGAGCATGAAGCCCATGGCCTTGCAGCTGCGGAAGCCGCCGGAGGAGCCGCGAATGACCTTGGCGATCTTCTTGGCGACCTCAACGTCGCTGGTCTCGAGGTTGCAGTTGAACGCGACGAGCGGCATACGGGCGCCGATGGCAGTGATGCCGGCGGTGGGGTGGATCTTGCGCTCGCCGTAGTCGGGCGCCCACTCGGGCTGCAGGAGCTTCTCGGGCATACCCTCGAACTCGCCCTTGCGGCAGGTGGCAAGGTTGCGGCGCTCGGGACGGGTGGCGCTGTCCTCATACAGGAAGGAGGGGACCTTCAGCTCGTCCCAGATGCGCTGGGCGACGCGCTTGGACATCTCGACGGCTTCCTCCACGGTCACGTCCATCTGGGGGACGAAGGGGATGACGTCGGTCGCGCCCATGCGCTTGTGCTCGCCGTGGTGCTTGTTCATGTCGATGCGCTCGGTGGCGACCTTCGTGAGCTGGAAGGCGACCTCCTCGATGGCCTCGGGGGAGCCGATGAGGGTGAAGACGCAGCGATTGTGGTTGCCGTCGGTCTGGGCGTCGAACAGGGTGCAGCCGGGGACGCTCTGCGCGGTCTTGACGAGCTCGTTATAGGTGGCCTCGTCCTTTTCCTTGGAGCAGCTGAAATTGGGAATGCATTCGATCAGTCGTGCCATGATAAGTTTCCTCCGTTTTTTGTCAGGTCAGACAATTTCCAACCTGTATTTTGATGCTTACGCTGTCATTATACCGTGTGCCCGGGCGGGCGTAAACAGGTTTTCTTTCTCTTTTGTTTCGGGGCGCTTAATTTTTTTAAGTAAAGCCGCGCCGGTCAGGATTCCGCGATGAAGCGCTGCACGCAGGGCGCGCCCTGCACGTCGTCGCTCCAGACAAGGACGGGGTAGGACTTGGCGGGGATGCCGCGCAGAGGCTTGGCGTAGATGCCGGAGTTCGGGTGCGTCTCGACGATGGAGTGCGGCAGAAAGCTGATGCCGAAGCCCGAGCGCACGAGCTGCATCGCCATGGGCGTATCGTAGCACTGGCAGGGCACGTTCGGCTCAAAGCCGCTGCGGCGGCATTCCTTCATCAGATAATCGTTGTAGCCCCAGAGATCGTCCGAGCGCAGCAGGCACATCGGCACGCCGCGCAGCCGCTCGATGGGCACGGCGTCCAGCTCCGGCGCGGGGTCGGTCGCGGCGGTCATGATGAACTCCAGCGCGTCCTCGCCGAGGATGCGCTCGTGCAGGCTGCCGGACTCCTGCGTGGAGCGGCGGAGAAAGAGGACGTGCAGCTCGCCGCGGTCCAGGTCGTTCAAAAGGTCCTGCGGGGAGCCGAGACGGATGTAGAATTCGACCTTGGGATAGCGGGCGTGGTACGCCTCCAAATAATGCAGGGCATAGGGCATGGCGGAGTAAATGACGCCGACGTTGATGCGCCCGCCCTCGCCGGCACCGATGCTGCGGACGTTCTCCTCCACGCGCCGGAGATTGAGGAAAAGCGAGCGGCTCTGGCGGTAGAGCGCCTGTCCGGCCTCGGTGAGCTTCATGCCGCGGCTCTCGCGGGCGAAAAGCTGCACGCCGAGCTCGGCTTCAAGCTGGGCGATCTGGCGCGAGATGGGCGGCTGGGCGACGTGCAAGGCGCGGGCGGCGGCGGAAATGCTGCGCCCCTCCGCGACCGCGCAGAAGTATTCAAGCTGGCGAATGGTCATGGAAATGCGCCTCCTGATGAGCTATACTAAAAAAGTATGATAACAATACAATAGAAGTTCTTTTCATTATAGCAGGTTCTTGCTATAATGCAAGATGTAAAGCAAATTGCACAAGATTCTTTTGAGATAAAACCGAAAATTGAGAGAAATCGAAAAATTTTAGAAAGTGAGGAACACCCCATGATCAATCTCGCTGACGAAGCCATGACGATCAAGCTGGACTACGATCTTCCCGAGTACCCGAAGATGGAATCCTGCTATCGCCGCGCACCCCGCCGCGAATCCCACCTGACCGAGGCCGATAAGGCGCTCGCCATCAAGAACGCTCTGCGCTACATCCACCCCGACCATCACGAGCAGATGGCCAAGGAGTTCGCCGCCGAGCTCGAGGAGCACGGCCGCATCTACGGCTATCGCTTCCGTCCCGAGGGCAAGCTCTACGGCAAGCCCATCGACGAGTATAAGGGCAAGTGCATCGAGGGCCGCGCCATTCAGGTCATGATCGACAACAACCTCGACTTCGACGTTGCGCTCTATCCCTATGAGCTGGTCACCTACGGTGAGACCGGTCAGGTCTGCCAGAACTGGATGCAGTACCGCCTCATCAAGAAGTACCTTGAGGAGCTGACCGACGAGCAGACGCTGGTCGTCATGTCCGGCCATCCTCTGGGCCTGTTCCACTCCCATAAGATGGCGCCCCGCGTCATCATCTCCAACGGCCTGATGGTCGGCACCTTCGACGATCAGGAGAACTTCAACCGCGCCGCCGCGCTCGGCGTCGCCAACTACGGTCAGATGACCGCGGGCGGCTGGATGTACATCGGCCCCCAGGGCATCGTCCACGGCACGTTCAACACGCTGCTCAACGCCGGCCGTCTCAAGCTCGGCATCCCCAACGATAAGGACCTCGCCGGCCGTCTGTTCATCTCCGCGGGCTTAGGCGGCATGAGCGGCGCGCAGGGCAAGGCTGCCGAGATCGCCGGCGCCGCGTCCATCATCGCCGAGGTCGACGATTCCCGTATCGACACCCGCTACACCCAGGGCTGGGTCAGCCACCGCACCGACTCCCTCGAGGAAGCGACCAAGATCGCCCTCGAGCACCAGAAGGCGGGCAAGCCCTGCGCCGTTGCCTACTGCGGCAACATCGTCGATCTGCTCGAGTACCTCTATGAGCACAACGTTCACGTTGACCTCATGAGCGACCAGACCTCCTGCCACGTTCCCTACGACGGCGGCTACTGCCCGCAGGGCCTCACCTTCGCCCAGCGCACCGAGATGCTGGACAAGGACCCCGAGGGCTTCCGCAAGCTCGTTGACAAGACGCTGCAGCATCACTATGAGATGATCTGCAAGTTCCACGAGCGCGGCACCTACTTCTTCGACTACGGCAACAGCTTCCTCAAGGCCGTGTACGATACCGGCGTGAAGAGCATCTGCAAGAATGGCGAGAACGACCTCGACGGCTTCATCTTCCCGTCCTATGTCGAAGACATTCTCGGCCCCTGCCTCTTCGACTTCGGCTACGGCCCGTTCCGTTGGTGCTGCCTGAGCCGCAACCCCGAGGACCTGCACAAGACCGATATGGCGGCCGCCGAGTATATCAAGGCGCACAACCGCCGCTATCAGGACTACGACAACTACGTCTGGGTCCGCGACGCGGAGAAGAATAAGCTGGTCGTCGGCACCCAGTGCCGCATCCTTTATCAGGATGCCATGGGCCGCATGAACCTCGCGCTCAAGTTCAACGAAATGGTCCGCAACGGCGAGATCGGCCCCGTCATCCTTGGCCGTGACCATCACGATACCGGCGGAACCGACGCGCCTTTCCGTGAGACCAGCAACATCAAGGACGGCTCCAACATCATGGCCGAGATGGCGACGCAGTGCTACGCCGGCAACGCGGCTCGCGGCATGAGCTACATCGCGCTGCACAACGGCGGCGGCACGGGCATCGGCCGTGCCATCAACGGCGGCTTCGGCATGGTGCTCGACGGCTCCGAGCGCGTCGATACCATCCTGCGCATGTCCATGCCCTGGGATACCATGGTCGGCGTGGCCCGCCGCAGCTGGGCGCGCAATGAGAACGCCATGACCACCGTGGCCGAGTACAACAAGATGTACGAGGGCCAGGATCACATCACCATGCCGTACCTCGCGGACGACGCCATCGTCGCCGACGCGGTCAAGGGCATGAAGCACTAAAATATTTCAAAAAAGGGGCATAGCAATATGCCCCTTTTTGTGTTATTATCAAAGAAACAAGTCCCTTTACCGTAAGAAAGGAACCGCTTTTATGAAAAAGTTACTGGTCAAAAACATCGGCCTGCTCGCAACGCCCGAGGGCAAAAGCGCCCATCGCGGCAGCGAGCAGGGGAAGATCAAATTCCTCAAGGACGCATGGGTGCTCATTGAGGACGGCGTGATCGCCTCCGTCGGCACCGGCGAGGCTCCCGCAGCCGCGGGGGCGGAGATCGTCGACGCTGAGGGGAAGCTCGTCACGCCGGGTCTCGTGGACGCCCATACGCACCTCATTTTCGGCGGCTGGCGGCAGAATGAGCTCGGTATGAAGCTCCACGGCAAGACCTACCTCGAAATTCAGAACGCCGGCGGCGGCATCCAGTCCACCACCAACGCCACGCGCGGAGCCACCGAGGAGGAACTGACCGCAAAGGCGGCGAAGGCGCTCGACGAGATGATGGCCTTCGGCACCACCACCTGCGAGGCCAAGAGCGGCTACGGTCTTGCCACCGAGCATGAGCTCAAGGCGCTGCGTGTGATCCGCGACCTCGACGAGCAGCACCCGATGGACATGGTCGCGACCTTCATGGGTGCGCACCTTGTGCCCGCTGAGTACAAAGCCAACCGCGCCGAGTACATCCGCCTTGTGTGCGAGGAGATGATGCCGCTCGTTAAGGGGCAGGGCATCGCGAAGTTCTGCGACGTGTTCTGCGAGGCCGACACCTTTACGGTGGAGGAGTCCCGTCAGGTGCTCGAGGCGGGCCTCAAGTACGGTCTGCGTCCCAAGATCCACGCCGACGAGATCGAGGCCATCGGCGGCAGCCAGCTCGCCGGCGAGCTGGGAGCGATCTCCGCGGAGCATCTGATCGTCTGCCCGCCCGCGGGCATCGAGGCGATGGCAAAGGGCGGCGTGATCGCCTGCCTGCTGCCCGCGACGAGCTTCAACCTCGGCGCGGTGTTCGCGCCCGCGCGCGACATGGTGAACGCGGGTGTGCCCGTCGCGATGGCGACGGACTTCAACCCCGGCTCCTGCCCGTGCCTGAATATGCAGTTCGTCATCAACCTCGGCTGCCTGAAGTATCGGCTCACGCCCGAGGAGGTGCTGACCGCCGTAACGCTCAACGGCGCGGCGGCCATCGACATGGCTGACAAGGTCGGTACGGTCGAGGCGGGCAAGCTCGGTGACCTCGTCATCTGGGACGCGCCGGATCTGGACTACATCTGCTACCGCTTCGGCAGCAACCTTGCCAAGAAGGTCATCAAGCGCGGCCGCGTGATGTAAGGGCAAAGAGGGAGAAAGAGAGAAAGCTATGGATCGAACCGATTATCAGATCCTCAATATCCTGCAGGCGGACAGCCGCTGCACCCTGCGCCACATCGGCGACCAGGTGGGGCTGACGCCGCCCGCCGTCTCCGAGCGCATCCGCCGCATGGAGGAATGCGGCGTGATCCGCAGCTACCGCATCGACATCGACCGCACGCGGCTGGACTGCAACATCACGGGCTTTATCTCCGTGTCGCTCGAGCCGGAGAAGTACGCTGCGTTCTGTGTCTTCTGCGAGCAGAGCCCCGCGGTCATCAGCCACCACCATGTGATCGGCGTGTTCAACGCACTGCTCCAGTTCGCCGTGCGCGACACGAAGGAGCTGGACGCGCTGCTCGCCGAGATCAAGACCTACGGCGACTCCCGCACGTCGGTGGAGCTCAAGACGCTCTTTGACATCAAGGAGATTCCACTGCCGTAAGAAAAGAGAACAAAAGCGTCCCGCCGACGGCGGGACGCTTTTGACGTATCAAGAAAGCTCAGACGGCAGCGTGGTTCTGTGCTTTCAGCCACAGCGCGACGCCGAGATGGACCAGACAGACGGCGGCGCCAAGCAGGAACACATACTGGGGTCCGACATACTTCCACACCGCGCCGAGCAGGCCCGAGACGGTGACGGCGAGGACATGGTCCACGCTCAGGCCGAAGGAAAGGTTTTCCATCACGTCCGCGGGCGACTCGCTCAGCTCGCGCATGAGCATGACGTGGACGGAATTGAAATGGTCGGTGAGGAAAATGAGGATGTAGGAGGCAAACGCGGCGGCCATGCCGCCCCAGCCGCGCAGCGAGCCGTTCACGATGCCGGAAGCGGCCCACGCGGCGAAGAGAAACACCCCGGCAACGCCGGCGGACTCCAGCACGAGCCCCTTCTGCACACCGTACCGGTCTAAAAACTTTCCGATGAGCGGGGCGACCCAGCCGCCGCAGAAATAGGCGGCGATGCCGAGCAGCGCCACCGCGTCCGCGCCCATCGAGAGAAGCTCGATGATGACCCACGGGGCAAAGACAAGGCGCATCCGCTTCTGGAAGCCGTAGACGGCGGTGACGATGTAATAGGGCAGGTACCTTCGGCGGACGGGAAGTCTCCTGCGCTCGCTGCTGCGCTTGCGCACATCCAGCGCGGGCAGCGTTTTCCGCAAGCGGCAGAGAAGGGCGAGCGCAACAATGAGGAATACCAGCGCAGCGCAGAACGAGGGGATGACTCCGGTGCGGAAATAGAAAAAGCCGACGCGGAAGCCCACGAACACAAGCGCCGAGGCCAGCATGGAGCCGAGCGTCATCATGCCGCGGTAGCGTCCGAGAAATGTACCCGTCTTGCCCTCGTCGGCGAGGTCCATGGCGATGGCGTCGCGGATGGGCATGACCATGTGGTCGCCGAGCGAATAGGTGAAGACGAAGAGCTGCATGACAAAGTAGCCCGGGGAGAAAAGGCCGAGCACGAGCAGGCCGACGCAGTACAGCGCGAAGCCGAGAACGGAGAGCGAGACGTTGCCGAGCGAAGGGAGCGCGGCGATGACGAACACGCCCACAACACCGGGAAGCTCGCGCGGGATCTCCAGCAGGCCGCGCTGAACGGAATCGACCTGAAAAACATCCTTGAAGTAGTTGGAGATGATGGAGCCGCTCAGGCCGTTGGCGAGCGCGAAAAGGAAAAAGGCGGTGAGAAAAAGCCGCCGGGCTCTCTCTTTATCCATGCGTGATACCTCTTGAAAGCAGTGCGTTTTGGCGGGCCGCCGGCCCGCGCGATGATTATATGCCGGAGGAGCAGGACTGTCAAGAACGCGCAAAGAGCAAAACAGAGATTGCTTTTTGCGCCCGATTCCCATATAATGACAACACATTGCGGACATTCGGCGCCCGCGCCGCGCGGATACGGCGCGGACCGACGGCGGGCGGACGAACACCGGAAAGGACGGAACAAGATATGATGCGTCTTTGGAGGTGCCTGACGGCACTTGCGCTGGCGCTGCTGCTGACGCTGAGCGTCGGCGCGGCGGGAACGGCGGGCTTTTCCGACGTGCCGGAAAGCCATTGGGCGGCGCAGAGCATCCAGCGCTGCGTGCAGACCGGACTGCTGCAGGGAGTCGGCGGAGGCAGGTTCGGCCTCGGACGGACGATGACCCGCGCGGCTTACGCCACAGCGCTCTGCCGTCTGATGGGCTGGGAGCTCGTCACGCCGGAGAAGGGCAGCTTTACGGACAATCAGGATACGGCGAAGTGGTATTACAGCGCCATTGAGACGGCCTATGCCCACGGTGCATTGACAGGCGAGAGCCGCCAATGCCGTCCGAATGATGCGATCACTCGCGAGGAGATGGCGAAGATGACCGTGCGCGCGCTGGGGCTCGCCGTGCTGTCGGGTGCGGCGGCGGACGACTGCCCGTTTTCGGACGTCTCCGTGGCGCAGGGCTATGTCGCGCTTGCCTACCGCATGGGCATCATCAAGGGCGTGAGCGCAGACAACTTCGAGCCGAAAAAGGAAGCGACGCGCGAGCAGGCGGCTGCCGTGCTGCTGCGCACCTATGACCGGCTGCACGCCGCGATCAAGGTCACGGAAGCGGCGGACGGAAGCGCGCCGTCCGGCTGCGTGACCGCCGGGAGCATCACGGAGGAGTCCGGCAGCGTGCCGGTCAGTCCGCGCGCGCCGATGGAGGAGGTCTACGCGGCGGCGGTCAGGGCGGGCAAGGGCGGCAGCGTGGCGCTGCGCGCTGTGCCGCTGCTGCAGAAGACCCGCGCGGGAGCGGTGACGGACACACGCGAGCTGACCGAGGGCGAGCTGATCGAGCTGCTGTCCGAGGGCACGCTGCGCGCGCACCGCTCGGTGCAGCACGAAAGCTCGTGCGGCTACCGCACGGAGAAGGACGGCTCGGTCACGGTCGTATGGTACGAGAGCGAGATGGACATCGCCCAAAAGACGGAGCTGTGCCGCCTGCTGGGCATCGGCAATGTCTATGTGCTGAAATAAAAAAGAAAGGAGACGGCTTCCTGCCGTCTCCTTTTGCGGTTTTGCGTTACAGGTACTTCTGCATCCCGTCGGTCGCAAGACCGGGATCGCCGGAGACCGAAACGGTGAACTTGACGCCGTGGTTGTTGCTGAAGCGGTTGAGCCAATCCAGGAAGTCGTCCGCCGCCTGATTGCAGTCGCCGCCGACGATCTTGAAGAGGTTGTCGATGAAGATGTGGGAAATATCGTAATTGCCGGCATACAGGCCGCTGACGAAGCCGCGCAGGCCCTCGTAAGTGGTGATCTGATATTCGTCGGCAGAAATGAGACGAACGTGATAATGGATGTCGAAGGTCATCGTGGACTTGGCCTCGATGCACACCACATTGCCGTTTTCCTCGGCAGCAGAGGCGTTGATAAGCTCGATGAGCTTTTTGGTCTTGCCGGTGCCCTTTTCACCCATGATAAGTCTGACCATAAGAAATCACTCCTTTGCATAACATCTGTACCGCGACGGTACGGTATCCTTGCGTCAAGCATAGCACAAAATGATCGGCTTTGCAATGCGGAAAGTAAAATTTGCAATTTATTCATTTTGCGCCGTCACACGCGGCCGCGCGGTCGTTTTTGCTTACTTCTGAAGCTCGCGGCGCAGAAGGTCGAAGGCCGTATTGGCGCTCTGACCGCGGATGCGCTCGCGCGAGCGTTTGCCGAAATGGCGGAGGCGGCACAGCGTCCCGTCCGGGCCGGCAAGACCGATGTAGACGGTGCCGACCGCGTTGCCGCGCTCGTCGCTGTCGGGACCCGCGACACCGGTGACGGAGATGCCGTAGTCCGCGCCGGTGACGGCGCGGACGCCCTCGGCCATCGCGCGGGCGACCGGCTCGCTGACCGCGCCGTGCTCGTCGAGCAGAGCCTGCGGCACGCCGAGCACGTTCGCTTTGACAAAGTTCGTATAGCTCACGACGCCGCCCATGAAGACCTGTGACGCGCCGGGGAGATCGGTCATGCGCTTGGCGATGAGACCGCCGGTGCAGCTCTCCGCGGCGGCGAGCGTCCGCCCCTTCTCGCGCAGCAGGGCGGAGACGACCTCCTCCAGGCTGCCGACGTCAATGCCGTAGACCCACTCGCCGATGACGGGCATGACCTCTTCGATCGCGCCGCGCAGCATCTCCTCGGCCTCCGCCTCGCTCTTCGCCTTGGCGGTCACGCGCAGCATACACTCGTCGGGCTTGGCGTAGGGCGCAACGCTGGGGTTGACCATCGAGGCGATCCTGTCGTGCAGCATCGCCTCAATCTGGCTCTCGCCCTGCCCGTAGATGCGCAGGGAATGGGAGACAATGATCTCGTCGGAGAGCGTGCGCAGATAGGGGATCGCGCCGGTCCGGAACATTTTGCGGCACTCGTGCGGCGGACCGGGGAGCATGAGGACGTGTACGCCGCCCTCGCAGAAGCCGCAGCCCGGGGCGGTGCCGTTGTGGTTGTGGAAAATGGTGCAGCCCTCCGGCAGGTAGGCCTGCCGGAGATTGTTCTCTGTCAACTCGCGGCCGATGGAGGCGAAGTGTGTGCGCAGAGCGTCGGCGATCTCGGGATGAAAGATGTTTTTGCGCCCGAACACGGTGCAGATGGTTTGCTTGGTGAGATCATCGTAGGTCGGGCCGAGGCCACCCGTGGTAATGAGGATGTCCACGCGGCGGCGCGCAAGCTCCAATGCCTCGGCGAGACGTGTGGGATTGTCGCCGACGACGGTGTGATAGAGCACGTTGACGCCGAGCGCGGCGAGCTCCTCCGAGAGCATCTGCGCGTCCGTGTTGGCGATGTTGCCGAGGAGAATTTCGGTGCCGACGGCAATGAGTTCAGCGGTATGGGACATGGGCAGCCTCCTTACAGCTTGATCCGCACGCGCTCACGGCCCGCCATCGCGCGGTCGCACAGCGCGTCGATGTCCAGCACGGCCTCCAGCTCGCGCACCTCCTCCACATGGGGCTTGGTCTTGGGATGGCGCGGGGTAAAGACGGTACAGCAGTCCTCATAGGGGAGAATGGACGTGTCGAACGTGCCGATCTTGCGGGAGATGCGGATGATCTCCTCCTTGTCCATGCCGATGAGCGGGCGCAGGACGGGCAGCTCCGCCACATCCTCGCTCACGCGCAGAGCCTCCATTGTCTGGCTGGCGACCTGCCCGAGGCATTCGCCGGTGACGAGCGCCTTGGCGCGCACCTCGTCTGCCACGCGCTGGGCAAGGCGCATCATGAAGCGGCGCATGATGAGCGTGAAATGGTCCTCGGGGCAGTTCATACGAATTTGTTCCTGAATTTCGGTGAACGGCACGATGTGGACGGTCAGCCGCCCGCACCACGGCGTGAGCAGCTGCGCGAGCTCGAGCACCTTTTCCTTGGCGGCGTCGGAGGTGTAGGGTGGGGAGAAGAAATGAACCATTTCGAGCGATACGCCGCGCTTTGCCATCATGTAGGACGCGACGGGCGAGTCGATGCCGCCGGAGAGCAGCGACACGGCGCTGCCGCCCATGCCGATGGGCAGTCCGCCCGCACCCGCCTCGGCGGGTCCGTGGACGTAGGCCGCGTCGTCGCGGATCTCGATAAACACCGTCAGCTCGGGGTCGTGGACGTTGACCGCGCAGCGCGGGAACGCCTGATGCAGCGCGCCGCCGACCTGCTGGGAGAGCTGAATGGAGGTGAGCGGGAAGGTTTTGTCCGCGCGCTTGCTCTCGACCTTGAAATCCTTCGCGCGGGCAAATTCCGGGGCGAGGTAATCCTTGGCGGTGCGGATGATGGCCTGCACATCCTTTTCACAGGGCAGGGCGCGGCTGACGGCGATGACGCCGAACACCTGCTTGCAGGCGGCGTAGGCCGCGGCAAGGTTGCTCTCGTCGTTCACCGGCTCAACATAAATGGTACTCTGCTTGGAGTAGATGCGGAAGCTGCCGCACTTCGCCGTGCGGCGGCGCAGGTTTCCGATCAGTTTGTCCTCAAAGCTGCGGCGGTTGAGGCCCTTGAGGACCACCTCGCCGAGCTTGCACAAGATCATTTCACGCATGGGGATTCTTCTCCTTATCGTCCGTGCGCTCCGCCGCCTCGGCGGGAGCGCCGGTATTATTTTTGATTTCGTTCTCTGTGCGCTTACCGGAGAGCAGGCCGAGCGTCAGACACAGCGGCTCGACGGCGGCGAGCAGCGCGCCGCCGAAAAGATAGAGGGTGGACTGCGGCGTGGCAAATGCGTTCAGTCCCGCGAGCGCGGGAGCCATCGGCATCCCCCACCACATAGCGATCACATTCCCGGTGCCGAACTCCGGCGCAAGCAGGAAAGCGGCCGCGTTAAGTACATAGAGCACCATTGCGGCATTCCAGCAGAGCTTTTTGTCAAAGGGGTCCTTCGCCGACCGCAGCCCCCAGCCAAAGGCAAACGCCGGTAACCCGATGAACAGCAGCCCCAATACAAGTCCGTAGGGCGAGCGGAACGTAAAGGTCGATGTTGAGCCGGATGCAGCGATAAGCAGCAGGAGGAATGCGGCGCAGAGCGCCAGGTGGGCGAGCAGGATCGTGCCGGAAAGACGCATAGCATCGTACTTTTTCATCAGCCTTCCCCCCTTAGAATGTCCGTGTTGCGGTACTGGATGGCCTCGGCAAGGTGGAAGCTCTCGATCCTCTCGCTGCCGTCGAGGTCGGCAATGGTGCGTGCAACGCGCAGCAGCTTATCGTGGCTGCGGGCGGTGAGACCGAGGCGGTCGAACGCGCCCTTGAGGAGTTTTTCACCCGCGGCGTCGAGACGGCAGAATTCACCGACCATCGGCGCGGTCATGTAGGCGTTGCAGGTGATGGGCGTGCCGGCGAAGCGCTTTTTCTGAATGTCCCGCGCGGCGTTGACGCGCTCGCGCACGGCGGCGGAGGACTCCGCCTTTTCGCGGCGGTGCATGGCCTCAAACTCCACCGAGGGGACGCTGACCTGTAAGTCCATGCGGTCGAGCAGCGGGCCGGAAATTTTGGAGACGTATTTCTCCACGTCCTTCTGCGAGCAGCGGCAGCGCCCGGAGGGATGCCCGTACCAGCCGCAGCGGCAGGGATTCATGGCGCCCACGAGCATGAAGCGGCTCGGCAGCGTGACGCTGCCCGCGGCGCGGGTGATGGTCACCTCGCCGTCCTCGAGCGGCGCGCGGAGGGATTCGAGCACATCGCGGTGGAACTCGGGAAACTCATCCAAAAACAGCACGCCGTGGTGGGCGAGAGAAATCTCACCGGGAGAGAGCGCCCTGCCGCCGCCGGACATGGCTGCGGCGGAAAGTGTGTGATGCGGAGAGCGGAACGGACGCTGCGTGAGCATGGGGTGCTTGCTGTCGGTCAGTCCCGCGACCGACCAGATCTCGGTGGACTCCAACGCCTCCTCGTGCGTCATGTCGGGGAGAATGGAGGGCAGACGCCGCGCGAGCATGGACTTGCCCGCACCGGGCGAGCCGATGAGGAGCACGTTGTGGGAGCCTGCGGCGGCGATCTCCAGCGCGCGCTTGACGTTCTCCTGTCCCATGACGTCGGCAAAATCGGGAACGCTGTCCGCCTCAACCGTCGGCTCCCAGCGCTGCGCGGGGGAGAGCTGTTCCTCGCCACGCAGGTGGCGCAGAAGCTGCGGCGCGGTCTCCACGCCGTAGACGGTCAGACCGTCGGCCAGCGTCGCCTCGGCGGCGTTCGCCGCGGGGACATAAAGGGTCTTCACGCCCGCACGCGCCGCGGCCATCGCCATCGGCAGCACACCGCTGATGGGGCGCAGCGCGCCGGTGAGCGACAGCTCGCCGATGAACGCGGAGGCCGGGTCCGGCGCGTCGATCTCACCCTCGCCCGCGAGGATGCCGAGCAGCAGCGGAAGATCGTAGACCGTGCCCTCTTTCTTTAGGTTCGCGGGCGCGAGGTTGACCGTGATGCGGCTGACGGGGAACTTCGCTCCGCAGTTTTTGATCGCCGCGCGGACGCGCTCGCGCGCCTCCTTCACCGCCGTGTCGCCGAGGCCGACCACGTCGAACGCGGGAAGCCCGCCCGAGAGGAAGCACTCCACCGTGACCTCATAACCGGAAATGCCCTGCAAACCGAGGGAACGCACCGTTGTGACCATACGCTGCCGTCCTTTCCTTGCCTGTTTTCTTATTTTTCAGTTTACCACAGTTTGCCGCATAAGGCAAGCGCGGCGCGGGGTGCGGAGGGGAAAGGAATGATATCCTGCAAAACAGGAGTTAATATTAAATATTTTGAATATTTAATTGCAAAAATGTGGAGAGTCTTACCAAATGTAAATAATATCCTGCAAAAAAATGAATGTTTTTTGCGAAAGTGACGTTTACAGCGGGTGAAAATCGTGCTATGATGATATCGTCAGTTTTTGCGTAATGACGCGAAAAACGCCGCTCCCCGGCGGCGAATATAACAGGAGGTTTCATTTATGGCAAGAAAAATGAAGTCCATGGACGGTAATAACGCTGCCGCGCATGTATCCTATGCGTTCAGCGAAGTTGCCGCGATTTACCCCATCACCCCCTCGAGCCCCATGGCCGACTTTGTTGACCAGTGGAGCGCCAACGGATTGAAGAACATCTTCGGCACCCGCGTGAAGGTCGTCGAGATGCAGTCCGAGGCCGGCGCGGCCGGCGCGGTGCACGGCTCCCTCGGCACCGGCGCTCTGACGACCACCTACACGGCGTCTCAGGGCCTGCTGCTGATGATCCCCAATATGTACAAGATCGCCGCCGAGCAGCTCCCCTGCGTGTTCCATGTTTCCGCGCGTACCGTTTCTACCCACGCGCTGAACATCTTCGGTGACCATTCCGACGTGATGGCCTGCCGCCAGACCGGCTTCGCCATGCTCTGCGAGGGCAACGTGCAGGAGGTCATGGACCTTAGCCCCGTCGCCCATCTCGCGGCGCTGACCGGCAAGGTCCCATTCATCAACTTCTTCGACGGCTTCCGCACCAGCCACGAGATCCAGAAGATCGCGGTCTGGGATTATAAGGACCTCGCCGAGATGTGCGACATGGACGCCGTCAAGGCCTTCCGTGAGCACGCCCTCAATCCCGAGCATCCGCATATGCGCGGCTCCCACGAGAACGGCGATACCTTCTTCCAGCATCGTGAAGCCTGCAACCAGTATTATGACGCGCTGCCCGAGGTCGTTGAGTCCTACATGGATAAAATCAACGCCAAGCTCGGCACCGACTATAAGCTGTTCAACTACTACGGCGCGCCCGACGCGGACCGCGTCATCATCGCGATGGGCTCCATCTGCGACGTGGCCGAGGAAGTCATCGACTACCTCAATGCCCACGGCGAGAAGGTTGGTCTCATCAAGGTTCGTCTGTACCGTCCGTTCAAGGCCGAGCGCCTGCTCGAGGCCATTCCCGCGACCTGCAAGAAGATCGCCGTCCTTGACCGCACCAAGGAGCCCGGCGCACAGGGCGAGCCCCTGTACCTCGACGTCGTCACCGCGCTCGCCAACGCCGGCAAGACCGACATTCAGGTCATCGGCGGCCGTTACGGTCTCGGCTCCAAGGACACCCCGCCCGCTTCCGTCTTCGCCGTTTACAGCGAGCTGAAGAAGGACGAGATGAAGCGTCAGTTCACCATCGGCATCGTCGATGACGTGACTGGCCTCTCCCTCCCCGAGGACAAGAACTGCCCGAACACCGCGGCGGAAGGCACCATCGAGTGCAAGTTCTGGGGCCTTGGCGGCGACGGTACCGTCGGCGCGAACAAGAACTCCATCAAGATCATCGGCGACCATACCGACAAGTACGTTCAGGCCTACTTCCAGTATGACTCCAAGAAGACCGGCGGCGTGACCATCAGCCACCTGCGCTTCGGCGACAAGCCCATCAAGAGCCCCTACTACATCAACAAGGCCGACTTCGTCGCCTGCCACAACCCCAGCTACATCATCAAGGGCTTCAAGATGGTCGACGACGTCAAGCCCGGCGGCGTGTTCATGATCAACTGCCAGTGGGATTTCGATGAGCTGAACCATCACCTCAAGGCGGACGCCAAGCGCTACATCGCCAGGAACAACATCCAGCTCTACACCATCAACGCCATCGACCTCGCCATCGAGATCGGCATGGGCAAGCGCAACAACACCATCCTTCAGTCCGCTTTCTTCTCCCTCGCCAAGGTCATGCCCGAGGAGCAGGCCATCCAGTACATGAAGGATGCCGCGACGCACTCCTACCTGAAGAAGGGCCAGGACATCGTCGATATGAACCACAAGGCCATCGACCTCGGCGCCACCGCCTACAAGAAGATCGACGTTCCCGCCGACTGGGCCAACGCCGTGGACGAGGACAAGGCCGAGGTGCTCAAGGGTAAGCCGGAGCTGGTCAAGCAGGTCAAGGACATTCTCGACCCCATCGACCGCATGGACGGCGACAGCCTGCCGGTCTCCGCCTTCATGCCGCACGTGGACGGCCAGTGGGAGCTGGGTGCTGCCGCTTACGAGAAGCGCGGCGTCGCCGTCTCCGTTCCCACCTGGGACGAGACCAAGTGCATCCAGTGCAACAACTGCGCCTACGTCTGCCCGCACGCTACCATCCGTCCCTTCGCTCTCACCGAGGAGGAGGCCAAGAACGCTCCCGCCGCTGCCAAGATCGTTGACATCAAGGCCGGTAAGGGCAAGGGCGTCTATAAGTACACCATGGCCATCTCCCCGCTCGACTGCATGGGCTGCGGCGTCTGCATCGGCCAGTGCCCGGTCGGCGCGCTGACCATGGTCCCGCAGGAGGGCGAGCTCAAGCAGCAGGAGGTCTTCGACTACTGCCTGGACGAGGTCGCGCCCAAGGCCGATATGCAGGATACCACCGTCAAGGGCAGCCAGTTCATGCAGCCCATGCTCGAGTTCTCCGGCTCCTGCGCCGGCTGCGCCGAGACGAGCTACGCGCGTCTCATCACCCAGCTCTTCGGCGACCGTATGTACATCTCCAACGCCACCGGCTGCTCGTCCATCTGGGGCGGCCCCGGCGCTACCTCCCCGTACTGCACGGATAAGAACGGCCACGGTCCCGCGTGGTGCAACTCCCTGTTCGAGGACAACGCCGAGCACGGCTTCGGTATGTTCATCGGTCAGGAGAAGATCCGTGAGGACCTTGCCGACAAGACCCGCGAGCTGATCGCTGTCGAGTGGGCGCGTCCCGAGCTCAAGGAAGCCGCGCAGAAGTGGCTCGACACCTTCACCGACGGCAAGGCCAACGCCGAGGCGACCAAGGCTTATGTTGCCGCGCTGATGGCGAGCATCGCCACCGTCGACGAGCTTGCCGCTGTTCCGCAGTTTGCTGAGCACGCCGCCGAGCTCAAGGCCAAGGGCGAGAAGTTCTGTGACTGCGCCGCCTGCAAACTGGTCGCCGAGATTCTCGACAAGAAGGAATACCTCGCCAAGAAGTCCCAGTGGATCTTCGGCGGCGACGGCTGGGCCTACGATATCGGTTACGGCGGTCTCGACCACGTCATCGCCCAGAACAAGGACGTCAACATCTTCGTCTTTGATACCGAGGTCTACTCCAACACCGGCGGACAGGCGTCCAAGGCTTCCAACATCGGTCAGGTCGCGCAGTTTGCGGCAGCCGGTAAGGAGACCAAGAAGAAGAGCCTCTCCGAGATCGCGATGCAGTATGGCTACGTCTACGTCGCGCAGGTCGCCATGGGCGCCAACCCCGCGCAGACCATCAAGGCCATCTGCGAGGCCGAGGCTTATCCCGGCCCGTCCCTCATCATCGGCTACAGCCCCTGCGAGATGCACTCCATCAAGGGCGGCATGATGAACTGCCAGAAGGAAATGAAGAAGGCCGTCGAGTGCGGCTACTGGAACCTGTTCCGCTTCAACCCCGCTGCCGAGCAGAAGTTCACCCTCGACTCCAAGGCGCCCGCGGGCGGCTATCAGGAGTTCCTGATGAACGAGGCCCGTTACAGCCGCCTGACCCGCGAGTTCCCCGAGCGTGCCGACACTCTGTTTGCCCGCAACGAGGAAGCCGCCAAGGAGCGCTACGAGCACCTCGTCAAGCTCATTGATATGTACGACAAGAAGTAAGCAAGGTCCCATTCAGGAGGGCTGCCGAAGGGCAGCCCTCCTTTTTGCGCGGAGAAAGGCAGAGACACCCTGCATTTTTGGCGATTTGTATAAAGAATTTATCTTTACATCACCTATAGAAATGTTCTATAATTAAAAGACGGCGGGCGCGCCGTAGGATGTGCCCGCGTTTTGCGATTCGGAAAGGTGTGAAGGTTTTGTCGAGACTTGACATTATGACGCCGTCGCGCGCCCAGACCGTGATCGACGGACTGTACCGCGACGTGGAGCGGCGCATTGCCGCCAGCCCTCCGGGACTGTGCCCGGTGGATCTTGCGATGAACTTTTTGAACCTCTGTCACGCGCAGACCTGCGGCAAGTGCGTGCCCTGCCGCGTCGGTCTCGGTCAGCTCTCCGATTTGATGGAGAGCGTGCTCGACGGCAAGGCGACGATGGAGACCATCGCGCTCATCGAGCGCACGGCGCGCGTGATCGTCAACAGCGCGGACTGCGCCATCGGGCGCGACGCGGCGCGGCTGGTGCTCGACGGCATCCAGGGCTTCCGCGACGACTATGAAGAGCACGTTCTGCGCCACCGCTGCCTCGGCGGGATGCAGAATCCTGTCCCCTGCGTGGCGCTGTGCCCTGCGGGCGTGGACATTCCGGGCTACACCGTGCTGGTGAAGTATGGCCGCTACGCGGACGCTGTGCGGCTCATCCGGCAGGATAACCCCTTCCCCTCCGCCTGCGCGTACATCTGCGAGCATCCCTGCGAGGCGCGCTGCCGCCGCAACATGATCGACGACGCGGTGAACATTCGCGGACTCAAGCGCTACGCGGTGGACCACGCGGGCTATGTGCCCCATCCCGCCTGCGCTGAGGAGACCGGCAAGACGGTCGCCATCGTCGGCGGCGGGCCGAGCGGTCTTTCCGCGGCGTACTACCTCGCGCTGATGGGCCACAAGGTCACGGTGTATGAAAAGCGGGCGAAGCTCGGCGGTATGCTGCGCTACGGCATTCCCGCCTACCGTCTGCCGCGCGAGATCCTGGACGCGGAGATCGCGTCGCTCCTCTCCGTCGGCATTGATGCGAAGGTCAATGTGGACATCGGAGACGAGATTACCTTCGACGAGCTGCGCGGTCAATACGACGCGCTCTATCTTGCACTCGGCGCACACACGGATAAAAAGACCGGCATCGAAGGCGAGGACGCCGAGGGCGTCATGTCCGCGGTCGAGATGCTGCGCGAGATCGGCGACGATCACATGCCCGATTTCCGCGGCAAGGAGATCGTGGTCATCGGCGGCGGCAACGTCGCGATGGATGTATGCCGCAGCGCAGTGCGCCTCGGCGCGCGTAAGGTGAGTTGCGTCTATCGCCGCCGCCAGAAGGATATGACCGCGCTGCCCGAGGAGGTCGAGGGCGCGGTCGCCGAGGGCGTGGAGCTGGTCACATTGCAGGCCCCCGTGCGCATCGAGACGAACGGGCAGGGCCATGCGGTCGCGCTCTGGACGCAGCCGCAGATCATCGGCGAGATGGATGATAAGGGCCGGCCCAAGCCGGAGAAGGCAAAGCTCTTTGAAAAGCGCATTGCGGCGGATGGGATCGTAGTCGCCATCGGACAGGGCGTGGAAACACACGGCTTCGAGCAGAGCAAGATTACCATCAAGCGCGGCGCCTTTGTTGCCGAGGCCAGCGGCCAGATCGACAACATGGACGGCGTATTTGCCGGCGGCGACTGCGTCACGGGTCCGGCCACCGTCATCCGCGCCATCGCGGCAGGCAAGGTCGCGGCGGCGAACATCGACGAATACCTCGGCTATCACCATGTCATCGACGTGGGTGTGGAGGTCCCAACTGCACGGCTGAACAACAAGCCGCCCCATGGCCGCATCAACACCACCGAGCGCGAGGCCGACGAGCGCAAGCGCGACTTCAAGTGCATCGAGTGCGGCCTGACGGACGAGGAGGCTTACGCCGAGGCGTCCCGCTGCCTGCGCTGCGACCACTTCGGCTACGGCATTTTCCGCGGAGGGAGGAAGGGCAAATGGTAAAGAATGTGACGCTGACCATCGACCATAAGAGCATCACGGTGTCCGAAACGACCACGATCCTCGAGGCCGCGCGGATGCTCAACATCAACATTCCGACGCTCTGCTACTTAAAGGACGTCAACGAGATCGCTGCCTGCCGCCTGTGCTGCGTGGAGGTCAAGGGTATGGAGCGCCTTGTCCCCGCGTGCGACAATGTGGTGGCGGACGGCATGGAGGTCTTTACCAACAGCCCCATGGCGCGCGAGGCGCGCCGCGCCAACCTGCGGCTGATCCTCTCCGAGCACGACACGAGCTGCACGAGCTGCTCGCGCAGCGGCAACTGCACGCTGCAGTCGCTCGCGAACGACTTCAATATGCGCGGCGAGCACTATCCCACCAAGCTGCGCCGGGAGGCGGTGGACTACTCTACGCCGCTCATCCGCGAGAACGACAAGTGCGTGAAGTGTATGCGCTGCATCCAGATCTGCGAGAACGTACAGACCGTGAAGATATGGGATCTGCTCGGCACCGGCTCCCGCGCGACGGTGGACGCCTCGCGCAATCGCCGCATCCAGGATACGGAATGTACCTACTGCGGCCAGTGCATCACGCATTGCCCCACGGCGGCGCTGCGGGAGCGCGACGACACGGGAATTGTCTTTGACGCCATCGACGACCCCAACACCGTCACGGTCGTGCAGGTCGCGCCGGCGGTGCGCGCGGCCTGGGCGGAGCAGTTCAACCTTTCGCCGGAGTTTGCCACGCCCAAGCGCATGGCGGCTGCTCTGCGCGAGCTGGGCTTCAACTATGTGTTCGACACCGACTTTGCCGCCGACCTCACCATCATGGAGGAGGGCAGCGAGTTTCTCGAACGCTTCACGCACAAAAAGAACTACCGCTGGCCGATGTTCACCTCCTGCTGCCCGGGCTGGGTGCGCTTTCTCAAGTCGCAGTATCCCGAGCGGACGGAGGAGCTTTCCACCGCGAAGTCCCCGCAGCAGATGTTCGGGGCCATTGCCAAGACCTACTTTGCCGAGAAGATCGGCATTGATCCCAAGCGGCTGTTCGTCGTGTCCATCATGCCGTGCGTCGCAAAGAAGAGCGAGTGTACGCTGCCGACCATGCGCGGCGAGGATGGTATTCCCGACGTTGACGTGAGCATCACCACGCGCGAGCTGGACATTATGCTCCGCGCAAACCATATTTCCCCTGTCCATCTGCCGGAGGAGGAGTTCGACTCCCCGCTCGGCAGCGGCACGGGCGCGGCGGTCGTGTTCGGCGCGACCGGCGGCGTGATGGACGCCGCGCTCCGCTCGGCGTACTACCTCGTGACCGGCGAGAACCCCGATCCCGACGCCTTCACCGCCGTGCGCGGCATGGACGGCTGGAAGGAGGCGAGCTTTACCATTCCTACGGCGGGCGAGGTGAAGGTCGCGGTGGTGAGCGGACTCGGCAACGCGCGGAAGCTGCTCTATGCCCTTGAGCGGGGCGAGGTCAGCTATGACTTTGTCGAGGTCATGGCCTGTCCCGGCGGCTGCGCGGGCGGCGGCGGTCAGCCCATTCATGACGGGCAGGAGCTGGCGGAGGCACGCGGCGGCGTGCTCTGGCGGCTCGACAAGGGCGAAGCGCTGCGCTTTTCGCACGAAAATCCCGACGTGCAGGCGCTCTATCGCGACTATCTCGGCAAGCCCCTCGGAGAGAAATCGCATCATCTGCTCCACACCGACCATCTGGCATGGGAGATGCCGCAGGCGCAGAGAGGACAATAAGCAAGCGAAAAGCGCGGCGTTCGCCGCGCTTTTCCGAATTTTTATCTTTTTGCAAATAACAGTAGCTTTTTGCGGATTTTGTGGTACAATAAATGCACACTTGATCATCCTGCACGAAAGAGGCATTTTTTCATGGAATTTGTTGCAAATGAGTCCAAAAAGGTCGAGATCGAGACCTCGACCGGCGTCTATCAGCGCCACGCCATTCAGACGCATTTCGTCCAGATCGGCGAGAACTATATCGACCTGATCGAGCGCTACGTCAAGCCGCTCTATGAGGAGGGCGACCTGCTGAGCATCAGCGAGAAGGTCATCGCCCTGTGCCAGAAGCGCATCGTTTACCGCAAGGACATCCACCCCGGCTTCTGGGCAAAGCTGCTGTGCCGCTTCGTACACGTCACGCCCGCGGGCCCCGGCGCGGGCACGCCGCACAAGATGCAGCTCATCATTATGATCTGCGGCCTGCCGCGCGTGCTGCTGGCGGCCTTCTGCTCGGCGGTGACGAAGCTCTTCGGCAAGAAGGGCGTGTTCTACAAGGTCTGCGGACACGAGGTGGACGGCATCGACGGTCTGATCGACTACGATATTTCGTTCAAGGAGTATGTGGACTACGGTATTCTCAATCCCGAAAACCCCTCCGGCGTCTGCGATGAGATCTACGAAAAGACCGGCGTGAAGGCCATGATCATCGACGCGAGCGACATCGACTGCGTGATCCTCGGCAAGTGCCGCAACGTCACGCTGACGGACGAGCAGCTCTGTGAGATCGTGCGCGACAATCCCGCGGGGCAGGAGGGGCAATGCACCCCGTTCATCCTCATCCGCAAAAAGGCTTAAGGCAACACCGCACAATGAAAGCCGCGGCGCTTTGCGAGCAAATCGCTCTTGTTCCATTATGCGGTATTGCCTTAACAAACAAAAGAAAGGACCTGCGCCGCGCGGCGCAGGTCCTTTCTTATTCGCTGGTGAGCAGCGCCCGGAACGCCTCGACGGTCGGCTCCAGAAGCGTGTCGGGGTATTCGTAGTGCTCGGTGTGGATCTGCGGGTGATCCTCGCCCGCGCCCACGCCGAAGAACGCACCGCGGCAGCGGTGCAGATAGTGGCCGAAATCCTCGCTCCAGCGCATCGGGTCATGCAGGAGCGTGCCGCGGCACACGCGCATGACGCGGCTGGCGCAGAGCACGTCGTTTTCCGTGGCGGGAAAAATGTCCTGTTCTTCAAAGGAAAACTCCAGATGGTTCTTGTGGGCCAGCTCCTGCGCGCGGGTGAGCACACTGCGGCGGAGCCGCGCAAGATCGTCGTCGTGCTCGCCGCGAAGCGTCAGCCACAGCTCGGCGGACTCCGCCGCCGCGCCGAAGGCCTTTTCGCCCATCTGCGCGCCGATGACGGTGCAGAGCGTGATGCCGCGGTACTGCTCGGGCGCGGCGAGCGCAGGCAGATCGACCAACAGCTGTCCGACTGCGGGAGCGGGGGAGATACCGGTCTCGGGATAGGCGGCGTGGGCGGGCTTACCAACAAAATGAATAGTCACGCCGCGGCTGGCGCAGGCAAAGGTGCCCGCGCGGGTGAGCACCGCGCCGAACGGAAAGCCCGGCAGGTTGTGCGCGCCGTAGATCTCGCCGACCTTCTCGCGGTCAAAAAGCTCACAGCACAGCGCCGCGCCCGCACCGGTCTCCTCCGCGCCCTGAAAGAGCAGAAACACGCTGCGCCCGATGGACTGCCCCTCGAGCATCAGCGCGACGCCGCACAGCGCCGCGGCATGTCCGTCGTGACCGCACAGGTGCGCCGCGCCGCCCTCGGGCGTCGCCAGCGCGTCGTAATCCGCGCGCAGCGCGACCGTGGGCTTTGTGCCCTCCGGCTCACGGTGCGCGGCGTAGAAGCCGCCCGCAAGCTCGTGAAGCTCCAGCGAGGTATGCTCGCGCAGGAAGGTCAGCAGGGTGTGCTTTGTCACGACCTCGCGGCCGGAGACCTCCGCGCAGGCGTGGAGCTGTGCGCGCAGGGCGGTGATCTGATCCAGCAGGACTTGTTCCATGATCGTTCTCCTTTGCTCTCCGCGCGGCGCGGAGCGTGGTTTCGGGCGCGCAAAGGGGGGAGCCGCCGGAAGGCGGTCCCCCGATGGATGCGCGCAGTTTTTTACAGGTTGTAGTAGCGTTCAAATTCCGCGGGATGCGGGATGGCGGCCATGGCCGCGCACTCCTTGCGCTTGGCGGCGATGAAGCTGCGGAGCAGCGCTTCGGGGAACACGCCGCCCTTCGTGAGATAGTCGTGGTCGGCCTCGAGCGCGTCAAGCGCCGCGTCAAGCGAGGTGGGCAGACCCTGCAGCTTGGCCTTCTCCTCGTCGGAGAGGGTGTAGAGGTTGACGTCGTAGGGACCCCAGCCGTTTTCGTGCGGGTCGATCTTGTTTTCAATGCCGTCAAGACCGGCCATCAGCAGCGCCGCGTAGCAGAAGTACGGGTTGCAGGTGGCGTCCGGATTGCGCAGCTCAAAGCGGCGCATATTCGGCGTCTTGGCGTAGGCGGGGATGCGGATGACCGCGCTGCGGTTGCTCGTGGCGTATCCGACGGTGACGGGCGCCTCAAAGCCCGGCACCAGACGCTTGAAGGAGTTGGTGCTGGGATTCGTGATGGCGCAGAGGGAATGGATGTGCTTGAGAAGACCGCCCATGAACCAGTGGGCCTCCCGGCTGAGATGCGAGTAGCCGTTGTCGTCGGAGAACACCGGCTCGCCGTCCTTTAAGAGCAGCATATGGACGTGCATTCCGCTGCCGGCCTCGCCGTAGACGGGCTTGGGCATGAACGTGGCGCTCTTGCCGTACTTGAGGGCGGTGTTGTGGATGATGTACTTGATGAGCATGGTCGCGTCGGCCATTTTGCTCATCTCGCCGAGCTTCGGCTCGATCTCGAACTGGCCCGCGCCGCCGACCTCGGGGTGGTGATACTTGATGGGGATGCCGGCCTCCTCCATGCGCAGGCACATCTCGCTGCGGCACTCGTAGGTGCGGTCGAGCGGCTTGGCAATGTGGTAGTGGCCCTGCCGCGGGACGATGACGCCGCGTCCGTTGATGTCGCCGTTCCAATGCGCCTGCTCGGCGTCGAGGCTCATGCCGATCTCGTTCGGCGCGACCTTCCATGCTACATCGTCGAAGAGATAGAACTCAAACTCCGGCAGAATGAGCATCGTGTCGGCGATGCCGGTATCACGCATATACTGCTCCGCTGCCAGCACGATGTTGCGCGGATACTGGTCGAGCGGGCGGTTGTGGGGGTAGTCGATGATCATGGCGTTGCCGGTCATCGACAGGGTGGAGACCTCACAGAAGGGGTCGATCTGCGCGGTAGCGGGGTCGGGAATAAAGACCATGTCGCTCTTTTCGACCACGGCATAGCCGTAGTTCGAGGCGTCGAAGCCGATGCCGTCGGTCATGGTCGCTTCGGTAAAATTCTGAGCGGGAATGGTCACATGGCGGTACTGGCCGTTGATATCGACCATTTTGAAATCGACCATCTTGATGCCCTGCTCACGAATGAGCTGCATGACATCCTGTGCCGTTTTAGCCATTGGGAATTACCTCCAAAATTTATGGTTCGGCTCAGCGAGCCGCCTTGCCGAGATAGGCCTCCGCGATGGCGGGGTCCTTGAGCAGTTCTTTGCCCGGGCCGGACTTGGTGATGCGGCCCTGCTCGAGAACATAGGCGTTGTCCGCGACGGAGAGCGCCTTGAGCGCGTTCTGCTCCACGAGCAGAATGGTCTTGCCCATGGCCTTGATCTCGCGGATGGTATCGAAAATGGTGTTGACCAGCAGCGGCGCGAGGCCAAGGGACGGCTCGTCGAGCATGATGAGGTCGGGCGCGGACATGATGCCGCGGCCCATCGCCAGCATCTGCTGCTCGCCGCCGGAGAGCGTGCCGGCGATCTGATTTTTGCGCTCCTCCAAGCGTGGGAAAATCTCATACACGCGCTTGAGGTCGCGCTCGATGCCGTCCTTGTCGCTGCGGAGGTACGCGCCGACCTTCAGGTTCTCGTAAACGGTGAGGTTCGCGAAGATCAGGCGGCCCTCCGGCACCTGACACACGCCGAGCCGGACGACCTTATTGGCGGCGGTCGGCAGCGGCTGACCCTTGTAGAGGATCTCGCCGGACTTGTACTTCACAATGCCGGAAATGGCGTTCATCATGGACGATTTGCCCGCGCCGTTGGAGCCGATCATCGAGACGATCTGCCCCTCCTCGACCTCGAGCGAGATGCCCTTGAGGGCGTGGATGCCGCCGTAGTAAACGTTCAGGTCACGAATTTCAAGCATCGCCATCGCCGTCGTCCTCCTTTCCGAGATAGGCCTCGATGACCTCGGGGTTGCTCTGGATCTCCGCGGGCGTTCCCTCGGCAAGAGGCTTGCCGAAGTTGAGCACGAAGATGCGGTCGGAGACGTTCATCACGAGGTCCATGTGATGCTCGATGATGAGCACGGTCAGGTCGAAGCGGTCGCGGATCTCGCGGATGAGGTCCATCAGGGCAAGCGTCTCCTCCGGATTCATGCCGGCGGCGGGCTCGTCGAGCAGCAGCAGCTTGGGATCGGTCGCAAGGGCGCGGGCGATCTCCAGCTTGCGCTGCTGGCCGTAGGGCAGGTTGACGGCGATCATGTCGCGCTGCTCCCAGATGCCCATGATCTTCAATAGCTCCTCGGTCTTTTCGCGCAGAGCCTTTTCCTGATAATAGTACTTCGTCAGCCATTTGGGACCAACCTTGAGGCGCCAGAGCGACTGGAAGATGTTGTAGTCCGCCTCCGCGTGGCACGCGGTGAGAACGTTGTTGTAGACCGTTTCGCTCTTGAACAGGCGGATGTTCTGGAACGTGCGCGCCATGCCGCGGGACATGATGTCGTAGGGCTGCTTGCGGAAGGGCTTGACATCCGTTTCGCGCATATCGTCCTTGATGATGGCGTCGCCCTGTCCGACGACCGTACCGTCGAAAATGACGCGGCCCTCGGTGAGCGCGTAGACGCCCGTGATGAGGTTGAAGATGGTGGTCTTGCCCGCGCCGTTGGGACCGATGAGCGCGTAGATCTCGCCTTTTTTGATCTTGAAGGAAACGTCGCCCACGGCGGTCAGGCCGCCGAAGCGCTTGGTGACGTGCCAGAGCTCGAGCATGACGTTGGGGTCATGGTGCTTGAAGGTGATGTCGCTCATACCGACGCCTCCTCTCCGACGCTGCCGCCGTCAGGCGGAGGCAGGTCCTTTTTCTTCTTGGTGAAAACGCGGCCGACGGCACGGCAGATCCTGCCGACCGGCAGCTCCTTGCCGCCCATGAGACCCTTCGGACGGACGATCATGATGACGATGACGGCGAGGCCGTACATGACCAGTCGCCAGTCACCGACCGCGCGCAGCAGCTCCGGCAGCGCGCAGAGCAGCACCGTGCCGAGCACCGAGCCGGTGATGGAGCCCATGCCGCCGAAGATGACCATGATGGTATACTCCGTAGACTTGGTCATCAGGAACATCTTGGGCTGGAGATAACCGAAGTAGTGCGCCAGCATGCCGCCCGCGATACCTGCGTAGAGCGCGGACATGCACATGGCGAGCATCTTGGAGCGGAAGGTGTTGATGCCGCTCATCTGGGCCGCCAGCTCGTCCTCGCGCACGGCGAGCATGCTGCGTCCGTGCTTGGAGTTCATCAGCAGCGCCGTCGCCGTCAGGAAAATGAGGACGATGACGAGCGAACCGGCGAAGGTGGTGTGCAGCGGAATGCTCGCCACGCCCTTCGCGGCGTCGAGCAGGAAGTCCTTGCCGCCGACGTTGATGGTGAGCTGCAGATTGTTGAAGATCAATCGTATCGCCTCGCCCACGCCGAGCGTGGCGATGCAGAAGTAGTCGCCCTTGAGGTTGAGCGTGATCTTGCCGAGGCCCGCGCCGAGCAGCATGGCGGCGAGGCCCGCGATGATGAGCGCGAGCCAGTAGGGCAGGCCGAACGCCATCGTGCAGATGACGGAGACATACGCGCCGATGCACACGAAGCCCGCGTGGCCGAACGAGAACATACCGGTGTAGCCCGTGAGGATGGAGAGGCCGAGCACGATGAGCAGGGTGTAGCAGGACTGAATGAGGATGCCTTCGATGTAATACCAGCTAAACATACCGTTCCTCCCTCCTTACGCCTTGTCTTCCACGACCTTGCCCATCAGTCCGGACGGCTTGATGATAAGGACGAGGATCAGAAGTCCGTACACGAACAGGTCGCGCAGGTTGGAGTTGAAAGACGCGACAAAGATCTCCATGATGCCGAGCAGCACCGAGCCGACGATCGCGCCGGGGAGACTGCCGAGACCGCCGAACACCGCCGCGACGAAGGACTTGTTCGTGACCTGACCGATGGTGGGCCTGACGATGAAGCGCATGCCGTAGAGCATACCGGCAAAGCCGGCGAGCACGCCGCCCATGAGGAAGATGATGAAGATAACGAGATCGCCGTTGATGCCCATGAGGGTCGAGGCCTTCTCGCTGTAGGAGCAGGCGCGGATGGCAAGGCCGACCTTGGTTTTCTGTATGATGAACATCAAAATCAGCAGCGCGACGGCCGAGACCACGATCATCAGCAGACTGTCGACGCCAAGGGAGATCCCGCCGATGTTGATGCGGTTATCGAAGATCGGAGGGTAGTTTCTGGGGGTGCCGTCGATGGTGGCGATGACGAAATTTTCTAGGAAGATGGAAGCGCCCATCGCCGAGATGATGAAGTACAGGGACGGGGCATGGCGCTTACGCAGCGGCGAGTAGACCAGCCGCTCAATGATGATGGCGAGCAGGCCGCTGCCCACGCCGCAGAGCAGAAACGCCGGAAGAAACGGAACGTTCAGCGCCGTGAGTGCAAAATAGCCCACATAAGCGCCGACCATGATGACGCCTCCGTGGGCAAAGTTGGAAAAGTTCATAATGCTGTAGACCAGCGAATAGCCGACCGACATCAGCGCGTACATACCGCCGAGGCAGATGCCGTTGACCAGCTGCTGGAGAAAATATTCTATACCCATGTATAGCCTCCTTTTGTCCTGTTAACCTCGGGCGCCCCGTGCGGGGCGCCCGAGTGTCGAAAGGGTGCTTGCTTTTTCTGTTTTGGGGATGTGCTTAGTCCGCGGCGATGTAGGTCTCAAAGACGTAGGTCTTGTTCTTGCCGTCGATGCGCTCCACGCAGCCGGACTTGCCGACGGGGTTGTGGTCCTCGGCAGAGATCTTGATCTTACCGGCCATACCCTCGACCTCGACCTGAGAGTACGCGTCGGCGATGGCCTGCGGGTCATCGCTGCCGGCCTTCTCGACCGCCGCGCACCAGAGCAGGAACGCGTCGTGCGCCATGTAGCCGTTGAGCTCCATCTTCGCGCCGTTGTACTTCTCGGCATACTCCTTGCGGAAGGCGTCGCCCGCGGGATCGACGAGGGAAACGTGGTTGATGACGTAGGAGCCGTCCACCGCGTCGGCGGCGTCGAAGAGGACCTCGGACGCGCAGCCGTCGCCGCCGAGCATCGGCACCTCAATGCCGAGGGTGCGGGCCTGCTTGTGGATCATGATGAAATCCTGATAGAAGATGGGGGTAAAGATGATCTGGGGCTGCGCTTCCTTGATTTTGGTCAGCTGCGCGGTGAAGTCGGTGTCGCCGGCGGTGTAGCCCTCCTCGGCGACGATGGTGCCGCCCTTGGACTCAAAGACCTTGACGAAGTTGTCCTTCAGACCCAGCGCGTAGTCGTCGTTGACGTCGTAGAGGATGGCGGCCTTGTCGAAGCCGAGGTTATCATACACGAACGAACCGGCGATCTTGCCCTGCTGGGGATCGAGGAAGCAGACGCGGAAGTTGTATTCCTTGAGCTGACCGTCCTGCATGGTGACCTTCTCGTTGGTCGCCACGGTGGACATATCGGAGATCTTGTACTGGTCGAGGACGGACTGGATGGCGATGCACTGACCCGAGGCGTTCGGGCCGATGATCGCGCAGACCTGATCCTGCGCGCACAGACGCTTGGCGACGTTGACCGCCTCCTGTGCGTCGCCCTTGGTGTCGTAGCAGATCAGCTCGACCTGCTTGCCAAGCAGTCCGCCGTTGGCGTTGAGGTCTTCGACCAGCATCTTGAGGGTCTGGCTTTCGCAGGTGCCGTAGGCGGCCTGGTCGCCGGTGAGCGAGCCCATCCAGCCGAGCTTGATGGTGTCGCCGCCGGAGCTGCCTCCGTCGTCCTTCTTGCCGCAGCCGACGAACAGTGTCGCGAGCATCAGGCAGGCGAGGGTGAGAGCAATGAGCTTCTTCATAGTTTTGCGCATGGTTTGAATCCTCCTTCAATTTGTTGTGACCGCTCTTTCGCAGCGGTCAGGGCTTGCAGGGATGGATGTCCGCCGTGTGGAGCCGGCCCCTGCATCAATGCCGTCCATACTTGATGTGTATGACGCAAGAGAGCGGCAAATGAATTGCAAAGGGCCTATGTCCAAAATAACACCTCGCCGGGTTATTGTCAAGTCATATCATGAAATACTTGCAAAGCGTATGATTTTTGTGCAAAATAACAAAAATGACCGAATCGAAGCTCGAAAAGCGGCGAAAAAAACGCTTCGGCTGCGGAAAAACAGCCGAAGCGGCAAGGGAAAAAGAGATTATAGGCGACTTTCCTGAAGCGCGACCTTTTTGCGGAAATCGCCGGGCGTCATCACCTTGAAGCGCAGGAAATTGCGGTTAAAGGTCTTGACGTTGGCGTAGCCGACCTCCATGGCGATGTAGGTCACGGTCTGGTCGGTGGTGAGCAGCAGCTCGGCGGCGCGGTTGATGCGGACGTAGTTGAGAAATTCCTCGAAATTCTTCTCCACCTGCAGCATCAGTGCGCGGTTCATTTCGGCGGCGGTGCAGCCGAATTTTTCGGCGACCGCGCGTGCGGAGAGCGGCTCGTTGTAGCTGCGGCAGATATACTCCACCAGCGCGTAGACGCGCCGGTCGGTCTCGATGCGGCAGATGCTCTCCACGCGCCGGTAGGTCTTGCGGTAGTCGTTAATGCGCATTCCCACGCGCGCGGAAAAAACCTTGGAGATATGCGAGGCGTCCACATAGCCGAGTGCCGCGGCGATCTCCTCGAGCGTGAGGTCGGTATAGAGCAGATAATTCGCGGTCTTGCCGATGCGCATTTCGTTCAGAAGGTCAAAGAACGAGAGTCCCGTCATGCCGCTGATATAGCTGCTCAGGCTGCTCTCGGAGACGTAGAAGATGCGCGAGAGCCCCTTGAGCGTCAGCTTTTCGCCGGTGTGGCAGTAGAGATAGCGCAGGATCTCGCTCATGTCCGGCGCGGCGGAGGCGCGGTCGGCCGCGGCGGGCTCGGGCTGCTCGGCGCGGAAGCGCTCCATGAGGATCACCAGCTCGACGAGGCGGTTGACGACGGCGAGCGAGCCGAGGACCTTCGGCGGGGCCGCGCCGAGAATGGATTCCAGCCCCACCTCCTCGCGCAGCGAGAGGAAAAATTGCTGCATCCGGTGGGTCTGTCCCTCGTTGCAGTAGAGCGCGGGCTGCCGTTCAATATGCGCGAGCCAGTCTACCGCGTCGCCGCGCTCGTCGGAGAAGGCGCGGATGTAGCGGTTGAGCGTGTGGAGGTTGTAGATCACGAGGTGATATTGCAGCGGCTCGGCGACCTCCGTCACCGCCGTGATCTGCCACGGCAGGATGGAGAGAAGCGTATTCGGCCGCAGCTCCACGTCGTGCCCTTGGATGCGGATGACGCCGTGCCCCTCGCAGATGTAGAGGAAGCGGGCCTCCTGATGGATCAGCGGCGCGGTCGGCGCCTCGATGGTCTCGTTGTCGAACGAGCACAGCTTGCTCCGGTCGAGACGGGAGCGTTCAAAGGACTGCATCGCGGCAAGGTCTTTCATATCGGTCACCTCATTCGGCCCGCGCCGGACGGCGCGGGGTTGCCTTATGCGTTGTTTCGGTGTATAGTATACCGCAGAGGCGACCCATTTGGCAAGTGCCGGAAAGCTCGCAGGGAAGCGGAGCGGCAAAGGGCATGCCACGCAAATTTGCCGTTAAATACAAGAAAAATAGCTGAAAATGTCCAGCACGTTTTTCAAAAATTGGTATGCTATGTACAGAACATAAGTCAATTTCCCCCATGGGGGGCGAACTATCTTGAAGGAGGACTATCCCATGCCTGTTAATCTCAAAGGCCGTTCTTTTCTCACACTGAAGGATTTCACCCCCGATGAGATCCGCTATATGCTCAACCTCGCCGCCGATCTGAAGGCGAAGAAGCGCGCCGGCATCCGCGGCAACCTGCTCGCCGGCAAGAACATCGTTCTGCTCTTCGAGAAGACCTCCACCCGCACCCGCTGCGCGTTTGAGGTCGCCGCCTATGACGAAGGCGCGCACGTCACGTTCCTCGATTCCAAGTCTTCCCAGATGGGCAAGAAGGAGACCATGGTCGACACCGCGAAGGTCCTCGGCCGCTTCTTCGACGGCATCGAGTACCGCGGCTACGACCAGAAGGTCGTCGAGGGTCTCGCCGCCAACGCCGGCGTTCCCGTGTGGAACGGTCTGACCGACGTCGATCATCCCACCCAGGCGCTCGCCGACATTCTCACCCTGATGGAGAACACCAAGAAGCCCCTCAACAAGTGCAAGCTCGTTTTCTGCGGCGATACCCGCAACAACGTGGCCTACTGCCTGATGTACATCTGCGCCAAGCTCGGCATGCACTATGTCGGCTGGGGCCCGAAGGAGCTCGCTCCCGCGGCTGACGTCGTGGAGTATTGCCGCGAGGTCGCCAAGGAGACCGGCGCCGTCGTCGAGTACGGCGAGGACAAGGCTCTGCTCAAGGGCGCCGACGCTCTCTACACCGATATCTGGGCTTCCATGGGCGAGGAGGACAAGATTCCCGAGCGCGTGAAGCAGCTCACCCCCTACAAGGTCACCGGCGACGTGATGAAGGCCACCGAGAACAGCGACTGCATCTTCCTGCACTGCCTGCCCTCCTTCCACGACTTCGACACCACCATGGCCAAGAGCCAGATGGAGCTCGGCTACGATATCCGCGAGGTCACCGACGAGGTGTTCCTCTCCCCGAACTCCAAGGTGTTCGACGAGGCCGAGAACCGTATGCACACCATCAAGGCCGTCATGGTCGCCACCATCGGCAACGTCTGATCGAAACAACTCGCTCAAGGGCGACGATCTTTTCTTCACTCACGGCAAAGCCTTCGGTGCAAACCGGAGGCTTTGCCGCATTCCATTATTATATAAAAAGGAAACCGCTCTGCCCACGGCAGAGCGGCTTTTCGTTCAATCCTCCAGCATGGCGACGGCGCGCACGGGCGAGCCGTCGGCGTCCTTGGAGCGCAGGGGGAGCGTCGCGTAGGGAAAGGTTTTCCCTGCGAGGGAGGCGAGATTGCAGAGATTCTCCGTGTTCACAAAGCCTGCGCCGAGCAGGATCTTGTGCACAGGATAGTCCACCGTGTCCATCGGGTCGATGGAGATGGTGTCGGTGCCGACGCCCTTGAGCGGAAAAGCGGCAAGGTACTCTGCCGCCTCGAGTGAGAGCACGGGGAAGGGGGAGAAGTATTGCTCGCTGCCCCAATATTTCTCCCAGCCGGTGTAGAAGATCAGAAAGTCTGCGGCCTCGATCTCCGAGGCATGGAGCTGGAGCCGCGCTTTGGGGATCTCCTTTCCCGCAAGGTCGGAGCAGTCGAGCACATAGGCCGTGCCGACGTACTTGTCCGCCGGAAATTGATCGAGCATCTTGCCGTCGCGCAGCATATGCGCGGGGGCGTCCATGTGCGTGCCGGTGTGGGAGCCCATCGTCAGCAGCGTTTCACGGAAGCCGTGCTGCTCAAAGGTGTTCGAGGGCGTGAGCTTCGGCGGCTCGGTCTCGGGATAGACGGGCATGGCCTCTTCGATGAGGTGGGTCAGGTCAAGAATTTTCATGGCGCTTCTCCTTTTCCAAAAAAATCATCAGGGCGGCGAGGTCGGCGGGGGAGACGCCCGAAATACGCCCCGCCTGTCCGAGCGAACGGGGACGGATGGCGGCTAACTTTTCCCGCGCCTCGAGCCGCAGACCGTCGATGCCGGAATAGTCAAGCTCCTCGGGCAGCAGGCGGCGCTCGAGCCGCGTGAACTCCTCGACCTCGGCCCTCTGGCGGCGGATGTAGCCCTCGTACTTCACGGTGATCTCCACCTGCTCGGCGACGTCCTGCGGACAGGCGGCGCAGCCGGTGTCGAAGTCCCGCAGATCGTCGTAGCGCAGCTGCGGGCGGCGCAGCAGCGCGATGAGCGGGCTGCCGTCCGTGATCTCCGCCGTGCCGCGCTCTCGCAGCAGCGCGTTGAGCGCTTCGCTCGCGGGAAGGCCGGTGTGCTCGAGCCGTTTGATCTCCCGCGCGACGGCGGCGTACTTTTCCTCCGCGGCGGCAAGACGCTCGTCGGAGATGAGGCCGATGTCGTGCCCGAGCTTTGTGAGCCGCCGGTCGGCGTTGTCCTGCCGCAGAAGCAGGCGGTATTCGCTGCGGCTCGTCATGATGCGGTAAGGCTCGTTCGTACCCTTGGTCACAAGATCGTCGATGAGCGTGCCAATGTAGCTCTCCGAGCGGGAGAGGACAAAGGGAGACTGTCCCGCGAGCCTGCGCGCGGCGTTCACGCCGGCAACAAAGCCCTGTACGGCGGCCTCCTCGTAACCGGACGAGCCGTTGAACTGCCCCGCGCCGTACAGCCCCGCGATGGCTTTCGTTTCCAGCGTAGGCTTGAGCGCGGTGGGGTCGATGCAGTCGTACTCAATGGCGTAGGCGGGGCGCATGATCTCCGCGTGCTCGAGCCCCGGAATGGTATGGACCATCCGCACCTGTACGTCCTCGGGCATCGAGGAGGAAAAGCCCTGAATGTACAGCTCCTCGGTATCAAGCCCCATCGGCTCGATGAAGAGCTGGTGGCGGGGCTTGTCCGCGAAGCGGACGATCTTCGTCTCGATGCTCGGGCAGTAGCGCGGCCCGACGCCCTCGATCACACCGGAGTAGATGGGGCTGCGGTCGAGATTTTCGCGGATGATGCGATGTGTCTCCTCGTTCGTGTAGGTGAGGTAGCACACCGCCTGATTGCAGGGAACTTGCTCGGTCGTGAACGAGAACGGCAGCGGCTCGGCGTCGCCATCCTGCCGCTCCATTTTGGAGAAATCGACGCTGCGGGCGTTGACGCGCGGGGGCGTGCCGGTCTTGAAGCGACGCAGGGGAAGTCCGAGCGCGCGCAGCTGCTCCGCGAGCGGCAGGCTTGCGTGCATCCCGTCGGGGCCGCTTGACTGAATGCATTCGCCCACGATGGTGCGCCCGTCGAGGTAGGTTCCCGAGCAGAGGATGACAGCCTTTGCGCCGAACACCGCGCCCGTCGCGGTGACGACGGCGGAGACTGCGCCGTTTTCCACGCGCAGCTCCACGATCTCCGCCTGCCGCAGCGTCAGGTTTTCCTGCCGCTCGAGCGTATGCTTCATGATCTGCTGATAGCGGCGGCGGTCCGCCTGCGCGCGCAGAGACCACACGGCGGGGCCCTTGCCGCGGTTCAAAAGGCGGTACTGGATGCAGGCGCGGTCGGCGGCCTTTGCCATCTCGCCGCCGAGCGCGTCCAGCTCGCGCACAAGATGGCCCTTGCCCGTGCCGCCGATGGCAGGGTTGCAGGGCATATTGCCCACCGCGTCAAGGTTGATGGTGAAACAGACCGTTTTCTGCCCCAGCCGCGCGCTTGCGAGCGCGGCTTCAATGCCGGCATGGCCCGCGCCGATGACGGCGACGTCGTAGTCGCCGGCAAAAAATTCGTACATAGGCGTCCTCTCGCCTCCCGAAGAACAAAATTGGATACATTATTTTACCACAGGGCTTTGAGCGGAAACAAGCAAAACGAATTAGCGCAAAGCACAAAACAGCGAAAATATTTTTGTGAAATATGTTGAAAATCACGCTTGCGCACTTGACGAAGAAGTGGTATCCTACACTTGAAATTGAAAAGAGAAAGGAGCGTGAGAACCAATATGATGTTTGAAAACTTCAAGGGCTTCGACGTCGATGACATGATTTTCGGCACGACGGAGCAGATCGTCAGCGAGCGCTGAGCGACCAAAACGGAACCACGCAGGGATGCGTGGATTTTTTGTTTTTATGGGGCAGTTTGCACCGTTGACGATAAAAAATTGGGAAAATCCGCCGCCGAGGCGGATTTTTCTTGCCTTTCGCGCGGCGGTATGATATACTTTTTCGGCTAATGCAGTATGAGAAGAGGAGATCACCATGGCTGTTATCGAATACGATTCCTATAAGCAGAAGCTGCTCGCCATGAGCGACACGTTTGAAAACCTTCAGAAGGCACTTGACATCGAATCCTCCAAGCACGAGATCGCGCGGCTCGAGGCCGAGGCGCATGAGGACGGCTTCTGGAACGACATCGAGCGCTCGCAGGCCAATCAGATGCGTACCAAGCAGCTGCAAAATAAGGTCCACCGCTTTGAAAAGCTCGTCTCCACGCGCGACGATCTGCTCGCCCTCATCGACATGGGCAATGAGATGGACGACGCCAGCCTGCTGCCCGAGCTGGAGGAGGGCTTCGCCGATCTGGAGAAGCGGATCGAGGAGGTTCGCCTCACGACGCTGCTCTCCGGTGAGTATGATAACTGCAACGCCATTCTGACCTTCCACGCCGGCGCGGGCGGCACCGAGGCGCAGGACTGGACGCAGATGCTCTACCGTATGTATATGCAGTGGGCGAACAAGCACGGCTTCGAGTTCGAGATGATGGACTATATCGACGGCGAAGAGGCCGGCATCAAGAGCGCGACGGTCATGGTCAAGGGCGAGAACGCCTACGGCTATCTCAAGAGTGAGAACGGCGTCCATCGTCTGGTGCGCGTTTCCCCCTTTGACGCGAACGCCCGCCGCCAGACGAGCTTCGCCGCGCTCGAGGTCATGCCCGAGCTGCCCAACGACATCGAGGTCGACATTCGCCCCGAGGACATTGAAATGCAGGTCTACCGCTCCTCCGGCGCGGGCGGCCAGCACGTCAATAAGACCTCGTCTGCGGTGCGTCTCATTCATATCCCCACCGGTATCGTCACCGCCTGCCAGACGCAGCGCAGCCAGTTCCAGAACCGCGACTACGCCATGCAGATGCTCAAATCCAAGCTCATGGAGCTGAAGATCCAGCAGCACGCGGAGAAGATCAGCGACCTCAAGGGCGTGCAGCTCAAGATCGAATGGGGAAGCCAGATCCGCTCCTATGTCTTCATGCCCTACCAACTCGTCAAGGATACGCGCACGGACTACGAGACCGGCAACATTCAGGCGGTCATGGACGGCGACCTCGACGGCTTCATCAACGCCTACCTCACCAAGGCCGCGAACGGCGAACTGAAAAAATAAAGAAAAAGGTGCTCTGTCCGCCGGACGGAGCACCCTTTCACGCACGGAGATACGGAAAATGGACGAGAATATCAGAGAAGAGATCCTACAGGAAAATAAAATGGGCACCATGCCGGTCGGCAGGCTGCTCTTCAGCATGGCGGTGCCGATGATGGTATCCATGCTGTTTCAGGCGCTCTACAACGTGGTGGACAGCATCTTTGTGGCAAAGCTCAGTCAGGACGCGATGAACG
>ERZ773241.495-NODE-495-length-44418-cov-14.732502_pt1 | contig 44418 bp, 38 predicted proteins | sample MGYA00580989_ERZ773241 | MGnify/ENA primary metagenome ERZ773241 (study PRJEB29015, sample SAMEA2737804) | human gut metagenome | biome: human gut; feature: human-associated habitat; material: faeces | place: China | collected 2012 ... | reverse complement strand
CCGCACCTCCGCATGGATAATACTCAACACGATACATTATATACGAATATCCGAAGAAACACAAGGCATCCGACGAAGTGTTCAGAAAAAAGTTACCTATGCAGGGAAGCACAAGAAGCATCGCTGCGAAGGACGGGAGAAAACGTGGCAAGCAGGGCAAAGAGGTACCCACTTTGCTTTTCGGGGAATTTCCGCCGCCGCGAAAACTCCCATCTGCTTGTCAGGGGCAGCGCCCCTGAAACCCCTTGAACGCACATGAATGTGCGGCTGCGCGTTTCTGCGAAACGCTTGGGAGCATGGCCGTTACTGGCGGTCATGCTCCTGTTTCTTTTCCTCACTGCGCTCATCCTTGCCCAGCATCCTGTCCACATTCTGCTTGTGGAGCAGCAGCTCGCGCATCTCATCGCGCGAACGCCGGTAGGCGGCATACGCCGCCTTTTTTTCGGCAAGCAGCTTGGCATATTCCTCCTGCAAGCTCTTGACGGAGGGCAGCTTTTTGACTCCCAGCTCGTCAAAGGCTTTCTTCGCCGCTTTGTGCAGAAGGATGTCGCCCTCATGCTCCGCGAGATACTTTTTCGAGTAACCGGCCTTGCGGTATCCGGCGTAAACCTCGCGGGTCTTGGCGTAGTTGGCGATGTGGGTTTTCAGCACGGCGATCTCCGCCATGCGCGTCTCCGCCGCCTTGATCTGCGCGGACAGCGCGTGAAACTGCTCCGTGGCAGCGGCGGCTTTTTCCTCCAGCTCCGCGTAATCCAGCAGCCCATGCTCCCGAAGATAATTGTAGGTCTGCGCCATCTGCTTGACGTTAAATACCTTTGCCCAGCGCTCGTAGCCGCCGCCCTTTCCGGCTTGCAGCTTCGCCTCGATGTCGATGAGCAGCGTGTTCTTTCTCTGCGCGGTCTGCGTCCGCTTTTTGCGCGGCGTATGCTCCTTTTTCCCGGCGAGAACGGCGCGCAGCTCGTCCTCCGTGTAATTCTCAATGGAGGACAGGCGGATAAAGCCCTTGCGGTCTGGGTGCCGCAAGGACAACGTATTGCCGCGCCGCCTGACCTCGCAGCCAGCATCGCGCAGCAGCTTCAAAAGCGCGTCAAAGCTGTCGGGCTTCTGCAAAAGCGCCGCGTCGATGAGGCCGCAGAGCAGCTCCCTATGGGTGGGCTTCGCGTTGTCGCCCAGCCACTTGCCGTAGTGATTTTTCCCGCGCTTCGGATCGGCGATTACGGAGAGCCGATGCTCGGTGCAGATGGCGTCGCTGAGCCGTGCGACGGCCCTGCCAGAGCCGAGGAAATCGCGGAACTTATGCTTGCAGTCCAGCGTGGTGGAGTTCCAGATGATGTGATTATGGATGTGCTTTTTGTCGGTGTGCGTGGCGACGAAAAAGGCGTGTCGTCCTTTCAGAAACCGCTCGGCAAACTCATAGCCCACGCGGTTCGCGTACTCCGGCGTGATCTCTCCGGGCTTAAAGGACTGGCGTACCTGATAGGCGATCACGTCGCTTTGCTGCTCCCTGCCGGTGAGGGTTTTGTACTGCCGCTTGGCGAACAGAAACTCCGCGTCGGCGGTTTTTGGGTCGCATTCGTAGGCGGAGATCAGCTCGCCGCCCTGTGTCTTGTCTGGATTCTTGGAGTAGTCGATGCGGTCGGTCAGGCAGTCGGCAATCGTCTTGCCCTGATTAACGTGCATGGAAATGATGCGTGTGGTCGCCATGGGGCGCGGCCTCCTTTCTGTAAGACGGATTTGCAACTTTTTTCTGAACAATGCGCCGCTTCGGTTGTAAAAGCGCCTAACAGGTGTTATACTATGCAAAAGGAGCGTGGAGTGTATGAGCTTTGCAGACGCTATTATCAAGCTGCGCAGCGAGCGCAGGATTTCGCAAAAAGAGCTTGCGGAGGATTTGAATGTGAGCTGCGCAACGGTAAACCGTTGGGAGAACGGAAGAACCGTTCCGAACAAGATGACGATGTTCGTTATTCGCCGGTACTGTGAAGATCACGGCCTTACGTTTTCTTATGACGAGGGGGTGCGGGCATGAGCTGCAAAATGACGATTGAACAAATATGTGGTGCGGTGGAATCGCCGCTCTTTGACCGCAAGAGCGCGCGGATTGACGCGAAAGCCCTTGCCGTTCACCTGATTGCATTTGCCAACGCGGACGGTGGCGTGATCGCTGTTGGCGTAGAGGACGACGGAACAATTACCGGAATTGACAGCTACGCAGAGAATATCAATGAGCTGCTGCGCGCGCCGTTTGACTTCTGCAAGCCCTCCGTGCGGGTGGAAACGGAGCGGCTGTCCTGCACCAACAGGAACGGAAAGGCCGACCACATCCTGCTGATCGAAGTCTTGCAGAGCAGCGACCTTCACGCGAATCAGGCGGACGAGGTTTTCTTCCGTGTCGGGGACAAATCCAAGAAGCTGAATTTTGAGGAGCGCTTGCAGCTTATGTATGCAAAGGGAACGCGGTATTTTGAAGACACGCCGGTTCCCGATGCAGGGCTGGACGACCTTGACCTCGGCTTTGTCAGGGAGTTTACTTCAAGGATCGGCTATCGGAAAAGCCCGGAGGAATACCTCCGGGAGAACAAGGAATTTCTCTCCGAAAGAAGCGGAAAAGAGGAAGTCAGCGCGGCGGCCATGCTGCTGTTCGGCAAAAATCCGAAGCACTTCTTTCCCCGCGCCCGTATCCGCTTCGTGCGTTACGAAGGAACGGAGGCAAGGGTCGGCGCAAGGATGAACGTCATCAAGGATGTGATGTTTGAGGGGCGCATCCTTCAGGTGACAGAGAAAGCGCTGGAGTTTGTGGGAAGCCAGATCAAGGAGCGCACCTACCTCGGCGCGGATACGCGCTTTGTCACGGAGCCGGAATACCCGGAGTTCGCGTGGAAGGAGCTTATCATCAATGCCGTTGCGCACCGCGATTACAGCATCAAAGGGACCGACATCCAAATCAAGATGTTCGATGACCGGATCACTGTGGAAAGCCCCGGCACTCTACCGGGAATCGTGCGGCTGAACAATATGCGTCACGTTCACTTTTCCCGCAACCCGAAAATCGCGCAGTTTTTGCATGAGTACGAATATGTGCAGGAGTTCGGCGAGGGTGTAGACCGGCTCTATGAGGTCATGGAGGCCGCCGGTCTGCCGCAGCCGGAATACAAAGTAGAGGCGTTCATGCTCTATGCCACGATTCGGAATACGAAGTTAGGCGGCAACTGTGGTGGCACCACACCAGTCACCACCACAGATAGCACCACAGACACCAGCACAGTCGCAACGATTTTGGCTTTCTGTGCGCAGCCTAAAAGCCGTGAAGAAATCATGACCATGTGTGGACTGAAAAACAAGAACCATTTTATTAAAGCACACCTCAAGCCCCTGCTGGAAAGCGGACAGCTTCGCATGACCATTCCCGACAAGCCCAACAGCCGCAATCAAAAATATGTTGCGGTCAAACCGGAGGACTGATATGTTCACCTATATTTCCATTGAAGAATTTGCGGACGGTGTGGTGAAAAACAACAAGGATACCAACCGCAAGGAGCTGATCGCCTCGCTGCGGGAATCCCTTGCCGCCAAGAAAAACGGCGCAAGATGCATGATCTGCGGCGCACCCATCTGGGCGGCAGGCAGCGGCGTCACAGGGACGTACCTGTGCTTTACCTGCACCACCGGCGAGGCCGACGACAGCGAGGACTACGAGATCGAATAAAGCACAAAGCGCGGAGCATATCGCCCCGCGCTTGCTGCGTAATATGGCGTTTCTGAAATTGCACAAAAATATAGCTTTTCAAAATGTTTTGCGCGTTTCTAAAAATGTATCACCCATAAATCCTGTCCTGAATCGCATAGCGCAGGACATGGAGCTTTGCCAGCAGCCATGTCGCCAGCATGGGCAGTCCGTAGGGGCTGATGAGGAACGCGATCACCAGCAGCCCCGCGCCGTAGCTGACGGAATCCACAAAGAGAATGAACAGACCGAAGAAGCCGAGAATGGCGGCGGGGATGCAGAGGATGCCGCTGGACAGGCTGACGACGAACACGAAAAACCATGTGACGACGGCAAGCACCGCGAGGATGGGCGCAAAGAGGATTTTCAAAAGGAAACGCATATCAATATCCCTCCAGTTTTGTTTGTTTCTGCTTTCAGCATACAGGAAGCTGCCTTGCCCTGCAAGGATGCCGGACCGCAAAAAAGCAGGGGCGGCTTACCTCGCAGCAAGCCGCCCCGCATGGGATATATACCCCTTTATTTGATGGCGGCAAGCCGGGACAGGATACCGCTTGCCGCCTGCCAGATCCGCTCCTGATTTTGGAGTATATCATCCATGTCTGCGGCGTAAACGCGCCCCGTTTCATGCACCCGCCGCGTGAGCTGATTGAGGTTGTTGGAGGAATACCGCAGCAGCGAAACCAGCTCCCGCAGCTCCGGCAGATCGAGCTTCACCACATAGCCGTCAATGGCCATTTTCCGAAGATATGCGCCCATGTTCGTCGTGCCGAGCTGCGCCATCTTCGCCTCGATCATCGCCCGTTCCTCCGGCGTCACACGGACTTTAAGCTGGATGTCCCGTTTCCGCTTCGCCATGTCACAGCTCCAAATCCTTCTTCTTTGCGCTGGTCGGCTTCTGCTCCGCCGTCTGTTGCAGCTTGGAACGGACGGAGGGACGCCGGAGGCTCTGGCTGCGATCCTCGTCCTTGCCGATCATGGTGGCAAACACGCCCCTGCGGTCTTTGAGGGTCGTGAGGGCAAGGGTGGAAAAGGGCAGCAGCTTTTGCAGCGCCGCCGTGTCCTTTGTTCCGGCGCGTTCCATGAAGTCACGGGAAACCTCTGCCATGAAATGCGTTCCGCCGGGGCTGTTGGGCTGCACAGGCTCTTGCAGCTTGCGCAGCAGCCGCGCCGCCTCCGCTTTGATCTCGTCGGCTGTGAGGGGCTGGCGCAGCCGCTGCTCATGCCGCGCCCCCGTGAGAAACAGGTCCGTCAGACCGGGGTGGGAGCAGACCACAAACTGCACCGAGCGGTCACTATCCATACCGTCTTTGTTTTCGTAGACGGGGATGGCATTCGCCCAGCGCTTGTTGTCCCGCGAGATGCGCCCGTCGTAGTCAAAGTGCCGGACGGTGGCCGCGAGAACGTAGAGCATCCGCTCCTGCCCGAACTGCTCCGACACCTGTCCCACCGCCGCAGTGTCAAGACGGTTGTCATGATAATTGTCCCGGATGGCGGCTTCAATGGCGTCCTTACAGCTCACATTGGCGCGGAAGGACGCGCGGTAAACATCCAGCTCGCCGTTCTCCCGCGCATGGTCGGCGGGATAGGGATAGACCGGCAGCTCACGGAGCTTTTTTGCCTCATCCTTTGCCGTGTCCTCGATGCTGTCGCGGATCGTGTCCATGTAGCCGGTTTCCAGATCGGAGAACTTGTCGTAGAGGATCGCCATGGGCGAGGGGGACAGCAGCAGCGCCCGCGTTTCCGCCTCGCTGAGCGTCAGCTCCTCCATGCACATCAAAATATCCTCCCGCACGGTGTATTCATAGCTGTGATGGAGGATTTCCTCCGGGGGCTGGCCTTTCAGCCAGTCCCGGTATTTGTCCTGCTCCCGCGAGAGCTTGTCGTATAACGATTGCTGTAATGCCTCGTTCATATTCATCGTGCCTCCTGTTCGTGAGATTTTTTCTTTTCCCCAGCGCCGTGGACGCAGGGTGCTTTCAGCTTGCCGAGGACGGAGGGGCGTTTCGCCACCACATTCTCCGCCGCCTGTTCCATGGGCGTCCGGTCGTCGATGTTCAGCTCGGCGTTCAGCTCCGCCAGCCGCGCGGATTTTTCTTTCAGCTCCGCCTCCTGTGGGAACGGCTTGCCCAGCTCCGCCTTGGCCGTTGCAAGCTGCGCCTGCACGTTTTCAAGCCTGCCCTGCACCGTTTTGTACCGCTCCGGCATCTGGGCGAGGGCGTTGTCGATGCGGACGAGGTTGCCCCTTGCGTCCTTGCCCAGCTCTACCCGGTGGCTCATCCTGCCCTTGAGGGTGAGAATGAAGTCCTTGCCGAAGTTTTCCACGGTCAGCGACATAGAAAAGCCACGATAGCTGCCAATGGGAACGGGCTCCAAGCCCTTTGCGTCCTTGAACGCCTCCAGAATGGCAGCACCGGCATTGTCCTTATCGGTGAGGAAATCCCCCTTGACCTCCATACCCGCAAAGCCGTCCTTGGGGTGGGGATGCTGCTCCAGCGTTTTCATATCCGCCTCAAAGCCGGAGAGGAAGCCTTTGTTTTCCTCAATCTGCGCCGGAAAATGTCGCAGGATGTTGTCCTCCAAGCGGTACTGCTGGCTCTGGTGATTGGCCTTCATCAGCCGCAGCCGCGCCACGTCCACGTCGAGGTCCATCTTTTCACGGATGCGCTCGTCTCCGGCGCACAGCGCCTTGATCTCGGCATAGGAGAGCGCCGCCTCGTCAATATCCTCACAGCTTCTTACCGGGGATTTTGAGGTCATGATCTGGGAGATGAATTTCTGCTTGTTCTCCACGGTCTGCCAGAGGTACGCATCAAACGTTGATTCCGTGACATAGCGGTAGATGTGTACCTCCTTGTTGCGGTTGCCCTGCCGGATGATGCGCCCGCTGCGCTGCTCCAGATCGCCCGGCCGCCACGGGCAGTCGAGGTCGTGGAGCGCCACGAGCCGGTCCTGCACGTTCATGCCCGCGCCCATCTTGAAGGTGCTGCCCATGAGCACACGTACCTGACCGGAGCGGACCTTTGCAAACAGCTCCTTCTTTCGGACTTCCGTATTCGCCTCATGGATGAATGCAATCTGCTCGCGGGGGATTCCTCTGGCGACGAGCTTTTCCCGGATGTCGTCGTAGATAGTAAAGGGCGGCTTCTCCGGCCCGGTTTCCGCGTCAATGGCAGCCTCCAGCGCGTGAAGCTCCGGGCTGTCTGTGCCTTTCGCGGCGATCCTGCCGCTCTGAGCCGCCTTGCCCTTGGGGGTAGACAGGTCGCAGAACACGAGCTGTGTCAGCTTCTCCGTCTGCCCGTCCTGCCAGATGCGGTGGATGTTGTCCACGCACAGATTGACCTTGCTGTTCGGGTCGTCCGGCAGGTCGGGATTGATTACCCGCTGGTCAAGCCCCAGCTTGCGCCCGTCCGAGGTGATCTTGAGCATATTGTCGGTGCTTGCGTCCACGCTCCCCGCGTGAACTTTTGCGGCGCGCTCGGACAGCTCCTGCACCATCTGCTGTTGCAGCGCCGTGGGCTGTGTGACCTCGGTGTGGTAGACGGCGGTGGGCGTGGGAAGGTTTAGCTGGTCGGCGGTCTTGATGTCCGCCGCCTCCCGAAACAGGTTCATCAGCTCCGGCAGGTTAAAGAACTTGGCAAATCGGGTCCGCGCCCGGTAGCCCGTACCCTCCGGCGCAAGCTCGATGGCGGTGGTGGTTTCCCCAAAGGCGGAGGCCCAGCAATCGAAGTGGGTCAGGCTGTTGCGCTTGAGCATATCATGCTGCAAATACCGCATCATGGTATACAATTCCGTCATGGAATTTGAGATGGGCGTACCCGTGGCAAAGGTGACGCCCTTGCCGTGGGTAAGCTCGTCGATATAGCGGCATTTGAGCAGCATATCCGAGGACTTCTGGGCGTCGGTGGTGGAAAGCCCCGCTACATTCCGCATTTTTGTGTAGAGGAACAGGTTTTTGAAGCTGTGCGCCTCGTCCACATACAGCCGGTCTACGCCGAGCTGTTCAAAGGTCACAACGTCGTCCTTGCGGGCGGCGTCATGGAGCTTTTGCAGCTTGGCCTCCAGATTTTTCTTGGTACGCTCCAGCTCCTTGATGGTAAAGCGCTCGGCGCGGCTGGCCTTGAGTTCTGCAATGCCGTCCTCGATCTCCCATATCTGCTCCTGCAAGAGCCGTTCCTGCCGCTCTCTGGATACGGGGATGCGCTCAAACTGGCTGTGACCGATGATAACGGCGTCATAGTCGCCGGTGGCGATGCGGGCGCAGAACTTCTTGCGGTTTCGTGTCTCAAAGTCCTTTTTGGTGGCCACAAGGATATTGGCGGAGGGGTAGAGCCGCAGGAACTCCGAGGCCCACTGCTCCGTCAGGTGGTTCGGCACGGCAAAGAGGGATTTCTGGCACAGGCCGAGGCGCTTTCCCTCCATGGCGGCGGCGATCATCTCAAAGGTCTTGCCCGCGCCCACCTCATGGGCAAGGAGCGTATTGCCGCCGTAGAGGTCGTGGGCGATGGCGTTTCGCTGATGCTCCCGCAGGGTGATCTCAGGATTCATGCCCGGAAAGATCAGGTGCCTGCCGTCATACTCCCGGGGACGGGTGGAATTGAAGCGCTCATTGTAGAGCTGCACCAGCTCCCGCCGCCTGTCGGGGTCGCGCCATATCCAGTCCCGGAATGCCTCCTTGATGGCCTGCTGCTTCTGCTGGGCAAGGGTGGTTTCCTTGCTGTTAAGGACGCGCTTTTCCTTGCCGTCCGCGTCCCTTACGGTGTCGTAGATGCGCACGTCCCGCAGGTTCAGCGTATCTTCAAGGATTTTATAGGCGTTGGCGCAGTCAGTGCCGTAGGTCATGCGGGCGTTGATGTCGTTGTAGGGGATGCTGTTCTTGCCGGAGATGTTCCACTCCGCCGTGAACTCCGAGTAGTTGACCTCCAAGGAGCGGCGGGCATACAGAGGCGGCTCCAGCAGCTCGAACATGAACTGCTGAATGTACTTCTTGTCGATCCACGTCGCGCCGAGACGCACCTCGATCTCCGAAGCGTCAAGGTCTTTCGGCTGTGCGGCGCGCAATGCCTCCACGTTGGGCAGATAGCCGGGGCTGTCAACGGCGGCGTTCTCCGCCTCCCGCAGCTTTTTCCGCACGTTGCCGGAGAGGTATTCATCTGCCGTCTGCCAGTCGCCGTAAACAGGGTCGAGGAAAATGACGCCGTTCAGCTCGTTGATGATGTCCTCCTCACTTTTACCGGTGAGCTGGGACATATACGCCATATCCACGCGGGCTTTTTCCCCAATGGACAGGGCGAGGGCTTCTGCGGCGGTGTCCACGCTGGTGACGGACTGCCGCTGCCGGATGGTACGCTTGGTGAACATATCCGCCTTGCCCTTGAGCTTGGTCTTGTCCTCATCGTCCAGCATCTCAAGGGAGCAGAGCAGGTAATAGGAGCTGTCGTCTGCAAAGGCGAGGGCGTTGCCCCGGCTGTTGATGAGGCCGTATTTCTCGGTGAAGCGGTCATAGAGGCGGTTGAGCCTTTGCTGCTCGGCGCGTATGGAAATGTCGTCGGATTCCCACATCTGAAGGTCGATGAGCCGGTGAACGCAGTCCCGCAGCTCTGCCATTCCCTTGACGCGCTCCTTTGCGGTGGCGTTCAGGTTGGGCTTGACCATGACGGAGTTCTCCCGGTAGTACACCTCACCGTCCACCACGGCATAGCTGTAATTCTTCACGTTGGGGTCTGCGGGAATGGTATCCTGTATGGTTTCGTTCTCACCGAGGTCAGGCAGCTCTGCGGCTTCGTACTTGCCGCCGATATTCTGAATGGCGTATCTGAGCTGCGTGGCAAGGTCCAAATCCTCATACGGTTCCACAGTAAAGTCTTGTCTGCCGTACTGCGTACTCTCCGAGGTCTGTCGGCCTAATACCATTTCGGGGTTGTCGATGAAATACTGATTGATGGCAAATCCATCCTCATTTTCACCGAGATGCACCCAGTCAGGTTCAATGTCGATGGGTCTGTCACGCTTTTGCAGGAAGATGATGTCGGACACCACCTCCGTACCGGCGTTGGCCTTGAACGCATTGTTGGGCAGACGGATCGCACCCAACAGCTCCGCCCGCTGCGCGATGTACTTACGGACTTCGGGAGATTGTTTGTCCATCGTATAGCGGGAGGTCACAAAGGCGATCACGCCGCCCGGACGCACCTGATCCAGCGTTTTGGCAAAAAAGTAGTCATGGATGGAAAAACCGAGCTTGTTGTAAGCCCGGTCGTTGACCTGATACTGTCCAAAGGGCACGTTGCCGATGGCAAGGTCGAAGAAATCCCGTCTGTCGGTGGTTTCAAAGCCTGCCACGGTAATATCCGCCTTGGGGTAAAGCTGCTTGGCAATGCGCCCGGTGATGCTGTCCAGCTCCACACCGTACAAGCGGCTTCCTTGCATCTCCTGCGGGAGAAGCCCGAAAAAGTTTCCGACGCCCATGGCAGGCTCCAAAATGTTGCCGGTCTGGAAGCCCATGTTCTCCACCGCGTCGTAAATGGCGCGGATAACGGTGGGGCTGGTGTAGTGAGCGTTCAGCGTGGAAGCTCTGGCGGCGGCGTATTCCTCCGGGGATAGCGCGGCGTACAGCTCCGCAAATTCGTCTTTCCAGTTATCCTTGCTTTCATCAAAAGCATCCGCAAGCCCGCCCCAGCCCACATAGCGGGAGAGAATTTCCTGCTGCTCCGGGCTGGCCTGCAAGCCCTCAAATTCCAACTCCTTCAGAAGATTGATTGCCGCCATATTCGCCCGGAACTTGGCCTTAGCGCCGCCTTTGCCGAGATCATCGTCCATGATGCGGAAGTTTTCCGCAGGCGGCTTTTGCGGTGCAGGCGGCTCCGGCTCGGTGGTGCGGATGGTCTGGATTTCAATATCAAAGGGAAGATGATTTTTCTCGCCGGGGTAGAACGCTACGGTTTCCGTGGTAAACTGCGGCTGCTCCAGTTTTGCTGCTTCCGGTGGTGTCTGTTCCGGTTGGGAAACTTCCGGCTCTTGAACGGAAATGGTCTGTTCAGCTTGCGCCTGTGTCCGGCTCTGCGCCTGCGCTTCCTCCAAAAAAACGGCGCGCAGCACGGGAGCGGCGTCCGGCCACAACAATCCGAGGGCGTGTACGCCCTTTTCCCCATGCACCTGCGCCTGAAAGCCGCTTCTTGAGGTGATGAAATCTGCCTCGGTGCCGTCCTCCAGCGTCATGGTGTCCGCGTCCGACGCGGCGAAAACGTTGGAAAGATACGCGCCGATGGCGGCATTGCCCCCGCCCTGCCGGAACAGCTCCCGCACCTCGTCCCGGATGTCAGGCGTGAGGATGCCGTTCATCAGGAGGTCGCGGAGGTCGTCGTTTCTGTTCCGTGCGGGAAGGTAATCTGTTATGGCGGCGTTTCTCTCATCCCTGCGCAGCAGCCGCTCAAAGTTCTCGCGGCTTTCGGCGCGGAATACGGGATAGCGGAGCGCAGGGTCACGAAGCTGCACGTTGAGTGCGCCGACCTCCGTGATCTCAAAGGGCGTGTTGTCCAGATAGACGGTATCGCCCACGGCATACGGCGCACGGAAAATCATATTTTCCTGTTCGTTTTCGGCAGTGACCTCCTTGACAGGGTGCGTCTGCTCCGCAGCGAAGAAATAGCCGGTGTCGAGGTAACGCTCAAAAACGGTGCGGTCTACGCTGACCGTTTCCTGCTCCGGGACGCTTGGCAGAGTGTACCAAACATTATCTTCGTCTACACGCTCGACCACCATCAGAGTATCCCGCTGTTCGGCTGCGGTGGAGGAAAAGCCGTCGCCCACGCGATAGGCATTCCCCAGCGGCGTTGTGAAAACCGGCGCGTCCGGCTCCATACCGCGGCTGCGCTGAATACTGGAGAGGTAGTCAATGGCGTTAGATTGCTCCGCGAAGCGAAGCACCTGCCCACCCTCCTCATAGAAGCGGTCAAGGGCCGAGTCCCAGATGCCGGTAATGCCGCCCTCGTTGGGGTGCAGACGGATGGAAAAACGGTCCGGTGAGTCCATGTGCGCCGCCTGCGCTTCCTGCGCCGCGATTCTCTCCACATCCGCCATGACCTGCCGGACGAAGGGGCTGTTGCGGTTTGCCTCCGCGTCCACAATGCGCCCGCCCACAATACCGCGTTCAGCAAGCGCTTCCCGGATGGCGATGGGGTCAATATTGTCAAAGTTGTCCTGTTCCTGCTCGGTGTAGAAGTTATCGGATTGAATGAGCTGCGCAATGCGCCGCTGCACCTTGGCCCATGACAGCGTGACCGGCTCGGAATTTCCCACGGAGATTTGCAGCGGCTTGGAGCTGTCGCCTACGCCGTATTCCGCTGCCAGCCATGCGGCGGTGTCCCGGTCGCGGGCGTGAGCCTTCATATAGCGGACAACTGCGTGCTTGCTTTCAATTTTTCCGTTCCACTGCTGCAAGGCCGCGTCGATGTCCTCCTGCGTCACCTTGTAGGGTGAGGGCGTGAGCGTGGTTGCCAGCGTGGGGTAAAGCTCGTCCAAAAGCTCCTGATGCAGCCGGTTGTGGAACGCGGGCATATCGAAATAGAGCCGTGTGAGCTGCAAATCGCCGGATTCCATGACAATGCGCCGGATGGCCGCCGCACCCTCCAGATAGGCGTTCTCCCGGTCAGAGTTGCGGCAGGCGTTGAGGAAAGCGTCGTCCGCGACAAGCGCGTTGCCTACGGTCAGCTTATACCCCTCAAACAGCTCTGCCACCGTGGGCTGTGGCTGCTCTGCGGCAGGATCGCGGAATACCCTCGTACCGTCTGCGCCAAACTCGGCTTCGTATGCGTCAATGGCGGCCTCTGCTTCATGGTCAACGGAGCGCAGGGTATAGACGCGGCGCTCACCTCTAAAGTCCGGCGCTGCGGCAATGGTTACATCGTATTTGCCCCGCAGTTCCTCCACATAGTTCTCCAGATTGTGCGCCGGAACGCCGCACATAGCAACACGGCCAGCGCCGGGTATCGCTCTTGTGGTAAGGTTGAGGTCAAGCAGCTCCGCCGCCTGTTTTGCGTCCTCGCCGTACATCTCAAAGAAATCCCCCACCTGAAACAGCACGATGTCGTCCGGGTGGGCTTCCTTGATGGCATTGTAGTCGGTCTGTGACTGTGTTGGCAGTTCACGCTCCGCTTCCTTTTCCCGCTGAAGCTGGGCGTACCGCTCCTTTTCCCTTGGGGAGAGGAAGCGGTCCCTCTGAATGAGGGCGTCGATCCTTGCTGCCACCTTCGTCCAGCTCAGCTCCACATTGGCGCAGCCTGCTTTTTTCAGGACAATGCCGCGGCTGTCGTGGCTTTCATCACTATGGGATGCACCGGAAACGGCGTGGGAGCGCCCGCCTATGCCGTACTCATCTTTGAGGAAAGCTGCCTTTTCCCTGCCGGTGTGGTCGGCGGTGAAGTATTCGTAGATTCTGCCCTTGCCGCCCTCGACACCGCTGCCGCGATCCAGCGCGTGGTCGATCTCGTCCTCCGTGATGAAGCGTGCCAGCTCCGGCACTGCGGTCATTTCGGAGGAATAGGCCCTGCGGGGCAAAGGCAGCTCCCGCAGGCTCTGCCAAATCTGATCGAGCTTGTGATAGTGGAATCGCAGCAGACTTCTGTCCTGCTCATGGGCGGCGTAAAACTGCGCGAACTCGCCGGAGAGCGTGTCGCGGAAGGAAGAATCCGTCAGGCGTTCGGCAAGGCGCTCCGTTTCATCAGGAAATCCGCCGCCCCGCAGCGTATCCATGCAGGAGAGATAGCCCTGCTCCCGCGCCTCGTCGCTCAGGTCGTGTTTCAGATACCAGAGAGCTTGGGCAAGCTGCATCCGCTCATACTGCCCTGCCTCGGCAAGCTCCACATTGGAGGCATACGCGCCGCTGTCCATAAGCTGGGATATGCGCACGGCGGCGTCCTGCCATGCGATTACCTGTGCGGTGCGCACATACTCCGCGCTTCTGCCGGGGGCGATGTGGATGCCGTCTACGGCGTACCACACGGAAAGCTCGCCCTCCGGCGTCTTAAAGCCGTTGCCGCCGTGGAAGGTGTTTTGCAGCAGCGCGGCAATGTCCTCCACAGGCTTCTGCTTCTGGAACGCGGCGGCAATGACCATGCGGGTATCGTCCTCGTTGCCGCCCAGCCGCAGCACATGGTCAAGCTGCGCCTGAGAAACGGAAAAAGCGAAGGGCGTCTGTGCGCTCTCCGCTTCTTCAATGGATACAATTTGTTCCGCTTCGGTGGGGAAAAAGGATAGCTGACCGCCCCGTGCGGGGTGTTCTGTTATGCGTAGATCAGCTCCGCGAGAATCACTTCCTCCGCCTGCGCCTTGCAGGTGTTCATCAGGCCCACCCATTTCATCGGGTCGCGGGCTTTCAGAGCTTCCGTCGCTCCGGCCTCCGACGCCAGCTTCGGCATCATCTGCTCTAAGCGGCTCTGCGCCGCCTGCTCGATCTCCAGCAGGTGCGGGAACAGGGCTTCCTCCAGAATCATCTGGTTCCAGAGAATGGGCCGATGCTCCTTCAGGTACTTCTGGCGCATCCGCCCGTACTTGCCGAGGGGCTGCTCCGGCACCTCGATCTTCAGGTCGGGAATCATGTAATCTCCGTTCATCGTGTAAGTCAGGTTGTTCTCCATGCTCTGCCGTCCTTTCCGCGCTGTGTTCGCGCTCATAATTTCGTATGGTGACTTCGATCTGCCGCAAAACCTGTTCGTTGATCTCGCTGACCGCCGTGCCGAGGGCTGCCACCGTGCGCGGGGTGTTGAAATCAAAGATGCTGAAAAAGTCCTCGTGTTCAAAGTGATCCTCCGGCCGCATCCCGCAGCGGGACATGAGGGAGTAGGTGATACTGACCGCCGCGGCGTTTTTGAACGCCACCTCGATGTTGTAATCATCATACTCCTCCAGATAGGAATCCGCAACGATGCCGAGGATGTCGCGGGAATGGTCGCGCCAGTATTCCGCAGCAAGCTGAGAAGCGACGTTCTCAAACTGCTCCGCAAGGCCGTTTTTGCCGGAAACGCCGTAATTACGCTCCAGCATGGCGCTCACGCTGTCGGTATGCGCGTCTTTCAGCTCCCACAAGTTGACGCGGCGGGCGTTTTCCTTGCCGCCGGTGTCGGCAACGTCAAAGACGTATTTAAGCCTCGGCTTATAGCCGGAAGCGTCAATGAGGGCGATGCCCGTGCTGCCGCGCCGGACATAGCGCCCCATTTTCTCGTTCCAGAAGTCATACTCTGCGCAGGCGGTGGCCTCCGGGCGCTGCATATAGATCATGAGCTGCTCGTTGTAGGGGTATTTATACAGCCTTGCGGCGGTGGTCAGGAACGCCGTCCACGCTAAATGGCTGCCGGTGATCTGCCGCGCGGTGCGCTCCGCCTGCTCCGCGTAGGCTTGCAGTTTGTTGGGCATAAGCAAAATCCTCCTCTCATGGTTTTCTGGTGAAGCCGTTTCTTTTCGCCGCCTCGCTCGCCGCCTGCTTCCGTTTCTCACTGTACGGTGCGGTCAGGCGGAAGGACAAGCGCCCCTTGCGGATGGTGAACTCCATACAGCCCGTGTCGGGGTCTGCGTCCAGTTGGCGGCACTCTGCGGGGTGCTGCGCGGCGTAGGCGGCAAGGCGGTTTCTAAGGTCAGTATTGTGGGTGCGGATATGGATAAGGGGTTCTTTTTCGTCAAAGGTGATTTCCGTGATTTTCTGCGCTTTTGTCAGTCCTGTTCTCATAAATGGCCTTTCTGCGCCTCCTGCGCGAAGCAGGCGCGATTTTTGGGTATTTTCTCCGGCTCATGACTTGGGAAAAACGGCGATTTTCAAACTGAAACGCGCCGGATGATACATTCCTCATCCGGCGCGCTCCCAGCGGCGAATCTGCGATTTTTCCGGCTCTTGACCGTAAAACAGTCAGCTTTGCTCAGAGGTCAAAATCCGGCGTCAGATCAAGGGCGGCGTACTCCGCGTCGGTAATGTCGCGCAGCTTTGCGAGGGCGCTGTCCGTCAGCTCCCGCAGCTCGGCCTCCTCCGCGTCCAGATACCCCCGCATTTCTGTGAGGGCTGCGATCAGGCCCTCGCGGGTGCCTGCCGCGTTGTAGATGCTCATAAGGCTGACTTCATCGTGGGTGAAATGCTTGTCGTTCATATCAAAGCTCTCTTTCCGCGCTCCGTTTGGGCGCTGTTTTGTTTTTCGACTGCTCCGGCGTCCTTTCCCTGAGCTTTTCCAGCACGGAGGGCTTCTTCTGCTCGCGGTGGGAGGCCGCAGCCAGCTCCGTCAGGGAGATGGAAAAGCCCGCCTTGACCTGCGCCTCCAGATCGGCCACGGTGGGCTGCTTGGGGCCGTTGTTGATGATGCCGTCGATCATGCCGTAGTCGTCCTCCAACAGCATCTCCACGTTTTTGAGGTAATTCTCCGGCTTGAGGAAATTGGGAAGCTCCCGGAAGCCGATGCTGTCAACGTAATGACAGGATACTACGCCGTTTTGCTTCAAGGCAACGATGTCGCTGACCGACAGGCTGTGTCCCTTGAAATCCGCAGGATGATCCACGTTGAACCGCTGATAAATCATATCCAGATTGGTTCTGGCATTCCCATAATCCATAAACCCGCCGGTGTAGATCGCGTCGTAGCCGCCGCGCTCCGGCGTGACGCCCTTGCTCTGCAAGTAGTCATAGTTCATGAAGCGGTAAGCGTCCAATTCACCGCCGCGCCGAATCTGATAGATGAGGAAAGCGTCCTGCGGGTTTTCCAGAAACAGCTTCTCCGTGTCCGCCTGTTCGCTCAGCGTCACAACGCCGCGTACCGCGTCCCATTCCTCGCGCTCCACGCCGAACACGCCGGTGTGGGAGGAAATATCCTCTGCGTCCAGCGCCATGGCCTCGGTGCTGTCGGCATAGAGCAGGAACACGGGAACGTCCTGCATGAACAGCTCCATGGCGCGCTCCTTGGTCAGCGGCAGCATGGCGTTGCCGTCTGTGTAGCCGTACTGATACATTTCCAAAAAGCCGATGCCGGTATCCGGCATGGGATAGCCCTGCTCCAGCTCCGGCATGGGCGGCAGCTCATCCACAACATTCGGCGTTTCTGTTTCAATCTCCGGCTGCGGTTTCTCCTTTGCCCGCCATTCCTGACGGAACAGGCCGTTGAAGCGTTCCAGCAGCCCATGGGAGCCGTCGTCGATGCCGATCTCGTCTGCCAGCTTGACGAAATCCTCCATCTCCTTCCGCAGCTCTGCGTCCTCACCGGCAAGCAGCCTGTCCGCCACCGCCTCCGCCGTTGGTCTGTCCGCGCTGTCGGGAACGTTCAGATCCCGGCGCAGGAACGCCGCGTAGTCGGCGGCAAAGGCCAGCGCGTCGGCGCGGGAGGGCGGGATGGTGACAAGCTCGTATTCCGTGTCCTTGGGAAGCTCGATGCCGCGCTCCTTGCAAACCTCCGCGAAGTGCTTCTCCACATCGGTGATGATGCCGTTTGCGGTTTTGCTGATGGTGTCCAGACTGGCACGGAACTCCGGCAGCTCGGCGTTTTTCGACCACGTTGCCACATACCCGAAGCTGTTCGCGCCGGTTTCAATGCCAAAGTAGGCGCAGACCATGAAGGAGATGCTTTCGGCCTCCACCTCCTCGGTATTGCGGCTTTTGGCCTTGCGCTCCGCTGCCTGCTGCAAGCCGTAATTGTGGAGCTTGGCGTGGGCGATCTCATGGACGGCGGCGGATACCGTCTGCACCTCGCTCATGCCCTCCCGCAGCGTGATGCTCTGGGATTTGGGGATGAAATAGCCATCCATATCCGCAGACAGCGGCTTTACCTCCACCGGCACGGGAGAGGAACGGCGCAGCGCCTCCATGAACGCCTCATAATTCTCCACGCTGCCGGTCAGGTTGGCGACGGGGCTGGCCACGCGCTCCGGCAGGGGTTTTCCGTCCGTCTGGGCGTAGTCGAACACCTTGACCGGGCGGAACATGGGGATCTCGATCTCCTTTTCCTCGGTGATGATTTTGCCGTCCGCGTCCAAAATAGGCAGTCTGGTGTCCGGGTCGAGCTTTTCCTGCTCGATTTTCTTCTTATACGGCGTGGGCGCGATGATGGTGATGCCCTTCTCGCCCCGCAGCACATGGCGGGAGAACTTGTCCCGCCAGCGGTTGTAGCCCGCCACAAGTGTGGCGTCCGGGCGCTGCAAGTGGATGAGCGCCTGATTGTTGAGGGAATAGTTGTGAAACCGGCTCATGGTTCGCAGGTAATTGCGGTACTTTTCCATATCGCCGGATTCAAAGATGTCGCGGATGCCCGCCTCGATGCGGTCGATGATCTCCTTGAGCTGTTCTCTGTTTTTACCGGGTTTCTCTGGCATAGGTTCCTCCTTTCATCAGGTCGATACGCAGGAGCTGAAGCCCCCGCGAAAGATATTCCCGTAAATCCGTTTTTCCGCAGAGATAGCGGATGTCGCCTGCCTTGTCCTGCTCACGCAGCGTCCACAGGTCCGCCGCCCATCGGACAAAAACCGCGTCCGGCACGTTGAAGGGCTTTTTGCGGCGAAGATAGAGGCTGTGCCGCCCCAGCACCATGATCGTGCAGACGGTGTTGACCACATCGAGAGAACATTCGTTGAGAACGGCGATCCTCCGTTCATACGAGGCCGCTTCCAGCAGCTCACGCAGCGCAGGCTTGGCATTTTCAATCAGCATGGGGTAAGCGGCTTTTGTCGGATACGAAGTTATTTCAGTCATAGGCAATTCCTTTCATGGGCTGTTTATCCCTGAAATGGCAGCGCCCGCGCAGGGGTAGGCTTTCCTGTGCGGGCGCTCGGTTCTTATTCGTTTTCGGAGTATATACTCCTTGCGGGCGGCGTGTATCCGGCACTTTTCGCCCGTTCGCTGGCGGCTCTGCGCCGCTCGTCGCTGAACGGTTCCCGGACGCTGACGCAGCTTTTCGGCACGGCGTAGCTGACCGCGCCGGCATGGACAGCTTTATCCGGGTACACCTTGTCCGGGTATTTCTCCGCAAGGCGTTTGAGCTTGCGTATCAGCTTCGGGTCGTGGGTATAGATGCTGGCGGTAGGTTCTTCCTCGTTGTAGAGGATGATACTTTCCTGCTCCAGCTTGGAGAGCTTCATGTCCTCGCCCCCTTATCAAACTCCAGACGGAAGCGGACGCTCTCGCCGGTATCCTCCAGCACGGCAGTGGCGTCGTAGGTGCCGCCGGTTTTTTCGGAATAGAGGCCGGTGAGCTTCACCCTCCCGTCTGCCAGCAGCGCGGCGGCGATCTTTCTGGTCAGAGCGGCGCGCTTGGCGGCAAAGAACTTGTTGTCCCGCCACAGCCCGAAGCGGCAGTCGTTTTTCTCGCAGAAGAAGCCCTTTTTGCTCTCGGTCACGTCGCTGCCGCAGCGGGGGCATTTGCCGATGACCTCACGGCCGGAGGGGAACAGCACCTCCGCGCCGGAGATGACCTTGTAGGTTTTTACCAGCTCCGTGAGCATATCCGCAATGCCGTTCATGAACTCGTCCGGGGAAAGCTCGCCGCGCTCCACCTGCTGCAAGCGGTATTCCCATTCGGCGGTGAGGAGCGGGGACTGTAACTGTTCGGGCAACACGGTGATGAGGGAAACGCCGGTATGGGCAGGCACAAGGCTGACGGCCTTCTTCGCCCGCTTGCGCTCCACAAAGCCTGTGGCTACCAGCTTTTCGATGATGGCGGCGCGGGTGGCGGGCGTTCCCAGCCCCTTCCGTTCCGCTTCTTCCGGCATATCTTCCTTTCCGGCAGTCTCCATGGCGGAGAGCAGCGTATCCTCCGTATAATGCTTGGGCGGTGTGGTCTTGCCCTCCTTTACGGCGGCTTCGGCGCACTCCAATACCTGCCCCTCCGACAGCTCCGGCAGCGCGGCGTCCCGCTTTTCCTGCGCGAGATATTGCTTCCAGCCTGGAACGAGGGTGGTTCTGCCCTTGACGGTGAATACAGCGCCGCCGCACTCCAGCGTAACGGCGGTTTCCGCATAGCGGTGGGCGTCGCTGACCGCCCGGAGAAGTTGACCTGCCACAAGGCGCAAAATCTCGCGCTCGCCCAGCGGCAGGACGGAGGTATCCGCCTTGCCCGCACTGGCGGTGGGGAGAATGGCGTGGTGGTCGCTGACCTTGCGGCTGTCGCAGACCTGCCTTGCGTTCACACGCCCCGGCGCGGTGGTTTCACAGATGGCGGCAGCAACGGTCACAAGCTCCGGCACGGAGGGTTCCAGATCATCAGTGAGGAAGCGGCTGTCCGTGCGGGGATAGGTGCAGAGCTTTTTCTCGTAGAGGGCTTGCAGGTAATCAAGCGTCTGCTGTGCGGTATAGCCGAGGCTGCGGTTGGCCTCCCGCTGGAGGGCGGTCAGGTCGTAGAGCCGGGGCGCGTTCTCCGTTTTCTCTGTGCGCTGCACCGCCTTGACCGTGACCGGCTGACCGGCGCAGGCGGCGGCAAGAGCGTCCGCAGCTTCTTTGTTTCTGAGCTTTTCGGACACGGCGGCAAAATCGCCGCAGCGAAGATTTACCGTGTAAAAGGATTCCGGGCGGAACGCCCCGATCTCCGCCTCCCGTTGGACGATGAGCGCCAGCGTGGGCGTCATAACGCGCCCCACGTTCAGGGTGCGGTGATAGAGGACGGAAAACAGGCGTGTGGCGTTGACGCCCACCAGCCAGTCCGCGCGGGCGCGGCAGAGGGCGGACTGATGCAGCCCGTCGTATTCCCGTCCCGGACGAAGGTCCGCAAAGCCCTTTTTGATGGCGGCGTCCTCCATGGAGGAGATCCAAAGCCGCTTCATGGTTTTCGTACAGCCCGCCATGTAGTAGACGGTGCGGAAGATAAGCTCGCCCTCGCGCCCCGCGTCGCAGGCGTTGATGACCTCGCTCACGTCCTCCCGGCGCATGAGGTCCCGCAGCAGCTCGAATTGTTTGGCTTTGTCCGCTTTCAGCGTGAAGCGCCAGCTTGCGGGCAGGATGGGCAGATCGTCATAGCGCCACTTGGCGTACTTTTCATCGTACACATCCGCGCCCGCCAGCTCCGCTAGATGCCCGAAGCACCAGCTTACAAGGTAGCCGTTTCCCGAAAGATAGCCGTCGTTGCGTTTGGTCGCGCCCAGCACGGCGGCGATGGACTGGGCGACGGCGGGCTTTTCCGCGATCACTAATTTATGGTGTGTCATATCCATTTTTCTCCTTTTCTGCATAGCAAAAAGCAGCCCCGAAGGACTGCTTTTCGTGTCTGTTTTTCTAATCGTATATGAGTCAGGGCCGTTCAAGGCACCGCTTCCGTATCACATCCTTTTTCGCTGCATCTGGTCTCTCATGGGTACATTGTGCATCGGCGGGAGAAGGCGGCAAGGGTCGGGGTCCTAACGCTCCGGCGCTTTTGCCCGCAGTTTCTCCCGCAGGTCGGTGTCACGGTAGCAGGGACGGAGGCAGACGGTGCCGTAGCGGGAACAGCCGCAGCAGAAATGCCCCTCCGGGGCAGGGGTGCGCGGCGTTTCCTCTTTTCCCGGATAGGGGCGCTGCATCATCAGCCGCTCCAGCGGGTTTTTGGTGAAAAGGGTCATGCATCTGCGACCTCCGTTTCCTCCGGCTCGTCCGCATCGTCCTCGTTTTCATATTCCTCGTCCTCATCATCGCCGTAGTCGTAATCGTCCAAGTCCACAGGTCCCTTTGTGTCGGGCTTCTTCTTACGGAGCTTGAACCAATACAGCGCGCCGCCGCCCGCCATCAGGAGCAGCAGCACAATCACAACAAGACCGCTGCCGGACTTCTTTTCGCCGCCGTCCTTGTCGGGGCTGTCGGTCGTGTCCGGCATCGGGTCAGGTTCCGGCGTCTTTTCCGTGACCTTTTCCTTGCCCATGCACTCCGTCATGTTGTTCTTGCAGACTGCGCAGGCGGTGTTGACCGCACCTGCCTCGCACTTGTCCTTGCAGGAGCAGACGGGGGCAGAATCCTCCCTGTCAATAAGCGCCAGCAAATCGCTTTCGTCCACAAGGTTCAAAAAGTAGGTTTCATACTGATCTCCGTCCTCGTCCAGCGGCTTATCGTAGTCGATCACCAGATAGAGGGTATGGCCGTTGCGGGTTTCTACCGCGATGAACTGCTTGTTGGTGTGCTTGTCGTAAAGCAGGTCGCGGGTAACGGCGCTGCCGTTTTGGGAAAAGCCCGTCCCTTTCTCAATGGCGACAGGCGCGGCGGTATCGGCGGGCTCCTGTGCTTTCGCCGGCTCGGCGGCGGCGGGCGTCTGTTCCGCAGCGGGCTTTCCCGTGCTGCCGGAGGCGTTGGAGGGCTTTCCCGCACCGGTATTGCTGCCGTTGCTGCCGGTATTGCCGCTGCTGCCGGTGTTGCCGGAGGGCTGCTTCCTGCAATCGCAGTCTGCGGGACAATGGGTGCTGTGCTGCTCCGGTGTGGGGCTGGGCGCAGGCGTTTCCTTTTCATAGAAGGGGTTGGCGATCACCAGATAGCCCGTGCGGTTGCCCGCGTTGTCCACGCCCATGATGTAGAAGTGGGAATCGCGGGTGTTTTTGTCAATGCGCAGGCTGAACTCCTCGTTTTGCAGCGTGGTATAAAGCTCATCGTTCACATAGACCCCGGCTATGCCAGAGAGGGTGTCGGCGGCCTCCACGCGCAGCAGCGTACCGCTGACGCCCGCCCGCAGCTGGGGCGCTTCAAAGTCCATACAGGATACGGTCAGCTCCTTTTTATGCTCCGCGCCGAAGGGGTCAGTGATAAAGATAAACACGGTACCGTTGTCCGGCACCGTGTAGCGGGCGAGGCCGTCGTGGGCAAGCTGCTCCGTCAGGTCTGTTCTTTCGGCGGTTTCCCGCAGCGCCGCCTCTACCTTCTGCCAGCCCGCGTTGTTTTTGTCCCTGATACGGATCGTGACCGTCACCGGCGCGTTGTGCCAGCCTGTCGGAATATCTGCGTCCAGCGCATATTCCGCCTCCGGCTGCGGCGTTTCCGTCGTTTCAGGCGGCGCGGGAGCCGGTTCCTGTGTGTCCGGCCCTTGCTCAGCCGGAGGGGACTCCGGTGTTTCTTCGGGTGTGACGGGAAGCTCGGCCTCCACGATCTCCGGCGTGCTTTCCGGCGCGCCGCCTGCCGGGGCGTCCTCCATATCCGTCGCCATGGCCATGCCGGACATGGTGAGGAACATCAGGGCAAGGCAAAGGACGGCGGCAACTCCGCGCAGCAGCCGGTTGTTATTCTTCTTCATGCACATAGTTCGTATCCTCCTTGGTATTGGGTGTGATAAAGGGCGCGCCGCCCCTTTTGAGCTGTGTGAGGAACTGCGCCAGCTCCTCCATGCTCATGCCGGTGGCGCGGGCAAGGCCGATGATGTCGGTATTCTCCAGCTCGACGATGCTCTCGTCAAGCTCCCGGTTGCGGGAGCGGAGGGCGGCGATCTTTTCATCGTTTTTCGCCCGTTCAGCCTTGAGCTTTGTAATCTTAGGGTTCATTTTTTTGCTCCTTTCTGAGAGATCAGGGCGCAGGTACGCGCCCGTAGGCAAGGAAGTGGGATTGCCAGTAGCTTGAATTGAGGCTTGTGTACTGGATGGGGTCGCCGCAGTGGAGCATCATATCATTGCCCACATAGATGCCAACATGGGACGCGCCAGTGGTGTCATAGGTGCCTTGGAAAAACACCAGATCGCCCGGTCGGACATTGGCGGCGGACACCCACGTACAGATGCCCAGCAGCCCGGACGCACCCAGCCTGCCGAAGCTCCAGCCCACGTCGCAGTTGTTGTAGACATAGCTGACAAAGCCGGAGCAGTCGAAGGAGGTGGCGGGCGTGCTGCCGCCCCAGACGTAGGGGTAGCCGAGATACTTCTCCGCCTCCTTGATGATGGCGGCGAACTGCGCGTCCTCCAGCGCCTCCGGGGGTATCTCGTACTTCTCATAGTCGGCGGTGTAGTATTTCCCGATGTACTCCGAGCCGCCGAAGAGGTCCGGGCGGTTGCCCAGAGTAGCCATATACATGGCATACAAGGAGAGCTGATCCTGCGACATGATATAGACCGGCACATGGGAGAGGTTGAAGTTTTCCAGCCGGACTGTGCAGATGTAATAGGTGTACGGCACCTGCACGGTATATTCATAGCTGTGCAGATTGCCCTCCGCATCGGTATAGTAGCCGGTGCGCGTTTCGGTGCGGTATCTCGTTTCCGTGGTGACGGTTTCCGTTAGGATGTACTGCTTTTCAAAGAGCATATCGAGTATGCCGCCTACCTCGGAAAGCGTCCACTCCCTGCCCATAAGGGCGGTGACAGCGGAGATCAGCACATAGGGGTCATGCTCAATGTCGTCCAGATCAAAATGGTACTCGTCGTAGTCGTGGGTGCTTTCGTAGGTGTCGAGATACTGCTGCAATTCCGCTTCCATGGCACAATATTGCGCCTCTGCCGCCAGCATATCCGCGTCCTCACTGGGGTAGGTGGATACGTTAACGCCGGTTGCCCCGCCCTGAATCAGCATGGAGCAGGAGGAAACGGTGCAGAGGATGAGGATGATCATTGCCGCGATGCCGCCCACGATAAGAAAGCCCTTTTTGTGACGGGCGATGAACTCGCCGGCTTTCTTTGTGTTCTCCGCGGCTTTCCGCGCCGCCTTTGCCGTGGCTTCGGAGGCTTTGACCGTATTCCCGGCGCTTTTTCCGGCTTTGGCGGCGGCGTACTCCCTCTTGATGGCCTGCTTCTGCTGCCAGCGGGAGTAGGGATTGCTGGAAAACTGCGGGTCATGGTGCTGTGCCGTTTTGTCCAACGCGCGGAGGTTGGCGCGGTCTGCCTTGGCCTCGGCGCGGTCTGCGCGGCGGTAGGGCTTCTCCTTGTGGGAGCGGTGGGCGTGCTGTGCAAGGCGCACGGCGCGCTCCGCCGCCTGCTCCACGCCGTGGGCGCTCTCCACACCCACATTATCCTGCTCATGTTCCCGAATCTCCCTGTGGACGGCGGACAGCGCCGCCGCACCGGGCGCGTCCCGCAGGGCGTGGGTGAGCTTGGAGGGCGGTCGTTTCTTGTCCACCTCCTCAAAGGAAAGGCGCGTTGTGACCGTGCCGGTTTTCGGGTCAACGACGCGCTGCTTTTTCTTTACGGTTTTCTTCGGTATCTTCGCCTCGGCCTTTTCCAGCTTTTGATAGGCTTTATCCGCTTTTTTGACGGCCTTTTTCAGTTCCGGCGCTGTCCGCTCCTCCTGCGTGAACAGCAGCCGGGGCGAGCGTTTGCTCATGGGGTTTCACCTCCTGTCAGGGCATACGGTACGCCGAGAAAGTCCAGCACCTTACCGCAGCCCAATTTATGGATACAGAAATCGTACTGCTTGGGATGTGTCAGCGCCATGCGCTGAAAGCGGTTCGGCTCCTTTTCCAGATGAACACCGAACATACAAAACATACAGCCGGTGCGCTTCGCGCCGGTAGTGGTCAGCCTGCCGTTTTCCTCCACGATCTCGCCGTAAACGGAGGCATACGGGATGCCGGTCATTCTGAGATATTCCAAAACATCCTGCTCCGTCCAGAAGGACATGGGCTGCGAGGTGGGGTCCCGCTTGTGATAGGCGTTGCAGCCGATTTTGAGATAGACGCTCTGACGGCGTGCGCTCTCACAAGCCATGGTCGCAATGATCTGCTTTCTACCGGTTTCCCGGTTATATCTGTGCAGGGGACGCTCCTTCATGACGGAACAGCACTGATCGGAAACGAAAAACGGCGCATCCAGCAGGATACGCCATTTCATGTATCGTTCATTGTATTTTGAGGGCGTACCGTCCGCGTTCAAACCGTTCAGATGGCACAGCGCCCACGGGCTGCCACGCTTTGCATAGCGAACGCGCCGTGCCACGTCTTTGGAAACGACGGGATAGCCATATTCCGATATGACCTTTGAAAAGGGCATCTCCGGGCGCAGCCACATTACATTGGGAACGGTTTTGACAAACTCCCGTATCTCCGGGTATTCCAGCCCCGTGTCCACAAATACGGCGGGAATGTCGGGAAACGCCCGCCGCGCAAGGTCCAGCAGAACGGTGCTGTCCTTGCCGCCCGAAAAGGAGACGGCTACCTTGCCGTCGTAGTGGTGATACCACTCGATGATCTTCGCCTGCGTCACGCGAATTTTCCGCTCCAGCGGCCACGCCTGCATGACGCTCAGATCCTGCCGGGTGTAGGCGTTCATACCGCGACACCTCCGATCCGTTTCTCCGCCAGCTTACAGTATTCCGGGTTCAGCTCAATGCCGATGTAGTGCCGTCCGAGCTGCTTTGCCACCGCCGCCGTAGTGCCGGAGCCGAGGAAGGGATCCAGCACCATGCCTCCGGGCGGGCAGCCTGCCAGCAGGCAGGTTTCCGCCAGCTTTGGCGGGAAAGCGGCGAAATGCCCGCCCTTGTACGGCACGGTGTTGATCTGCCAGACGTCGCGCTTGTTGCGAAGCTGCGGGATGTCCTCATCGGCGTACCCGTTCGGGCGATGGTCGTTGAGGTGTTGGTGCTTCTGACCGGGAATATCCGCGGAATACTTGTTGCCTGCACCAAATCCGCGCTTCATCCGCGCAGGAGTGGAGGCCGCAACCGGCTCCGCGATGGCAGCGGCATCATAATAGTAGCGGCGGGACTTGGACAGCAGGAAAATATGCTCATAGCAGCGGCTTGGCCTGTCCTTGGTGCTTTCCGGCATGGGGTTCGCTTTCATCCAGATGATGTCCGAGCGCAGATACCAGCCGTCTGCGCGCAGAGCAAAGGCAAGCAGCCACGGGATGCCGATCATGTCCTTTGCCTTGCAGCCCTCCACCTTGCCGTTGAGGGCGACCACCTGACCGGTCCTGCCGTTGGGGTACTTGGGGTCAAGGCTTTCTCCCTGATTGCCCTTTCCGGCATAGGTGTCCGCGATATTGAGCCAGAGTGTGCCGTCCGGCGTGAGAACGCGCCTGACCTCCCGGAAAATGGAAGTCAGGCGCTCCACATACAGCGCCGGAGTTTCCTCCCGCCCGATCTGCCCATCTACGCCGTAATCCCGCAGTGCGTAGTACGGCGGCGAGGTGATGCAGCAGTTTACGGAATTGTCCGGCAGGGTTTTCAGCACGGTCAGGGCGTCGCCGCAGTAGATGCGGTCAGCCTGCATAGTCGAACTCATCCCTTAGAAGCGAGGTAAGCCCCTCGACAGCAGTGAGGATGTCCCTGCACACGCCGGTCAGCTCAGATATGGCCGGTTCTCCGTCGTACTCAAATACGTCGGCGTCCTCATTGTCCTCGTCCGCCTCACGCTCTGCGGCGTATTCGCGCTCGATGCGCTCGGCATACTCGCAGCAGCGTTCGCCGGGGCAGCAGGGATTATCCGCAGGAACGTAACCGGCGTATTCCGGCTCGATCAGGTCGTTTTCGATGAGGTCGGACAGGTCCGCAAGGTCACGGGACTTGAGGTAATTGAGCGCCCTGCCCCAAGAACTGAACATCTCCTCGCAGCGCTCGTCAAAGTCGAGGGTGGATCTGCGTACAAGGTCCAGATAGCCGTCCTTCTCGGCTCCGTTTTTGATGTAGTGCATGAGGATGGTCGCCATCCACAGCAGCTCCAGCTTTTCCTCGATGTGGCGCAGATAGTCCTCGCCGTGGATCAGGTACAGATTTTCTTTTTTCATGGTGTTACGCTCCTTATTCGTTTAATCAATCAGTTGGAAGCGCCTCGCCGCAGCGGAGCAGCTCCCGGAACAGGCTCTTGCCCATGGGGGTGATGAGGGTGTACGCGCCGCTGTGACCGTTGCGGACATAATCCCTCACGCGGAACAGCCCGCGGTTGCGGGGGATGGCGTAGGGCATGAGGTTCCCCGCAGGGCTGCGGTAGAGAAAGCCGGTCTGCTGGAGAAAGCGGGCAAACCAGCGCTCCGGCACATTCAGCTCCTTTGCCGTGGTGCGAAGGTTGGTGCAGCCGTCCGCGTCCATAAAGGCGTCGTAGTAATCCGCCTTGGGCAGCAGCGTTTGGCGCTCCGCCCTGTGCCGCAGGTTCTCCGCATGGGCGGCGTAGAGGCTTTTCATCAGCGCGTCCAGTAGCTCAGGGTGCTCGGCGAACAGCTTGAGCTTCTCGTCGGTGATATACACACCGTGCTTGCGGATGGCCGGAATGACCTCATGGGTGATCCAGCGCTTGAACGCCTTTGCCTCCGGCTTGCGGGAGGTGATCACCAGCGAATACAGCCCGGGTTCGTTGATGATTGCCATGCGCTGTTTCCCGCCAAGGGTATCAATAGTACTGATACCCTTTTCATCATCATCCAGACGCTCAACCGTCATGCTCGGATTCCCCAGTTCCAGCGCTTTGCACACATCCGCCGCTACGAACCACGGCTCGCCGTTGAGGTTCAGCGTTCGCACCTTTCCAAAGGCGTTGTTTTCAAAAATCATCAGTTTGTTTTCCATCGTGCAATTCCTTTCTTGTTTTGTTATGCAGTCTGCTCCTGTGGCTTGGTGGTAAGTAGGTCATAGAGTTCCCCGCGGGGGAAGCGGTCTACGAAGGGCAGGATAACGTTGCCGTAAAAAAGCAGCCCTTCGCCTTCACCGCTGTGGGTGACATACGAGAGCTGATGAGGGGAGATATTGAGCTGTTTGGCGAGAATCTGCCGGTCGCCGCTGGCCTGATTGAGCATGAGGATGAAATCGCTGTTTTCAAAGATGTTCTCCACCTCGCGGGAGGAGAGCAGGTCTTTGACGTTCTGGGTGATGCCGGTGGGAATGCCTCCCCACTTGCGGAAGCGCTTCCAAATCTCCACGGTGTAGGCGGCGGTCTGCTCCTCGCGCAGCAAAAGGTGCATTTCGTCAATGTAGTAGCGGGTGGATTTGTGGGCTTCCCGGTTGATGGTGACGCGGTTCCACACGGCGTCCTGCACGATGAGCATCCCGATCTTCTTGAGCTGCTTGCCCAGCTCCTTGATGTCGAAGCTGACGATGCGGTTTTCAATGTTGATGTTGGTGCGGTGGTTGAACACATTGAGGGAGCCGGAAACGTAGATTTCCAAAGCCGTGGCGATGTACTGCGCCTCCTTTTCCTCCTGCCGCCGCAGCTCGTTATACAAGTCCTCCAGAATCGGCATATTCTCCGGCACAGGGTCGCTGAGATAATCCCGGTACACCATGCGCACACAGCGGTCGATGATGGTCTTTTCCACCGGCATGAGGCCGTCCTTTCCGCCCACGATCAGCTCGCAGAGGGAGAGGATGAAGTCGGATTTCAGGCTCAGCGGGTTTTCATCGTCGCTGTAATTGAGATTCAAGTCCATGGGGTTGATGTAATGCGGGCTTGTGGGGGAGATTTTAATGACCTGCCCGTGCAGACGCTCCACCAGCGGCCCGTATTCAGCTTCGGGGTCGCAGATGATGATGTCATCGTCGGTGACGAGGAACACATTGGCGATCTCCCGCTTCGCCGCAAAGCTCTTGCCGCTGCCGGGAGTGCCAAGGATGAGGCCGTTGGGGTTCTTGAGACGCTTGCGATCTACCATAATGAGGTTGTTTGAGAGGGCGTTCAGCCCGCAGTACAGAGCTTCCTTGCCGTCCTGAAACAGCTCCTGCGTGGTAAAGGGGATAAAAATAGCGACGCTTGATGTGGTCAAGCCCCGCTGTATCTCGATCTGGTTCAGCCCCAGCGGGAGGCTGCTCATCAGCCCCTCCTCCTGCCGGAAATCAAGGCGGGTAAGCTGGCAGTTGTACTTCTGGGCGATGGAGACCGCCTGAAACACGTTGTTGTCAAGCTGCCGGCGGCTGCCCGCCGTATTGACCACGATGAAGGTCAGCAAAAACATACGCTCGTTGCGGCTTTGCAGGTCTTGCAGCAGCTTCTTCGCCTCCGTGCCGTAGGTGGCAAGGTCCGAGGGGATGATGTCCATGTCGTATCCGGCGCGAACGGCCTTTTTCTGCTCCTCAATGGTCATTTTCTGCAAATCCGTGATCTTGCGCTTGATGGTCTTGATGGCCTTGACCTGATCCACGGACTGGACGTGCATACTGACGATGAGGGAGCTTTCCATGTCGAGGAAATCCGCCAGCATCCGGTCGTTGAGTTCGGGGGCTAAAATCTGCAAGAAGCTGGCGCAGCCGATGCGCCTGCCGACGCCGAAGGAGCGCCCGGTGCGGAACTCAAAGGAGCTGGGCGCGATAAAGTCCTTGACCGAAAGCCCGGAGGGAGCCAGCCAGTCCCACGAGAAGCGGAACGGCTCCTGCTCGTCCATGTGCAGCATCCCGTGCAGCAGCCGCAGCCGTTCCGTGCCGTTCATGGGCTCCGCCGCCACGCCGAGGCGCTTGAAGTTGTTGAGGATGTCCGTTTCGATGCGCTCTAAGCGGGGCTTTGCCGCTTTCAGCCCATCCGCCTCCACGCCGAAGGTCAGGTACTTGGTCTTGATGAGGCCGTTGTTGCCGCGGGCAAGCTGGTTCTGGAGCATCTGGGTATATTCCAGACGGATGCTGTCAAAATCGTCGCCCTGCGGCGAGATGGTGATGTACCTTGCGTAATTGTCCTTGTTGGCGGACATATTCACGAAGGAGAGCTGAAAGCGCACGGAGCTGTCAAAGTAGTTGAGGAAGTCGCACCAGCCGTCAAAGATGGCGGTCTTGTCCTCGTTCTGGTTGAGCTGATAGTTGATGTCCTGAAACTGGACGGTTTTCGTGTAGTAGCTGTCCGTCACGCGGCAGATGCCGTCGGGGAACATCCGCTGAAACGGGATGCTGTCCTGCGCGGACTTCTGTTTCTTATCCTGCCGCTTCGCTCTTGCGATGGCGGCCTCGATCTGCCTGCGTTCGGCGCGGGTGAGTTTTGTGCGGGTGGACAATGCGATACACCTCCCGGTCTAAATTGTCCTGCCGTTCCAGAACGGCGTAGAAATTATTGGTTGCGTAGGGGCGCTGCTTGGGGCGCAGGAAGCAGACCTGCACGATGTTGCGGACGATCTTTTCAAGGGGCTGTCCGTTCTTCTCATACATGGCCAGCAGAAAAAAGGGCAGCATGAGCAGGATCATGCAAATCGCCGCCGTGCTGACGCCGGTATGGGCTTTGAGCAGGAAGAACAGCGGAACGCCCAGCGCCGCCCCTGCGCTGAAGCATACGAGCTGCCGTTTTGTCAGGTTCAGCAGCACCTTGGTCTTGACCGCGTTCAGGTCTTTGGGTACGGGAACGTATGCCATAATGATGTACCTCCGTCAATGACTGTTGAAAATTGACTTTGCGAGACTGCTGGTTTTGAACAGGGTGAAGCAGAGCAGCACCGTGTAGCCCATGCACAGCCAGATGGCCGTGGAAATGTTGTCGTCTATGAGCATATTCTGTACCAGCACCGCATAGATGGCGATGCAGATGATGATGAGAAAGCCCTGAAACGCCAAAGCCAACAGGGAGCGGAGATAATTCTGCCCCATTCCGCCCCATTCCTTGCCCATCATGGTGGCCATGGGGATGGGCGCGATGCTGGTGACGAGGTAAATCTCGATCATTCTGCCGTAGATGATGATAAAGATGCAGATGGTCAGCGCCCACATGGTGAAGCCCACCACGAAGGATTGCAGCCACAGACCCAAGAGCGTCCACACGTTCATCTCCAGCAGCCGCGCCTCAAGGTCCGCGATATGGTCGGCAAGGTTGATGGAGGTGTTGCCCACGATAAGGCCGGAGGCGCGGTTGACCACGCTCTGCGCCGCCTCGAATACGCCCATGACGATATTCCATGTGTTGGATACGATGAGCACGGCAGCCGCCGTCTTGAATACCCAGCGAAAGAATACCCATGTGTCGATGTCGTGAAGGTTATTGCGGTCTGCTATGAGCTGGATCAGCTCCAGCGTCATGACGAAGGCGAGGATCACGCCTGCAATGGGCAGGATCAGGTTGTCCGAGAGAGAGCGGATCATGCTGTAAATATTGGCGTTCCACGCCTGCGGGGTGCTGCCGATGTGTCCCGCCGCCTCCGCGACCTTGGCGTTGACGTTATCAAAGAGGCCGGTGAGGTTGTCCATGATGCCCCCGACCAGCAGCTCCTTTAGCCATTCGGTGAATTTTTCCCATATCAAATCCAATGGGTCAGCCCTCCTTTCCCGCCCCCGCCCGCAGAGGGCAGGCAGGGGCGAAGGGTTTTACATTGCGGCATGGACGGGATTAACCGAACAGCCCTTTGAGCAGCGGCACGAGGATCATACCGATGAGCGCCACACCGCCGCCCGCCATAAGCTGTTTCATCCCTTGCGATTTAGCCCCTGGATTATCATTTCCGTAACCTTCCAGCAGGTTGATCACGCCCCAGATGCCAAGACCGGCTCCGAGGGCAATGACGAGGGTCTGCAAAACATCGACTGCGCTATTGAAGAAATCCATATTTTATGTGCCGGAATCGTTTCTTTTTGGGTTTTGTAGTGGAAACCGCAAAGCCGGAATGAGCTGGCCGCGCTGTGCGGCTGTCGATTCCGGCTTCTCCTTTCAAATTTTCGGTTGTGCTTTCCTCCGACTTTGCGTTTCGCGTGTGTCTGCTGCATTGTCGGCGTCCTCCTTTACGGAATGGGTGTCTGATCTATATATAAAAATCCGCCAAATCAGGCGGATTCTGAACCTGCGGCCGCGCCCGCGTCAAAGACCTCAAATTCCTCCTCCGGCTTCAGCTTGAGCTTTGTGGAGAGGAATTTTTCAATGTCAAAGGCGTTCTTGGGATTCGCGTCCGAAAGATACTTGTAGTTGGGGTGTTTTGTGATGTCGTATTTGTCGGATAGGAACGGCCTTACGCCGCGCAGCTGCAAGATACACTTGCCGCCATTAAGAACGGCAAGCTCATCCTGACTCATCAGCTCCTTGCCGAGCTTCTGATAGTTCAGGCTGTGGGAAACCTCACGCCCGCGGGATTCTCCCGTGTTGAAGGTGTCAATGGTCTCCTTGCCCAGCGCGGCGGACAGCTCCTTTAATGTGGTCGGCTCCTTGCCGCCGAGGAATACGGAGCTGTCGCAGTTGCCGATGATGGTGTCGCAGTTGTCCTTGTAGAGCGCCTTGAGCTGGCTCTGTGCCTGCAAGACAAGGCAGGCGGAGATCTCGCGGCTGCGGATGGTGGCCATGAGCTTCTCCAGCTTGGGAATCTGCCCGATGTTGGCGCACTCGTCGATGAGGCAGCGCACATGGACGGGCAGCCTGCCGCCGTACACGTCGTCCGCCTTGTCGCACAGGAGGTTGAATAGCTGGGTATAGACCATGCTGGCAAGGAAGTTGAAGGTGTCGTCTGTGTCGGAAATGATGATAAACAGCGCCGTTTTCCGGTCGCCCAGCGTATCCAGCTCCAGCTCGTCATACGCCGTGATCTCCCGAAGCTCCTGGATGTCGAAGGGGGCAAGGCGCGCGCCGCAGCTAATTAGAATACTTTTTGCTGTCTTGCCCGCTGCTAAGCGATATTTGGCATATTGGCGCACGGCAAAGTGATGCGGCTCCCGTTTTGCCAGTTCTTCAAACATCAGATCGACGGGATTTTTGAAGTCCTCGTCGTCCTCCCGCACCTCCATGGTGTTGATCATTTCGATGAGGGTGGCGAAGTTCTGCTCCTCAACCGGCGCTTCGTAGTAGATATACCCGATGAGCGCCGTGTAGAGCAGCGTTTCCGCCTTGCGCCAGAAGTCATCGCCGGATTTCCCGTCGCCCTGCGTGTTGGCAATGAGGGTCGTGACCAGCTTCAGAATGTCCTTTTCCGAGTGGAGATACGCGAAGGGGTTATAATGGTGGGACTTTTTGAAGTTGATCGTGTTCAGAATCTTGATCTTATACTGGTTCCGCTGGAGTAATTTTCCACATTCGACCACGATGCTGCCTTTCGGATCGGTGACAACGTAGGAACTGTGAAGCTGCATGAGGTTGGGCTTGATGAAAAACCGCGTCTTGCCACTGCCGGAGCCGCCCACCACCAGCACGTTTTTGTTCCGCGCGGTTTTCGGGTCCTTGGGTCGGCTGTTCATGGTCAGCCGCTCCGTCTGGGTGAGAATGACGTTGTTGGCAAAGGTGGGGTCTACATAGGGCTTGATGTCCTCCGCGTTTCCCCATCTTGCACTGCCATACTCGATATTCTTCCGAAACTTCCGTGCGTTCTTCCCCTTGACATAGACGGCAAGCCGGATGAACAGGGCGGCGGCAATGCCCACGCACAGGTCGATGGGGTGAAAGCTGGGCAGCGCCGATTGGAACGCGGCGGCGAAGCCCTCCATGATGTGCAGCGCCTTTTGAGAGAAGTCCGCGCCGGGAGCCAGACGCGCCACCTGTCCCAGCTTGGTGGCAAAGAGGGCGATAAAAACGTAGGGAAGATTGGGAAGCAGGAGCTTCTTTACGTTGATCTGCTTCATAGCTCCAGCCCCTTGTCCTTGTTCCGGGCTTTGTCCGGCGTAAGGGACAGCACCTTCGCCTTGAGCGCGCGGAGCTGATCCAGCACCGAGGGTTTGTCTTTCGAGGCGCGTCTGACCTCTTTTGCGGTGTATTCCTTGAACGCCGCCGTCAGTGCGTCTGCGTCCCGCCCCTTGAAAAAGACCAGGTATTTCGGCGGGGACACGCTGCGGTCCTTCTTCACGGCGAAATCCACGCCGTATTTCCGTGCCACGCGCTCAAAGGACTTGATGTTGCTGTCGGTGATCTCGATGTTGGATACGCCCTGATTCTGCCCGATGAGCTGCTTCACCGTCTGCTTGCCGGTGGGCTTTTCCGGTGCGGCGCGGGCTTTTTGCAGCCGCTTTTCCTTACGGCTTGCCAGATATTTCAGAATGGCGGCTTTCAGCAGCCGCCCGGTGAGCTTGGTTGCGCTGATGACCAGCGTGACCGCTCTGTTTTCCACTTCCTCCTGCATGGGTCATCCCTCCTTTGTTCGTGATTGGATAAATGCCGGTGGAAGCCGGCGCTCATCTGCCGCGCAGCCCGTCGCCGTACATATCGTGGTTGACGAGGGCGGAATAGTAGCTGCCGATGGTGCTGGGCGCGTTGAACAGCGACGCCAGCAGGTATTTCTTGATGTTGCGGACGTAGGTGGTATTCTGCTTCAGGCAGTCAAAGACGTACTCGATGTGGGAGGACGTGATGCGCAGCAGCTTTTCCTTCACCATCTCAGCCGGGTACTCGTCTCCTGCAATCACGATGGTTTTCTTACGGGAGCAGAGGGTTTCCGCAATGAGGTCCACCACCTCGTCAAGCTGCTCCCTGTCCTGCTGCGGGTCCTGCACCAGAATGTCGTACTCGATATTTTCCTTGACGAGCTCTCGCGCTTCCTCGTATCCCATCCCGTCATATCCCGCGCCCTGCAAGGGGGCTGGGGGATAGATTGGATCAGGATTTGATGTGTCCGTAATAGATTCATCAGGAATTTCTTTTTCTTTATTTCTTCTATCTTTATTTAATAGCGCGGGCTTTTCCGTATATGGCTCGTCCGTATCCGGGGTATCCAGATACGGGTTTTCCGTATCTGGTGAAGCCGTATCCGGCAGAGGCGTATGCGGCGATTCGTAGATGGTGTACTCGGTGTCGGTAATGCGCCCGCGGCTGTCCCTGAGCTGGCGGCGTACAAGGTAGCCGTGCGATTCCAGCTCCTTCAGCGCCGCGCCGATGGCGTCCACGCCCTCCTTGCAGATGGCGGCAAGCCCGCGGGTGGTGTAGTCCCACTCGTCGGTCAAAGAGAGCATCTTGGACAGCAGGCCGATGGCTTTCAGCGTCAGGCCGGTGTCCCGCAGGTGGTAATTGGACATGACCGTGTAATTGTGGTTCTTCTCCACGCGAAATACTGCCACGGTGTTCACCTCCCCTCAGAGGGAAAAAGCAGCCCCGCAGACGGAGCGTTTGCCCCTGCTTCACGGCGGATGAGGCGGCGGAGGGTATATCCCCGCTGTCCGCGCTTTGCGGTGATTTTCAGGGCGTCCAGCCCGAAACGGGCGATGAGCAGGGCGTTGATGAGCAGCCGGAACGCCTCGCCCGGGATGATCTGCGGCTCCGCAAGGTCGCCCTGCGTGACCTCCGCTGTGTGGCAGTAAAGGCTCTTTGCCGCCATGAGCAGCGTGTAGTCGTGGGGAGAGATGCCGCGCCTGCGGGCGTAGCGGAAGTCGATGCCGCCGCGGAAGAAGCAGTTGAAGGTCCTGTCCGCAAGCTCCTTGTTGGAGGTCAGCAGATACAGCGCGGCGAAGAACTCCGGCGTGTCGCGCTCCTTGCGGCAGCCCAGCAGCAGTCGCAGGGTCTCCATGCGCTTTCTGTGGGCGTCGTCCTGCCACATGGTGCCGGGGAATCGCTCCGCCAGCCGCATGATTCTTGCGGTCAGGCGCGGACGGTACGGAAACAGCTCCGCGACAGCCTCCGCATAGCCCACCGTACCGGCTTCCATACGCTCGGCAAGGCAGGGGCAGGACAGGGCGGTGCAGCCCAGCTTTTTGACATATTCCGTACAGAGGACGCAGGAAACGTCCTCCGGCTTATACTTGAACGTGTTGATATACATGGCTTTGCTCCTCTCTGGATATGACAAAACCGGGCAAAGAAAGCTCTCTGCCCGGTCGGTGTCGTGGTTGTCTGCGGTCGTATTCGGTTATCTGGACTGGTCACGCTGGCGCTTGCGCAGCCATGCGTCCAGCAGCTTGAGGATGGTTTCCTCCATCTTCTGCGGCGTATAGGAGCGCGGGAAGTATTTGCGCAGCTTGTCCGCCGAGAGAACGACGTTGTAGCCCTCCGGCTTTTTTTGCTCCATCATGATGTCCAGCATGGTGTCGTCGTTGAGTTTGCCGTCGCGGGAGAGCTTTTTCATGCGCTGCGCCTGAGAAAGCGAGGGCGTTGCCTGTTCGCTGTCGATGGCGGTCAGGAGCATTTGCTGCTCCTCCGGCTTGAGGTAGGAGATTTCCACGGCGGGGGTCATGCCGATCTTCTTCTCGTCCACCATCTGCTGAAGCTCCGGGGAGAGTTCGGTCAGGCGGATGTAGCGTTGCACCTGTCTACCGCTTTCACCGGCTTCCTGTCCAACAATATCTGCACTTTCTAAATTCCCGACAACTTGTCGGGAATTATTTTTGCCGTCTATTTCGGCAGTTTTTGCCGGTCTGCCAGCCTTGCGGCGGATAGCCTCCAGCTTCATTTTATACGCCTGCGCCCGTTCGGAGGGCAGGATATTCTCCCGCTGGATGTTGCTGTCCACCATGAGGATGGTGGCGGTGTCGTCGTCCATCTGCCGCACGATGCAGGGCATGGCGGAAAGCCCCGCCAGCTCGCTGCCGTGCCTGCGCCGATGTCCGGCGATGATCTCGTAGCCGCCGTCCTCACGGGGACGGACGATGGCGGGAACGAGAACGCCGTACTGCCGGATGCTCTCCGCCGTTTCCTGCATGGCCTCGTCGTCCCGCACCTTGAAGGGGTGGTTGGGGAAGTCGTGCAGCTCCGACAGCGGGAGCAGCGTGATTTTATCCTCTTGCGCAGCCGCAGCGGTCTTTGCCCCGCGCTTTGCTGTGCTTTTCGGTTCTTCCATGTTCGTGTTCCTCCTGTTGAAAGCGGCAGGAACGAAAAAAGGGAGAATGACCGCTGTTACCGCCATTCTCCCTTGAAAACAACTATGCGATTGTGATTTCAGCCCCTTGGCCGTCTGAAAGAGAGCTATCTGATCGAGAGCCATCTCGCCGCAAACCCGCATGAATACTGGATTTTTGCTGTTTGCGTTTCACCTTCCCAAACGACGTATGTTCAACGAATGGCTGGTGAGAGATACGAGCAAGAAAATCAAAGCCGTAAAACGGTCAAAAGGCATGAGCGGCAAGCCTGTTACGAGCAAACCCGTGTACGGCTACCTCATGGACGAGGACGAAAATTTCATCATTGACGAGGAAGCCGCACCCGTAGTCAAGCAGATATACCGTCTGTGCCTTGCCGGGAACGGTCCGACCAAGATAGCCCGTATGCTGACCGAGCAGGAAATCCCAACGCCGGGAACGCTGGAATACCGCAGGACGGGCAGCACACGCCGCTATCACCCCGGCTATGAGTGCAAATGGGCGACAAATACCGTGGTGCATATCCTTGAAAACCGGGAGTACATGGGCTGTTTGGTGAACTTCAAGACGGAGAAACCGTCCTACAAGACCAAGCACAGCATAGAAAATCCCATTGAGAAACAGGCAATTTTCGAGAACCACCATGAGCCTATCATCGACACCCAGACATGGGAGCGTGTGCAGGAATTACGCAAACAGCGCAAGCGTCCGAACCGCTATGATGAAGTGGGCTTGTTCTCTGGTATGCTCTTTTGCGCGGACTGCGGCAGCGTCATGTATCAGCAGCGTTACCAGACCGATAAGCGGAAACAGGACTGCTATATCTGCGGGAACTACAAGAAGCGCACCCATGACTGCACCGCACATTTTATCCGCACCGACCTTTTGACTGCGGGCGTTCTCTCCAATCTACGGAAAGTGACGAGCTATGCGGCAAAGCATGAAGCCCGGTTTATGAAGCTGCTGATCGAGCAGAACGAGGACGGCGGCAAACGCCGGAACGCCGCCAAGAAAAAGGAACTGGAAGCTGCCGAAAAGCGTATCGGTGAACTTTCCGCTATTTTCAAGCGGCTGTATGAGGACAGCGTAAGCGGTCGCATTTCTGACGAGCGTTTCACGGAGCTTTCGGCAGACTATGAAGCCGAACAGCAGGAATTGAAAGAGCGTGTTGCCAGAATACAGGCGGAGCTTTCCAAAGCACAGGAAGCTACCGTAAACGCAGAAAAGTTTATGAACATTGTCCGCAAGCACATGAACTTTGAAGAACTGACCCACACCCTCTTGCGTGAGTTTGTAGAGAAAATCGTTGTGCATGAGTGCAGCTACGATGAAAACGGCACACGCAGACAGGATATTGAGATTTACTATTCTTTCGTCGGCAAGGTGGACTTGCCCGAATGACCGCCCGCCCTATCCGATACCAAAGACAAGTATCGGATAGGAAAGGCAAAATTTTTTACACTTCTATTACTTCTTTATCACACATAAGCAAAATCACAGGGTATCAAAAACTTAGTGTCTTCTATGTGAAAAGATTTTAAAGGAAAAATGCACATCCTACGTAGATAACATGACAATTTCATGCAAAGCGAAAGGAGACACCATGAAAATCGAATACACAAAAGTGGGAGACTATTATTTACCGAATCTTGACTATCCGGAGGAAGCCAGACCGATTGGCTGTTGGGGAATGCTTCGTAAGGAATATCTGAAAGCACATAAATCTGGAACTTATACATATCTTCTTCTGACCGCCAGACTGGACAGCTATCTGGCAGATCTGAATGAACAGTCACAGGAACACTTTGAGCTGATTGAAGCTCAAATGCGAAGTGCGGAGGGAGTTACTGAGAAACTGAAGAGACAGAATCCTATGGAATGGGTACGCCACTGCAACAATATCCGCAACCGGGCTGCTGAAATCATCAAACAGGAACTGATTTATGTATAAGGGGGATTCCAGATATGAGAAGAGAATTGATTGAAAGTTATTATGAAGAATACTAGCGGGAACTGGAAAGATTTCTTGAATCCGATCCAGAGATGTTTTCTCTGGAAGCAGAAATTCATCATTACATAGAAATACTGGAACCAGTCCTCAGAGATGACGGACAGAAGATGTGGCAGGCATTGGACAGAATTATTTCAGCGAAAAATACCATGGAAGGTATTGCGGCAAAAGAAATGTATATCCGTGGATTTCTGGATTATGAAAGGCTGGTGTGTGAGAAAGACAACCATATCTGAAATTTGAAAATGTGACAGCATAAACAAATAAGACCTTCTGTGAAAGCAATCAGCCACAGGAGGTCTTTGCTCTCCCACCTGCATAAAAAACACCTCTATTTTCGCATTGATTGATTCAGCAGATCGTACCGGTGTGGTACTGTTTTGCTGTGAGATAAGTATATAAAAAGCAAAGAGGAAAGGGATTGAGGGGAAATTGAGCTGGAATTGAGAAAAAAGATATATTGTGCGTACATTCTTCATGTACTCTTGTTGTGATTTCATTGTTTTTTATCGTATAATATGGATACTGGAGGTGGTTTGGATGAAATACAAGATTTTAGTTGTCGATGATGATAAAGAATTGGTGAAAATGCTTTGTAGTTATTTTAATATGAAACAATATGAAACCATTACGGCTACAGACGGAATGGAAGCATTAAATAAAATAAAAATGAAACCGGATATTATTTTGTTGGATATCAATATGCCACGCATGGATGGGATTGAAGTATGTCGTCTGATACGCAGTAAAGTGTTATGCCCGATTTTGTTTCTAACAGCAAGAGTTGATGAAGATGATAAAATTAATGGGTTGCTTTCGGGTGGGGATGACTATATTACGAAACCATTTAGTCTTCGGGAGTTGGAAGCAAGGATTGTCACAAACATAAAGAGAGAAGAAAGGCATCAACAAAAAACGGAATACCGTTTCATGGATGAAATGCTGATTGATTATTCTGAAAAAATAGTAGCTATAGCCGGACACAGGATGGAGTTCACAAAAATTGAATATCAGATTATTGAATTCTTATCCATGCATCCAGGGCAGGTGTTTGATAAAGAACGTATATATGCACAAGTCTGTGGATATGATGCGGAAGGGGACAGTAGAACGATAACGGAATTAGTACGGCGTATAAGGAAAAAAATAGCGGATTATTCAGAAAAAGAATACATAGAAACTGTATGGGGGATTGGATACCGATGGAAAAAATAAGAAACTTGTCACTGAAAAAAACAATTCTGCTTTATTTTGTGATCAGCTTAACGGCAGCATTTCTGTTATCTGGATTTACAGTTCATTTTGCAGGAAATATGCAGAATAAAATATGGGAAAAATATATTGATTATGCAGATTATACGGACGTGTTTCAGCAATATGGAAAGAAATACGAGATTGAGATATCAAGACCTAATCAATCGCAGATGAATCGTTTGGACTATCATCTTTCGGAAATGTGTGACTTTATGGTAACATATTCGGTACTGATTTTTTCGATTGTTGGGAGTGTTGCTGCGGTATTCTTTTTTTATAAAAATAAGTTAAAGACACCTCTACAGGAACTAAAAGATGCCTCACAAATGATTGCAGATAATGAACTGGATTTTCATGTGTCCTATGAAAATAAAGATGAGATGGGAACTTTGTGTAAAGAATTTGAAATGATGCGAAGTGATTTAGCAGATAACAACAGAAAGATGTGGCGAATGATTGATGACGAGAAGGCTTTGCGGAATGCAATTGCACATGATATACGTTCTCCACTTTCCATATTGCGTGGGTATCAGGAAATGCTCTTAGAGTTTGTTTCTGCCGAGAGTATAAAAACAGAGGATGTTATTGATATCTTACAAACAGGCATGTATCAGATTGACCGTATAGAGCATTTCACGGAAAACATGAGAAAAATGTCCCATTTAGAACAGAGGGAACTGCAATGCTCAGAGATAGAGTTATCGGAACTGGCAAAAAAGATTGAGGCAGAAGCTGCCATGCTGTCCAAGAAGGAAAGTAAATTATGTAAGGTAGAAAGAGTGCAGGAACAAAACATTGTGAAAGTGGATGAGGAACTTGTCATGGAAGTGACAGACAACTTACTGGAAAATGCGGTTCGATATGCACAAAAAAGTATTGCTTTGCAGATAAAGAAAAAGGATGGTTTTCTTATAATTTCTGTTGAAGATGATGGAATAGGATTTGTGGATACTGAGGAAAAAGTAACAGAACCATTTTATCATAAGAATCCACAAGATGATTTAAAGCATTTTGGCCTTGGTATGTATATTTCTCGTATTTTCTGTGAAAAGCATGGAGGAAATTTGAAAATATATAATGCCAGACAAGGCGGTGCTCATGTAGAAGCTCTTTTCAAAGCTGAATAAAAATACTTTATAAGGCTGAAATCACAAATAAAGTGGTTTTAGTCTTTTTTGTTGTGAATTTATTGAGAATTGATTTGTATGATGTTGTTAAAGAAATAAAGAAAGGAAGAGATACAATGAAAACAATCATAAAAAGAAGTATACTTGATTATTTAAAGAACCCTGTTTTGTGGATTGGCTTGATTATTATAGTTGCCAGTATGTATCAATGTCTGTCATCGTATTTGCAAATTCATTATATCAAACAGAATGAACAGATCACACAAAATGACGTAGCATTGGAAGATGCTGATGTCATGGATGGGTACATTCCCACATCTGATGATAAAGAAAGAAGAAGGGAGTGGGAAGATACGATCAAAGAGACGTTAATGGACACCTCCAAAAATGGTTTTGGATTTAGCAGGCAGGAAGCAGATCATGTAATGAAAGAAATTCAGAATATGGATGTAAAGACTGCTTCTGAGTTTTTGGAATCCCAATATGGCTATTATAATGCAATATATGCTTATGAGGACCTTGAAATTCATAAGGGGACAGCAGAAGAAATCAATCATTATATCGAGCGGAAATTATCCGAACATTCTTTTTCCTGGTACTTTGCCAAAAAATTTACGGATTTTGCAGGATTGCATATGGCCTTTTTTGCAACAGTCTTGCTATCATTTTTATTTATTCAGGATACACGAAAAAGTACCTATGAATTATTACATACAAAGCCTGTTACGGCAATCCAATATATATGTGGGAAAGTAATAAGCGGATTCATTAGTATGCTGGGCGTATTAGTGATTTTGAATGTTATATTCTTTATGCTGTGTTTGAAAACGTCTTTAGAATCGGGCTTTCCAGTAACACCAATTGATTTTTGCGTGAATTCTCTGATCTATATTGTTCCGAATCTTTTGATGATATGTTGTGTCTATACAATTACAGCAGTAATATTTAAAAATCCGCTTCCGGCAGCACCAATCTTGTTTTTACACATTATATATTCAAATATGCTGACCATGAAGAATGATATTTATTATATGAGACCGTTCTCTATTATGGTGCGATTCCCTGGCAGATTTTTTGAAACACATGCAGCCAAAATGTCAAACATAAATCAGATTATTCTTGTAATTTCATCAGTTATATTAGTATGTATTTCTGTTACAATCTGGAAAAGGAGGAGAGTTCATTGAAAACGGAACTAAAAAACTGCCTGTCGTTATATAAGATTTTTTATTCATGTGCATTTATACTGATATTGTGTGTTATTCATCCGATTATATACTATGAAGAAATCGGTTCAGCAATTCAGTCTCCAATAGCATTTTTAACAATTATTTTTTGTAGTGACACATATTTGATGGAAGTAAAAAGTAAGCGTGCCGATGTATTTCATTTGTATGATCAAAAAAAGCAGTTAAAAGTAATATCGCAGAGAGTGGGCGTTCAAATATTATATTTATTAATACTTTCCTGTGTTGGATATGTTTTGTTTTTCTGGCAAAAACCGGGCAGTGTAAACGAAGGCATTTCGGGTATTCAGATATTTCTTTTATATTTCATTGCAATGTTTGGAACTATCTGGCTTTGGAGTATATGCTCTGTGATTTTGTGTACATTGCTTCGAAATATGTGGGCAGGTATTGGATGTTTATTTGGAATTGTCATTGGACTTATATCAAAAGCGGGAAGTTCATTTTTCGGAAATCTGGGATTGTTTTCTTTCAGCTTTTGTGAACCTACTCAATTAATGTCCGAGAGTTGGATTTATGGAACGCTTGTGTCTTTTATAGCGGGGCTGTTTTTATTTGCAGTATTACCAATGACTTTAAAGAAAAGAGGATAGATTATGAGTATTAGAATAAATGATTTAACAGTTAGATTTAAAAATGGTGTAGTTGCAGTAAATAAGGCATCTCTTGAAATACCTAAGGGAATTTACGGACTTTTGGGTGAGAATGGTGCCGGAAAAACCACTTTGATGAGGGTTCTTACAACTGTTTTAAAACAAACGGAAGGAATGGTTTCCCTTGATGGAATTCTGTATAACGAGGGAAATTATGAGAAAATACAGAAAAAGATTGGTTATCTTCCACAGGAAATCGACTTATATCCGAATCTTACGGTGAAAGAATGTCTTGTATATATGGGGGGACTGTCAGGAGTAGCCAGAAATGACCTCGAACAAAGAATTACCTATTATCTGGAAAAGACTTCTCTTACAGAGCATCAGAATAAAAAAATGCGGCAATTATCTGGTGGTATGAAGAGACGTGTCGGACTCATACAGGCACTTCTTAATAATCCGGATTTTTTGATTATTGATGAACCTACCACCGGGTTAGATCCGGAAGAAAGAATCAGGATCCGCAATCTTTTGGTTGATTTTTCAAAGGATAGAACTGTGCTGTTTTCCACTCATGTAGTAGAAGATTTAGCAGCAACCTGTACACAGCTTGCCATTATGAAAAAGGGAAGTTTTTTATATTCTGGAAGCGTGAGTGGGTTGCTGGAAAATGCAAAGGGCTGTGTTTGGAATTGTACGGTACAAAATGCAGAAGAAGCCCGTTTGTTAGAAGCCAATTATTCTATATCATCTAAGCAGTATGTAGAAAATGGAATTCATATGAAAGTATTAAGCAAAGGAAAGCCAAATGAGAATTGTGTCCTGGATAATGATATCACTTTGGAAGATGCATATATTTATTTGACGAATAGTTGAATATAACGGCGGGCAAGTTGCCCGCCGTAAATTATGCTTATTTTGTTAAAAGACCGGATAGATTTTTTCCAATGCAAAATCCAATCTGTGGATATAACTCCTGAATTTCCTGATATTTTGCTTCAATCAT
>ERZ773241.494-NODE-494-length-44423-cov-10.701001_pt1 | contig 44423 bp, 32 predicted proteins | sample MGYA00580989_ERZ773241 | MGnify/ENA primary metagenome ERZ773241 (study PRJEB29015, sample SAMEA2737804) | human gut metagenome | biome: human gut; feature: human-associated habitat; material: faeces | place: China | collected 2012 ... | reverse complement strand
ATCTTGTAGCCCTCGGGGATGAGGCCGAGGTCCTTCATGATCTTCGCGCCGTAGGTGGCGGAGGCCATGCCGCCCTCCTGGTCGGAGCCGCCGCGACCGTAGATGACCTTCTCGTCCTCGTAGCCCTGATAGGGGTCGTGGGTCCAGTTTTCGATGTTGCCGATGCCGACGGTGTCGATGTGGGAGTCGAGCGCGATGATCTTGTCGCCCGTGCCCATCCAGCCGATGACGTTGCCGAGCTTGTCGAACTCGACCTTATCGTAGCCGAGCTTCTTCATTTCCTCGGCAATGCGGTTGGCGACGCCCTTTTCCTCGCAGCTCTCGCTGGGAATGGCGATCATGTCGCGCAGGAAACGGGTCATGTCCGCCTGATAGCCTTGAGCAGCCTTTTTGATCGCTTCAAAATCCATGAGAAAACCTCCGTGCATAAATTCAGATTTGTCTATTGTAATTTTCATTTCCTTTTACTCTGCCTCTATCATAGCATAAGCTTCGGCAAAGTCAAACAAAAAATTTGCAAATCTGAAAATTTTTTTGAAAAAATGATTGCTTTTTCTTTTATCTATGGTATGATGTAAACGTGAAAACAGCGTAAGGGAGGAGATAAACTATAGAAGCGTCAAAGCTGGAGACTCTGCGGCAGATTGCCAAGGGCATCGCCGCCCAGTTCGGCAGCAGCTGCGAGGTCGTGGTCCACGACGTGGCTGCCAAGCATCCCGAGCATTCCATCGTCATCATCGAGAACGGACACGTCACGGGCCGCAAGGTCGGCGACGGCGCATCCCACGTCGCGATGGAGCAGGTGCGCAACGCGGACGCACAGCCCATGGATCATCTCAGCTACCTCACCAAGACGCCGGACGGCAAGATCTTAAAGTCCTCCACGATGTACATTCGCGGCAAGGGCGGCAAGGTCGTGGCCATCCTCGGCATCAACTACGACATCTCCTCGCTTCTGATGGTCGAGAGCGCCGTGCGCGAGCTGACCGCCGCGGGCGACAGCACGCAGACGGAGCCGGAGAAGATCATCAACGTCAACGACGTGCTCGACGAGCTCATCGCCCAGTCGGTCGCCCTCGTGGGCAAGCCCGCGGCGCTGATGAACAAGGAGGACAAGATGCGCGCCATCGGCTTTTTGAGCCAGAGCGGTGCATTCCTCGTCACCAAGTCCGGCGACAAGGTCGCCAAATACTTCGGAATTTCAAAATATACACTTTATTCTTACATTGACAAACAACAGGAGGACAAGCAAAATGGGCAAAATCGATCTGAGCATCAACAAGGTCGGACTGGAGCATAACATCCAGAAGGCCAAGGAAAACAACGTCATCATCCCCACCATCGCGCAGATGCAGCATCCCGAGACCGTTCCCGAGAAGATCCAGGCCAAGCTGAAGAACGTGGGTCTGTGGGACGTCAACCCCCTCAACCTCTTCCGCATCACCTGGAAGAACGAGGCCAAGGAGTCCGGCGGCCTCTTTCAGGAGGTCCCCAACTATGTAGAGATCCCCAGCGAGCTTTCGGGCGTACCCTGCCGCATCATTGCCATGGCGGGCAAGTGGTTCCCCACCGGCTGCCACAAGGTCGGCGCTTCCTTCGGCTGCCTCGCTCCGCGTCTCGTGACCGGTCAGTTCGACGCCAACTATCACCACGCCGTTTGGCCCTCCACGGGCAACTACTGCCGCGGCGGCGCGTTCAACTCCAAGCTGCTCGCCGTTGACTCCGTCGCCATTCTCCCCGCCGAGATGAGCAAGGAGCGCTTCGACTGGCTGAGCAAGATCGCCGGTCAGGTCATCGCTACGCCCGGCTGCGAGTCCAACGTCAAGGAGATCTTCGACAAGACCTGGGAGCTCAAGCAGGATCCCAGCATGATGATCTTCAACCAGTTCGAGGAGATGGGCAATCCGCTGTGGCACTACAACGTCACGGGCTACGCCCTCGCGGACCTCTTTGAAGCCGTCAAGAAGCCCGGCCAGAACTTTGCCGGCGCCTGCTTCACCTCCGGCTCCGCCGGCACCATGAGCGCGGGCGACCTGCTCAAGGAGCGTTATCCCGGCCTCAAGCTTGGCGTGGGCGAGGCGCTGCAGTGCCCCACCATCCTCGAGAACGGCTTCGGCGGCCACCGCATCGAGGGCATCGGCGACAAGCACATTCCCTGGATCCACAACGTGAAGAACACCGACATGGCCATCGCCATCGACGATGAGGACAGCCAGCGCCTGCTGCGCCTGTTCAACACCAAGGAAGGCCAGAAGTACCTCAAGGAAGAGCTCAAGCTCTCCGACGAGCTGATCGAGAAGCTGACCTGGCTCGGCATCTCCGGCATCGCGAACGTTCTTTGCTGCATCAAGATGGCGAAGTACTATGAGCTGACCGAGAACGATGTCGTCGGCACGGTTCTGACCGACTCCGCCGCGATGTATCAGTCCCGCATCGAGGAGCTCAACGAGATGCACGGCGCGTACAACGTCGAGGAAGCCAAGCTCGACCACAACCTCCACATGCTCGGCCTCAAGACCGACAACCTGATGGAGCTGACCTACACCGACCGCAAGCGCATCCACAACCTCAAGTATTACACCTGGGTCGAGCAGCAGGCCCGCGACGTCAAGGACCTCAACGCGCTCTGGTACGACACCAAGGGCACCTGGGACGCCGTCCACGCGCAGGCTGCCGAGCTCGACGAGCTCATCAACGAGTTCAATGAGGCCACCGGCCTTCTCAAGGCGCTCTAAGAAGCAGAGACAAAGCCTGCTCCGAAACGCCACCGCAGCAGCGGCTGAGCGGAAAGAGGAGCGGACCGGATCGAAAGCTGAATAAAATTTCATTGCACAGCGTGTGCAGCATCCCCGCAGATAGGGGCCGGCAATGGCAGGTCAAGGGCGCAGCCCTTGCGCTTCTCTGGGGTTTCCAAAAGGGGATATCTCTTACGGTAAGAGATATCCCCTTTTGAGCGGCATCTGCGCCTGTGCGGGTATATGTCTCCTCAGCTGCTGCGGGGTTACGAAGCGATTGCTTTTGCTGCGGGATTCGAGACCATTTTCAATCTTCCGTTTTAGGAGAAATTATTATGCTGAAAAATGTGAAATGCGCGCGCTGCGTCAAGTGCGGCAAGGAATACGAGGCCGTGCCCAACCTCACGAACTGCTCGTGCGGCGGTATCCTCGACATCATCTACGATTACGATTACATCAAGGCCAACCTCACGAAGGATAAGCTCAAGAGCCGCCCGAACACCATGTGGCGCTACCGCGAGCTGCTGCCCGTGGAGGAGACCACGCCCGACACGCCCCTGCGCGTGGGCTGGAGCCCGCTCTACGAGGAGGACCGTCTTGCAAAGCTCCTCGGCCTCAAGAAGCTGTGGGTGAAAGACGACGGTCAGAACCCCACCGCGTCCCTCAAGGACCGTGCCTCCGCTATGGCGGTCGCCAAGGCGAAGGAGGCGGGCGCGGAGATCATCGCCTGCTCGTCCACCGGCAACGCGGCCTCGTCGCTGGCAGGCAACGCCGCCGCCGCGGGTCTCAAGACCTTCATCTTCGTTCCCTCCCGCGCCCCCAAGGGCAAGGTCGCGCAGCTGATGACCTTCGGCGCGAACGTCATTTCCGTGCAGGGCAACTATGAGGAGACCTTCGAGCTGAGCAAGAAGGCCATCGACAAGTGGGGCTGGTACAACCGCAACGCCGCCATCAACCCCTACCTCTCCGAGGGCAAGAAGACTGTCTCGCTCGAGATCGCCGAGCAGCTCGGCTGGAAGATGCCCGACTACCTCGCCATCTCCGTCGGCGACGGCTGCACCATCGCGGGCGTGTGGAAGGGTCTCAAGGACCTCTACGCCATCGGCTTTATCGACAAGCTGCCGCGCCTGATCTCCGCGCAGGCGGAGGGCTGCCACCCCATCAACCGCGCCATCGCGGAGAATAAGCCCTGGGAGCCGATGGAGGAGAACACTCTCGCCGACTCCATCGCCGTCGGCGTGCCGCGCAACGCGGACAAGGCGCTCATGGCGATCCGTGAGTCCAACGGCATCGTGGTCAACGTGACCGACGAGGAGATCATGGCGGCGCAGAAGCTGCTCGGCACCACCTGCGGCGTGTTCGGCGAGCCGGCGGGCGTGACCGGCACGGCGGGCGTGAAGAAGCTCTGCGAGCAGGGCGTGCTCGGCGCGAACGACACGGTCGTCTCCGTCGTCACCGGCAACGGCCTCAAGGATGTTGCCAACGCCATCAAGTTCTGCGGCGAGCCGGTGAGCCTGCCGAACGACCTTGACCTGCTGGTCGAGGAGTTCGCCAAGCGCGGCATCGAGACCGAGGCGTAAGAGAGAACAGAAAAGAAGAGCGCGGACCAACGGCCCGCGCTCCTTTTGCGCTCAGACGAAGTATTTGTTGACGATGGGGACCCGGCTCAGCAGCGCGGAGACCAAAAAGGACAGCGTGCCGATGAGCAGCGTCAGAAGCGGCACAGAGAAAAAGGCGTTGCAGGAGAGCGTGTTGATGCCGAGGAATTGATCGAACGTCTCGATGAACAGCGGATGCACAAGGTAGGCGCCGAAGCTCCAGCGGGAGAGCGCGCGGGTGCGCGCGTGTCCCTTTTCACCGAGTGAGGGAAAATTCAAATGCCTGCGGGCGAATACAAAGACGGCGAGACACATCAGCAGCACACCGACCGAGTCGTAGTTGTAGAAGAGCACGGTGGCGGTGCCCAGACGGCGGGAGGCATAGGACGTCATAACGACGGTGACGATGAGACCGGCCACGCCGAGCGCATAGCACCAACGGGCCGCTTTGGGCGAAAGCTCCTTGCGGCTGAGATAGCGGCCCAGCATAAAATAGGCGGCAAAGCCGAGCGTGAAGTGGTAGTATAGCATTCCCGACAGCGAGAGGTAGCTGCTGTAGAGCTGCCAGGAAAACAGAGAAAGAAGTGCGCCGAGCTGCGGCAGCAGAAAGTTGAAAACAAGCGCAAGCAGCAGAAAATAGCGCAGCAGCGTCTCGTTCTGCGCGATGGGCCGCAGCAGCGGGACGATCAGATACAGTCCCACGATCATAAACAGAAACCACATGTGGTAGTGACCGGAGAAAAACAGCGTGACCGCGGTGGACAGGGCGCATTTGTTGAAAAAGTATGCGTAAGCGGCATAGAGCGCAGACCAGAAAACAAAGGCCGTAACGATACGCAGGACGTTTTTCCGCAGGATCTGCCGCAGGCTTTGCGTGCCGGCGAGAAAGAATACGCCGCTGATCATCACGAAGACGGGAACGGTCCAGCGGACGAGGCTGTCATACAGGTTAAAGGCCTGCCACGCGGTTGAATAAATATCGGTGTCTGCCCAATGCTGCGCGGAAAGGTGGAGTGCAACGACGGCAAAGGTCGCCGCAACGCGCAGCACGTCATAGCAGGCGACGCGCTGCGATCCGGTCTGTTCCATGGCTATTCCTCCGCTGCCGCTTCCGCGGCTTCGTTTGCCTCTGCCGGGGCAGTCTCCCCGGACGGAACGTCCTGCGCGGCAGCCGCTTCCGCCGCGGCACGGGCGGCTTCTTCCCGAGCGGCTTCCTCTGCCCGGGCGGCGGCCTCCGCCTCGGCGCGCTCACGCTCGGCGGCGGCGCCCTCGGCGCGGGCGCGGGAGACCTCCTCTTCCTTCTGCTTCTCCGCCTGCTTCATGGCCTTGTCGAGCCTGCGCCGGCTGGAGCGCTTCTCCATGCCGTGCACGACGTGCAGCACGAGGAAGAGCAGCACAAGACCCACGCCGAACCAGCTCCAGAAGCCGAGGGTGATGAGCGTTTTGAGCGTCCACAGCTCGGCCTGGATGCCGAGGAAGCAGCACACCACCGACGCGGCGAGCGCCGCGCCGAAGAGAATGACCCACAGCACCGACTTGACCGCGGAGGTCTTGCGCACGCGCAGGTGCGCGATCAGAAACAGCACCGCGAGCAGGAACAGCGCGGGATACTGCGAAAACAGAATGGTACGAAGGTTCATGGAAGAGTTCCTCTTTTCTTCTCTTGTTTTGCTCAGAGGGTGCAGAGCCCGCGGCGGAGGTATTGACCCTCGGGGCCGCCGACGATCCTGCCGTCCTCGACCATCAGGCTGCCGCGCAGGTAGACCTTAGCGATGCCGCCCTCGGTGCGCAGACCCTCAAAGGGCGTGTAGCCGGCCTTTGTGACCATGTCGCGCGCGGAGAGGATGTGGCTGGCCCTGGGATCGTAGACCACGATGTCCGCGTCGGAGCCCGCGGCGATGACGCCCTTGCGGGGATAGAGCCCGTAGAGCTTCGCGGGATTTTCGCACAGGGCGCGGCACATTCCGGCGACGGTCATTCTGCCCGCGGCGACGCCGCGGGTGTAGACGACCTCGCCGCGCGTCTCCACGCCGGGCAGACCGCCGGGGATCTTCGTGAAGTCCTCGCGGCCCATGTCCTTCTGCGCGAGGGTGAACGAGCAGTGGTCGGTGGAGATGGTCTGGATCTCGCCGCGGCGCAGACCGCGCCAGAGCGCGCGCTGATTTTCCTCGGCGCGGATGGGCGGCGCGCAGACATAGCGCGCGGCCATGGACCAGTTGGCGTCGTAGTACACGCCGTCGTCGAGGGCAAGGTACTGCGGGCAGGTCTCGACATAGACCCTCTGCCCGCGGGCGCGGGCAAAGGCGACCTCGTCGAGCGCCTCGCGGTTGGTCAGGTGGACGATGACCACCGGCGCGTCCGCCGCCTCGGCGATGCGCAGCAGCCGCGCGACCGCCTCGGCCTCGAGATAGTCGGGCCTCGCCTCGGGGTGGGCGGAAACGTCCGCCGCGCGTCCGGCGGCCTTGAGCTCGGCAATGCGCGCGTCGATCACACCGGCGTTCTCGCAGTGGACGCCCGCGATGCCGCCGCGCTTTTTCAGCGCCTTGAGCGCGGAATACACCGCGCCGTCGCCGATCATCATGGCGGGGTAGGTGAGGTACATCTTAAAGGACGTGATGCCTGCGGCGAACATATCGTCCAGCTCGCCCTCGATGCCCTCGTTCCAGTCGTCGATGGTCATGTGGAAGCCGTAGTCGCACGAGCATTTGCCGTCGGCTTTTTTGTGCCAGAGATCAAGACCGTAGGCAAGCGTCTCGCCCTTGTTCGGGCAGGCGAAGTCGATGATGGTGGTCGTGCCGCCGCGGATGGCGCTGCGGGTGCCGGACGCGAAATCGTCGGCGGTGGTCGTGTTGCACACGTCGAGATCAAAGTGCGTGTGCGCGTCGATGAAGCCGGGGAAGAGGTAGCAGCCGGAAACGTCCGTCACCTCGGCGCTTTTTGCCTCAGCGGGGGAGATGTGGCCGACCTGCGCGATCTTCTCGCCGTCGAGCAGGACGTCCGCGCGGCGGGAGCCGCGGGGCGTGACGACAAAGCCGCCCCTGAGCAGTTTTTTCATATCCATTCAGCTCCTTTGTCTGAAAAATATTCATACACCTTTACCATAGCACGTTTTTGCCGCGATTTCCACAGAAAAAGAGAAATCGGCAAAAGCGACAAGAAAGCGCGGTGAAAATCTGTGATTATGGCGAGAGAATGCGGCTTGTGAAAAAGCGGAAAAGAAGATACAATAAACATATCCTGCCGAAGCTGTGCGCCCGATACGGACAAGCGCTCCGGCAAAAATTTTCAGGAGGAAAAAAGCTATGCGCAAGTTTTTGTCCCTGCTGCTGACACTGGCGATGGTCCTTTCCCTTGCCGTGACGGTCAATGCCGCCGCCCCCAAGGAAGATATCACCATCCTGCACACCAACGACGTCCACTGCGGCTATGAGGCCTATGCCAAGGTCGCAACGCTGCACAAGGACGCGGATCTGCTCGTGGACGCGGGCGACCACGTTCAGGGCGATGTCATCGGTACGCTCTCCAAGGGCGAGTACATCGTTGACATCATGAACTACCTCAAGTACGATGCGGCCGTTCCCGGCAACCATGAGTTCGATTACGGCATGGATCAGTTCCTGCACATTGCCAAGGATCTGGCCAAGTACCCGTATCTCTCCGCCAACTTCACCGGCAAGGACGGCAAGCCCTACTTCGACGCCTATAAGATCTTCGAGGTCAAGGGCGTGAAGGTCGCGTTCGTCGGCATCTGCACGCCGGAGACCTTTACCAAGTCCACCCCGACCTACTTCCAGGATGCCAACGGCAATTACATCTATGGCTTCTGCGAGGGCAATAACGGCGCTGACCTCTACAAGGCGGTGCAGAAGGCCATCGACGCGGCCAAGGCCGCGGGCGCCGATTATGTCATCGGCCTCGGCCATCTCGGCATCGACGAGCAGTCCTCCCCCTGGATGAGCAAGGAAGTCATTGCCAACACCACCGGCTTTGACGCCTTCATCGACGGCCACTCCCACTCCACCTTTTCCGAAACGATCAAGGATAAGTCCGGCAAGGAGGTTGTCTTTGAGCAGACCGGCACCAAGCTCGCCAACGTCGGCAAGATCATCATTAAGGCCGACGGTACCATCACCCACGAGAACGTTGATCTGAACACGGTCGAGCCCGACGCCGAGGCGGCGGCCTATATCCAGACCATCACCGATAAGTTCGACGCCCTGCAGAAGCAGGTCGTTGCCAAGACCAGCGTGGAGCTGACCATCAACGGCGCGGACGGCAAGCGCGCGGTCCGCAATGCCGAGACCAACCTCGGCGACCTGTGCGCGGACGCCTACCGCATCCTGCTGGGCGCTGACATCGCCTTCGTCAACGGCGGCGGCGTGCGCGACAACATCAAGGTCGGCGACATCACCTACGGCGATATCATCAAGGTCCATCCCTTCGGCAACGAGGCCTGCCTCGTTGAGGTCACCGGTCAGCAGATCAAGGACGCTCTGGAGCTCGGCTCCGCGGCCTATCCCGGCGAGAGCGGCGGCTTCCTGCAGGTTTCCGGCCTGACCTACACCATCAATGCGGACATTCCCAGCTCCGTGGTGAAGAACGATAAGTCTGAGTTCGTCAAGGTCGACGGCGCGTACCGTGTGTCCGACATCATGGTCGGCGGTCAGCCCCTCGACGTCAACAAGACCTACACCCTCGCCTCCCATAACTACATGCTCAAGGATGCCGGCGACGGCTACACCATGTTCGGCACCAAGAACGTCAAGCTCCTCAAGGACGGCGTGATGATCGACAACCAGGTCCTCATCAACTATATCGTCAATAATCTCGGCGGCGTGGTCGGCGAGCAGTATGCCGCCCCGCAGGGCCGCATCACCATCAAGACCGCTGTTTCTGATGTCCCGACGAACGAAAGCGAAAAGGTCATCGCCGGCCGCGATACCACCGTGACCGAGGGCGATACCTACACCGTCGTCGCGGGCGACTGCCTGTGGAATATCGCCTACAAGCTCTACGGCACCGGCACGCTCTACACCAAGCTGGCCGAGGCCAACAAGCTCGCCGATCCGTACATCATCTACATCGGCCAGATCCTGACCGTTCCCGCCAAGTAAAAAACCGCACAATTAGGAAAGCCGCCCGTTTGGGCGGCTTTCTTCTGCGCTTTTTTGCTTTTTACGAGTCCTATATTACCACATTTCCGGCAAATTTTCAAGTCTTGTCTTTTCCTCGTCGGGGGTGTAGATAACATGGCGAGGTGAAAAAGAGATGAATGAATTGATGTTATTCAGCGCGCTGTCCGCGCAGCGGACCGAGGCGGCGCTGCTGCGCGGGAACGCCGTGACGGAACGCTTTGGCCTGACGCTCACGCCGGAGCAATGCGGACGATTGCTGGCGCGCCGCGCCGAAGCCTTGCGGGAGACGGAACGCATCGAGCCGGGCGAGGGCATCCTGCCGAAGCTGGCGGTCGCGCTGTGCGACTCGCCCTGCGTCGGGCCGGAGAACTGGGAGGAAGCGCTCGGCGGGCTGACGGAGCTGTTCTACCACTTCAAGGGCGCGTGCGGCGAACGTCTCGGCGACGACGAGCTGCTCGCCGCGCTGGTGCGGCTATACAACGGCTGGGCGGGCGGCTGCGCGGACCGCATCGCCGATCTCGATGGCCGCGCGATGCTGCGCTTTTCGCGCACGGGAAAGGTGGGGGACGATGGCGAATGAACTGACGTGCCCCCTGACGGGCGCTGAGGAGGGGCTGTGGCAGGAAAAGCTCGCCGCGCTGCTCGTGCGGCAGATCGCGCTCTACACCGCGAATGAAAGCAGCTCCGTGCCGGCTGCCGCCGCGCGGGAGCTGCTGCGCGGCGTGCTGTTTTTTCTTGCCGTGCCGGAGGAGGCGGACGGCGGAGGCGAAGCGGATCGCGCGGACCGTATCCGCGTCCTGCTTCCGCTCGACCTTGCGGACGAGCTGGCGCGCGGGCAACGCCGTGCGCAGCGGGATGCCGCGCTGACGATCGCGCTCTGGCGAAAGGTCGTTGAGATGCTGCCGCCGCTGGAGAACCGCTCGCTCCGCGATACGCTGCGGAGCATCGGCAGGGGCTTCCGCTGCTATGACACGCGCTTTTTCCCGCAGCGGTTCGATTGTGACATTGACTATCAGCTTTCCCAAAGCGTGTCGGAGAGCCTGTTGGGGATAAATTATGTCAACCAATATCTGACCCATCTGGCGGCGGAAAATAGTCTGCTCACGCGATTGCCGCAGGGCGAGGTCCGCGCGGTGCTGGAGCGCTCCTGTCCCGATTGGCGCGGGCTGCTGGTGAATCTCTACGCACCGGCCGCGGCGAACGCGCTCGCCCGCACGCTCCTCGGCGGGGAGGGGCTGACGCTCTCGGACGGCGAGATCGACGCGCTCCGCGAGCGCTGGGAGCACGCGCGGCCCGAGCAGATCATGGCCGACCTGCTTGCAGCGGCGGATGCGCTCGCGGAGCGGCTCGCCCTCCCACGCGGCGCGGGGAAATATCTGAGCAGCTGCGCCCGCGAGGTCGCCGTCCGCGCCGAAAGCCTGCGCGACTGCGGCGGTCTGCGGGGACTGTTCGTATGAAAGAAAAAGGGCACGGCCGCTTTTTGGCGGCCGCGCCTGTATCTTGTAAGAAAGTTTGCGCTTACGCGAACAGATAGCTGTACTTGTCGCGGATGGTGAAGATCAGCGCCTCAATGTCCACCGGCAGATCGTTGTCGGAGGTGGAGAGATCGTAGTCGCGCTCCTCCGCCATGCGGACGCGGACGTGGTCGGCGTCGAGGAAGAGGACGCCGGGGTTTTTGCTCTCCGCCATATCCTCCGCCGTCTGGAAGAGGGTGAACTTGTCGTGGCAGGGCTCGCTGGCGTAGGGGCAGAACTGCGTGCAGTTGCCGCACTCGTTGCACATCTTGTCGACGTGGATGATCTGGTGGCTCTCGTCGGGCATGACGACCGCGACGTTCGCGCGGTTCGGGCAGGAGTCCACGCAGTTCTCGCAGACGGTGGAGCACTGCAGGCAGCGCTCGCCCTCGCACTTGCCGGACATCTTGAGGATGCCGTGCTTGGCGATGGCGTCGGACTCGGTGATGAACGCCTGCGCGGGGATCTCGTACTCGTAGGGCGCGCCGATCACGGCTTCGGCAAAGCGCGCGGCGTCGGCAATGCCCTCGACCACCGTCGCGGGGCCGCGGTGCGCGTCGCCCGCGCAGTATACGCCCTCGACATTGGTCTCAAACGCGGGCCCCTTGCGCTCCATCTCGATGCCGTTTGCGGCCATGAGGTCGGAATCGACCTGCTCGCCGACGGCGGAGAGCACGAGGTCGCAGGGGATGGAGAACCGCTCGCCGGACTTCACGGGGCTGCGGCGGCCGGTCTCGTCGGGCTCGCCGAGCACCATCTTGTCGCACAGCAGCATACCCTTGGCCTGCTTGACGGGAGCGGCCAGTTCGATGAACTCCACGCCCTCGTCGATAGCGAGCTGCAGCTCGTGCTCGTCGGCGGGCATGAACTTCTTGGTGCGGCGGTAGAGAATGGTGGCGTGCGCGCCCATGCGCTTGGCGACGCGGGCGGCGTCCATGGCGGTGTTGCCCGCGCCGACGACCACGATGTTGCCGGAGAGGTTGGGCTTGACCTGCTTCTTTTCCTTCTTCATCCACTCGATGACGCCCTGCACGTTGCCCTCGATGTCGAGCTTGCCGGCCTTCCACGCGCCGGTGGCGAGAAGAATATGGGTGTAGCCCATTTCCTTCAGCTCCGCGACGGAGGGAGCGCTCTTGCCGCACTTGACCTCAACGCCGTAGCTCATCATCAGGGCGATGTCCTTGTCGATGGCCTCGTCGGAAATGCGGAAGGCGGGAATGACGTAGCGCGGCACGCCGCCGAGCTTGCGCTCACGCTCGAAGATGGTGGTCTCGATGCCGGCGCGGCCGCAGAAGTACGCCGCGGCGATACCGGTCGGGCCGCCGCCGATGATGGCGACGCGCTTGCCCTCGACGCGCTCGGGCAGCTTGATGGACGCCATCAGGGCATTGTAGCCCTTCTGCGCGGCGAGGAGCTTGGTGTCGCGGATGTGGACGCTCTCCTCATAGAAATTGCGGGAGCACTTGCCCTGGCAGCGGTGCGCGCAGATGGTGCCGGTGATGAAGGGAAGGGCGTTCTTTTCGGTGATGAGCTTGAGCGCGGGGCCGTAGAGACCCTTGCGGCACAGCTCGATGTACTCGGGAATGTCCTGCTCGATGGGGCAGCCGCCCTTGCAGGGGGCGATGAAGCAGTCGAGCCAGGGCACCTGCTCGGTGGACTTGCGGCTGGGCAGGGGCTTGATGGGCTTGAGGTGATGGTAATTCGTGCGGGCGGAGGCGGCGAGGTCGGAGATGGCGGCGGAGTCGGTGCCGGCGAAGGCGCGGTACTCCATCGGCTCGACCTTCTCGACCATCTGGAGCAGGCGGTTGTAGCCGCCCGGCTTGAGAATGGTGGTGGCGACGGTGATGGGCCAGATGCCCGCGGCAAAGAGCTTATCGCAGTTGAAGTATTCCGCGCCGCCGGCGAAGGAGATACGCATCTTGCCGCCGAACGCGCGGGAGATGCGATTGCACATCTCGATGGTCAGCGGGAAGAGGCTGCGGCCGGACATATACATCTCGTCGTTCGGCAGCTCGCCGCGCGTGGTGTCCACGGGGAAGGTGTTGGAGAGCTTGAGACCGAACTCCAGACCCTCCTTGTCCGCGAGCTTCTGCAGACGCTCGAACATGGGCACCGCGTCCTCCCACTGGAGATCCTCGTTGAAGTGATGCTCGTCGAACACGATGTAGTCGTAGCCCATGGAGTCGAGGATGCTGCGGGCGGTCTTGTAGCCGAGGATGGTGGGGTTGCACTTGACGAAGGTGTGCAGGTGCTTCTTCGTGAGCAGATAGCTTGCGATGCGCTCGATCTCCTGCGGCGGGCAGCCGTGGAGCGTGGAGACGGTGACGGAGCGGGACACGCGCGGGGAGATATGCGCGATGAAATCGCGCTCGGCGGGGAAGAGCTCGGTGAGCACCTTTTTGCACTCCTTGAACTGCGCGGTCCTGCTTGCGTCCATCATGTTGTCGATGTAGCTGTTGACCTTGCGGCCCTTGATGCCCTCGAGGTCGTAGCCGACGGACATATTGAACACGAAGCCGTCGGGATCGCCGAGACCGTAGACCTTGCTGATGACCTTGAGCGCGCACCAGGCCTTGATGTACTCGTCCTGCGCCTGCGCCACGGTCAGCTCGGTGGACCACTCCTGATTGTAGCCCTCGTCGGCGGCGAGGATGCAGGGACGGGGCACGCAGGCGGCGAGGTCGGCGCCGTCCATCTTCTGCACGGTCTTGACCTCAAAGAAGCGCGCGCCCGCGAAGTAGGCGGCGATGATGTTCTGCGCGAGCTGGCTGTTGGGGCCGGCGGCGGGGCCGAAGGGCGTTTCGATGCGCTCACCGAAGATGGGCAGGCTCTTGCCCGTGGCCTCATACTTCTTGTGGACGCCGAAGATGTCGCCGCTCTGGGCGTACTCGGTCACAACCCAGTTCATCAGGGACGCGAACGGAATGGGATACATTTTTTCAGACATCGTTGTTCCTCCTCCTATGTAATGTTTCCTTAATACTCGCAGTGGTTGAGGCTGCCCCAGAGCTTCTTCGCGGCCTCGAGGATGTGGGCGTTCTCGGCCTCCTCGTCGATGCCGACGAGCTGACGGTCGAGCATGAGCGTCTTGCCGGCGGCGATGGTGGTCTGGCACTGGCGGCCCGTCATGCCGAAGATCATGTGGCCGTCGATGTTCGCGTCGGAGAACGGGGTGAACGGCTTATAATCCATCACGATGATGTCTGCCGCCGCGCCCGCCTTGAGCACGCCGAGCTGGTCGGGGAAGTACTTCGCGCCGATCTTCGCGTTGTTCTTGAAGAGCATATCCGTGACCTCGCACCAGCCGACGTTCGGAAGGCAGTTCTGGCTGCGCTGGGAGCAGAGGGCAACCTTGAGGGACTCGAGCATATCGTTGGTGTAGGCGTCGGTGCCCATGCCGAGCAGGATGCCGCGCTTGTAGAGCTGGAGGACGGGGCAGATGCCGATGGCGTTGCCCATGTTGGATTCCGGATTGTTCACGACCATCGTACCCGTTTCCTTGATGATCTCCATCTCGGCGGTGTTGACATGGATGCAGTGACCGAGGATGGTCTTGGGGCCGAGGATGCCGTGATCCTGAAGGCGCTGGACGGGACGGCGGCCGTAGTTCTGGAGGGAATCGTACACGTCGTTCATGCCCTCGGAGACGTGGATGTGATAGCCGGTGCGGCCGTTGTTGGCCTCGACCATGCGGTCGAAGGTCTTATCGGAGATGGTGAAGAGCGCGTGACCGCCGAACATCGCCGCGAGCATGGGATCCTTGCGCTGCTCGCATTCCGCGATGAAGTCGGCGTTTTCGGCGATGGCCTGTAAGCACTTCTCCTCGCCGTCGCGGTCGGAGACCTCATAGCACAGGCAGGAGCGCAGGCCGAGACGCTTGCTCTCCTCGGCGATGGTGTGCAGCGTGCCGGGGATCTCGCCATAGCTGGCGTGATGGTCGAAGACGGTGGTGACGCCCTGCTTGATGGAATCGATGTAGAGCGCGGTGGCGCTGGCCTTGGTGCCGTCCATCATCAGGTGGCGGTCGATGGCCCACCACGTTCCGTCGAGGACCTCGTAGAAGTTTGTCGGGTTGTTGCCGACGATGGACAGGCCGCGCGCGAGTGCGGAATAGATGTGGGTGTGCGCGTTGATGAAGGCGGGCATGATGACGCCGCCCTTGGCGTCGACGATCTCGGCGTCGGGGTACTTCGCGCGCAGGGCGGCCTCCTCGCCGACCTCGGCGATCCTCGCGCCCTCGTAGGCGACCGCGCCGTGCTCGTAGTAGCCGCGGCCCTCTGCGTCGCGGGTGATGAGACGTCCGTTGGTGATGAGCTTCATAAGTGGTTTCCTCCTGTTAAATGGTTTCAACTGACGAACCCTTCAGGCAAAAAGAAAAGACGCTCCAAGCGAGTCACTCGCCCGAAACGTCAGCGTTTCTGCCGGAGTGATAGTTTCAGCCCGTGCGCGCAGCACTTCGTTACAGCTATCAGTCATAGATTGTAGATTTATTTTACACGAAGGCGGGAACAATTTCAATGGAAATTTCGTCAAAATCCGTGAAAAGAGCCTTGATAAAACAGAGAAATCGCCTTTTGATTTTTGTGCAAAGCGATGAAGGAGCAAAAAAGTTACCCCGCGTTGGCCGTGTAGACCCCGCCAAACCTGCACATGAATTGCAGGTGGGTCGCCTCTGTCCGGTTTTACTGCTTCCAACGTCCGGCCGCAAAAGGCGGCCGGGAGGCCTGCAAACCACCGGAGCGTACCGGCGTCCCGTATGACGAAATGTGGGTTTATAAAGAGCCTATCACGAACCACGCAGGGTAATTGCCATTGTAAGCGGAGCGGCGGGAAAAATCCGTCGGAAGCGAGGTTATTCCTCCTCGTCCTCCATCATCTGCTCCATGAAGAGGTCGTAGACCTCGTTGATCTCGTCCTCGTCGACGACGTTGGCGAGCATCTCCTCGCCGTCCACCGTCTCGCTCTTGAGAATGATGAGGCCGTACTCGTCCTCATTCTCCTCCTCGCCCTCCTCCACAACGGGGAAGAAAGCCATATAGGTCGTGCCGTTGTGCTCGAGCGCGTCGATGTATTCCAGCTCGATGTCGTTGCCCTCCTCGTCCGTCAGCGTGACGAAATTCGGGCCGTATTCTTCGCTCATGGGGGTGTCCTCCTCCAACAGTCGGTATTTGAGATGGAGATAGTATAGCGCATTTCCAAGCGCAATGCAAGTTTGACATCTGCGCGATTTTGTATTACAATAAATTACCTATTGTCAAAAGACAGCAAAGCGGAGCTCCGCTTTTTCAATTCGCAAAAGGAGGTAGCGCAATGGAAGGGAAACACGAAGCCGCCCGTGCGCCTCGAAAAAACCACGGAAGGAGCGGCGCCGGCATGACGGCGCTGAAGGTGCTCGGCACGCTCCTGGCCATCGGCGTCTGCACGGCGCTGATGTTCTTCGGCATTTTTATGAAGTATGTCCACACCACGCTCGAGCCGGTGCTGGATGTGGATATGAGCGCCATCACGCTCAACCAGAGCTCGGTCATCTATTATCAGGACAAGAGCACGGGCGAGTGGAAGGAGCTGCAGAAGATCCACGGCACCGAGGACCGCACGAACATTGAATTTTCCGACATCCCCGACCATGTCTGGCAGGCTCTGGTGTCCATCGAGGACCAGCGCTTCTTCCAGCATCACGGCGTGGACTGGAAATCGACCGGCAAGGCGGTGTTCACCATGCTCACCGGCGGCGGAACGCAGCGCGGCGGCTCGACCATCACCCAGCAGGTCATCAAGAACGCCACCGGCAACAATCAGCCGACCATCAAGCGCAAGGTGACGGAGATCTTCCAGGCGCTGCGTTTCTATAAGAATTACTCACGTGAGGAGACGCTGACATTCTATCTGAACCTCGTCTACTTCGGCAACCATTCCTACGGCATTCAGGCGGCCGCCGAGAACTACTTCGGCAAGGACGCCAAGGACCTGACCGTCGCCGAGGGCGCGGCCATCGTCGGCATCACACAGTACCCCTACCTCTACGACCCCTCCCGTCAGGGCACGCTCGACAGCGGCAAGACCTTCCGTGAGAAGAACAAGGAGCGGCAGGAGACGGTGCTCGACAAGATGCACGAGCTCGGCTATCTGGACGACGCGGAATACGAGGCGGCGGTCAACGAGCCGCTGGTGTTCGTGTGGGACGACAACTATGTGCCCTCCGACAGCTCGAAGGAGCATGTGGCAGAGACCGCCGCGGAGGAGTTCGATCCGTATCTCGTCGAGCAGGTCTTCAACGACGTGGTCGAGGCGCTGCGCCGCGAGAAGAACTATTCCGAGGAGATCGCCAAGAAGCTGCTCTACACCGGCGGCTATCAGATCTACGCGACCATCGACCCCGAGCTGCAGAGCATCGTGGAGAAGGTCTACGCCGATACGAGCAACCTGCCCTACACCTCGTCCAAGGGCGAGCAGCTGCAGTCCGGCATGACTGTCATCGACAACGCCACGGGCAACATCGTGGCGATGGCGGGCCGCGTCGGCGAGCGCGAGGGCCGCTTCCTCTTCAACTACGCGACCGCCACCCGCCCCTGCGGCAGCGCCATCAAGCCCATCGCGGTCTACGCGCCCGCGCTGGATACCGGCGTCATCACGCCGGCGACGGTGCTCGACGACTATCCCGTGCGCCTGCAGGCGAACGAGAACGGCACGGAAAAAGCGTGGCCGAAGAACTCCTACAGCGGCTACAAGGGTCTTATCACGCTCCAGACCGCGCTGCGCGTGTCCACCAATACCACGGCGGTGCGCGTGCTCGAGGCGCTCTCTCCGTCCGTGTCCTATGACTTTATGACGCAGAACCTCGGCTTCACCACGCTGGTCAACAGCGATCTCAACTCCGCAGCACTCGGCCTCGGCGGCCTGACCTACGGCGTGAACACGGTCGAGATGGCGGCGGCGTACTCCGCCTTTGCCAACAACGGCGTGTATACAAGGCCGCGCACCTACATCGAGGTGCGCGACAACAAGGGCAACCTTGTGCTGGAGAACAAGCAGGAGTCGTGGGTGGCGATGAAGGAGTCCACCGCGTACTCGATCAATGAGCTGCTCAAGGGCGTGGTGCGCAGCGGCACCGGCACCGAGGCGGCCTTCTCCGGCATGACCATCGCCGGCAAGACCGGTACGACCTCCAGCAACTATGACCGTTACTTCGTCGGCTACACGCCGTACTACACCGCGGCGGTGTGGATCGGCTACGACCAGAATGCCAGCATCCGCGCGAACGGCAATCCCGCCGCGCAGCTGTGGAAGAAGGTCATGAGCGAGGCACACGAGAACCTGCCCAATCAGAATTTCAATGGGAGTACCGCCGACATGACGCAGGTGACGGTCTGCACCCGCACGGGGCTTCTGCAGGGCCCGGGCTGCACCGATGTGCAGACGGTCTGGGTGGCGGCGAGCAACGCGCCCGCGCTGGTGTGCGACGGCCATGTGGCGGTGAACCTCTGCACCGAGAGCGGCAAGCTCGCGACGGAATACTGTCCCGCCGAGTGCGTGCAGAGCGTGAACGCGATCGACTTCACGACCGAGAATCTGACGGCGGCGTGGGGCTATGAGCGCACGACGATCCTCCTGCCGCTGAGCGCGGCGGAGTACGAGGCGTATGCCGCGCAGCAGGCCGCCGATCCGACGTTTGTGATCCCTGCGGGCAAGCCCGTTCAGGCGAACGACAGCGGCAGCGTGTTCAGCGATCTGATGATGCTCGGCCCCTGCACGCTCCACCAGTACGTCGAGCCGGAGCCGACGCCGGGCGAGGGCTATTACGACGAGAACGGCAACTGGGTTCCGGCCGGCGAGACCGACCCGACCGACCCGACCGATCCGGAGGGATCGGAGGAGGTGTCGCCGGAGCAGGGAACGGATTTCCTCAACTGGCTGCTCAACACCGCGGCGTAAAATTGAACGGAAAAAGGAAGGTTCACATCGAGCCTTCCTTTTTTGTGCGCAGCATCTGGGCGGCGAGCAGCAGGAGCAATGGGAAGAGCACCATGCCCGCTACGCCGAAGGCGCGGGCGCCGAGGTACATCGCCATGAGCGAGGCGATGGGCGGCAGCCCCGCCTGCGCGGCGACGAGCTTCGGCTCGGTGATGCTGCGCACGGTGAGCGTGCAGAGGTAGAGGATGACGAGCGCGGCCCCGCGCGGCACCGAGCCGAGCAGCAGCTCGGCGAGTGCCCATGGAATAAGCACCGTTCCGGTGCCGAACACCGGCAGCGCGTCCACGAGCGTGATGAGAAAGGCGGCGAGCAGGGAGTAGCGCTCGCCCAGCAGCCAGAAGCCGGCGAGGAGCTGGCAGAAGGTGAGGGAGCAGAGGATCGCCTGTGCGCGCAGCCAGCGCGTGAGCGAGTGCGTCACGCCGTCGCGCCAGAAGCGCAGCCGCTGCTGCGCGCGGGGGCTCAGGCGGCGTTTCGCCGCCGCGCAGAGCGTGGGATAGGAGGCGGCGAGGAAGAAGACGGCAAGCAGCGTTGTTGCGGCGAAGAGCACCAGCGCCGGCACGGCGGCGGCCATCGAGCCGAGCAGGGCGAGGGCGCGGGAGGCGAGACCGGCGAGCGCCGTGCTGCCGTAAGCCGCCCAGTCGGAGAGCTCGGCGGTCAGAAGCTCCCGCAGCCAGTCGGGACAGAGCGCGCCGTAGGCGCGCAGCCGATCGAGCAGTCCGCCGGTCAGCGCGGGCAGCGCGTCGAGCAGCGTCGGGAGCTGGGTGAGGAAGGCGGTCGCCTCGGTGAAAAGCGCCGAGAGGAGCAGCGAGAGGAGCCCGCCGAGGAGAAAGAGCAGAAAGAGCGTCAGTAGCGCGGCGGAGAAGCCGCGCTTGAAATGAACGGTCCGCCGCAGAAAGAGAATGACCGGCTCCATCGCGCGGGCCGCGGCGAACGCGAGAAGGAAGGGCAGCAGCCACCAGAGCAAATAGCGGAGAAAGAGATAGAGCGCTGCGGCGAGCACGGCATAATAGGCGCCAGTGAGCAAAAACTCCTTTTTTTGTTCGCTCTGCAAAAAGACCGGCCTCCTTCCTGCCGAATGTTATAGGAAAAAGCTACTTGCTCTCTGTGGACCGTTATGGTATTATATCTCTATAAAAGGACAAATGCCCACGGGAGGAGAACAAGATATGGGAAAAAAGACAAAATTCTATCTGGTCGCTGCGGATGCGCTGCCGGAGATCTTTCTCAAGGTCGCCGAGGCCAAGCGGATGCTTCACGCGGGCGAGGTGAGCACGGCGGGCGAGGCCGCGCGGCAGGTCGGCATCAGCCGCAGCGCCTTTTATAAGTATCGCGACAGCGTGCAGCCCTTCAACGACATGAAGACCGGCCGCATCATTACGTTCTACGCTCTGCTCAAGGATAATCCGGGCGTGCTGAGCAACGTTCTTTCTATTTTTGCCGGTTCGGGCGCAAATATACTCACCATCAACCAGAGCATCCCGACAAACGGCTGCGCCGCCGTGACCATCTCGGCGGAGACGAGCGATATGCGCGAATCGCTCGAGGAGCTCATCGCCAGCGCCGCGGAGACGGCGGGCGTGGTCAAGTTCGAGATCCTTGCGGGCTGAACCCGCAGAGAGGGTACGGCATACAATGAGTCAGCAGACTGCTTGCAGTTTGCCGACTCATTTTTTTGCTGGGAAGAGAAGGGGGCTGCTATGGGCCTTATCGTACAGAAATTCGGCGGCAGCAGCGTGCGTGACCGCGAGCGGCTGCTGCGCGCCATGAGGATCGTCCGGCGCACCTGGGAGCAGGGGGACAACGTGGTGGTCGTGCTCAGCGCGCAGGGCGACACGACCGACGCGCTGCTCGCGCGCGCCCGCGAGCTGACGGAAGAGCCGCCGCCGCGTGAGCTGGACGCTCTGCTTGCCACGGGGGAGACCGCGAGCGTGGCCCTCGGCGCGATCGCGCTTGCCTCGCTCGGTGTGCCGGCAGTCTCGCTCTCCGGCTGGCAGGTGCCGGTCGGGACGGACGGCACGCACGGCGGCGCGAACGTGAGAAGCGTGGGCGCGGAGCGCATCCGGCAGGAGCTGGCGCAGCGGCGCGTCGTGCTCGCGGCAGGCTTTCAGGGCGTTGACGCGGCGGGCGACGTCACCACGCTCGGGCGCGGCGGCAGCGACACGAGCGCCGTGGCGCTCGCGGCCTTCCTCGGCGCGGAACGCTGTATCATTTATACGGACGTGGACGGCGTTTATACCACCGATCCGCGCGTGTGCCCGACGGCGCGGCGGCTCGCCGCCGTCTCCTGCGACCAGATGCTCCGCCTTGCCGCGAACGGCGCGCAGGTGCTCCATGACCGTTCGGTCGCGCTGGCGGCAAGGCACGGCGTGACCGTCGAGGTGCGCTCGTGCGAGGAGGGGAGCGTCGGCACGCTCGTCGTGCCCCATGTGGAGGAGAGCGGGGAGGTCACGGGTGTCACGCGCTCGCGCCGCGGTGAGGTCACGCGCGTAACGGCCATCGGGCGCGCGCTGCCGTCGCTCGCGGCGATCCGCGCGGCGGTCTCTGCGCTGGAGGCGGCAGGCGTCACGGTCCTCGGACTCGAGGAGGGCGAGCAGCGCGTCACGCTGCTGGTGAAGCGGGACGACGAGGACACGGCGCTCTGCGCCGTACACGACGCGCTTGTGCCGCGGTGAGGTTTGCGCGGCGAAGGCCGCCGCAAACCGCTCTTTCCTGTGCCTGCCCCTGTTGACCGATGGCGAAAAAAACGGATTTTTCATCCGCGGAAAAGAATCCGTTGCAATTTCGACGGGAATATGTTATCCTACGCTAAACCGGTCTGCGCTGCGCGAGCAGCCAATCTCAACAGGCCGGATGCTTAGGAGGTTATCTACTTGGACCCTGCTGACCCGTTATTGCCGAAAATTCTGGTACTGGTCATACTTATTCTTATCAACGCATTCTTTGCCGCGGCGGAGATCGCGGTCATCTCGCTTTCGGAAACAAAGCTGCGCAAGCAGGCGGAGGAGGGCGACCGAAAGGCGAAGAAGCTGCTTGTGCTCATGCAGGCGCCGGACAGCTTTCTTTCCGCCATTCAGATCGCCATCACACTCGCCGGCTTCCTGTCCTCGGCCTTCGCGGCGGACAGCTTTTCCGATCCGCTCGTGCATTGGCTGACGGTGGACAAGGGCTTCACGGCCATTCCCACCTCGACGCTCAACACGATCATGGTGGTGCTCATCACCATCGTGCTCTCGTACTTCAGCCTTGTGCTCGGCGAGCTGGTGCCCAAGCGCATCGCCATGAAAAAGACCGAAGCGGTCGCCCGCTTCACGGTCGGTGCGGTGACGAGCGTGGCGGCGGTGTTCCGACCGGTCATCTGGCTGCTCTCCAAGTCCACGAACGGCGTATTGCGCCTGCTGCACATCGACCCAAAGGCCGACGAGGAGGACGTGAGCGAGGACGAGATCCGCATGATGGTGGACCTCGGCGAGGAGCGCGGCGCGATCGAGTCCAATGAGAAGGAGCTCATTGACAACATCTTTGAATTCAACAACACGACCGCCGAGGACGTGATGATCCACCGCACCGACATGGTGATGCTGTGGGTCGAGGACACGCGCGAGGAGATCCTCGCGACGATCCGCTCGTCAGGCCTGTCCCGCTTTCCGGTCTACGAGGAGAACGCGGACGATATCATCGGCATTCTCTCCACGCGCGAGTATCTGCTCAACGCGCAGGCGGAAGCGCCCAAGCCCATGCGTGAGCTGCTGCGCCCCGCGTATTTCGTACCCGAGTCCGTGCGCACGGATGTGCTGTTCCGCGATATGCAGAGCAAGAAGGTGCACATGTCCATCGTGGTGGACGAGTACGGCGGCACGAGCGGCCTGGTGACGATGGAGGATCTTCTCGAGGAGATCGTCGGCAACATCTACGACGAGTTCGACCCGCAGGAGGAAAAGGACATCGAAAAGGTGGGCGACAATCTCTGGCGTGTGGCAGGCTCGTGCGAGCTTGAGCGCGTCGCCGAGGCGACGGGCGTGCAGTTCCCCGAGGACGAGGAGTCCGACACGCTCGGCGGACTGGTGTTTGCCCAGCTCTCGTTCATTCCCGAGGACGGCAGCCAGTTCACGGTGGACGCCTGCGGCCTGCACATCGAGGTGCAGAGCTTCAACGAACGCCGCGTGGAATGGGCGCTGGTCTCACGGCTCCCGGAGGAGGAAACGCCCGAGGAACAGGAGAAATAAACAAAAAAGAAACAGCAGCTTGAAAAAGCTGCTGTTTTTTTGCGGAAAGCACTTGACTTGCGCGCTTGACTTTGATAAAATAAGGCGCTTATATGTGAGAGTATGCGCAAAGCGAACCCTCACCCATTGCCACAAGGATAGCACAGGAAACAAAAAAGCACAAGAGCAAATGCAGCATTTCTATCAACAAAGCCGTGCGTGTCGCACGGCGCACCAATACATTCCCCGTCGGAGACAGACCGGCGGGAAAGGAAAGGCGTGAAGAGCAAAAATGGCCAAAGACAAGATGTACGGCAAGACCCTTCGCAAAAACTTCGCTCGACATGAGGAGATCATGGAGATGCCGAATCTTCTGGAGCTCCAGAAGAAGTCCTACCGGTGGTTCCTCGACGAGGGACTGCAGGAGGTGTTCACCGACGTCGCCTCGATCACCAACTACGCGGGCAATCTTGAGCTGAGCTTCATCGGCTACAAGATGGATGAGGCCCCCAAGTACGACGTGGAGGAGTGCAAGGCGCGCGACGCCACCTATGCCGCTCCGCTCAAGGTCAACGTGCGGCTGTACAACAACCAGACGCAGGAGATCAAGGAGCAGGAGATCTTCATGGGCGATTTCCCGCTCATGACCCAGTCCGGCACCTTCGTCATCAACGGCGCCGAGCGCGTGGTCGTCAGCCAGATCGTCCGCTCCCCGGGCGTGTACTACGGCAAGGAGATCGACCTCAAGACCGACCTGCCCCTGCTCACCAGCACCGTGATCCCCTACCGCGGCGCGTGGCTGGAGTATGAGACCGACACCAACGAGGTGTTCTGGGTCCGCATCGACAAGAACCGCAAGATCCCCATCACCGAGCTGATCCGCGCCATCGGCGGTCAGGCCGAGCAGTACGCCGACCTCAAGACCGACACGGGCATCCTCGACCTCTTCGGCGACGACGACCGCATCAAGGTCTCGCTGGAGAAGGACGCCTGCAAGACCTATGAGGAGGCCATGCTGGAGATCTACCGCAAGCTCCGTCCGGGCGAGCCGCCCACGGTCGAGGCCAGCGAGGGCCTCATCAAGAACCTCTTCTTCGATCCGCGCCGCTATGATCTGTCCATGGTCGGCCGCTACAAGTTCAATAAGAAGCTCTCCCTGTGGACCCGCATCCACGGCCAGAAGCTCGCCTATCCCGTCGCCGACCCGCGCACGGGCGAGATCCTCTTTGACGCCGGCCATGTCATGACCAGCGACGAGGCCCGCGAGCTTGATGCCATCGGCGTCAACGACGTGACGCTCGACCTCGACGGCAAGACGCTGCGCGTCTTCTCGAACAACATGGTCGACCTCTCCCGCTTCGTGGACTTCGACCCCGTCGCCGAGTGCGGCATCAAGGAGCGCGTGTGCAAGAGCGTGCTCGAGGAGCTGCTGGCGAAGTACGAGGGCGAGGAGCTCAAGGAAGCCATCCGCGACAACGCCGACCGCCTTGCGCCCAAGCACATCCTTGCGGACGATATTCTCGCTTCCATCAACTACATGAACGCGCTGGCGCACGGCATCGTCACGAAGGACGATATCGACCATCTCGGCAACCGCCGCCTGCGCTGCGTGGGCGAGCTGCTGCAGAACCAGTTCCGCATCGGCTTTTCCCGCATGGAGCGCGTGATCCGCGAGCGCATGACCATTCAGGACCTCGACATCGTGACGCCGCAGAGCCTCATCAACATCCGCCCGGTCACCGCGGCCATCAAGGAGTTCTTCGGCTCCAGCCCGCTGTCCCAGTTCATGGATCAGACGAACCCGCTCGCCGAGCTGACGCACAAGCGCCGTCTTTCCGCGCTCGGCCCCGGCGGCCTTTCCCGTGAGCGCGCGAACATGGAGGTCCGCGACGTCCACTACAGCCACTACGGCCGTATGTGCCCCATCGAGACCCCCGAAGGTCCGAACATCGGCCTGATCTCCTACCTCGCGACCTACGCCCGCATCAACGAATACGGCTTCATCGAGGCGCCCTTCCGCGCTGTCGATCATGCGACGGGCCATGTCTCCGACGAGGTCACCTACATGACCGCCGACGTCGAGGATCAGTTCATCGTCGGTCAGGCGGCCGAGCCGGTCGATGAGAACGGCTGCCTTGTCAACCCGCGTATCACCTGCCGCCACCGCGACGAGATCGTCGAGGTCGACCGCGACCGCGTCGATTACATCGACATTTCCCCGCGTATGATGGTCTCCATCGCGACCGCGATGATCCCGTTCCTGCCGAACGACGACGCGAACCGTGCCCTGATGGGCGCGAACATGCAGCGTCAGGCCGTTCCGCTGCTCCGCCCCGAGGCTCCTATCGTCGGCACCGGCATGGAGCACAAGATCTGCATGGACTCCGAGGTCGCCGTCCTCGCCGAGGGCGACGGCATCGTGACCAAGATGGACGCCCGCGCCATCACCGTGGCTTACGACAACGGCGAGACGAAGGAATACAAGCTCACCAAGTTCCTGCGCTCCAACCACGGAACCTGCATCAACCAGCACCCGATCGTCGACGTCGGCGAGCGCGTGCACGGCAAGTATGTCAATGAAAACGGCGAGACCGTCGACCCCACCGTGCTGGCGGACGGCCCTGCCACCGATCAGGGCGAGCTGGCGCTCGGACGCAACATCCTCGTCGGCTTCATGACGTGGGAGGGCTACAACTACGAGGACGCGGTGCTCCTCAACGAGCGCCTTGTCCGCGAGGACCTGTATACCTCCATCCACCTCGAGGAGTATGAGCTCGACTCCCGCGACACCAAGCTCGGCCCCGAGGAGATCACGCGCGACATTCCCAACGTCGGCGAGGACGCTCTCAAGGACCTCGACGAGCGCGGCATCATCCGCATCGGCGCGGAGGTTCACGCCGGCGATATTCTGGTCGGCAAGGTCACGCCCAAGGGCGAGACCGATCTGACCGCGGAGGAGCGCCTGCTGCGCGCGATCTTCGGCGAGAAGGCGCGCGAGGTGCGCGATACCTCCCTCAAGGTGCCGCACGGCGAGAGCGGCATCGTGGTCGACGCCAAGGTGTTCTCCCGCGAGAACGGCGACGACCTCGGCCCCGGCGTGAACATGGTCGTGCGCGTTTACATCGCGCAGCGCCGCAAGATCCAGCCCGGCGACAAGATGGCAGGCCGCCACGGCAACAAGGGCGTCGTCTCCCGCGTTCTGCCGCAGGAGGATATGCCCTTCCTGCCCGACGGCACCCCGCTCGACATCGTTCTGAACCCCCTCGGCGTTCCGTCCCGTATGAACATCGGTCAGGTGCTCGAAGTCCATCTCGGCTACGCCGCCAAGACGCTCGGCTGGAAGGTCGCCACGCCCATCTTCGACGGCGCGACCGATAAGGATATTTCCGAAGCGCTTCAGCTTGCCGGCCTCGATCCCGAGGGCAAGAGCTGGCTGTACGACGGCCGCACCGGCGAGCGCTTTGACAACAAGGTCACGGTCGGCTACGTTTACTTCCTCAAGCTGCACCATCTGGTCGACGATAAGATCCATGCCCGTTCCACCGGCCCGTACTCCCTTGTCACGCAGCAGCCGCTCGGCGGCAAGGCGCAGTTCGGCGGCCAGCGCTTCGGCGAAATGGAAGTCTGGGCGCTCGAGGCCTACGGCGCGAGCTACACGCTGCAGGAGATCCTGACCGTCAAGTCCGACGATGTGACCGGCCGTGTGCGCACCTACGAGGCCATCGTCAAGGGCCACAATGTCCCGCAGCCCGGCGTGCCGGAGTCCTTCAAGGTCCTGGTCAAGGAGCTGCAGTCTCTCTGCCTCGACATTCAGGTGCTCGACCGCGACGGCAACCAGATCGAGCTCAAGGAGGACGAGGACGCGCTCGACACCTTCAACCTCGCCCGCATGGACGCGGACGACGAGCGCAGCCGCAACCCGTTCGCTGACGAGGCGGAGCTGGAGGACGCAGGCTTTGAATACGTTCCCGACGACGAGGTCGAGGCCGACCTTGCCGACGACAAAGACGAGTATTGAGAAAAGGAGGAGCATGAATTATGAGTTACGCAACGTTTGACGCCATCAAGATCGGTATCGCTTCTCCCGAAATGATCCGTGAGTGGTCCCACGGCGAGGTCAAAAAGCCCGAGACCATCAACTACCGCACCCTCAAGCCCGAGCGCGACGGATTGTTCTGCGAGCGCATCTTTGGCCCCACCAAGGACTGGGAGTGCCACTGCGGCAAGTATAAGAAGATCCGCTATAAGGGCAAGATCTGCGACCGCTGCGGCGTCGAGGTCACCCGCGCGAAGGTGCGCCGCGAGCGCATGGGCCACATCGAGCTGGCGACGCCCGTTTCCCACATCTGGTACTTCAAGGGCATCCCCTCCCGCATGGGCCTGCTGCTCGACATCAGCCCCCGTATTCTGGAGAAGGTGCTGTACTTCGCGGCCTATATCGTCACCGACCCCGGCGAGACGCCGCTGATCCGCAACCAGATCCTCAGCGAAAAAGAGTATCGCGATATGCGCGAGAAGTATGAGGACGATTTCGACGCCGGCATGGGTGCCGAGGCGGTCAAGAAGCTCCTGCAGCAGATCGACCTCGAGGCGCTCTCCGAGCAGCTCCACGCCGAGCTCAAGGGCGCGAGCGGCCAGAAAAAGGCGCGTATCGTCAAGCGCCTGGAGGTCGTGGACGCCTTCCGCCTGAGCGGCAACAAGCCCGAGTGGATGATCATCGACGTGCTGCCCGTCATCCCGCCGGAGATCCGCCCGATGGTCCAGCTCGACGGCGGCCGCTTCGCGACCAGCGACCTGAACGACCTCTACCGCCGCGTCATCAACCGCAACAACCGCCTCAAGAGGCTCATGGAGCTCAAGGCCCCCGATATCATCGTGCGCAACGAAAAGCGTATGCTGCAGGAGGCTGTGGACGCCCTGATCGACAACGGCCGCCGCGGCCGCGCCGTCACCGGCGCGAACAACCGCGCGCTCAAGAGCCTGAGCGATATGCTCAAGGGCAAGCAGGGCCGCTTCCGTCAGAACCTGCTCGGCAAGCGCGTCGACTATTCCGGACGTTCCGTTATCTGCGTCGGCCCCGAGCTGAAGATCTATCAGTGCGGCGTGCCGAAGGAGATGGCGCTCGAGCTGTTCCGCCCGTTCATCATGAAGAAGCTCGTGGAGGACGGCGCCGCCAACAACATCAAGTCCGCCAAGAAGATGGTCGATAAGGGCCGCCCGGAGGTCTGGGACGCGCTGGACTTCGTCATCAAGGATCATCCCGTCATGCTCAACCGCGCGCCGACGCTCCACCGCCTCGGCATCCAGGCGTTCGAGCCGGTGCTCGTCGAGGGCCGCGCGCTCAAGCTGCACCCGCTGAACTGCACCGCGTTCAACGCGGACTTCGACGGCGACCAGATGGCCATTCACGTTCCTCTGTCCGCCGAGGCGCAGGCCGAGGCCCGCATCCTCATGCTCTCCGCCAACAACCTCCTGCGTCCGCAGGACGGCGGCCCCGTCACCGTTCCGACGCAGGATATGGTGCTCGGCTCCTACTACCTCACCTTCGACCGCTTTGAAAACGGCGTGAGCCAGCTCGACAACGACGAGTTCTGGCCGTCCAACGTCGATTTCTCCCTCGCCGGCAAGAGCCTGAGCGAGCTGACGGACGAGGAGCGCGCGAACACGCACCTCAACGTCTACCGCGACGAGGACGAGGCGATGCTCGCCTTCAAGGATCACCTCATCGGTACCCACCAGCCCATCCGCGTGCGCGTGGAGAAGGAGCTGCCGGACGGCACGATGGGCCACAAGATCGTCGACACGACCATCGGCCGCATCGTGTTCAACCACAACATCCCGCAGGACCTCGGCTTTGTCGAGCGTGTGGACGAGAACGGCAACCCCACCGAGCATTACTTCGATTACGAGATCACGTTCACCTGCGGCAAGAAGCAGCTGGGCAAGATCGTTGACCGTACCATCAAGAAGCACGGCTTCACCGTCGCCGCCGAGGTGCTCGACAACATCAAGGCGACCGGCTACCACAACTCCACCATCGCCGCCATCACCATCTCCATCGCGGATATGACCATCCCCGACGAGAAGTACACCCTCATCGCCGAGACCGAGCAGCGCGTCGTGGACATCGAGGACCAGTTCAAGATGGGCTTCATGACCGAGAACGAGCGCTACCGCGCGGTCGTCGCCGAGTGGGAAAAGACCACCGCCGACGTTACCGACGCCCTGCAGAAGAACATGGACCGCTACAACCCCATCTTCATGATGGCGGACTCCGGCGCCCGTGGCTCCATGAAGCAGATCCGTCAGCTGACCGGTATGCGCGGCCTGATGGCCAACACCGCCGGTAAGACCATCGAGATCCCCATCAAGGCAAACTTCCGCGAGGGTCTGTCCGTGCTGGAATACTTCATCTCCAGCCGCGGCGCCCGTAAGGGCCTGGCCGATACGGCGCTGCGTACCGCGGACTCCGGTTACCTCACCCGCCGCATGGTCGACGTCTGCCAGGATGTCATCATCCGCTCCGACGACTGCGGCGCAGACCGCGGCATCATCGCCAGCGAGATCAGCGAGAACGGTCAGGTCATCGAGAAGTTCTCCGAGCGCATCCACGGCCGCTATCCCGTCCATGACATCCTCAAGCCCGGCACCGACGAGGTGCTGATCTCCAAGGATCACATGATGGACGCCTCCGACGCCGATCTGCTTGAGAAGTTCGACATTCACGAGGTCGAGATCCGCACCGTCCTGACCTGCCGCGCCCATTCCGGCGTGTGCGCCAAGTGCTATGGCATGAACCTGGCGACCAGCAAGCCCGTCGGCCCCGGCGAGGCGGTCGGCATCATTGCCGCCCAGTCCATCGGCGAGCCCGGCACGCAGCTGACGATGCGTACCTTCCACACCGGCGGCGTTGCCGGCGGCGACATCACGCAGGGTCTTCCGCGTGTTGAGGAGCTGTTCGAGGCGCGCCGTCCCAAGAAGATGGCGACGCTTTCCGAGATCGCCGGTAAGGTCAGGTTCGAGGAGGCCACGAAGGGCAGCCTGCTGAACATCATCGTGACCGCCGACGACGGCGACACCCGCACCTACTCCGTGCCGCACACCGGTCTGCGCGTGAAGGACGGCGACGTGATCGAAAAGGGCTGCCAGCTGCAGGAGGGCGCGCTCAACCCGCACGACGTGCTGCGCATCCGCGGCGCTTCCGCCGTTCACAACTACCTCATTCAGGAGGTTTTGAAGGTCTACCGTCAGCAGGGCGTTGACATCAACGATAAGCATATCGAGGTCATCGTCCGCCAAATGATGCGCAAGGTGCGCGTGGAGGAATCCGGCGACACCAACCTGCTCTCCGGCGCGATGGTCGACGTTCTGGAGCTGATGGACGCCAACGAGGACATTGCGCGCCGCAATGCCGCCGGTGAGGTCAATGCCGAGACCGGCGAGCCGCTGCGTGAGGCTGAGGCCACCCAGCTCCTCATGGGTATCACCAAGGCGTCCCTCGCCACCGATTCCTTCCTCTCCGCCGCGTCCTTCCAGGAGACCACCAAGGTGCTCACCGAGGCCGCCATCAAGGGCAAGGTCGACCATCTGCTCGGCCTGAAGGAGAACGTCATCATCGGTAAGCTCATTCCCGCCGGCGCGGGCCTGAACGCCTACCGTGAGTTCGCCGAGGAGATCGTCCCCGACCGCGAAAAGCCGGTCGAGGAGGAGACCGCGGCAGAGCCGTATGACGGCGAAGCCGCCGAAACGGCCTCCGAGGCCGCCTCGACCGAGGCGGGCGAGAGCTCCGAAGAGGTCTAAATACCGCAGAAGAAGAGCCGACCGCACCGGTCGGCTCTTCCTTTATACATTTGTACCGAAAAGAAAATGAAAAAATCGTACATTTCAGAGAAAATTTTAGGCCGCGAAGGGCAAATATCGCTTGACGGTGGGGGACAACTATGCTATAATTCTACCTTGCGCGAGACTGTTTCGCGGATTTTGTTATGCCGTGAGGAGGGCGTGCCGTGTTAGAAGAGCTCAGCACCGCCCAAAAGGTCGTCGGCGTGAAGCAATCGCTCCGTGCGCTGCGCGAGGGGAGGGCCGGAAAGGTCTTTCTTGCCTGCGACGCAGACCCCGCTGTGACCGGACGGGTCGAGGACGCCTGCGCGTCGGTCCCTGTAGAGAGGGACTTCACGATGGCGCAGCTCGGCAGCGCGGCCGGCATCGCCGTCGGCGCCGCGGTCGTAACGCTCCTGAACGGATAAATATGGTTTTTTCGGGATATTTTACCGATATCCTGTAAAAAATAAATTGAGCCTCCGGCTCACAATTTTTCAGAAAGGAGAACTTTTGAATGCCTACTTTTAATCAGCTGGTCCGCAAGGGCAGAGAGCAGGCCACCTACAAGTCCAATTCTCCCGCCATGCAGTATAGCCTCAACACGCTGAAGAACAAGGAAACCAACCTTCCTTCTCCTCAGAAGCGCGGCGTCTGCACCGCTGTGAGAACCGCGACCCCCAAGAAGCCGAACTCCGCTCTTCGTAAGATCGCCCGTGTGCGTCTTACCAACGGCTACGAGGTCACCGCTTACATCCCCGGCGTCGGTCATTCTCTGCAGGAGCACTCTGTGGTCATGATCCGCGGCGGCCGTGTCAAGGACCTCCCCGGTGTGCGTTACCACATTATCCGCGGCACTCTGGACGCGCAGGGCGTGCAGGGCCGTATGCAGGGCCGTTCCAAGTACGGCGCGAAGCGCCCGAAGCAGAAGTAAGGTCTGCATGAAAGTAGAGCTTTGCCAAAAGGTCTTATCATATAAGGATACCTCTTTGGCAGGCCGAAACACGGCGGGGGCAAGCCCCGTCCGCGAGTACCTATGATTTCTATATTATAAGAAGGAGGGAAGCAAAGTGCCCAGAAGAGGTAATGTTCCCAAGAGAGAAATTTTGCCCGATCCTATGTACAACAGTGTCCTCGTGACCAAGCTCGTCAACAGCATCATGCTCGACGGCAAGAAGGGCGTTGCACAGAAGGTCGTCTACGGTGCGTTTGACATCATCAAGGAAAAGACCGGCAATGAGCCGCTCGACGTCTTTACTCAGGCGATGGAAAACATCATGCCCGTTCTCGAAACCAAGACCCGCCGTGTCGGCGGCGCCAACTATCAGGTCCCTATGGAGGTTCGTCCCGCCCGTCGTCAGACCCTCGGTCTGCGTTGGCTGACGGCCTACTCCCGCGCCCGCGGTGAGCGCACCATGGCCGAGCGTCTCGCCGGCGAGCTCATGGACGCCGCCAACAACACCGGCGCGGCTGTGAAGAAGCGCGAAGATACCCACAAGATGGCCGAGGCCAACAAGGCGTTCGCCCACTTCCGCTGGTAAGAAAGCAAGGAGAATCTTATGCCGAGAAAAGTATCTCTGGAGAAAACAAGAAATATCGGCATCATGGCCCACATCGATGCAGGCAAGACCACCACGACCGAGCGTATCCTGTACTACACAGGCGTCAACTACAAGCTCGGCGAGACCCACGAAGGTACTGCGACGATGGACTGGATGGAGCAGGAGCAGGAGCGCGGCATCACCATTACGTCTGCCGCCACGACGTGCTTCTGGAAGAACCATCGCATCAACATCATCGACACCCCGGGCCACGTCGACTTCACGGTCGAGGTGGAGCGCAGCCTCCGCGTGCTCGACGGCTCTGTGACCGTCATGTGCGCCAAGGGCGGCGTTGAGCCGCAGAGCGAGACGGTTTGGCGTCAGGCGGATCACTACCATGTGCCCCGCATGATCTACGTCAACAAAATGGACATCATGGGCGCGGACTTCTATAACGTCCTGCGCATGATCGACGAGCGTCTCAAGTGCAATGCGGTGCCCATCCAGCTGCCTATCGGCAAGGAAGCCGAATTCCGCGGCATCATCGACCTGGTCGAGATGAACGCGGACGTCTACTACGACGAAATGGGCAAGGATATGCGCGTGGAGGAGATCCCCGAGGATATGCGCGAGCTCGCGGAGGAATACCGTGAGAAGATGCTCGACGCCGTTTCCATGTTCGACGATGAGATCATGGAGATGTATCTTGAGGGCAAGGAGATCCCCACCGCCAAGATCCGCGCAGCGATCCGCAAGGCGACCGTCGCGGTCGAGATGATCCCTGTGGTCTGCGGTACGTCCTACCGCAACAAGGGCGTGCAGAAGCTGCTCGATGCCATTGTGGACTATATGCCCGCGCCGACCGATATCCCCGCCATCGAGGGTATCAACCCGAAGACGGACGAAGAAGACAAGCGTGAGCCGAGCGATGACGAGCCTTTCTCCGCCTTGGCATTCAAGATCATGACCGACCCCTATGTCGGCCGCCTGAGCTTCTTCCGCGTCTATTCCGGTACACTCAACACCGGCTCCTCCGTTCTCAACTCCACCAAGAATGTTCGTGAGCGCATGGGCCGTATCCTGCAGATGCACGCCAACCATCGTGAGGATATCGAGACCGTTTACTCCGGCGACATTGCCGCGGCGGTCGGTCTCAAGAACACCACGACGGGCGACACGCTCTGCGATGAAAAGCACCCGATCATCCTCGAGAGCATGGAGTTCCCCGAGCCCGTGATCCGCGTTGCCATCGAGCCCAAGACCAAGGCCGGTCAGGAGAAGATGGGCATTGCGCTGATGAAGCTCGCTGAGGAGGACCCCACGTTCAAGACCTACACGGACGAAGAGACCGGTCAGACCATCATCGCCGGTATGGGCGAGCTCCATCTGGAGATCATCGTCGACCGTCTGCTCCGCGAGTTCAAGGTCGAGGCGAACGTCGGCGCGCCGCAGGTCGCCTATAAGGAGACCATCACCAAGGCCGTCGATCAGGATACCAAGTATGCCCGCCAGAGCGGCGGTAAGGGCCAGTACGGTCACGTCAAGATCCACGTTGAGCCCAATGAGTCCGGCAAGGGCTACGAGTTCGTCAACGCCACGGTCGGCGGCAGCGTTCCCAAGGAGTATATCCCCGCGGTCGATGCCGGTATCCAGGGCGCGATGCTCGCGGGCGTGCTCGCCGGTTATCCGGTGGTCGACGTCAAGGTCACGCTGTACGACGGCTCCTACCACGAGGTCGACTCCTCGGAGATGGCGTTCAAGATCGCCGGCTCCATGGCGTTCAAGGAAGCCTGCCAGAAGGCCGGCCCCACGCTGCTCGAGCCGATCATGAAGGTCAGCGTCATTGTCCCCGACGAGTATATGGGTGATGTCATCGGCGACCTCAACAGCCGCCGCGGTCAGATCCAGGGCTTCGAGGCCCGCTCCGGCGCGCAGCAGATCGACGCGTTTGTTCCCCTCGCCGAGATGTTCGGCTATGCCACCGACCTCCGTTCCCGCACGCAGGGACGCGGTCAGTACACGATGGAGCCCTCGCACTACATCGAGATCCCGAAGAGCATTCAGGAAAAGATCATCGATCAGCGCACCGGGCGCCACATGAGCTGAGGCACGAAAATAACAGTTGCAAATCGGCTCGATTTACGGTAAAATCATGGTGTTATGCAAGTGACACCGAAAACAATGAAAAAATCATAATAGGAGGATCACTCTAATGGCTAAGCAGAAATTCGAGAGAACTAAGCCCCACGTAAACATCGGCACCATCGGTCACGTCGACCATGGTAAGACCACCCTGACCGCTGCCATCACCAAGTGGCTCGCCATGCAGGGCAAGGCCCAGTACACCGACTACAGCTCCATCGATAAGGCTCCCGAAGAGCGCGAGCGCGGCATTACCATCAACACGGCCCACGTTGAGTATGAGACCGAGAAGCGTCACTATGCTCACGTTGACTGCCCGGGTCACGCCGACTATATCAAGAACATGATCACCGGTGCTGCCCAGATGGACGGCGCGATCCTGGTCATCGCCGCTTCCGACGGTCCTATGGCCCAGACCCGCGAGCACGTCCTGCTCGCCCGTCAGGTTGGCGTTCCCGCCATCGTTGTCTTCCTGAACAAGTGCGACCAGGTCGACGATGAGGAGCTCCTCGAGCTCGTCGAGATGGAAGTCCGTGAGCTGCTCTCCAGCTACGAGTTCCCCGGTGATGAGATTCCCATCATCAAGGGCTCTGCTCTGAACGCTCTCGTTTCCGAGTCCACCGATCCCAACGCCCCTGAGTATGCCTGCATCAAGGAGCTCATGGACGCTGTTGACGATTATATCCCCACTCCCGACCGTAAGGCCGACATGCCCTTCCTGATGCCCGTTGAGGACGTCTTCACCATCTCCGGCCGCGGCACCGTCGCCACCGGTAGAGTTGAGCGTGGTCAGCTCAAGCTCGGCGAGGAAGTCGAGATCATCGGCCTGACCGACGAGCGTCGTAAGACCGTCGTCACCGGTATCGAAATGTTCCACAAGCTGCTCGACTACGCCGAAGCCGGCGATAACGTTGGTACTCTGCTCCGCGGTGTTGCCAAGACCGAGATCGAGCGCGGCCAGGTCCTCTGCAAGCCCGGCTCCATCCACCCCCTCACCAAGTTCGTTGGCCAGGTCTACGTTCTGACCAAGGATGAAGGCGGCCGTCACACCCCGTTCTTCAACAACTATCGTCCTCAGTTCTACTTCCGTACCACCGACGTCACCGGCGTCATCACTCTGCCCGAGGGCACCGAGATGTGCATGCCCGGCGATAACGTCGACATGAACGTTGAGCTGATCACCCCCATCGCGATCGAGAAGGGCCTCCGCTTCGCTATCCGTGAAGGCGGCCGTACCGTCGGTTCCGGTGTTGTTATCGAGTGCAAGGACTAATTCCTGAATGAGATAGAAGAAAGACAGCCGAAAGGCTGTCTTTCTTTTTGCCCTGTGAAGAGGCTCCGCCGGAAAACGAGAGCGAAGCGGGGAAGGTGGGCGCTCAGGCGTCCTTCGGAAAGGCCAGCGGCGCGATGAAGCCGCCTTCGCCGGTGCAGAGGATATCGCCCGCGACGATCTCGCCGCCGCAGATGTAGAGGTCGGCCTGACAGACCTTGCCCGAGGGATGGTTTTTCACCGTGTAGGTGCAGCGCTCGACCGTTTTGCCGCAGCAGGGCTCCAGATCAAAGCCCTGCGCGCGCTGGAGCACGTTGTAGCTCAGATAGGGCTCCTCCAGCTCCTTGGGCAGGGTGAGCGAGAGCGTTTCGACCGGCTCCGGCTCGACCTGCCAGCCGAGGGAGTTCAGGTAGGCGACGCGCTGCTCGTTCGTTGCGGCGGCAGCGGTACGGTCCGAGCCGCATGAGCGCAGCAGGAGAAAGCCGAGAAAGGCAAGAAGCAGCAGCCACAAAACGCCGAGCAGCCGGCGGCGGGAATATTTCATCGTGCAGATAAACACAGCGTCACACCCTTTCACAAAAGGCTATTCCCAAACGGGGCAAAGTATGATAGGATGGGCGCAGAAATGAAAGTGAAAGCAGAGGAGAATGGGTATGGCGAAGGAACGGCTGGACAAGCTCATCGCCTCGACGGGACGCTGGTCGCGCCGCGAGGTCAAGACGCTCGTGCGCGAGGGCCGCGTGCTGGTGGACGGGAGGATCGCCGGCAGCGCGGAGGAGAAGTATGACGCGGAGAGCTGCCGCATCGCGGTCAACGGGGAGGAGCTGCTGCTCCGGAGGCACACCTACGTCATGCTGCATAAGCCCGCAGGCGTGCTGAGCGCGACCGAGGATGGGCGGGGCAGAACGGTGCTGGACCTGCTCACGCCGGAGCTGCGCAAGATCGGCGTGTTTCCGGTCGGACGGCTCGATAAGGATACGGAGGGGCTGCTGCTTTTGACGGACGACGGCGAGCTGGCGCACACGCTGCTCAGTCCGAAAAAGCACGTCGATAAGGTCTATTACGCCCGCGTGTCAGGCAGGCTGACACCTGAGGACTGCGCGGCGTTCGAGGCGGGCATGACGCTCGGCGACGGGCTGGAGTGCCTGCCTGCAGGGCTGGAGATCCTCGCCGCGGGAGAGACGAGCGAGTGTCTCGTTACGCTGCGCGAGGGGAAGTTCCATCAGGTCAAGCGGATGTTGGCTGCCCGCGGCAAGCCGGTGGAGTATTTGAAGCGCCTTTCGATGGGGTCGCTGCGGCTCGATGACACGCTCGCGCCGGGCGAATTCCGCCTGCTGACGGCAGCAGAGGAGGCGCAGCTTCAGCGGTAGACAAAATGCCCAACGAAATTTACGGGAGATTGAACACTTGTCCCAATATCCTTTACGCTTTCCACAAAAAAGAAAAAGTTTTTTGTGGAAAAAAGAAAAAATAGCTTGCAAATTATGTCGAAGCCAAGTATAATAATTTCATTCAATCAGCAAGTTGCACAAACTACCCGCGTAAGGGTTTCGGGAGGTACACCATGTCAGGGAGAGTTTTCCAGAACATCGTTTTGCAATTCAAGGATGCGGTCGATACCGAGATCGGCGTGATCGACGCCGAGGGCACCGTCATTGCCTGTACGGAGCTGAGCGAGATTGGCAGTCATTGGAGCGAGCTTGTGAGCAGCATCAACGACGCGGAGGAGAGCGTGGTTCCGCTCGCCGGCAAGACCTTCAAGACGCTGTCCGGCTGGAACGGCCACTTTGATTTTGCGGTTTTTGCCTATGGCGAGAACGAGATGAGCCGTGCGGCCTGCTCCATGGCGGCGGTCGCGCTCAACGCGGCCAAGAGCTATTATGAGGAGAAGTACGACAAGGTCTCCTTCATCAAGAACATCATCTCCGACAACATCATGCTCAGCGACCTCTATATCCGCGCCAAGGAGCTGCACGTTGAGACCGAGCTCAACCGCGGCGTGTTCCTGATCCGCCGCCTGGACGAGCACTTTGAGGGCCTGACCGTGGAGGCCGTGCAGAACATCTTCCCGGACCGCCAGACGAGCTTTGCGCTTTCCATGGGCGAGAGTGACGTGGTGCTCATCCAGCAGCTTGGCGAGAATGTCGGCACGCGCGATCTGGAGAAGACCGCCCAGCTCATCGAAGAGACGCTGCGTGAGAACGGCGAGAGCATGGTCGTCGTCGGCATCGGCACGGTCGCCGCGCACCTGCGTGACCTCGCCAAGAGCTACAAGGAGGCGCAGATCGCCATCGAGGTCGGCAAGGTCTTTGATACGGAGAAGTACGTCGTCAGCTACGAAAACCTTGGCATCGGCCGTCTGATCTATCAGCTGCCGACCACCCTGTGCGAGATGTTCCTGCAGGAGGTCTTCAAGAAGAACCCCATTGACTCGCTCGATAAGGAGACGCTTTTCACCATCAACAAGTTCTTTGAGAACAACCTCGTCCTCTCCGAAACGGCGCGCAAGCTGTTCGTCCACCGCAACACGCTCGTCTACCGTCTGGAGAAGATCAAGAAGCTCACCGGCCTTGACCTGCGTGAGTTCGACGACGCCATCACCTTCAAGGTGGCGCTGATGGTCAAAAAGTACCTTGCCTCCCGCGGCATCGAGGCGTAAGAGAATAGCGAAGGAGGCTTTCCGAAGGGAAAGCCTCTTTTTTTGCGCCTTGGGAACTTTTTCCGCTGGGGAGCGTCAAAAAAACAGCGGCTGTTTACATAATTTTTATTGCCATTTCTTCGCCGCTCGCGTATAATAGAATAAAATAGGCAAACTTGGAGAAAAAGGGGAGAACACGGCGATGATCCGCTTGACCGACGTGCAGAAGGAATATGAGAACGGGACACACGCGCTGCGCGGTGTGACGATGGAGGTCAACGATGGCGAATTCGTCTTTCTCGTCGGTCCCTCCGGAAGCGGCAAATCGACCATCATCAAGCTCCTCACGGGCGAGGTCCTGCCGAGCGGCGGCCGACTGATGATCAACGGCTTCAACCTTAACAACATTTCCGACCGACAGATCCCGCTGCTGCGCCGGTCCATCGGCGTGATCTTTCAGGATTTCCGCCTGATCGAGAAGAAAACGGTCTATGAAAATCTGAGCTTTGCCATGCGCGCCGTGGGGTCCTCGCCGCGCGAGGCGAAAAAGCGCATCCCCTACGTTCTCAAGCTGGTGGGACTGGACGGCAAGGCCAATCAGTTCCCCAACCAGCTCTCCGGCGGCGAGCAGCAGCGCGTGGCCATCGCGCGCGCGCTCGTCAACAACCCCTATACCATCATCGCCGACGAGCCGACCGGCAATCTCGACCCCGCCCGCTCGCTGGAGATCATGATGCTGCTCGAGCGCATCAATCAGCTCGGCACCACGGTGCTCGTCGTGACGCACGAAAAGGATCTGGTCAACAAGTTCCAGAAGCGCGTCATTACGCTTGAGCGCGGTATCGTCGTGAGCGACGGCATCGGCTACAATATGAGGTGAGGCGCGATGAGAAGACACGATTTTGGTTACTTTTTCCACGAGGGCGTGGTGAACCTGTTCAGCCACGGCTTTATGTCCTTTGCGGCTGTCGGTATCACCGTGGCCTGCCTACTTGTCATGGGCACGTTTTCCCTCGTGGCCTACAACGTCAACGAGCAGCTTCGTCAGCTGGAAAGTGAAAACGAGATCCTTGCCTTTGTGGACGATACGCTCACGGAGGCACAGGGGCGCTCGCTCCAGTCCGCCGTCGAGGCGGTGCCGAATGTGAGGAGCGTGCGCTTTATCACGCGCGAGGAGGCGTGCGAGACCTTCGAGAAAAAGTACGAGGGGAAATACGCCCTCGGCGATCTGGACCCGGAGATCCTGCGCGACCGCTTTGCCATTAAGGTGATCGACCTCGGCCGGATGGAGGAGACGCGCGAGGCGGTCAAGAAAGTGACCGGCATCGCGGACGCCCGCGCGGACGAAAATCTGGCGGAGGGCTTCATCACGCTGCGGAACGTGGCGGGCGTGGTGTGCATCGCGCTCATCGCGATATTGCTGGTCGTTTCCGTGTTCATCATCTCCAACACCATCAAGCTCACGACCTTCGACCGCCGCGACGAGATCGCCATTATGAAGATGGTCGGCGCGACGAACGGCTTCATCCGCTGGCCCTTTGTGTATGAGGGCTTCATCATCGGCCTTCTGAGCGCGGGCGTCGCCTTCGGTCTGCAATGGCTGCTGTACGCGACCGTCGCGCGGAGCATTTCCGTGTCCGATGCGCTGAATCTCTTCAGCGTTGTGGACTTTGCGACGATATGGAAGCCGGTCGCGCTGGTGTTCGTCGGCGTGGGAATGCTCGTCGGCGTCGGCGGCAGCCTGACGGCGATCCGCAAATTCCTGCAAGTCTGAAAAAGGAGGGCGGCTGCCCATGAGAACAAAACGAGTATTGCGCACGGCGGTCGCGTTCCTGTTTGCCTTCGGTGTGCTCGCGGCGGACCTGACGCCGCTGCGCCTGACGCCGCAGACGGCCTCCGCCGTCACTCAAGCAGACATCGACAAGCTGAAAAAGGAATCCAACGCGCTCTCAAGCAAGAAGAGCGAGGTGAACAAGCAGCTCAGCGCGCTCAAAAAGGACAAGGCCAACACGCTCAAGCGCAAGGCGCTGCTCGATCAGCAGATCGACCTCATCAGCGAGGAGATCGCCAACACCGAGCAGCAGATCGCGCAGTATGAAGCGCTCATCGAGCAGACCGAGCAGGAGCTCAGCGAGACGCAGGCGCAGGAGGCGGATCAGTACGAGCTGTTCTGCAAGCGCGTGCGCGCGATGGAGGAGCGCGGGACGGTGTCCTACTGGTCGGTGCTTTTCCAGTCGTCGAGCTTTGAGGAACTGCTCGGCGCGATGGACTTCATCAGCGAGGTGATGGAGGCTGATCAGCGCGTGATCGACGACCTGCGCGTGCTGCAGGCGCAGATTGCGGAAAAGCAGCAGACGCTCGAGACCTCGCTCGCCGAGCAGCAGAGCGCCAAGGAGGCGCTGGCGGTCAAGAACAACGAGCTGCGTGATCAGCGCACCGAGGCGACCGGTCTCATCAAGGAAATGGAGGAGAACGAGGCGGATTATAAGGACGTGCTCGCCGAGATCGAGGCCGAGGAGGAAAAAACGCAGAAGGAGATCGTCCGCCTGAGCAAGGAGCTTGCCGCGCAGCAGGGCAACACAACGGTGACCTACGGCGGCTACATCTGGCCCGTGACGACCAGCAAGCGCGTCACATCGCCCTTCGGCAAGCGCAACACCGGCATCAAGGGCGCCTCCACCAACCACCGCGGCATCGACATCGGCGGCGTGTACTACAGCTCCACCGTCTATGCCGCCAAGGCCGGCACGGTCATCATTTCGTCGAGCAACAGTGTGCGCGGGCAATACATCGTCATCAGTCACGGCAGCGGCAACACGACCACCTACCAGCACCTTTCCAAGCGCTCGGTGAGCGTCGGCGCGGTGGTCAAGCAGGGACAGGCCATCGGCGTGACCGGCTCGAGCGGCGTCGGCAGCGGTCCGCATCTGCATTTTGAGATCACGGAGAACGGTCAGCTCGTCAATCCGCTCAAGTACCTGACGGACTACGTTAAGGCGTGGAGATAAATTTATCGGCATGGAAACAGAGGACTCTCCCATAGAGTAGGGAGAGTCCTTTGCTGTGTCGTGGGATAGGGGAGAGAGGGGAAACCATGTTTGGCTTAGTGGAATGGTGCGGCGCGGGCGAGCGCTGCGGCGCGCGGGAGAAGCGTTTGGACGGCGTGCGGTTCCTTGCCGTAGGCATCCGCCGCGGCGACGGTCTGCGGGCGGTGTGGAGCCTGCGTACCGCCGCGCGGACGCTGGAATGGTACGGTGTGACGCAGGCGGTCTTTCCGCGGGGATTTTCCGCGTATGAGCGCTTTGCCGCGCGGGGGATCGTCCCGGTGGATGTGCGGCCACTGCGCGAGGCGGCGGCTGCCGCCATCGCGCGCCGTGTGATGGCACAGCAGGAGATCGTACCGCGCAGAGCGACCGTCGCGCTCTGCGCGGTGCGCGTCACGCGCGCCTATGCCGCGGCGGCGGAGACGCTGGCGGCGGACACGCGCTATTTGCAGCTGTGCACGGCGCAGGGCGGCTGGGAGCTGTCGCGGACGCTGCGCAGCCGCTTCGGTGTCGCGGCTCCCGTCCTGCGCGTGCCGGAGGGCGCGGACATCGTGCTCTGCTTCGACGATGCGGCAGAGATTTCTGCGGCGAGGGGCATTGTCCTGCCGCTCGGCGCTGCGTCGCTGCGCGTGACCTACGGAGGTGAGCGGGCAGAGAAATGCGGCGGGGAGCCGGAACAGCTCCTCGCCGCATGGTATGCCTCCCTCGCGCTGCGCGCGGAGGAGATCTGCGTCAAAAGGGTAGCGTGGGATCAGTCCGCAAACATCGGGGTGGAAAGGTAGCGGTCGCCGGTGTCGGGCAGCAGGACGACGATGCGCTTGCCCTGATTCTCGGGACGCTTGGCGAGCTGGGCGGCGGCCCACACTGCCGCGCCGGAGGAGATGCCGACGAGCAGCCCCTCCTTGCGCGCCAGCTCGCGGCCGGTGGCAAAGGCGTCCTCGTTCTCCACCGTAATGATCTCATCGTAGATCTTGGTGTTGAGCGTGTCGGGCACGAAGCCCGCGCCGATGCCCTGAATCTTGTGCGCGCCCGCGACGCCCTTGGACAGAACCGGGGAGCCGGCGGGCTCGACCGCTACGACCTTGACGTTGGGGTTCTGGCTCTTGAGGTATTCGCCCACGCCGGTCAGCGTACCACCGGTGCCGACGCCCGCAACAAAGATGTCCACCGTGCCGTCGGTGTCGTTCCAGATCTCAGGGCCTGTGGTCGCGCGGTGCGCGGAGGGGTTCGCGGGGTTGGTGAACTGACCGGGGATGAAGCTGTCCGGCGTCTGGGCGGCCAGCTCCTGCGCCTTGGCAATGGCGCCCTTCATGCCCTTGGCGCCCTCGGTGAGCACCAGCTCCGCGCCGTAGGCCTTCATCAGCTGACGGCGCTCGACGCTCATGGTCTCGGGCATGACGATGATGATGCGGTAGCCGCGCGCGGCGGCGACGGCGGCAAGGCCGATGCCGGTGTTGCCGCTGGTCGGCTCGATGATGACGGAGCCGGGCTTGAGCGCGCCGTTCTTCTCGGCGTCGGTGATCATGGCATAGGCGATACGGTCCTTGACGGAGCCGGCGGGATTGAAGTATTCGAGCTTTGCGTAGACCTCAGCGCCGAGGTTTTCCGCGGCAGCGAAACGGTTGAGCTTGAGCAGGGGAGTGGAGCCGATCAGGTCGGTAATGGTATCATAAGTCTTCATAACGGTAAACTCCTTTTATTGTATATTGTAGGTTGTATATTTTTTTGAAAGAGAAGTAATTTTAAGAGAGAGGAAAGGTGTTTACCGGCGACATCGGAGCATGAAAAAGGACAGCATAGGCTTGCCTCATTTCTGATTCATATATTTCCTATCGGATTAATAGGCATTGTAACACGATGTTACCTACTTGTCAAGTAGGAATATGAAAAAATTGAGAAAAGAGAAAGACACGACTTTCGTCGTGTCTTTCTCTTGGCGCGGAGCAATGCGGCTCAGACGCATTCAGAACGGCGGTGACCTGTTCCAGACTCAGGGTGTTCTGCTCAATGGCAAGCGAGCCGTGAATGGTGCGGATCCGATTGGTACGGCGCAGATTGGGATTGCTTGAAAGATGATCGTGCGCGGAAAGTCTGCCGGTTAGCTCGGAGATTTCTGCAATGTCAGCGATCATTTTGTTTGTGATTTGAAACGGAGGCTGTTTGTTTTTCATGAGTACCTCACAGCGTAGTTTGATTATCCATAGTATAACATGCATCGCTCATTTCATCAATCATATTTTGGGCTTGTATGAGCGATGCCCTTAAAACTGCATCAATTAGGGTGCGAAAGCCTCTGTTTTCCCTCTCAGTTCGCCGCAAGCAGGTAGGCGTGGGTGTTTTCCTATGGAACACATCCGAGAAGCAAAACGGAGGCTTTTTTCATGGAAAATGACACTTTTCAAAAACCGGAGACAGAGAGCATTTTCTCGGAAATTTTTTCGGATTCTTCCCTTGGGTACCTTTTCAAACGGATTCCAATCCGTTATAATATATCTACCAACCTAACGAATAACGTGAGGTGCCGCCATGAAAACGAAAGACAAGCCGCAGGCGAAGCAATACGTCATCTACTCCCGCAAGTCCAAATTCACCGGCAAGGGCGAGAGCATCGAGAACCAGATCGAGCTGTGCCGCCAGTACATCGCCATGCACTTTGGCGAGGATGCGTCGGAAAACGTGCTGGTCTACGAGGACGAGGGCTTTTCCGGCGGCAATCTGGAGCGCCCGCAGTTCAAGAAAATGATGAAGGACTCCCAGAAAATCGCCTTTGCCGCCATCGTGGTCTACCGCCTCGACCGCATCAGCCGCAACATCG
>ERZ773241.491-NODE-491-length-44490-cov-11.033105_pt1 | contig 44490 bp, 45 predicted proteins | sample MGYA00580989_ERZ773241 | MGnify/ENA primary metagenome ERZ773241 (study PRJEB29015, sample SAMEA2737804) | human gut metagenome | biome: human gut; feature: human-associated habitat; material: faeces | place: China | collected 2012 ... | reverse complement strand
AACCCGCAAACCCTTGCGGCAGCTCGCACTGCGGGCTGCTGTGAATAGGCATTGGCGCGAAAAGCGCCAATGCCTTTCTCCTGCTTCTCTCTTCGTCCCGAAAGTCCTCCGCAAAACCGCCCGAAAACCACCTTTAAGGCCGGGATGCCCCCTCCCTGCCCTGTCTCAACTGTTTTCGTAAAAAACACCGGACATCTCCCTTGCAATTCCCGTTTCGATGTGATACACTACATTACGACAACTAAAGATACGGACGGTGCGCCGGGGAACAAACGCGAATGCGAAAACAACACCCGGCGGCGGAATGGGGTGAGAGGCCCCGCGAGACGGTCACTGTGATGCCTTGGGCGGCGCGGAAACGCGGCGCGAGGGGGCTAAGTCAGATACGCTATGCACCGGGCCGGTTGGTTTTGCCATTCCCGAAGCCAAAATGAGAGGTGCGGCGCACGGTCATTTGGGCCATGCGCTTTTGTTTTTCCACAACGCATAGCCGGGTTTGGCTGTGCGTTATTTTTTGCGGCTGACTACGGTGATAAGCCGCTTTTCTCCGGGCGGGAGAGGGGGCGCTCCCCTCTCCCAGCCTCCTCAAGTCCAGAAGATCTCCTCATAAAGCGATATCGCTTTATGTTTTTGCGCATATGCGCAAAAATTCAGACCTCACGGCCTTTTAAGATAAGAAAAATACAAAAGAGAAAGGAAAATCACGCGATGAAAAAGAGAATCCTCTCGCTTCTGCTGGCGCTGATGATGGTGCTGAGCCTGATCCCCACGCTGGCGTTTGCCGCGGGTGAAGACAACAGCAAGGTCACGGTTTATTTCTCCCTGTCGGATAACGGGAAGTACAAAAACGGCACCAGCGGCAAAACGCTGGCCTATGTCCCGGTAACGGTGGAGTATTTTGATCTGGATGACTACGGTCTGGGCAAATACACCCGTGCGGACGCAGGCGAGCAGCCCACGGTGCTGCACCTGTTCATCAAAATGCTGGAGCAGGAGTACCTGAACAGCGGCAAGCTGACGGTAGGCGGAGACGCGCTTACCGTGTCCGGTGCCGCCGGAAGTATGTACATGACGCAGTTCTGGGGCCACGATCAGAACCTGACCTATTATGTGAACCATGTGTACCCCATCATGTCGGGCAGCACCGGCGCCACGGCGGACCGGATCATCCTGAAAGATGGCGACGTGGTGGACGTGGCGATGTTCGACGACTGGAGCTTCTGGGGTGACGCCTACGCTGGCTTCCAGTATTTCATGGACGGCGATGCGCCCACCCACAGCTATACCGCCACGGCGGGTGAGGCCAAAACCATCACCTGTAAGACAGCGCAGACGAACATGATGAGTCCCAGCGGGACGCAGTATAACGTCTGCGGTACGCAGACCGTTTACTACGGCAAGACGCTGTTTGCCAGCGACGCCCAGAGCGTCACCACCGACTCCAGCGGTGCGGCCAGCATCACCTTCCCCGAAGCAGGCGACTGGTATGTGTGGGCCAACGGCGCCAAGGGTAAGAGTACCAACAATGTCGTCAGCTCCCCCGCCTACGCCGCGGTGACGGTGGAGGCAGGCGGCGTGACCACTCCCAAGCTGACGCTGACCACAGACAAGGAAAGCGTCATTTGGAACGAGAAGGTCACCGTGACTGCCACCAACGAAAAGGGCGAGCCGGTGGTCTGTAATTGGACAGTCAACGATCCCTCCGTGATGCCGTACAGAGCAAAGAATCCTTGGGACGGACAATCCAGCATTGCGATCAAGGGCACAGAAGTGAAAAATGCTCTTGTGCTGACAGCCACTTCGGTGGACGATCCGACGCTACAGGGTGAGCTGCAGTTTAACGTATTGCCGTTGGCCGAAGTGTATGCGGTCTTTGGTGACGGAACTAAGCAACCCTTGACCATGAAGGCAGAGACCAGAGCTGTCGGAAATGGCACCTTCAATGTGATTGAGATTCCTGCCGCCGTCGACCACATCTTAGTCCGCCCTGCCAAAGGCTATACGATTATTGATAATAGCGGCCCTGCAACCGGTACACCTCTTTGGACACCAGAATATGACAGTGAAGGTTTTTGCGCTGTGACACGTGCGCAGGGCGATTTAAGCAAAACAACCTTTGCGCCCGAAAGAGTTCTGTTTACCCGTGGAATACTACCGAAATACCCTGAGAGCGACTGGTTCTGTAACAGGATTAAGGTAGAAAAGGAAAATGTATTCTTGGCGTGGGAGCAGGACACAGACAGCCCCATCCAAGAGGTCAAGGTAGAAAATGCGACCCTCTATACTCCAGTGCAGACGGCACAGAACAGTTTTAGCATGATACTTGACCGCAATGCAGAGACCGCTTCTTTCCTTTTTAATACTGAGGCAAAGAAAGTCTATCTCACCGATGAACAATACAAGGCAGAGGGCGCTGCACTGGAGCAGAAGGATGGCTTCTACGTGCTGCCTGTCAATGCTTCCGAGCTTGAGGCCAGCGGACTGCATTCCCGGCGGATGGAAAAGACCTACTATGTGCTGGCAGAGTCTACCACTGGCCGCAAGCTGCGCTTTAATGTTACGGTGTACCAGCGGGATAACGCTATGGATACCCCCACAGCGGTGGAGGAATATCTGTGTCTGGCCAGCCAGTACACCAACAACGCCAATAACGCAACGGGTACTTATGGAACCATGCCGGAGCGGGCGCTGGCAGGCTTCCCGCAGAGTGGTACTGGTATGAATATGCTGGTATCTTTGGGCAACTTCGGCGGCTACATCATCTACCGCTTTGACCAACTGATCACCAACGATCCCAACCACCCTTACGGCGTGGACTTCGTGGTGCGGGGCAACAACTACGGCACCAACCACTTCGGCTTTTATGAGCCTGCCAATGTGTTGGTATCGCAGGATGGCAAGACGTGGTATACGCTGGCTGGTTCCGACCACTACAGCAACCACGCCTATTGGGATTATACCATAACTTACACCAAGTCCACCGGCACCTCCACCGTCTATGGCGGCGCTTCCGGTACGGCGGCAGACTGGACAGACAGCATGGGCTATTCCGGCACCAGCTATCTCTATCCCAACAAAGCCCTCTATCCCCTGTTCCCGTGGACAGCTGAAAATGATACCAGTATTACCGTTACCGGTACGCTGTTGGGCGGCAAAGGAACCACTCGTAATGAGATTTTCGATGTGGCTGTTCCCAAGTGGGGCTATGCCGACACCTGCTATAACGGCTTGAATCCCTACACCGGTGCCGAGGGCGGCGAGGTATTCGACCTTGACTGGGCCGTAGACGAGAACGGCCAGCCCGTGAAGCTGGATTGGGTCAAGTACGTAAAGGTGCAGACCGCCTCCAACGTCGATGGCGGCGGCATCGGCGAAAAGTCCACCGAGGTCAGCGCCATCTATAAGACCGACGCGGCTGCCGCTCCCGTTGGCGTTACCGCCGCTCCCGCCTCCATCTCCATCAACGGCCAGAAGCTGGCGCTGAAGGATGGCGTGGACGTGTATTCCGCCGTGGCCGATACCGCCGTTGAGGTGGCTGTGGACGCGCCGGAGAACACCAACGTCTACATCAACGACGTTTACGGCAAGAGCGCCAAGTTTGACTCCCTGAACCACCGCATGGTGCGCGTTGTGGTGCAGGAGGGCGAAAAGGAGCCTGTGATCTACTACGTGAACCTCAAGACACAGGCTCAGGCCGACGAGGACGCTGTGGCGGATGTGATCGCCAAGATCGACGCCATCGGTGAAGTGACCAAGGACAGCGGCAGCAGCATCAAGGCCGCCCGCAAGGCCTATGACGCGCTGTCCGATGCGCAGAAGGAGCTTGTCACCAACTATCAGACCCTGCTGGATGCCGAGAAGTCCTACAAGAAGCTGACCCGCCCCACTGGCGGCAGTTCCAGTTCCAGCACCACCGATGACAAGAAGAACGACGGTAAGGACGTGAAGTCCGGTAACACCGGCGACGCGGGTATCACCCTGTATCTGGGCATGGGTCTTGTGGCTGTCATGGCTGGCGCGGTGATCGTCACCCGTAAGCGCAAAGAGAACTAACAAGCCGCCTTTCTTTGATTTTTCTCTATATGGCAAAAGCGGAGGTGCGTCAAGCGCCCCCGCTTTTGCCGTTTTGTGTGGGGGGAAGGAACGCCTGTCGTTTCCGGTCTCAGTATTCTTTGATTACAGCGTGGTCATTTTTGCGCTGCCACACGACACGGCTCAAACGCAGAGTCTTTTCCAAATCCGCCCGAAACCGGCTTGAAAGCCTTCTCTTGGGCTGGGATGCTTCCCTTCCCCGAAGGAGGTCACACAGCGGCTCACGAGGGCAAACACGGGGTACTTCTGTGCGAGGGTCTCGTCAGCTGACACAGCAAAGCCGGAGGAAGCGGATGTATGCGTTTACAGCGTGCGTCCGCTTTCTCCGGCATCGCAGCCCCGCAGGGCTGCGGGAAGCCTATTCTTGAATTGTGGAGGTTTTCACATTTTTATTAGGTTCGTTGTTGTATATGCTCTTACACTATGGTACAATGACCTTAAGCGATAGCATATGCTGTATGGAAAAGTATTTTGACCCATTTTTGACCCAGAATAGAACTGGAACAGGCAGTTACGGGCGGAAACAAAGGAATGCCTGTCCAGCAAATATCGGTAAACAGCTTGAAACGGAGCCGAAACGGCTCCGTTTTTTCTTCGGGACAACCTACGGACCAGAAGGCCGGGGGTTCGAATCCCTCACGGCGTGCCAAAAGTCCTCGAAATCGTCTGATTTCGAGGACTTTTGCTTTTCATAAGTTCTGTATTTAGGGTGTTGCTTTTTTCTGACCCAAACGCTGACCCTAACGGGAGCGGGTAGCGGAAAGGTCTATACCGCACGGGATAGGATGTTCCCCATCGTCTGGGCGGCTTTGAGTTGGGCGTCGGTGGTGACGTGGGCGTAGGTGTCCAGCGTGAACCCCGCGGAGTAGTGACCGAGCATACTGCTGACCGTTTTCACGTCCACGCCGTTTTGCAGGGCCATGGTCGCGAAGGTGTGGCGCAGGTCATGGAATCGGATGCGGGGCAGCCCCGCTCGCTTTAGTACCCGCTGGAGCATGTGCAGCACGCTGTCCGGTGACATGGGGCCTCCGGTTGGGGACGGAAATACCCACTCGCTGTTTCCTGTTTTCCTTCTTTGCTGCATCAAAACGCTTATCGCATCTGCCGACAAGGGCAGGGTGCGGTAGGCGTTTTTCGTTTTCAGTGGGGCCTCGACCACCTTGCCGTTCTGCCGTGAAATTGCCCGCTGGATTTTCAGCACGCCACGGTCGAGGTCGATGTCCGTCCATTTCAGCCCCAGCAGTTCGCCCCGGCGCAATCCCGTTGCGAGGTCGAGGTAGTAGAGTTCGTACACGCCGCTGTCCCTGGCTTCTTGGAAGAAGGCGCTGAGCTGGTCGGCGGTCAGCGTTTTCATCTCCTTGTGTTCGACTTTTGGCAACGCACAGCCTTGCGTGGGATTTTTCGTGACGAGGCGCTGTTCCATGGCGAGATTGTATGCTGAGCCGATCATCTGATGGATGTTTCGCACCGTCTTGGGCGCTAACCCTTTCGGCTTTTTCTTGGCCTCGATGCGGTCTACCCGACCACCGTCCAGCAGGTGCTTGTAGAATCGCTGCAAGTCCAGAGAAGTGAGGTCTGCCAGTGGGATGTTGCCGATCTGCGGCTTGATGTGGTTTTTCAGAAAGCCTTGGGAGGTCTTGAACGTGGACGGGCGCAGCTTGATTTTCCCGTAGTTTTCCAGCCAGACTTCCAGCCAGCTACCCACCGTGTAGGTCTTGGCTCTGCCGTAGTCGATACCGACGTTTTCCTCGATGGCCTTTTTCAGTTTTTCCTTGACTTCTGCCTGTGTTTTTCCGAGGACATTTTTGATGATAGCTTTGCCTGTCTCTGGATCGTGACCGACTGTGTAGCGCCCCTCCCATCGGCCATCCTTGCGCTTTCGGATATTTCCCTCTCCGTTCGCTCGTCTTTTCGGCATAAAATCAGCCTCCTTTTCGACAACGAACAATACCGTAATCAAGGGAACAAAGCTACCGAAAAACGGAATCGTTATCAAAAAGTTATCATCTGCTTTGCATCGCTCTTTTCTTTGTCTATTGCGGCGCAATTTTTGCGCTGCCGGGGGCGTCCTCTTTGGTTACAGCGGTGCGATTTTTGAACGGATGAAAAGCCCTTTTTATTGACTACAGCAGCGCAAAATATGTGCGATCTGCACCGAAAATTGCCGCTGCGCCGAAATCACTTTTTCGTGTGGTTGAAAACGGCAAATTTCTCAACCGCCTGCGGAAGGGCCACCTTGAAAAGTCCGCCGTCACGGGCCTTTTCCGTCCCTCACGTTCACCCACGACTGTGGAAACCCCTCTCAAGGTGCACCTTAGACTGCGGTTTCCAAACCTCGGAAAGCCCCGCACTGCGGGGCTTTGAGGCTGAGAGGGGCCCGATTACGGGCACCTCTCTTTATCTTGTGCTAAAATCGAACGGCCTTCGCCACTCAAAAAATCTTCCTGTAAAGTTCGTTTTTTCGCTCAAAACCGTTCCTGCAAATATCGCCAAAAAGTTACCGCCACAATGCTGTTCCAAACCACTTTTCATCCCGGTTTTCAACTTCTCGTACAAATGGCCCACGTTCGCTTTCGCGGGTGAAAGTGGGTACACACTCGGCTTTCGGAGAAGAATCGCACACAACGGCTCACACGGCGAAACAGGGGGCATCCCCTCCCTCGACCACAACACTGTCTTGAGCTGTCAGCGAAATTTTTTTATTCCGCCACGCTTTTATATACATACATTTCCCGGTTCTCTGTGAACCCTCAACACCAGCAGAAGAGAATAATCCGGCAAAGCTGCCACCATAAATCTTATCCCCAACCGCTTTTCAACTTCTCCTACAAACGCCCCACGTTCGCTTTCACGAGTGAAAGCGGGTACGCACTCGGCTCTCGGAGAAAGATCGCACACAAGGGCTCACACGGCGAAACGCGGAGCTTCACTCTTGTCGTTGCGCTGAGGTTTATCTCTCATCTCACTTTTGGGCAAGCAAAAGCCGAAGGAAGCGGATGCACGCCTACGGCGTGTGTCCGCTTCCTTCGGCGCCGCGGCCCCGCCGGGCTGTGTAACACTCTTTTCAATCTACCCATTTGCATTTCTCACGCTCTGCGCATGGGGATTTCTGCGCATGCGAGGTGGAAACGGTATCACTACCCTCGGCGTACTCCGCATGTTGTCGAAACGCCCGGTGCCCGCTTGTCAAAACGACTAATTTATCGTTTCCTTACGGTCAAGCAAGAGTTGCTCTTTGCGCGACGTCTATTTTCTTGCGAATAAGAGAGTGTTTTAGAATAGAAGATTATAACCTTGGTTGAACATATCAAGGCAAACGTTAATTTGTGAATTAGGCAGTCTTCTGTTCAATAGTTGTCTTCTCAGCTCAGCCTCTATGTCTATTTTACCTGCCGGAAAAACATCTGCGGTCGTATATCCCGGATATGTTCTTACCTCAAAATCATAATCATTTATTAACGAAAGAATATATCCATTAGAATTGATGCGACGTCTTATTCTGCCGGTACCAGCACTACTGCAAGCATCTAAATCTTCAAGATTAGTTCTCAAAGAAGACAATCCTCCATAATAGTGAATGCGCCCCTCTTTATCCCATGCACCCTGTTCGTTATTGCCCTCAATATGAAGTGAGATATTGGCATATCGTGAATACGAATTCAAATTGTCATAGTGATCAGGGTTTGAAAGATACCCTAAAGTAAAAGAATAACTTTCCCAAGAGTCAAACTTAACGCCTTTAAGCCCCCAACGAGGATTGTTTGTTCTATAGTCCAGCTTTACCATATCATTTCTCCTTATGCTGCATAATGCACATTGATGGCATTGATAACGGAGCAGAAATCCATATCTGCAATTTCCAGCACATCATCATTATCAAAGCCGACGTTGAGAACGAACAAGAAATTAGAGAACTCATAAATTTTTTCTGCCGCAACATCTGTCAGATTCTCATAGATTCGATCTGCCTTGGAGAGCAAAAGCAAATGCTGATACTGCTCGTCGATGTCCTGTGTATGACCGTTTGGGTGAGCATAATTCAAATGCTGTGTCGGGGTCAACGCAATAATATTCTCCAAGTAATAGCAGATTTCGGGATACACTGCTTCGGGGAAGATGTGGTGCATATGTATTGCCTTATCACACATATGAGCAGTTTCAAGATGTTCTGTCTGCCCACCACGGTTCTGATCGTTGAACAAACGGAGGAATCTCTTGGCTTTCGTAGACTGATAATGATAATATGCTTCGTTGATTTCCACCGGATGTGCCGCGGCATAATCTTTTCTTGTAACACCTTTGGGTTTGTCAGCATAAATATCTCTAAAATTTAACCGATTGTACATCAATTCATCATAAGTGATAACACTTTTAGAGATACGACCATCACGAGTGCCGCAAACATTTCTGTAGTACGCAAGAACATTTACGACTTTAGTGAAAATACGATTGCACTCCGTTTTACCGTTAATATCGGTGTTGTCAATCGTGAAATTTTGCATTGCTGTTTTTACAGCCTTATATGCATCCTTGTTTTGACGAGTAAAGAAGTCATCAAAATATGGCATCATATCGGAGTCACGCAAAACCTTTTCGATATAGGTTTTCAAAAAGAAAAGTGCATTCTTTTCCCGCGCTGCGATATATTCCAACACTTCAATGTTCTCAATTTTATAGAAATTATATCTGCCCCGTTTTTCTTCTCGCAATACTTTTGAATAGCCGAGCAATTTCAATGGTTGCCCAAAGAATTTATCATATTCTCTGGCAGCTTTAGGATCATTCACATCGGGCTTTTTGAAAATCAGACGGACGCTATCACCCACAGGCTTATACATCCATATATCTTTTACTTTGAACTCCTTACTTGGATCATCTTCTGTAAACTGCAAAATACAGTCTGCAATAAAACTCAATACATCCAAAGTCAGCTTTTGGTCAATCCATCTGCCATTACCGCTTTTTCTTATGTCGTAATCATATTGATTGCAAAAATCTATGATAGCTTGTTGAGTTAACATTTCGTTCGCCTCTTTTCTTTAGTGAAACATTGAAATCTGAACATTTTCTTGTTCATCCAGCTTTTCAGCGATAGGTACAGCCTTTTCATTTTCACGTAAAAGTCCGTAAAAGAATACCGAACAAGCATCCACATTCAATGATCTGGTCTGATAGTTTCTCGCCACTTGATAGAAATCCCTGTACTGCGGTGTTGAGAAATACTCCAGCTGTGCTTCGGTTGGAATGATTTGTCCTTTAGGGACAAGAATTGCTAATGATCCATTGACAAGAGTGTCCTTGGGTTTTCTCATCACACGAGGTTTGTAGGTCATGTTTGGGGTCAAATAGACATCTTCTCTATGCAGGTATTCAAACACAGAAAGCGACCTTGCCTCATTGTAAGATATATAAGAATCATACCCATCAATGTCAATCACATCTTTTCCGTCGTCGCTGATGTTGCGAGATTTCAGAACTCTAATATCTCCGGCATCGGACAGCAGCTTGTTTGTTATCTGCCGATCACGAAAAACTTTGAAAACATTAAAATCTAACTGTTTGCAGACGCTATCAAACTCAGCATCCCGATAGATAATCCAGTAAGGAAGTTTTTTATCAAAGATGTAGTCCTGTGCTTGTTCAAGGCGAATGCCGTGTGTAAAAGAAAATACGTTTGTTTTTAATGGACATCCTTGGGTGTTGATGAAAATTGCTAATGTTTCAACCAACACGCCCGGAAATCCTTTTTCGCCAAAATCAATAATACACTCAACAGCTTTTTCAGAAAGATACTCTCGTGTTTTGGCAAACTCCGGTGTGTTCAGCAAGAACTTCGGAAAAACCAATGCTACATAATTTCCTATATTCATTGCTTTATCAAGAAAAAAGGAGCAAATGTTGGTAGTATCCTGATTGATTGCATTTTGACGATATACGTTCAATAAAGTGTTAACGGATTTCATTTTGTAGAACGGTGGATTGCCGATGATGTAATCGTATCTCTCGTCAAAATCGTGGAGCAAAAAATCATCAGCGATGTAATTGATGGTACAGTTTTGAGGAATATCATAGTTTTTCAGTATCAGTTTCGCTATCTCCAAACTATTTTTATCAACGTCTACCACATCAAGAATTATTTCCTTACCCTCAAATTTCTTAAGTATAAGAGGGATAAAATTGCCTACACCAACCGACGGCTCAAGAATCCTTACTGTTAACTGATCGGTATCCGGCAAGGATTTCATCATTTCTGTTATGAGCGTTTTGCTGGTAAAAAAAGCAGCATTATCGGTACGACTTGTATTGGCTAATTCTGCGATTTTGCCCAACGCCGCAGCGGATAAGGACATTTCATTTTTGGTGATAAAACTTTTGAGCTTTTCGACATCAGCCAATCCCTGTTCGTTTACGATTTTGTTGATTGTTGCAGTATTGATGGGAGTATGCTTTAGAACATCAGCAATCTTCTTGGCTATAGCCTGGAATATTGCAGTGGGAACAGCTTCCCCCAAAGATTGTCTGATTTTGATCTCCTCTTTTTTCAAAAACGCTCTCTTCTTTGCTGCGGGGAGCTGATTAAGTGCTTCTAAGTCTGCTTCTACCCATTTGAAAGAAAAAGGGACAGTCATCATCATCATCAGTTCTCGGATGCTGAAAACTCGGTCATCACTTGGATGAATCGTATTCTGACTTGCGAGCTGATCGTTTCTCGTGTGAATGCACGGACCAACTTTGTTCCAATACTGGCGTTTGTACTTATCACCATTTTTCTGCTGATTGATTACAATCTTGCCATCCTTGACTTGGTGTGGTTTTTTTCTGTCATCCTCGTTATCAAACGCCGATTGACCTTCTGTAATATCGGAAATCCAAGCTCTCATATGTTCGGGATATACTCTGAAAGAATGGTATATGTCATCCTCATCTATTTCACCGAATTTTGTCAAAGGCTTTAGTTCACCGATTACTTGTCTGAGAGTTTTTTCTTTCACAAGGTCGGGATAGAGTTCCAACGGTGAAACTTCATCAGCGTAGTCTTTGGAAACTCCAATAACAACTGTGCGTTGTCTGCTCGAACAAGCACCATAATTTTTGAAGTTAATAATTCTGGAAATATATGAATACTCTCTACCCAAATTATTTTCGATTGCATCAGCAATGGTCTTGTTTGTACCATCAATATCGGTGCAGGTGGTTTTCATAAATGCCGGCACATTTTCAAAAATGAAAAAGCGAGGATTGATCTGCTTGATAATTTTGATGGACTCGATTACCAAAGAATTTCTTACAATTTCTGTGGAACTTTTTTTGTGATTTGCTACGGACATTCCTTGACAAGGCGGAGTAGCAATTACGACATCAACACGAGATACATTTTCTTTCTTTCTCCACAATTCAATTTGTGCATATAGTGCGGATTTTGTGGTATTCTCTGTAATGTCACCGCAAATATATCCGCTTTCATACTTACATTTGTTATTATATCTTTGAATATCTAATCTTCTTGTGATCAACTCGTTAGTTGCTACACAGTCGAACCCCTCCAATTTAAAGCCGTAGCATCCGATTCCGGCACTGCTAAATAAGCTAATGTATGTGGGTTTATTAGTTGCTTTCATATCTATGCCATCCTTACATTGCTTGTCTGTCATCGGGAATCAATTCCATAATATCTTCTATCCTGCAATCGAGCGCGGTACAAATTCTAACCAGTACATCGACAGTAACGTTTTCGTTTTTCCCAAGTTTTGCAATAAGAGAGTTACTTATTCCAGCAGCTTCTCCGAGTTCTTTCTTTTTCATATTTTTATCAATAAGCAGTTTCCAAAGTTTATTGTAACTAACAGCCATAATAAGTACCTCTTACCACATAAATGTATTTTAATATAGAATAGCACAAGTTATTTTTTAAATCAATCAATAATTGTGCAAAAATGCAATTTGTTCACAAAAAGCAAAATGTATTTCATAATCAATACAGGGTGAGGCGTTTTTCTTTGCAACCCTCTACACTTGATTGGCTGATCTACACCGCTTCGTTGAGTATGTCTGAACGGAAATCCAGAGAAATATTTGAAAACTGTAACTATGGCCAAGCAGTCTGAGAATTGAGTGAAGCAAGATTAGGACGCTGATGCATATTATCCACCAATTCGTTCTCCACCGCTGTACAGTCGATGGAGATTGTCTCTCCGTCTGTTAATTTCAGTTCTACGCAAGCAGTATCAATATTAAATTCACACAACAGAATTTTTATTGCCATTTCTCCTTAAATTTTTGGTGTAATTTTTCGCTGTTCTTTGATAGCCTTGCGGCGTTCTTTTGTGTACGGCAGTATCAGTTTAAAGTCGAACCGCCCTTTCTTCACACAGCCTTACTCATCATCGTCAATCAGCCTATCTTGAGGATATAACAGCTTAACTTCAGCAAAGAGATGCATCCGTTACATGGTGTGCCTATTGGAAAAGTGACAATTAGGCTGCATTCACCTATAATTAAAAACTGCCATTGACCCACTTTTGACCCAGAACGCGAAAAAAGCGAGCAGGGCTGGACGGAAACAATGGAAAATCCGTCGAGCGAACGGCGGCAAAAAGCACAAATCGGAGCCGAAATGACTCCGATTTACCCTTGAGACAACCTACGGACCAGAAGGCCGGGGGTTCGAATCCCTCACGGCGTACCAAAAGTCCTCGAAATCGTCTGATTTCGAGGATTTTTGCTTTTCATAAGTTCCGTTTTTAGGGGGTCGCTTTTTTCTGACCCAAACGCTGACCCAAACGGGACGGGGAGCGGAAAGGTCTATACCGCACGGGAGAGGATATTCCCCATCGTTTGCGCCGCTTTGAGTTGGGCGTCGGTGGTGACGTGGGCGTAGGTGTCCAGCGTGAAGCCCGCCGAGTAGTGACCGAGCATACTGCTGACGGTCTTGACGTCCACGCCGTTTTGCAGGGCCATGGTTGCGAAGGTGTGGCGGAGATCATGAAAGCGTATTCTCGGTAGACCCGCTCGTTTCAGCACCCGCTGGAGCATTTCTTATCGCCCATGTATTCGTTTAACCAGATATTGAGCCACTGCTCAACCGTTGTCTTGTCCTCTTGGGTAAATGTTCCGCTGTCGATCTCTGCGGTGATCGCCGTGAGCTTCTGCCTTACCTCCTTCTGTGTTTTTCCATAGACGGATTTCTGAATCTGCTTTCCCGTTCCGGGATCAATGCCAAGGGTATAGCGTGCCTCCCAGCGCCCGTCAGGGCGCTGACGGATCGTGCCGCCGCCCTTGGCTCCTTTTGTTTTTCGCGTTGCCAATGAAACCTCCTGTTCTTCTGAGATCATAAAACGGCCAGTCAGTCCATTGTTTTATCGCTGCTTGTCGCTGTCGAGCCACGCCACGAAGTCTTCAAGGGACAGCTTACCTGCTACACAGGCGTCGCGCTTTTCCCGCGCCGTCTTTGACCATGCGGTGAACTCTGCCTTGCTCATCGTTCCATACCGCACGCGGGCGTTGTGGGCCTTGTAGGAGCGTGTAAACTCCCTCGTGGCGGGGTTCTTCATTTGCGTTTGTTGCTGCTTAAAATACAGCGGATTTATGTACTCAGGATTAAACATCGTTTCGGTAAAATACATTGCGCTTCCCCTTTCATTTGATTCAACAACATTTTAGCACTTTTTCATATACTTGGGTCCCCATTTCTTCTAAAGAGCAATGATTTTTGCAAAAATTTAACGTCACTCTTTGTAAAAATATTCTTTTACGGAAGGCGTGATAAATATTTCTGGAAAGCTTATGAACGCCAAAAAGCCTCGAGATCGTAAGATCTCGAGGCTTTTTGCATGCCGCGCGGGATCTGCGCCTCCCCGGTTCTCCGGCTTGTCAATCGTCTCAACGGCAATCTGTTTTTTACCCTTCTGCATACGGTGGTCCTCGATGCCTGGATGCTCAAAGCGAACCGTCTGCGATGGCCGGGTCGGATCCAGCTAAAAATATATATCCGAATTGCGTGGATTTTCTTGCCTTTATCGCGCAATATGATACACTATTGTTAGACTATATTTATTCTGAACAAGGGGTGCGGAGCTATGGATCATTCGGTCTTTCGTCAAAAAAGCATGGAAAGGATCACATCGCCGGAGCAGATGAATGATTATATCCGTGTTTCCAATCCAAGCGTATGGATGATCCTCGCGGCGGTCATCGTGCTTCTGATCGGCGTTTGCGTATGGGGTGCGTTCGGGCATCTCGATACCGTCGTACAAACCGGCGGCATCTGCGAGGACGGACGCTTGACGGTTTATTTGAGCGAGAGTGATTTTGCCAGATCAGACGGCGAGGCCATTCTCTCGGTCGGCGAAGCCGAGTACGCGGCCGCGTCCGATGCGGCGGGCACGCCCATCCTGCTCGACGAAAGCACCGACCCGTATCTGCTCCATCTCATTGGGCTCTCCGCGGGCGACTGGGTGCACGCCCTGTCGGCGGAGGCCCCCGATCTCAAGGACGGCGTTTATACCGTATCCGTTATTATCGAGCGCGTCAGGCCCCTTGATTTCGTCCTGAACTGAGGTGCGCGAAGATGAGAGCAGCACAAAAGATCAAGTCGCCGATCACGGCGGGCGTCGCCAAGGTGCCCGTTGTCATGCAGATGGAGGCGCTGGAATGCGGCGCCGCAAGTCTTGCGATGATCCTTGCCTACTACGAAAAGTGGGTCCCGCTCGAGCAGGTTCGTCTGGATTGCGGCGTTTCACGGGACGGCTCGAACGCGCGCAACATTCTTCGCGCCGCGCGCAGCTACGGCCTTACCGCAAAGGGCTACCGCTATGAGCCGGAGGGGCTGAAAGCGAACGGAAAATTCCCCTGCATCATTCATTGGAACTTCAACCACTTTGTCGTGCTCAACGGCTTTCGGGGCAACAAGGCGGTGCTCAACGACCCCGCAAAGGGGACCTATTCCGTCCCGATGCAGACCTTTGACGACTCCTTCACCGGCATCTGCCTGTTCTTCGAGCCCGCCGAAGGCTTTGTTCCCGAGGGCAAGCCGCAGTCTATGCTGCAATACGCGAAAAAGCGGCTGGTCGGCGCGGGAACCGCGATCGCTTTTGTAACGCTGACCACGGTCATTTCATCGCTGCTCGGCATTGTGACGCCGGCGTTTTCCCGTATTTTTCTCGACCGGCTGCTGACCGGCGAGAATCCGGAGTGGCTTATGCCCTTCACGCTTGCGCTCGCGGGCATCAGCGTGCTTCAGCTCATCGTCGCGTGGATCCAGGCGGTCTATTCCCTCCGGATCAACGGAAAGCTCGCGATGGTGGGAAATACCACCTTTCTGTGGAAAGTCCTGCACATGCCGATGGCGTTTTTCTCACAGCGTATGGCGGGAGATATTCAGGGCCGACAGAGCGCAAACGCGATGATCGCGGAGCAGCTTGTCGGCACGCTCGCGCCGCTTGCCCTGAACGCCGCCATGATGGTGTTTTACCTGGTCGTGATGCTCCGCTACAGCGTGCTCCTCACGCTCATCGGACTCGTTTCGATCCTCGCCAACTTGGTCCTTTCCAGCGTCATTTCGAAAAAGCGGATCAACCTCACCCGCGTGCAGATGCGCGACGCGGGCAAGCTCGCCGGGACGACCGTCGCCGGCATCGAGATGATCGAAACGATCAAGGCGAGCGGCGCGGAGAACGGCTTTTTTGAAAAGTGGGCGGGTTACCAGGCGAGCGTCAATACCAGTCAGGTCCGCTTCCAGCGCATGAACCAGCTCCTCGGACTGCTGCCGGCGCTTGTCAGCTCGATCTGCAGCACCGCGGTCCTGATGACAGGCGTGTTCCTCGCGATGCAGGGCAGCTTTACCGTCGGCATGATCATGGCGTTTCAGGGCTTTTTATCCTCCTTCCTCTCCCCCGCAACGACGCTCATTTCGGCGGGACAGACGCTGCAGGAAATGCGCACCGATATGGAGCGGATCGAGGATGTGATGCGCTATCCCGACGACGACATCTTTTCGGAAGACGGCGGCGATGAGAGCACGGAATACGGCAAGCTGTCCGGCAATATCGAGCTCAAAAATGTCACCTTCGGCTATTCGCGCCTGGCCGAGCCGCTGATCCGGGATTTCAATCTCACGCTCAGGCCCGGGGACCGCGTGGCGTTCGTCGGCGCTTCGGGCTGCGGAAAATCCACGATTTCCAAGCTGATCTCCGGCCTTTATAAGCCGTGGAGCGGTGAGATCCTGTTTGACGGAAAACCGATCTCGCAGATCGACCGCTGCGTGTTTACCGGCTCTCTCGCCGTGGTGGATCAGGATAATATTCTCTTTGAGGACACCATCGCAAACAACATAAAAATGTGGGATAACTCCATCGAGGACTTCGAGATGATCATGGCGGCGCGGGATGCCCAGCTGCACGAGGACATCATGCGGCGCGAGGGCGGCTATCAGTATAAGCTGACCGAGGGCGGCAAGGACCTCTCCGGCGGGCAGCGCCAGCGCATGGAGATCGCCCGCGTGCTTGCGCAGGACCCCACGATCATCCTTCTGGACGAGGCGACGAGCGCGCTGGACGCGAAAACGGAATACGACGTGGTGCGCTCCATCAAGGACCGCGGCATCACCTGCATCGTGGTGGCGCACCGCTTATCCACCATACGCGACTGCGACGAGATCATCGTGATGGAGCAGGGAAATGTCGTGGAGCGCGGAACGCACGAGGAGCTGATGAAAAACGGCGGCGCCTATACGCGCCTGGTGTCCAACGAGTAGGAGGTGACGACACGATGGGTTGGTTTGACGAACAGATAAAAGAGCGCAGGCAATACGACGACGATGCGTTTTCCGAGGCCTTTGCGAACATGGCGTCCGCCGTGATGGGAAAGCGGTTCGAGGCGGCGTTCACCAACGACCGCGCCGTTACCAAGGACGCGATCGACGAAATATTGAAATACTACCATGTAAAGAGCCGGGAGGTCCCCGACAGCATCAAGGATGTGAACGAGCAGCTTGAGTTCCTGATGCGCCCGTATGGCATCATGCGGCGCACGGTGAAGCTGGAGGACGGCTGGTACCGCGACGCCGTGGGCGCAATGCTCGGCACCCTGTCGGAGAGCGGGCGGGTCGTGGCGCTCATTCCGTCCGGTCTTTCCGGCTACAGCTTCTTTGACTATGAGACCGGAAAGTCCCGGCGCATCACACGCAAAAATCAGCACCTGTTTGACGATGAGGCGATCGCGTTTTATAAGCCCTTTCCCCTCAAGAAGCTCAGCATCGCTTCGCTCTCGGCCTACATCGTGCAGACCCTTTCCGTCTCCGACTTCGTTTTGATCGCGCTGGCAACGCTTGCCGTGTCGCTCGTGGGGCTGCTCTCTCCGATGCTCAGCCGGCTGCTGTTTGATCGTGTGCTGCCCTCCGGGAATACGCGCATCCTTCTCGCGCTTGCCGCCTTTACCGTCTGCGTCTCCGTCAGCACGCTGCTTCTCTCCGCGGTAAAAAGTATGCTTACGGCGCGGATCGAAACAAAGCTGAATCTATCGGTCGAGGCGGCGACTATGATGCGCGTCATGTCGCTGCCGGCGGATTTCTTCAAGCAGTACAGCGCGGGCGAGCTCTCCAGCCGCGCGGCGCAGGTCGGCCCGCTGTGCCGGATGCTCGTATCAACGGTCTTATCGACCGGACTGACCTCGCTGTTCTCCCTTATATACATATCGCAGATCTTTGCCTATGCGCCGACGCTCGTCGCACCGGCGCTGACGATCCTGCTCGTCACGGTCGTTTTCTCGGTGGCCTCCTCCCTGGCGCAAATGAAGATCAGCACAGAGCAGATGACGCTCTCCGGGCGGGAGAGCGGTATGACCTACGCGCTGATCACAGGGATACAGAAGATCAAGCTGGCGGGCGCGGAGAAGCGCGCCTTCGCGAGATGGGGCAACCTCTACGCGCAGAGCGCAAAAATGACGTACGATCCGCCGATGTTCCTGAAGCTCAATTCCGTCATCAGCCTTGCCATCAGCCTCACGGGAACGCTCGTCATGTATTATATGTCAGTAAGAGCCGGCCTGTCTGTGGCGGATTACTATGCCTTCAACACGGCCTATGGCATGGTCTCTGGCGCGTTTCTGTCGCTCGCCGGGATCGCGCTGAGCGCGGCGCAGATCAGGCCCATTCTCACGATGGTCCAGCCGTTTTTTGACGCGGTCCCCGAGGTCTCGGACGGCAAGCAGGTGATCGAGCGGCTGTCCGGCGGCATCGAGCTGAACAACGTTTCCTTCCGGTACAACGAAAATATGCCGCTGATCCTCGACGATCTTTCGCTCAAGATCCGTCCGGGGCAGTATGTCGCCATCGTCGGCCGGACCGGCTGCGGGAAATCCACGCTGCTTCGTCTGCTCCTGGGCTTTGAAAAGCCGCAGAAGGGCGCCATTTATTACGACGGCAAAGATCTGGAGCGGATCGATCTGCGCTCCCTGCGCCGCCGCATCGGTGTTGTGATGCAGAATGGGAAGCTATTTCAGGGCGACATTTATTCCAACATCGTGATCTCTGCGCCGTGGCTGTCGCAGCAGGACGCGTGGGAGGCGGCAGAGCTGACCGGCATCGCCGAGGACATTCGCAGGATGCCCATGGGTATGAACACGATCATATCGGAGGGCTCAGGCGGCATATCCGGCGGGCAGCGCCAGCGGCTGATGATCGCCCGCGCCATCGCGCCGAAGCCCAAGATTTTGATGTTCGACGAGGCGACGAGCGCGCTGGACAACATCACACAGAAAAAGGTGTCGGAGTCGCTGGACCGGTTGAAGTGCACCCGCATCGTCATCGCCCACCGCCTGTCCACCATCAGGCAATGCGACCGCATCCTCGTGCTCGACCAAGGAAAGATCGTCGAGGACGGGACCTATGACGAGCTGATCGCCTCGGACGGCTTCTTTGCCGAGCTGGTGGCCCGCCAAAGGCTGGACGATGCGCCGGACGCCGTTTCGTAACGGTGCTACACGCCGTGCGGAGAATTTTTTGGAAAGATTTTCCGAATACATTAGCCTTTTCCGCTTCCGGTTCGTATCAAGAAGCAAAGGAGAAAGAAATGGAACACAAAAAAGCGAAATGGTCCGGGGACGCCTCCGGTCTGAATGAAAAAACGCTCTCCCTGCTCTTCGATTACCAACGCTTCGAGCACGAGCCGGAGCTGGAGGCGCTGCTCGACGAGGCCGAAAACGAATACTGTGCAGAGCTGTCGGACGACGATCTCGCGCAGGTGAGCGCCGCGGGAGAGGCGAAGCGCATCAAGCGGCGCGGAACGGATGGGGACGGCGCGGTATGAATCGGACGGAAGAGAGAGAAGCGCTGTACACAGCGTATTCCGAAAAGGTCTGGGGCTATGTGTTCGGCAAGGTCGCAAACCGGCATGACGCGGAGGATCTTGTCAGCGACGTTTTCCTGAAGGCGTATGAAAAGTACCCGACCTTTGACGCGGACCGCGCCTCGGTCTCCACATGGCTCTACACCATCACCCGGAATACGGTCATCGACTATTTCCGCACCCATCGCCCCGGCGCGGAGCTGCCGGACGATCTGCCCGACGCAGCCGGCATAGACGACGGCCTGCTGCAAAGGGAATCCCTTCAGGCGCTCGGTGAAGCCCTGAACAGGCTGGACGAACGTTTGCGCGCCCTGATCGTCCTGCGGTACGGCAAGGGGCTGTCGCTGAAGGACACGGCGGCAAGGCTCGGCGTATCCTACGCCTACGTCAAGATACTGCACAGCAATGCCCTCAAAACGCTTCGGGAGTGTTTTGAGGCTCCAATCAAATAAATCAAAGGAGGAACAAAATGAAAAAGGAAGAAAAACGGAACAGCATCCCGGAGGAGACCAACGCGGAGCCGCTGAACGACGAGGCTCTCGAAACGGTGAGCGGCGGCAGGAGACTTGAAATTTCCTTTGATCTCAACAAAAAAAGCGATCTGCAGGACCCTGGCAGAAAAAAATAACGGAAAGGAGCTCGACCATGGAACTCAGCGAAGAACTGATTGCAAAGGCAAAAGGAACAAAGACGCCGGAGGAACTGGCCGCGCTTGCAAAGGAGAGCAGCATCGATCTGACCGAGGAGGAAGCAAAGGCGTACTTTGAACAGCTTCATCCGAAAACGGGCGAGCTGAGCGACGACGAGCTGGACAATGTGGCTGGCGGCGGTTGCCATAACGGCGGCAGGCTTGTCGTTTCCGTAATGCATTACTGCGATGAATGGCGTTGCAAGGATGACGGCTCCCAATGCGATATATACGACATTCTGGTACGCTGCAACACCTGCGGGGTCGCCGCATACTGCCATTCATGTCAGTATTGTACCTACGAAAAAGGGCTGTGGCTCTGCAATAACCCCGTTAACATGAAATAAACATCCTTAAACAAGGAGATTTTTATGGAAAACAAATTTACACCCGAACTTATTGAAAAGGCAAAATCCGCAAAGACCCCTGAAGAGCTGATGGCGCTTGCCAAGGAAAACGGCATGGAGCTGACCGAGGAGAGCGCAAAAGCATATTTCGAACAGCTCAATCCCAAAACGGGCGAGCTTGCAGACGAAGAGCTCAACAACGTAGCAGGCGGCGGTTGCCTCCCATGGGCGGATGACCCCTACGATACTTGTATGGCGGACGGCTACTGTTTGTCCGACTATGTCTGCAGCCGTTGCGGCAAAAGGGGTATTGACTTTAGCACCGGCGTGTTGCGTTGTTCCGGATGTTTTGCAAGCGACCCCCGCTGTCGGAACTGTATGAACAGTATTGGGGACAAGAGCGATACGGTATTAAAATGCAAGGTTCATCCGAGACCCTGCTAAAGAATATTTTAAATTGTACAGAGAGGATTCAAAGATAGAAATGAACAAAGAATTGCTTGCAAAAGCAAAAGAAATGAAAACTCCCGAAGAACTCATGGCTCTTGCAAAAGAAAACGGCGTTGAACTGACCGAAGAGAGCGCGGCTGCGTATTTTGACCGGCTGAACCCCAAAACAGGCGAGCTTTCCGACAGCGAGCTTGATAATGTATCGGGCGGCTGCGGCGGTGGCTATGACGCCGGCAGACCACAGCCCCGATTCGCTGTGGGCGAAACCGTATTATACATCCATAGCTGGTTGGGAGCAACCAGGATAACCGCCACCGGCAAGGTCGTGAAGAGAAGCTACGAAAACGACGGATGGTATTATACCCTGAAAATCCACGACGGAAGCGAAATAAAGATGAGCGAGTCGCATGTCATAAAGTGCTGAGAAGGAGCTTTTTATGGAAAACAATAAAGAACTTTTCGCAAAGGCAAAGGCGGCAGAAACTCCCGAAGCGCTGTTGACTCTCGCAAAGGAAAACGGCATTGAAATGACAGATGAGAGCGCGGCTGCGTATTTTGAGATCATGCACCCCAAAGCAGGAGAGCTTGCGGATGAAGAACTTAACAATGTGTCCGGCGGCGGCTGCCGCAAGAGCGACGGAAGATTGATCGTTTCCGCCGGCTATTCATGCGGGTACTGGGAATGCAAACGCTGCGGAGTGCGTGCGACGAGATATTCCGGCGGTATTTCCAGGTGCGGAGTATGCGGAAAGCTGCCGAATTGCAATAACTGCTATTGGTGCTCTATTGAAAAAGGGCTTTGGCTTTGCAATAACAAGGACCAATGAACGGATTCAGACATAGACTATGCGTTATATTTTGAACCCCTATATCGCCCTGCGTTCGTGGACGCTCGTTCCCTATGCGTATTACTTAAAGGGCGAGCGCAACGCCAAGGGCTTGAAGGCGGAGGAGTTCGCGTTTCTATCGGAGTGCGACGGGCGAAGCGAGCTGCCGGACGAGGCGGAAAGCCCGCTGGCCCGCAAATTCCTGGCAGACGGCTTCATCCGAAAGGCCGAAAACGGCGACGTGCTGTCGGACTGGAGCCGGCCGCGCTTCTGTCCAAACCGCTATTTCCCAGCGATGAACTGGATGATCACAGGCAAATGCAACTATAACTGCATCCACTGCTTCAACGCCGCCGACAACGCGCCGCTCATGAGCGAGTGGAGCATGGACGAGGCGGACCGGCTTCTCGACCAGGCCCGCGATTGCGGGATCAATGCGTTCACAATCACCGGCGGCGAGCCTATGCTGCACAAGAGCTTCTTCGAGATTCTCGAGGGCATCTACGCGCGCGGCATGTACGTCGAGGAGCTGAACACGAATGGGTATTTTATCGACCGGCAGGCGCTTGACTGCATGAAGGCCATCGGCTGCGTCCCGCTCATGAAAATATCCTTTGACGGCCTCGGCTATCACGATTGGATGCGCGCACACCAAGGCGCGGAGGAAACTGCGCTGCGCGCGATCCGGCTGTGCGTCGAAAACGGCTTCCACGTCAAGGTGCAGACGAATATGAATCGCCGCAACCGCGATTCCATGCTGAAAACGGCGGAGCGGCTGGACGCTATGGGCGTGGCGGAAATGCGCATCATCCGCACAACGGAGGCCCCCCGCTGGGTGCAGAACGCGGGCGACGCCTGCCTCACGTTTGAGGAATACTATGACGAGGCGCTCCTCCTGTGGGAGAAGTACGCGCAGGGCGAGCACACGATGGACCTGACGATCTGGCAGTTCGGGACGCTCTATCCGCGCTCGGGGTTTTACACGCTCACCGCGGTCAACTCCTGCGCGGGAGAGTACCGGAGCAGTGCGCCCGTGTGCAAGGGAAACCGCGGCATGGTCGCCGTCGCGGCGAACGGCAACGTGTTCCCCTGCCACCAGATGTCGGGCTATTACGAGCAGCACGGGGATATTCTCGGCAACGCGAAGCGGGAGCCCCTTTCGCAGCTGCTCTCCGGCGGATCGTATCTTGACGAGGTATGCACCACGCTCGGCACGCTGCGCGAGAAAAATACAAAATGCGCGGGCTGCGCTTATTTTGAGCTTTGCAACGGCGGCTGCCGCGCGGTGGCGCTGGCGCTTACGGGCGACAAGATGGGCGTCGACCCATCCAAATGTCTGTTCTGGGAGCAGGGTTATCACAAGAAGATCGAGGCGCTGCTGCCGCAATATCACACCGTTTATACAGGACTATGAGCGACGGGCGAAAGGATGCGATCCATCCTTTCGCCCGCTTTTCTCTCAAACTGCTGCGGTCAAACCGTATTTCAGCCGCCGTATGTTGCCTCCTTTCTTCTGAGCGATTTGACATGCGTCTCTTTCCGCTCAGCCGCTGCTGCGGAGGTGATACAAGATCATTAGCAAGTTCTTTCGTAACCTCGAGGCAGAGTGACAGCGGCCGCAAGGAGAAAGTCAAATCAAAAGCGGCAACGAGGATGACACATACTCCTTTGCGCAGCGTGTGCAGTCGGTCTACTGTAAGGCCTGCAGCGGTGGGGTTGATGGGCTGAGGTCCCTCACGGTTTTGGGGGATCAAAAGGGGGCTGGAGTAGTACCCTGTAAGTGCAGTCGCAAAATCCCCAAAAATCTGTTAAACTGAAAGAACAGAGATGGAGGGAATCGCAATGAAGCATTACAGCAAAGAATTCAAGGAAGAAGCGCTGAAGCTGTCAGACGAGATCGGCGTGAAGAAGGCTGCACAGCAGCTCGGTGTTGCGTACTACACGCTGGCGGATTGGCGCAGCATACGCCGAAATACACCGCCCGCGAAGACACCGAGCGCAGAGGAGCAGACGATCCGCATCCGTGAGCTTGAGCGAGAAAATGCCGAGCTGCGGACCGCGAACAATATTCTCAAGGACGCACTCGGTTTTTTCGCGCAAGACCGCAAGAAGTAAAAGCGTGTGAGCGGCACCTGTTCGTAGCCGAACGCAAGGGCGTCTACACGGCAAAGGATAGGTGTGACCGCTATGCTATAATCATTGTAACAAGTTCGAGTAACACGAAGTCAAGTGTTTTTTCGGAGGAAGCATTATGTACTATACGATCAGGCAGATGGCGGAGCGGTTCGGCGTCACGGAGCATACGCTGCAGTTCTATACGGACAAGGGGCTGCTGCCCTGCACGCGGGACGGCGGCAACCGCAGGGTGTTCAACGAGGAGTCGGTCAACTGGATGCAGGGCATCCAGTGCCTGAAGGGCTGCGGCGCGTCCATCGAGGACATTCAGGAATACTGCCGCCTGTGCCTGCTGGAGGAATCCGAGGAGAATCTGCGCTCGCGGTACGCCATCATCCGCAAGCAGCGGGAGGAAGCCTACAGGCGGCTGGAGGAAGCCAAAGCCACCGTGAAATATATGGAGGATAAGGCGGCGCACTACGAAGCCATTCTGGCGGGGCTTGAACCGGACGATACCAACCCTAAGAATTGGACAGCAGGGGACCGGCCGGAGCATGAAACGTGTTCTTTTTCTTGACATTTCACCCGACAATTTGTACGCTTGAATCGTATCACTTTATGGGAAAAGGGAGGCGAAGCCATGCAGGGGGATCTTGAGGCGTTCTATCTGCGGCACTTCAAAGCCATCTACCGCGTCTGCTATGCCTTTATGAAAAACGCGCAGGACGCCGAGGACTGCACGGAGGATGCCTTCGTCAAAGCCATGACGAGTGACGCCACCTTTGAAAACGAGCGGCACGAGCGCTCGTGGCTGACGACCACGGCGATGAATCTCTGCAAGGACAGGCTCAAGCACTGGTGGCGGCAGAAGGTGACAGACCTTGACGAGGAGACCGAGCAGACCGCTGCGGAGCCGGACGAAAAAAGGGAAGTGGTGGATGCGGTCATGGCTCTGCCAGTGAAGTATAAGGAGGTCGTCTGGCTGCACTACTACGAGGGCTACCAGACCGACGAGATCGCGGCGATGCTGGACCGGCCGCCGTCGACCGTGCGGAATCAACTGCGCGACGCCCGCGCAAAGCTGAAGCTGACCTTGGGAGGTGAGGGCGCATGAGCGAAAAAGAAGTGAAAAAAGCCTTTAACGCGATCGAGCCGGAGGACGGCGCGCAGGAGCGAATGTACGCGAACATCCTGAAAAAAGCGGCGGCACAGCGCGCGGCTGCTCTGGAGGGGAACGTTGATGCGCCCGCGGCGGAAGGCAATGCGACCTCAAAGACCGTGCCGCTCCCCGCCCGCCGCCCGACGCCACGGTGGAAGCGGTACAGCGCGATGGCCGCGTGCCTCGCGCTGGTGACGACCCTTACGATCGGCTTTCTGCATCCGTTTTTTGCCGGAGACAGCGAGGGAAACGAACCGCCGGTTCTGGGCGGCTCACCGTTCGAGAATGTGCAGAGCGCGGCGGATTTTGAAGAAAAGCTCGGCTTCGTGATCGACGCGCCGGAGGGCGCGGAAAATGTCACCTACTGCATTTACGACGGCGAGATCGCCTGCGTGGACTTCACGCTGGACGGCCACGAATACACTTATGAAGCCTCCAAGCTGGACGGCAATTTCTCCCGGGCGGAGGGAGAAGCCGTGGGCAGCACGGCCCTGAACGCGGAATACGGTGCTGTGCTCGACCGCGTATCGCCCGACACCTGGCGGGCCCATTGGAATAGAGATGACGTCAGCTATTACCTGACGAATTTCGACGGCGCGGAGGAATCAGCTATCACCGAGGTTGCCAATGCGCTGATGGAAAGCAATTGAAGATGAAAAATTTCGGAGCGTGAAAACGCCCCGAAATTTTTTTGTGCGCTTCCCGACATTTTGCTCCGCTCCCTCGTATGGATGGATAGACGGGCAGGGGAGCGGCGTTTCCGGAGACGCTGTTCCGCCACTCATAAAACGAATTCCGAACTTCAAAAGGAGCAAATAGAAATGAAACCCATTTTGACTTTTGTACTGGCGTTGAGCATGGCGCTGTCCCTCGCCGCCTGCGGCGGCAAGGCCGATGACAACAAGAAGAACGACAATAATACAGAAGTGACGATGACCGCGCAGGAGATTATGGACACCCTGAAGGAGAAGCTGGGCGACAGCTTTGAATGCGACGTGACCGAGGACGAAACCCGCATGAGCGGCTACTGGGGTCTGGATATGACGCAGGTAGAAAGCTGGGCATCTATGAGCAATTCCAATTCCGCCATAAATCCCAGCGCCGCCGTCATTCTCAAGGTGAAGGACGGCTACGCACAGGATGCTGCCGCACTTTTGCAGACTGGCTATGAGCAAATTCTCAGCTACTCCCGGATGTACAACATGGATTTGCAGAAGGTCTTGCAGGCTCGTTTGTTCGTGAATGGCAACTATGTGGCGCTGCTGATCCTCGGTGCGCAAGGTGACTGGGAGGCCAGTGATGAGGTGCAGGCTAAATTTGCTGCTGAGGAGGCTGCCAAGGTGGACGCGGTGTGGAGCGGCATCTTCGGTTCCGCCGATAACAGCATCACCATCCCGGAGGACGACGGCAGCAGCAACGGCGGCTTCTTCGATATGGGCGATGACGAACTGCCCGACGGCGAAATTATGATCGGCGGCTGATATGGTTTTTTCCAGCCTGACGTTTTTACAATGCTTTCTGCCCCTGTGTCTGCTGGCTTACTTCCTTGTGCCGAAGGCATGGCGCAACGGCGTGCTGTTCCTGTTCAGCCTGCTGTTTTACGCCTGGGGCGAGCCGGTCTATGTGGTGTTGATGCTGTTTTCCACCGCATTGGACTACACCTGCGGACAGATGGTAGAGCGGCACAGGGAACAGCGGGGAGCAAAGATCGCGCTGCTGGTGTCGGTTTGTGTAAACCTTGGCTTGCTGGGCGTATTCAAATACAGTGACTTCCTGATCGGCACGGTCAATTCCTTGTTCGGCACGGCGCTCCCCCAGCCGAATCTGCCGCTGCCGATCGGCATCAGCTTCTACACCTTTCAGACCATGAGCTATACCATTGATGTCTATCGTGGTGAAGCGAAAGCGCAGAAAAATATCATCAATTTCGGCGCGTATGTGACATTATTCCCTCAGTTGATTGCGGGCCCCATCGTCCGCTACCAGACGGTAGCGGACGAGCTGGAGCACCGGGACTGCACCGCTGACCTCTTTGCCGATGGGGTGAAACGCTTCGCCTGCGGTGTCGGGAAAAAGGTACTGCTGGCAAATAACATCGGCCTTTTGTGGGAGGCAGCATCCGCGCAGGCTGCTCCCACGGTGATGACGGCATGGTTGGGTGTCATCGCCTACGGTTTCCAGATCTATTTCGACTTTTCCGGTTACTCCGACATGGCTATTGGCCTTGGCCGGATGCTGGGGTTCCGATTTATGGAAAACTTCAACTATCCGTTTCTTGCCGACAGTATTACCGATTTCTGGCGGCGCTGGCATATCTCCATGGGGACATGGTTCCGGGATTATGTCTATATCCCGCTGGGAGGCAACAAGGGCGGCCTTGCAAAGCAGCTCCGCAACATTGCCATCGTCTGGCTGCTGACGGGCTTCTGGCACGGGGCAAGCTGGAACTTTGTCCTATGGGGCGTGTATTTTGGAATACTGCTGGTGCTGGAAAAGCTGTTTCTATTGCGCTGGCTCAAAAGGCTGCCCGCCGTATTGCGACACCTTTACGCCTTGACGCTGGTAACGGTCAGTTGGACACTCTTTGCGTTTACGGATATTGGCGCAGGCTTTGCGTGGCTGAAAGCAATGTTCTCCGGCGTGCTGTTCGACAGCAGTAGTCTGTATTTGCTGCTGACTTATGGGCCGATGCTGGCAATCTGTGCTTTGACAGCCACACCGCTGGGAAAACGCTGCTATGAGGGGTTGAACGCCCGGTTGGGGCAGGGGGCATTGGCGCTGACCGTGGTTGACTGCGGCGGCCTGCTCTGTGTGCTGGTGATGGCTGCGGCCTATCTTGTCAGCGGCAGCTATAATCCGTTCCTGTACTTCCGATTCTGAGGTGAGAAAAATGCGAAATAAAATCATTACCTCTTTTTTCTGCCTGCTGCTGGCGGTTTCTACTCTTGCCGGATTGCTGTTGCCTGATCGCTATTACTCCGAAAGAGAAAAGCGCACTTTGACGCAAAAGCCCAAATTTACTGTTGCCGACTTTATCTCCGGCGAATTTAGTGGCGAACTGGAAAAGTATCTTACCGATCAAGTTCCCCTGCGGGACGGTTGGGTCACGATGAAAACCTACATGGAACTGGCCATCGGTAAACGGGAAAGCGGCGGCGTCTATATCTGCAAAGACAAGTATTTGATGGACAAGTTTACATCTTATAGCAAAAAGCAGCTTGCCGCCAACGCAGCCGCCCTTGCTGATTTACAGGAAAAACTGGCAGCAAAGGGCATTGCCATGAATACGCTTCTCGTTCCTGTGGCAGCGCAAGTGCTGGCGGACAAACTCCCCGCCTACGCTCCCGCGGCGGACTACGCCGCCATTCTGCAAGTGCTGACCGACGCGGGGGTGGACACGGTGAATGTGTGGTCTACCCTCGCGGCCCACAGCGGTGAGAACATCTACTACCGCACTGACCACTACTGGACCAGCCTTGGGGCCTACTACGCTTACTGTGCGTGGCGGGACATTGAACCTGCGGCGGGGGAGTGGACGCAGGAAATTCTCTGCGGCAATTTCCGCGGCACGACTTGGAATAAAGTCCCCCTGCCCACCGTCCCCGCCGAGGAGATCACCGCATGGTACAAGCACATGAACAGAGCCGTTTCTTATAACGACGGGCAGTATGAGACGGACAGCATCTACGAGCGGAAATACCTGTCCGGCAGCGACCAATACGCCGTGTTTCTGAACTCCAACCAGGCACAGACCGTCATTGAGGGCAGCGGAAAGAGCGGCAAGCTCCTGCTTATTAAAGACTCCTACGGCAACACCTTTTCCCAATTCCCCGTGGAGGACTACGCGGAAGTCCACGTCCTCGACCTGCGCTTTTTCAAGGGGGATGTGGCGGAGTACGCCAGAGAAAACGGCATCACCGACGCGCTGGTGCTCTACGGCGTGCAGAACTTTGTGAAGGATACAAATCTGCGCTTCTGACGGAGACGGCGCGCAGCCTCCGCGGCGCGGGGCAAAAAGCCGACGGTCAAAGGGCCGTGGGCTTTTGCCTATTCTGCCGACTTTGTGCGGGGGAGGCGGGAGACCTTTTGCGCAAAACGGAGAGAAGAAAAAATTTTGCAAAAAGGGGCTTGACAATGGAAGTGCGCGTGCTATAATACGCTACAACAAGTTAAAGCAGTAAAAACCAATGACGGAGAGAAGTAGCCGATGCAGGCAAGCCTTCAGAGAGTCCCGGATGGTGTGATCGGGGCGGTGGACGGTCGGCGAATGGACTTCGGAGGGCGGATCAAAAGGCGAAAGCCGAGTAGAGACCGACGGGTATCCCACCCGTTATCCATCGGGGCGCGTATGATGGTGCGCGTAAGCGAGCGGGCGTTTGATAACGTCAATTTGGGTGGTATCGCAGAAGTTCAACGACTTTTGTCCCATGTAGGTGGGATGAAGGTCTTTTTCTTTTTCCCCGCTCTGTTCCGGCAAGACAGAGCTTCATCTGCCGCCCAAAATCAAATATATTGGAGGAAAACCAAAATGAAAAACAACATGATGAAAAAGCTTCTGACCCTCGTTCTTGCCGGCGCGATGACGCTGTCCCTCGCCGCCTGCGGCGCAAAGGATCCCCAGCCGGACAGCGGGACGGACGGCAGTACGCCCCGCAGCTTCCGTGTTGCGATCATCAAGCAGCTCGACCACGCCTCGCTCGACGAGATCGCAAACGCCGTCGCTGCCGAGCTGGATCAGCTTGCGCAGACGGAGGGTGTGACCATCGAGTATGAGGTCACCTCCGGCCAGGGCGACCAGACCATTCTCAAGCAGCTTGCCGATCAGGCCATCGCCGACGGCGTGGACGCCATCGTTCCCATCGCTACCACCGCCGCGCAGATCGCCGCCCTCTCCGCCGAGGACGCGAAGACTCCTGTGGTCTACGCCGCAGTTTCCGACCCTGAGACCGCCAAGCTCACCGGCATCGACTATGTGACCGGCACGAGCGACGCGCTCAACACCGAGTTCATCATGGATATGATGTTCGCTCAGAACCCGAACGTCGCCAAGGTTGGCTTGCTCTACTCCCTCAATGAGCCGAACTCCACCAAGCCCGTCGCGGACGCCAAGGCTTACCTCGACGCAAAGGGCATTGAGTACATCGAGCAGACCGCCAACACCAACGATGAGGTCGTCGCCGCAGCCTCCGCGCTCATCGCCGCCGGTGTGGACGCCGTGTTCACCCCGACCGACAACGTCATCATGGCAGCGGAAATGGCGATCGCCGAGGACTTTGCCATCAACGGCATCCCGCACTACACCGGCGCGGACTCCTTCGTCCGCAACGGCGCCTACGCCACCTGCGGCGTGAACTACACCGACCTCGGCACAAGGACCGCCGACCTCGCCCTCAAGGCCATGGCTGAGGGCATGAGCGGCATGGAGGATTACTACCTCATGGATGGCGGCATCATTACCGTCAACACCGATACCGCGGCTATGATCGGCAAGCAGGCCGAGTATTCCTGCTTCGACAGCATGGGCACCGTCGTGGAAGTGATCACCACCAAGGACTGAACCGAAACAACAACGCGAAAGCCCTCCGACGAAAGTCGGAGGGCCGAAGCCTGAAAGGAGAGCGACCCCATGCTCATCATCACGCAGACCGCCCTGGAGTTGGGCTTTTTGTACGCGCCGGTCGCGCTGGCGCTGTTTCTGAGCTACCGCATCCTCGACATTGCCGACCTCACGACGGACGGCTGCTTCGTTCTCGGCGCGGCGGTTTCCGTCAGCCTGACGGCGGCGGGACATCCGTTCCTCGCCATCCCCGCGGCGATGCTCGCCGGCGCGTGCGCGGGACTCGTCACCGCCTTTTTGCAGACCAACCTCGGCGTGCCGAGCATCCTCGCGGGTATTGTGACGAATACGGGACTTTACACCGTGAATCTCATGGCGATGGGATGGAAGGCCAACCAGAGCCTGCTCGGCTCGGATACCGTGTTTACCCTTCTGCGCGATGCCGGCATCGGCGGGGCGTGGTATGAGCTGCTGCTTGCAGTCATCGTTACCGGACTTGCGGCGGTGCTGCTGCGCCTGTTTCTCGGCACGCATCTCGGCCTGTCACTCCGCGCGACGGGCGATAATCCCGATATGGTGCGCGCGTCGTCGCTGAATCCTGCGTTCACCATCTCCGTCGGCCTCTGCCTTGCCAATGCCATGACCGGCCTTGCCGGCGCGATGGTGGGCCAGTATCAGAAGACCGTGGACATCAACTCCGGCACCGGCATCGTCGTCATCGGCCTTGCCTGCCTCATCATCGGTGAAACGGTGCTCGGCCGCCGCAGCATGACGCGCGGCGTGCTCGCCGCGCTCGTCGGCTCGCTGATCTACCGCTTCATCTACGCGGTCGTGTTCTACACGAAGATCGTGCCGGTGGAGTGCCTGAAGCTGCTCACGGCGATCATCGTGGCGCTGGCCATCGCCGCGCCGAGCATCCAAAGGTGGGCAGCGTTCCAGCGCCGCAAGGCCGCGGCAAAAGGGAAGGGGGGCAACTGATATGCTGGACATTCAACACATCTCCAAGACCTTCAACGTCGGAACGGTGAACGAAAAGCGCGCCGTTACCGATCTGTCGCTCCATTTGGACAAGGGCGATTTCGTCACCGTTATCGGCTCGAACGGCGCGGGCAAGTCCACGCTTTTCAACGCCATCGCGGGCAGCTTTTACGTGGACGAGGGCCGCATTCTGCTAAATGGCAAGGACATTACCTTTACACGTGAGCACGACCGCAGTCGTGTCATCGGGCGGCTGTTTCAGGACCCGCTGCGCGGCACCGCGCCGCACATGAGCATTGAGGAAAATCTTGCCCTCGCGTATCTGCGCGCGGCGCACGGCAATCCGTTCAGCCGCATCACGGCGAAGGACCGCGAGCTTTTCCGCGCCCAGCTCGCGCAGCTCGACATGGGACTGGAGGACCGGCTGGGCCAGCCCGTCGGTCTGCTCTCGGGCGGTCAGCGGCAGGCGCTGACGCTTTTGATGGCGACGATGGTGCCGCCGGAGCTGCTGCTGCTCGACGAGCACACGGCGGCGCTCGACCCGGGCACGGCGGAAAAGGTGCTCGCGCTCACGCAGCGCGTGGTGGCGGAGCATCACATCACCTGTCTGATGGTGACGCACAACATGACGCAGGCGCTCTCGCTCGGCAACCGCACGCTGATGATGGCGGACGGCGGAATCGTGCTCGATGTCGCGGGCGCGGAACGCGCCGGCATGACAGTGGAGGATCTCGTTGAGCGCTTCCGCGCGGGCACGGGCAGGACGCTCGACAACGACCGTATGCTCCTTTCCGAATGAAGCCACGCGGGCCGGCCCTCCGGTACGCCGACGGCAGAGCGGATTTTCCCTTTTAAGATGCGACAAAGCGGCAGAGCCTTTTGGCTCTGCCGCTTTTGCTATATACTGTAAACCATATGCAAAAAACCTTGAAACCATACGGTTTCAAGGTTTTTCGTGGTGGAGATTATTTATGCCCGCAGGGTTTTCGGCTTACCTGCTGCGGCGCAGGACCTCGCACACCAGCTCATAGACGCGCTCGGTAGAGGGTACGCTCAGCCGCTCGCGTACGGAATGAACGTCGTGCAGCTCGGGCCCGAGGGAGATGGCGTCGAGACCGGGAATCTTCTCAATGAAGAGCCCGCACTCCAGTCCGCCGTGCGTCGCCTCGAGCTTGGCCTCCGTGCCGGTAAGGTCGCGGTAGACGTCAAGCACCAGCTCGCGGAGCTTTGAATCGCGCGCGTACTGCCAGCCGGGATAATTGCCGCGCTCGGAGACCGTGCCGCCCGCAAACTCCACGATGGCGCGCACGCGCTGGGCGAGCATCGCCTTCTGCGAGGCGATGCAGGAGCGGATGGAGTAGGAGAAATGCAGTCCGTCCTCCGTCAAATGCATCACGCCGAGGTTGAGGGAGGTCTGCACCAGACCGGGGAAGTCCGCGCTCATCTCCTCCACGCCCTGCGGCAGCGCAAGGAGCGTGTGGAGCATGACGGAGGTGGTCTCCGCGCTGACGGCGGACGCCGCCTCGGTCTTGGCACATTCGAGCGTCACGCCCGCGTCGCAGCCGGCGTACTCATTTTTGAGCGTCGCGTCAAAGCCGCGGATGAACTGCTCAAGGTCCGCCTCCTTCCCCGCGGGGACGGCGATGACCGCGTCGCAGCGCGAGCAGATCACGTTGTCGAACCTGCCGCCCTGTATTGCCGCGAGGCGCAGGCCGGGGAGCTGTTCCATCGCGGAATAGAGCACACGACCCATCAGCGCGTTCGCGCTGCCGCGGCCCTTGTCAATGTCGCCGCCGGAATGGCCGCCCTGCAAGCCGGAGATCGTCACAGCGTAGCAGCTCTCGCCGCCGAGCGGCTCGCGCTTGCCGGGAAGCGTGCAATCCGCGCGCATACCGCCTGCGCAGGACACCGTGAAGATGCCCTCCTCCTCGGAGTCAAGATTCAGGAGCTTTCTGCCCTTGAGGTCGGAGCAGTCGAGCGCAAACGCGCCGTCCATACCGACCTCCTCATCGACGGTGAAAACCGCCTCAAGCGGCGGATGGGAGAGCGTATCGTCGGCAAGGATGGCGAGGATCATCGCCACGGCGATGCCGTTGTCGCCGCCGAGCGAGGTCTGATCCGCCCAGACCCACTCGCCGTCCGTGCGCAGGTCAAGACCCTCTGCCGCCATGTCCTTCGCGCACTCGTCCGTCTTGGCGCAGACCATGTCGATGTGGCCCTGTAAAATGATCGGCTCGGACTGCTCATAGCCCGCGGAGCCGTCCTTCCAGATGATAAGGTTGTTGCACGCCTCTTGGCGGTACCTCAGCCCAAGCTCCTTGGCAAAGCCCACGCACAGGTCGCTGATGAGCTTCGTGTTGCCGCTGCCGTGCGGCACGGAGCAGAGCTTCTCAAAATATTCAAATACCTTCTCGGGCTTCAGCCCTTTTAATGCAGCCATGCTGCCTTCCTCCTTTTCAGTGTGCACACAGCCCATGCGTTTCGCATGGGCTGTGTGGTGATTGTTCGGTTAGCCGACAGGTACCTCGTCCATCGTCATATCGTCCATGCCGAAGTCGTCGCCGGAGGGGGTGTCCTCCTCGACGATCTCCGCGTCGGGCGACGGGATGAACTCCGTCAGATAGGCGTCCTCACCTAGTCCCGCGAGGTAGGCGGGCAGGTTGATGATGATGCCGTCCATATTCTTAGGCAGGGGGATCGTGTAGGTCTGCGTCGTCTCGCTGCCGCCCTTCTTCTCGGTGATCTCGAGCGTCACCGTGAACTTCTGGCCGATGCAGGTCGCGCTGCCGCGCTCGCGGTCATAGAGCTTGGCGACCTGCTCGCCGTCCACAAGAACGACGACCTTGTACGGCGTATCGTAGGTCTTGCCGTTGTACTCTAACTTCTTGTTGTCGAGATACACGGTGTGGCCGCGGCCGACGATCGTCATGGCATAGGCGATGACAATGAGCACGACGACTGCCGCGAGCTGGAAGATCAGTCTGCGATTGGAGGTCTTATTCTTCATTTTGCCTTCGCCTCCTCTTCTGCCAGCTGGTCGGCTGCAAGCTGCAAGCCAGCCGCGCTCTTAGCCTTGCGCTTCTTCGCCTCATACATGACCAACGCGATGGTGATGACCGCGTAGGACACAAACACGCGGAAGTATTCGCCGATCATCGAGTCGCCGGTGATGACCGTGCCGGTGCGCGGCGCCACAATGAACATGGTGTGGAACAGGATAACGCCGAGGAACACGTTCTTGATGCTCGCCTTCTCCACGCTCGCACCACCGACGAGCAGCGCCGCGATGGAGAACATACCGATCTGGGTATGGGCGGTATAAGTGGGGAAGTTGCCGACGTTCTGCAAATAAATGATCATGCCGAAGCCCGCGAACACGGTGGAGATGACCATAGAGATCACGCGGGTACGCTCGACGTTGATGCCCGCGTCGCGCGCGACCTCCATATCCTGACCGACCGCGCGCATGTCCTGACCGAGCTTGGTGCGGCGGAACCAGAGGATAAAGAGGCAGGCGGCGGCAATGATAATGAGCGTGAGCACGGGGATCTTCACTCCGCCGACGCTGACCGCCAGCAGGTTATCCAAGCTCTGGCGCATATTCAGCAGGCTCACCGTATTCCGGATACCGTAGCCGCGCGGGAGCTTGAGCGTATTGTGGATGATGGGAATGACGGGACCCATCATAAAGAGCACAAAGAACTGGTACACACCGTCCATGGCGAAGGCGATCATGTAGCTCGTGATCATCTCGCGGCCCTTGGCGCGGTTGAGGAGCTTGCCGATCATGATGCCGAGCAGAACGGAGATGGGAATGGAGATGATCGCCGCGAGGATCAGTCCGGGGATGCCCCAGACCTGCCAGTCGGCGGCAAAGATCAATCCGATCTGGCCTGCCATCGCGCCGAGCGTCATGCCGAAGTTCATACCCATGCCCGCCATAACGGGGATGAGCAGGCTCAGGATGAGGAAAGCGTTGCGGCCCAGACGGGTCATGCCCTCATTGAGCAGATAGTTCCACGAGAGGTCCGCGCGCGGGATGCAGTAGGCGCAGATCAGAACGAACATGATGGGCACGATGTTGTCGCTCAGGAACCTGCGCAGCGCGCGGCCCCACTCGGCGCCGCCGCGAGGAAGATTGTTGTTGATCTTTTTCATACTTACTTCTTCCCTCCCATCTTACGGGTCAGCGCGTAGACGATCATGCCGTTGGAGACGATGATACGAATGATCTCGCTGATGTCAAGGTGGATCAAGGAGTTGATGACCGTCGGCGTCATGGTGACAAGACCCTGATAGAGGAACGTGCCGATGATGACATTGGCGATGCTCGCCTTGTTGACGCTCGCGCCGCCGATGAGGATGGCGGCGACCGCCGGGAATGCCATCTTGAGCGGGGCGGTGTAGATCTGGATGAAGCCGAACCCCTGCTCATAGACGAGGATGCCGACCGCGCCCAGCCAGGTGGAAAGGACGACGGAAATGAGGCGCATCTTGTCGATGCTGACGCCCGCTGCCTTGGCAAAGGAAGGGTTGGAGCCGACGGCGGTCATCGCGGTGCCGGTCTTGGTGTGCAGGAATGCCCACATTAGGAAAGCAAGGATCGCGAAGAAGATCAGGCTGCCGGTCGGAATGACGAGGTTGATGCCGAAGCGGTTGAGGTCGATGGAGAGAATGTCCGCCAGCACGCGGTCATAGAAGCCCTCGAGGGAGATGGTGGTACGAAGGCCGGAGCCGGAGAAGCCCCACACCATCTCGGGCTTCTTGTACGGCAGCAGCAGCCACATCATGCACATGAAGGAGACGGAGGAGAAGCCGACGTAGGTCGCGACCATCATCTCGCCGCCCTTGATCTTGTTGAGCAGCCAGCCGTAGCCGCCGCCGAGCAGCAGCGCAAACGGCGTCGCGATCGCGATGGCCATGACGAAGCTCATCGGACCCGTGAAGCCAAGCTCGATGGACAGCGTCGCGCCCAGAAGGCCCGAGATGATACCGAGCGGCAGGCCGAAGTTGAGGCCGCAGCCGGAGTGGACCATCGGGACCATCGCCAGCACCATGATGGCGTTCCAGCTAAAGCGGTTGATAACGTTGCTGATCTGCGTTGCGAAGTCCACGCCCGCGAACGGCACGAGCACGAACATCAGCAGCAGAAAGCCGGTGATGATCATGCGGGGGACGCCGTAGCTGTCGATCATTTGGCGGAGCCTGCTCTTTTCGGCAAGGCTGTTTGTTGTATTATCCATATCTGCCCTCCTTATTTGACCTGACTGACCATCAGCATACCGAACGCCTCGGAGGATTCGGTCGCCGGCAGGATGCCGGCGATCCGGCCGCCGGAGACGATGGCGATGCGGTCGCAGGTCATGCGCAGCTCCTCCAGCTCAGATGAGATCATCACAACGGTGATCCCGCTCTCGCGGTTGAACCTCTTGAGCGCGTCGAGCACGAGAGATTTCGCGCCGACGTCGATGCCGCGGGTCGGCTCGGAGACAAAGAGAAACTTCGGCTCGAGCGCAAATGCCTTGGCAAGGCAAACCTTCTGCTGGTTGCCGCCGGAGAGCTCCTTGGCCTTCTGCTTCGAGCTGGTGCACTTGATCTTCAGCTCGTCGATGTAACGGTCGGTCACGGCGCGGATGGCCTTTTCATCGCGCCATTTCACAAGGCCGCCAAACAGGCTCTTGAGAAACTTATCGTGGATCTGCATGGCGGGGAAGGCGACATTCCACTCCAAGGACTCGTCGAGCAGCAGTCCCACGCCGCGGCGGTCCTCCGACACGAAGGCGAGCTGCGCGTCGAGACAGCGGCGGGGAGCGTTGAGCGGAATAGGCTTGCCGTCGAACTCGACGGTGCCGCCCGCCTCATAAAGGCCCATAACGCCGTTCGGGATGCCGAGCTTTCCCTGACCGGCGAGGCCGCCGATGCCGAGGATCTCGCCCTCGCGGATATCGAGGTCGACGTTGCGCACGATCTCGCCGGGCATATCGACCCAGAGCTTGCGGATGGACATGATGGTCTTGGCGCCGGAGTGATCGACTACATCCTGTGCAGCGGAGAGCTCCACGCTGCGGCCGACCATCCACCTTGTGATGTCGGAAACGTTCGTTTCCTTCGCCGGGGTATCCTTCACCACATGGCCGTCGCGCATGACGATGACCTTGTCGCACACATCCAGAATCTCCTGCAAACGGTGCGTGATGAAGATGACCGCGATGCCGCGCGCCGACATGCTGCGGATGGAATCGAGCAGCGCCGCAGCCTCCTTTTCCGTCAGAACGGCGGTCGGCTCGTCGAGAATAAGCAGCTTGAGGTGCTCCTTGCTCAGCTCGCGCGCGATCTCGGTGAACTGCTTATGGCCGACCGGCATATCGCTGATGACCATGTTGGCGTCGATGTGGACGCCCATTTTTTCAATGGCTGCCGCTGCACTGCGGTCCATCTCCTTATAATCGAGCGTGTTCAGACGGCTGCCGAACACCTCGGAGATGACATTTTTCTTCTGGGGCTCACGGTTGAGCAGAATATTCTCCGTCGCCGTAAAGCCGGGGATCAGAGAAAACTCCTGATGCACCATGCCGATACCGGCTGCCAGTGCGTCAAAGGGGGTATTAAAGGTGACCTTTTCACCGTTGATGAGAACATCTCCGCCGTAGCCGCCGGTCTCGCGGATGACGTCCATGCCGAAGAGGATCTTCATCAGCGTGCTCTTGCCCGCACCGTTTTCGCCGACAAGGCCGAGCACCTCGCCCTCGCGGAGCGTAAAGCTGATATCCGTGAGGACCTGATTGCCGAAGAAGTCCTTTTTGATGCTGCGCATCTCCAACAGAGGAGCGTTGTTATTTTCCATAAGCTATACCCTACCTAAAAGAAGCAGGGGGGAGGATTCTCCTCCCCCCTGTTTTTTTGATGTTCGTCAGTGAGCCGAAGGCTTACTTAACGGTGAAGTACTTTTCGGGGACCTCGACCTCGGTGGCGTGCATGAACCAGCCCGGATCGCCCATGATGTAGGTATCCTGATAGACCAGGAAGGTGTTGTCGGCCTTGACGCCGGTGGTGGCGTTGGTGTAGTTGGAGCCGTTCCAGGAGGCGTCGGGGGAGAACTGGTGATAGGCCTTGGCGATATCGTCGATGTCGGCAAGCTCGCTCTCGCCCTTGATGACGTTCATGGCGTGCTGGGCGAGGCCGGCGGAGGTGACATAGCCGTAGGAGTAAGCCCAGGTGCCGAAGCGGCCCGCGCCGCCCTTTTCGCAGATGGCAGCCTCGACCTTGGCAAGGATCTTCTGGAAGTCGCCCGCCTCAGCGGTCAGGTCGATGCCCAGAGCGCCGGGATAGCCCATCAGCGGGGAGGGCAGGTCGGCCTCAATGAAGTAGCCGCCGTACTCGAGCAGCTGTTTGAGCAGAGGCTCGGTATGCGCGTCGTTGGTGCAGAAGTAAGCGGCCTTCTCGCCGTACTTGCTCGCCCACTCGGGAACCTTCTCGAGGATGTAAGCCTGCGCACCGGCAACGCCGACGTCAGAGGTGGGGTCGGGAGCGGTCTCCATCTCGAACTTCATGCCGAACTCCTCGCAGGCCGCCTTCATGACGGCGATACGACGGCTCATGGTCTCGTAGGCGAGGTGGCGCGGGAAGGAGATGTGAACGAAGGTGTCGCAGCCAAGCTCATGCGCGGTGCGGATGATGAGGTAGCCGCGGGCAACGAAGTCGTTGTTGCACACGAGGTCGGCAGCAGAGCCGATCTCGGGCAGGTCCTCATGCGCCTCGCCGGCGATGCAGAGGATGTCGGGGCGGCGCTCCTTGATCTTACGGAAGGCCTCGGTCGTGCCGGGGACGGACTGGTTGACGATGATCGCCTTCATGTCGGGGTCGTCGGACAGGTTGACGATGCACTGGATGGTGGTCTCCAGCTCTTCGGTGAAGTTATCGGGATAGGTCACGAGGGTGACGTTCTCCTCACCATAGAGCTGCTGGAAGGCCTCGGCGCCGCGGCGGTCGTCCTCAGACTGAGAAACGGAACCGGTCACGATACCGATGTGGATGGTCTCCTCCTGCTTGTCGGGAGTGTCGGGAGTGTCGGGGGTGTCGGGCGTGTCAGGGGTCTTCTTGTCGCCGCAGGCCACGAGCGAAAGCACCATGACCATAGCGAGCAGGATACTCAGGAATCTTTTCATGCGGAACCTCCAATTTCATTTTTACGATGTATTGCCAGGGTGTCCTATTACTATATACAAAAATATTCACCTTGTCAATGACAGAAATTAAACAATATAGCGCAAAGCGGTGCAAAAAGGACTGCGGCACCTGCGGAGACGGGGCCATTCCGCACTCAAATGGAGAACCGAGCTTGAAAAATCCGAATGAGGTACACAGCGTCCACGGCATGAAAGAAAAAATTATCGCATACCCTCTACCAAAATAAAATGGGGAGGATATGCGGATGTTTTTGTATTTTAAGCGGAGAGAGAAGCGCGGGAAGAGGGAGGCGCCGCGGCCGCGATTTCTTGTCCTGCGGCGCAAAACACTGACAGTTGGCGCTGCGCTGCTGGCTGCGGCAGCCATTTTCGGTGCTGTGAATGCGCCCGCTGCCGTGCGGGCGTCAGTTGCGACGCGCCAGCTGCCCATCTACTGCGTGGAACGCGATCAGAAGGTGTGCAGCATTTCCTTTGATGCCGCATGGGGGGCGGACAACACGCAGAAGATCCTGGATGTACTCGCGGACTACGGCGTCAAGGCGACCTTTTTCGTGGTCGGCAACTGGGCGGACCAGTATCCGGAGCAGGCCAAGGCCATCGTAGACAGCGGCTGCGAGCTGATGAACCATTCCAACGCACACGACCACTACAATTCTCTGACGGCGGAGCAGATCATCAAAGATGTGAATACCTGCAACGATAAGCTCGAGGCGCTCACAGGGGCTCGTCCGACGCTTATTCGCTGCCCCTTCGGCGAGTGTGACGACCATGTGATCTCCACCATTCGCTCCATCGGCATGGAGCCGATCCAGTGGGATGTGGAGCGATACCATGCAGCTCAAGCCCCTGCCGGGGCTTGCCTTCAGGAGCCTGACGGACAGCGGAGTGTCCGGAGCAGTTGGGCAGCCGATCCTCAATGACAACGCAGCCATTACGGAAAATGTGAATCAGGCTGCCTTTGCGATCAATCAGATTCTCGGAGAGGGCATTGAGAATGTGCAGGAGCGCATCGCCAATGATTTTGCCGGAACAGGCGGGGATCACTATGAAGTAGTCAATCCCTATGAGGGGGATCTTATCAGCAACACCAACCTTTTCATCTCTCAATACTGCGCAGCAAAAGAGCTGGACTTTGCCTCCATTGCTCTTGCCGATATGGAGCAGCTCCTGCGAGCGGGTCTTACGCATCTTTATAGCTTCAGCCGAACGATGGAGGTGCGTACTGTCCCTGCGGAGGAGGACGGCGAGGAAGATACGGCGGAGACATGGTACATCTACACGATCCGCTATAATGGTGAAGCCTACTTTGTGGACACCATCTTTGCGCTGACTGACGAACAGAAAGATCTGGCGGAGAATTATGCGGAAAACCTCAGCCTGTTTCTTGGCGACGGCCTGTTCCAATACGCTCCCTCCACCAACACCATTACAGCTCTTGGCGATGTGCGCTTTACCGATGGGGAAACAGAGGTCATCTACTTCAACCAGCTGGATGAACGCTATGCCAATCAGCCTTATGGCACTGATCCTATCGGGGGTTATGGCTGCGGGCCAACTTCCATGGCTATTGTGGTTTCCTCGCTGACCAGTGAGACGGTTGACCCGGTCCAAATGGCACGGTGGGCCTATGAGCATGGCTATTGGTGCAGCAAAAGCGGCTCCTACCACACTTTGCCCCCGGAGCTGCACAGGCGTGGGGACTTTCCGTTGAAGGGTGTACCGCTTCGGAACCGTAGCGCATTCTGGATGCCCTGGCAGACGGGAAGTTAGTCGTGGCCCTGATGACCAAGGGGCATTTTACGAAGTCCGGACATTTTATCGTGCTGCGGGGCGTACAGGACGAGAAAATCCTTGTGGCTGATCCCGCCAGCTACCGGCGCAGTCAAAAAGTCTGGGACTTGTCCATCATTCTGAACGAGGCCAGCAGACGAGCGGGTGCCGGCGGGCCGTTCTGGATTAGAGAATTAGTTTTGGAGCTTACCAAAGGAAATGAGTGGGTGAAAGTTCAACCGCCTTGCTCTGAGACTGTAATATCCGAAGCAGAAAAAGTTGTAGGATACTCGTTCCCCGAAGAATTAAAAAATCTACTAAGGGAAATGAATGGTGATAAGTGGCTCTTTTTATCGGCTGAAGAAATAATCGAGAATGTAAAGCTGAATCGAGAGATATTCCTCCCACTTTTTGAGGAAGATTATAGCAAAGAAGAATATCAGGAACGAGTGGATAGGTTCATATTCTTCGCAACGAATGGGTGCGGTGATTATTATTGTTACCGTGTTTGCCCAAATGGGACGGCTGATAAGAGCGTAATTTACATCTGGGAACATGAATACATAGGGGATAGCTGTTGTTGGAGGCCTGTTGCCAACAACATAAAGGAACTAATCGTGCGATATTGTAACGGCGAGATTTAATAATCCGGCAGTTTCCATCTTGTCGAGATAGGTGCTATATAAATAAAACGGCGGCTGTGGTCAGCCGCCGTCGTTTCAGCTTTGGGACATTTTGTCCCGAAGTATCAGCCGGTGATGAAATCCCGCAGGGCGAACTTGGCCGAGTGCAGCTTGTCCACTAGCCACTCAGCGATGGCGGGAACGCCAAAGGGAGAAACGAGGAACGCAAGGACGAGGAACACGATCCCGCCCACCGTCTGCCCGCCGATGAACAGGATCAGGGAGAGCAGCGTCAGCACGATGCAGCCCAGCTCACACACGGCGGACGCCACGCAGAATAGAAATGTGACCATAGCGGCCAGCAGGGACAGCGCCACCATCACGGGGGCGGCAAGGATTTTGAGAACGATCATAGCAGCTACCTCCATTAAAAAATCGGGTTGGTTTGTCCTTCTACCCATATTATACCGCTGGAAAAATAGGCACACAAGGATGTCGAGCTTTCACCACATTGGGACAAAATGTCCCAAACAAAAAGTGAGAGCGCGTAATAGGCGCTCTCACTTTTAAGCTAATATTTATTTGTTGTCATCCTCTAAAGGAAGTAGCTCGGGATAAATCCCGTTGTGTTTATTCAACACAGCCTCAATTCTCGAGCTTTTTTCATTCATAGTGTTTTGGAGACAAATTATCCGCGTAAGCAGACCGACACCTCCAGCAGCCATACAGATTTCGTTGATAGTTTTTCCTATGTATTCAGGATTATCTTCCAAAAACTTTTTAATTTCTTGCGATTTACTAAAGCGTTCAGCCGTAATCTTATGATCCAGACAGCAGTTTTTGTGCATCTCCTTAAATGACTTATCGTCATATTTTATGATGAAAATGGCTTTATCCAATTCATCGCCAAGTGACGGAGTGATGCAGCTATCATCCATGTGTGGTTGCATGGACAGTCCAGTTGCACGACAATAGTGAGCCGAAAAAAGTTCTGATCCAGCGCGATTATCAAAATCGTGGTCACTTAGATAAACACGGCCAATATCAGTTCTTTCATCTGTATAATACAAATTCAAAATATATAATGCACCCAAAGCATGAAGCAAGTTTTCAATACTTGCTTTCTTTAGTGTTTTTTTCCTATCATGTTTCACCGCTTGATATGCTTGTTTCCATTTGCTACCGCTTGTTCCTCGCTTATATGCTTTATGAAGCGGCGTCAAAGTTCTATTCCTTTCTTCCGAAAAGTAAATGTTAATCGCTGAAACGACAATTTGCTTCTTACTCAAGCTCCACTTCTGTTCCAGCAAATCCAAGCAATCTGTGTCGAAGTATAAGTCACGAGGATTGCCTTGGTCGTCTGTTGGGGTCATGTTGCCGCCAAGGGTACAATAAAGGTCTTTGGAAAGTGCTTCAATCTCAATGGAGCATCGCACGATTAAATCTGCGATATACATTGAATATGTACCTAACTGGTCATCAGAAAAATGGATATAATCTGCAAGCCTCAGAAATTCTTTTTCCAAGTTTTTATATACAGGCCAATACAAATTTGGAGTAGCCATAAGAAACATCCTCCCTGTTTTCTTTTAAGTATATCAAACCTATTTCGACATATCAACAAGAAAACTGGGGAACGGCGCAAGGCCGCTCCCCGACAGGTCATAGGCTCACCACCGCCGACAGCTTTTTCAGCAGCTCGGACAGCGGCTCCCATAGGTCGGCATAGTCCTTTTGGAGCGCCGCGATCTCCGAGGGATAGATGCCGTAGGTGTTGGCATGGACGGCCACTTGGTTTAGGTTGTTGGCACACCGCCGCTGCAAGGCCACCAGCTCCCGGATGTCCGAGAGGTCAACATGGAGAACATAGCCGTTGAGTGCCATTTTCCGCATATAGGCTCCCATGTTGGAGATCCCGGCCTCGGTCATGCGGTCAGCGATCAATGTCTGTTCCTCCGGCGTCACCATCACATGAAGATGAACAGAGCGCCGCCGCTTTTTTGTCAACGCTCCTCACGCTCCCGGCTGCGGCGCTTGGGCGGATGCTCCCGCACCTTATCCAGCGGCTTCTCCGACCGGGGCGGCACAGGCAGATTGTTGATGATGCCGTCGATCATGTTCCCGTTCTGCTCCATCGCAAGCTCGGCGTTCTTGTTGGGATTGTGTTCCATAAACATCCTCCTATCTGTCGCCCCGGTCAGGGGCATTTTTCTTGGGGGCAGCTTGGCCCCGGTCAGCCTCGGCCTGTTTTGCGGCGGTTTTCATCTGCTCCCGGATCGAACGGGGTCTGTCGGGATTGTCGGGCGCAGGCCGCAGCTCATAGTCAGACGCCTGCCGTTTCGTCAATGGCCGCGTGT
>ERZ773241.480-NODE-480-length-45064-cov-11.805772_pt1 | contig 45064 bp, 40 predicted proteins | sample MGYA00580989_ERZ773241 | MGnify/ENA primary metagenome ERZ773241 (study PRJEB29015, sample SAMEA2737804) | human gut metagenome | biome: human gut; feature: human-associated habitat; material: faeces | place: China | collected 2012 ... | reverse complement strand
GCCGGTTCAGCCGCCGGATGTCGGCCAGCAGGTCCTCGCGGTCCTCACAGGGACAGGGAAACAGGCTCCCCGTCTTGATGCCCGCGAGCGTCGGCGCGCCCTGACGGATCAGGATTTCTTCAGACATTTGCTCTCGCCTCCTCCGGTAGTATTTCACACGACGGCTGCTTTCATTCCATCAGTTAAACAGCTCTAACCGTATGGTAAAAAGAAAGGCGTCGATCCCGACCTTTTTCACGTCTTGTTGGTTAAGGCGCTCTAACCAATGTTCTTTTGAAAAACCGCACCGGCGGTTTACAACTATACCATAGCATACTCCCGCCGCCTTTGCAAGTCTTTTTTGCGGAAGATCAAAAATTTCCCTGCCGGCAGGCGGAGCGGGACCGCCGCATCGGCAGTCCCGCTCCGGGCGGCTCTGTTATTTTTCGATGCGGTAGCTTTCGCTGCCGCCGTAGATGTGTACCGCGCGGGCGCGGTAGATGTCCAGAACGGCGCTCGCCAGCGCGTCGGGATCGTGGCGGGCAAAGTCGCCGGACGGCGACGCCAAGGGCCGCTCGACCAGCTCGATGCCCATCTGCGCGATGCGCTCGCGGTCGACCGTCAGCGCCTCCGCACCCTCGGCACGGTAGCGCTCCGCCAGCTCCGGCGGGATGGGAGAAGAATTGGCAAGGCACAGCTCCACCATGTCCGCCGTACCGTGGCGCAGCAGCGCCGCCAGATGGTCGGCGGCGGTGTAGCCCTCGGTCTCGCCGTCCTGCGTCATGATGTTGCAGACGTAGATCTTCTGCGCGTCGGACGCGGCGATGGCCTCCGCCACGCCGTCCACCAGCAGGTTCGGGATGATGCTCGTGTACAGGCTCCCCGGCCCGAGGAGGATGAGGTCCGCCGCCGCGATGGCGTCAAGCGCATCGGGGAGCGCCTTCGGGTGCGCCGGCAGAAGCTCGACGTGGTCGATGCGGCAGTCCTGCTGCTTTTTGAAGCCGAAGATATTGCTCTCGCCGACAACGTAGGCGCCGTTTTCAAAGGTCGCCGTCAATCGCACGTCCGTCGTCGTGACCGGAATGACCGTGCCGCTGATGGCCAGCACCTGCCCCATGCTGCGCACCGCCTCGTCAAACGAGCCGGTGACGCCGTTGAGCGCTGCGAGCAGGAGATTGCCGAAGCACTGCCCGCGCAGCGTGCCGCTCTCAAAGCGATAGGTCAGCAGCTGCTGCATGACCGGCTCGGTGTTCGCGAGCGACTCCATGCAGTGGCGGATGTCGCCGGGCGGCAGCATCCCGATGTCCCGCCGCAGCATACCGCTGCCGCCGCCGTCGTCCGACACGGTGACGATGGCGGTCAGATTTTTCGTGTATTTTTTCAGCCCGCGCAGCATGGTGGAAAGGCCCGTGCCGCCGCCGATGGCGACGATATGCGGTCCCTGCGCCCACAGCTGACGGCTCGGAAGCATCGCGCTCATACGCAGTCCTCGTTTCCGCGCCGCCCACAGCGGACCGGCGCAAAAGACTTTTCGATTTTTAAGATTATACCACTTTCTTTATAACTGCACAAGCACCCTTGTTTTTTTCACCGCCGCGTGCTACACTCAGGGCGTACTGTTCAGAAGTCGCAAAGAAAGGCAGATCGCTGTGCTATGACCTATTTCTGGGAAACCGTTGACACCATCGCGCCGGGCCTCGGCTGGCGGCATTTCGGTCCCTTCCATCTCGCCGTGCTCGCCGTTTTTCTTCTGCTCGGCGCCGTGCTCTGCCGCGGCTATTGCGGCATGGACACGGACAAGCGGCGCCGCTGGCGGCGCACCGTCGCGCTGCTGCTCATCGCGGACGAGCTCTTCAAGGACTTTGGCCTTCTTTACGGCGGCAATTTCAGCCTCGATTACCTGCCGCTGCACCTGTGCTCCATCAATATCTTTCTCATCGCCCTGCACGCCTGGCGGCGGCCGAAGCTGCTCGACACCTTTTTGTATTTCGTCTGCCTGCCCGCCGCCTGCGCGGCCCTGCTCTTCCCGACGTGGGCCCCGCTGCCGCCGCTCAACTTCATGGTGATCCACAGCTTCACCGTGCATTTCCTGCTCGCGCTCTATCCCCTTGCGCTGACCCTCCGCGGCGACATGGACCCGCAGCCGCGCGCGTTTCCGCGCTGCTTTGCCCTGCTCGCGGCGATGGCCGTGCCGATCTGGTTTTTCAACCGTGCGTTCGGCACGAACTTCATGTTCCTCATGCGCGCCAACGAGGGCAACCCGCTCAAGCTCTTCGAGCGCTTCGGCAGCCATCTGCTCGGCTACCCCGTGCTTCTCGCCGTGGTGTTCGCCGTGATGTATCTGCTGCTGCGCGCGCTGCGCCGACGCACCGCCGCGCCCGCCGGCAAATAAAGCCCTCCGCCGATCCGGCCCGTCCCGCAGGGGCGGGCCGTTTCATTTGTGAACTTTCTGTGTCATTTCATTTTCCCGCTTGACAAGAAAAATCGTTTCGGCTACAATACGCAGGTCAATAGGTCGCATACGACGTAATTTTATTTCCGAGGTGAGGAACCATGTGCAAACGATCCGTCCCCAGGGGACTGCGCTTTGCGATCCTGCAAAAAACCATACGCCGGCAGATGGATGAATACGTGCGTGAAACGGGCCTGACCGGCACGCAGGTCGGCGTGCTCGGCGAGCTTGGCCGTCTGGAGCGCGAGAGCGCGGGTGAGGTAACGCAAAAGGCGCTGGAGGCAGCGGCGCACGTCACGCATCCGACGATGACCGAGCTTCTGAAAAAGCTGGAGAAAAAGGGCTTTGTCACCTGCCGCACCAGCGAAAACGACCACCGCTGCAAGGTCGTCTCCGCCACCGAGAGGGCGCACGAGCTGCATCATGCCATCGGTGTTTTCGACGATCGCGTGTTCACGGCGCTCTGCCGCGGACTGAGCGAGGGCGAGATCGCGGAATTTTTACGCATCACCGATGTGATGCTGGAAAACGCAAAAAATATGAACGACGCGCGGGAGCCTTTCCCGTGCGGGAGAGGATGTGATGCCGAATGATCCGACAGCTCACAAAATGTATCCGCGAATACAAAGCCCCGACGATCTGGACGCTCGTGCTCATTTTAGCCGAGGTCGCCATCGACGTTATCATTCCCTTTGAGACCGCCAACCTCATCAATGAGGTCAAGGCGGGCGCGGAGCTCGGCGGCATCGTGCGCGTGGGTCTTGTGCTCGTGCTGCTGGCGATGATCTCGCTCGTGTGCGGCGGCGCGGCGGGCTTTACCGGCTCCAAGGCGGCGTCCGGCTTTGCCAAAAACGTGCGCCATGACCTCTTCACCAAGGTACAGAGCTTTTCGTTCGAGAACATTGACAAGTTCTCGTCCGCCTCGCTCGTCACGCGCATGACCACCGACATTCAGAATGTGCAGATGGCGTACATGATGTGCATCCGCATCGCGGTCCGCGCGCCGCTGATGATGATCTTCTCCATCATCATGGCGTTCATTATGGGTGGAAGACTCGCGCTGACCTTTGTGGTCATCGTGCCGGTGCTGGTCGTCGGGCTGTTCTTCATTGCGCGCGAGGCCATGCCCGCGTTCCGCGCGGTGTTCCGCAAGTACGATAAGCTCAACGAATCTGTGGAGGAAAACGTGCACGCGATGCGCGTGGTGAAGGGCTTCGCGCGTGAGAGCTACGAGACGAAGAAGTTCACCGCCGCGAGCGACAACATCCGCGGCGACTTCACGCACGCCGAGCGCGTGGTCGCGCTCAACTCCCCGCTCATGCAGCTGTGCGTGTACTTCAATATGGTGTTCGTGCTCTTCGTCGGCTCGAAGCTCATCATCACGAACGGCGGCACGACCATCGACGTCGGCCAGCTTTCCGCCATGCTCACCTACGGCATTCAGGTGCTCATGTCGCTGATGATGGTCTCCATGATCTATGTGATGCTCACCATGTCCGCCGAATCCGTCAAGCGTATCTGCGAGGTCTTGAGCGAGGAGTCCGCGCTCACCGATCCCGCCGCGCCGGTCATGACCGTCGCGGACGGCTCCGTGGACTTTGACGGCGTGAGCTTCAAGTATTCCGCCGGCGCGGAGAAATACGCGCTGCGGGACATTGACCTCCACATCGCCTCGGGCCAGACCGTCGGCATCCTCGGCGGCACCGGCTCGAGCAAATCGACCCTCGTGCAGCTCATCCCCCGCCTCTACGACGTGACGGAGGGCAGCGTGAAGGTCGGCGGCGTGGACGTGCGTGAGTACGATCTCGACGCGCTGCGCAGCGCCGTAAGCATGGTGCTGCAGAAGAACGAGCTGTTTTCCGGCAGCATCAAAGAAAATCTCCGCTGGGGCAATGAGAACGCCACGGACGCGGAGCTTGAGGAGGCCTGCCGCCTCGCGCAGGCGGACGACTTCATCCGCTCTTTCCCCGACGGCTATGACACCCACATCGAGCAGGGCGGCACGAACGTCTCCGGCGGACAGAAGCAGCGCCTGTGCATCGCCCGCGCGCTGCTCAAGAAGCCGAAGATCCTGATCCTCGACGACTCGACCTCCGCGGTCGATACGCGCACCGACGCGCTCATCCGCGAGGGCTTCAAGTCCTATATCCCCGAGACGACCAAGATCATCATTGCCCAGCGCGTCGCGTCCGTGCAGGACGCCGATCTCATCCTCGTGATGGACGGCGGCGCCATTGCCGCCTCCGGCACGCACGAGGAGCTGCTCAAGACCTCCGGGATTTACCGCGAGGTCTACGAATCCCAGACGAACGGAGGCGACGAGAATGCCTAAAGTGAATCCGCACGCCGATCCCACGCGGCGCGACCTCGGTCCCGCCGCCCTGGGGCGCACGGTGAAGAAGCTCTTTTCCTACTACCCCGTGCTCGCGCCCGTCACCTTTGTCTGCATCCTGTTCTCCTCCATCGTATCCTCCGTTCCCTCGCTCTTCACGCAGAACATCATCCAGATCATCGAAAAGTGGTATGTCAGCCGCGACTGGGCCGCCGCCAAGGCGGAGATCGTGCCCTATCTCACGCTGCTCGTCGTGCTCTACGCGCTCTCCATTCTCTCCATGACGGTCTACACGCAGCTCATGGCGTATATGACGCAGGGCTTTCTGCACAAACTGCGCTGCGAGATGTTCGGCGGGATGCAGAAGCTGCCCATCCGCTATTTTGACAGCCACCAGCACGGCGACATCATGAGCCACTACACGAACGACATCGACACGCTCCGCCAGCTCGTCTCGCAGGCATTGCCCGCGCTCATTCAGTCCGGCGCGATCGTGCTCGTGGTGTTCTCCATCATGCTCTACTTCAGCCTTTGGCTGACGCTGGTGCTCGTGCTCGGCATCATCGCCATGGTCGCGGTCACGAAGAAGATCGGCGGCGGCAGCGCGAAATACTTCGTCCGCCAGCAGAAGGCGGTCGCCTCCACCGAGGGCTTCATTCAGGAGATGATGGCGGGTCAGAAGGTCGTCAAGGTCTTCTGCCACGAGCAGAAGAGCATCGAGGACTTCGACCGGCTCAACGACGCCCTCTTTGAGGACAGCTTCCGCGCACAGGCCTATGCCAGCGTCCTCGGCCCCATCATCGGCAACATCGGCAACATCCTCTATGTGACGCTCGCGCTCGTCGGCGGCGTGTTCCTGCTCATCGGGCTGCCGAACGTGTCGCTCTCCGGCAAGGCGCTGGACATCTCCATCCTTGTGCCCTTCCTCAACATGGCGCGCCAGTTCACCGGCAACGTCAACCAGCTCTCCCAGCAGATCAACGTGGTCGTCATGGCGGGCGCGGGCGCACAGCGCGTGTTCGCCCTCATCGACGAAAAGCCCGAGACGGACGACGGCTATGTGACGCTTGTGAACGCCGAGATCGCGCCCGACGGCACCGTGACCGAATCCGACCGCCGCACCGGTCATTGGGCGTGGAAGCACCCGCACGGCGACGGCACCCTCACCTACACCGAGCTGCGCGGCGACGTGCGCCTCACCGATGTGGACTTCGCCTACACCGAGGGCAAGGACGTGCTGCACGACGTATCCGTTTACGCCGAGCCGGGCCAGAAGGTCGCCTTTGTCGGCGCGACCGGCGCGGGCAAAACGACCATCACGAACCTCATCAACCGCTTTTACGACATTGCCGACGGCAAGATCCGCTACGACGGCATCAACATCAACAAGATCAAGAAGGCGGATCTGCGCCGCTCCCTCGGTCTTGTTTTGCAGGAGACGAACCTCTTCACCGGCACGGTGATGGAGAACATCCGCTACGGCCGTCTGGATGCGACGGACGAGGAGTGCCGCGCGGCGGCAAGGCTCGCCGGCGCGGACGACTTCATCACACGCCTGCCGCAGGGCTACGACACACTGCTGACCAACAACGGCGCGAACCTCTCGCAGGGCCAGCGCCAGCTCATCGCAATCGCCCGCGCGGCGGTCGCCGACCCGCCGGTGATGATCCTCGACGAGGCGACCAGCTCCATCGACACGCGCACCGAGGCCATCGTGCAGCGCGGCATGGATCAGCTGATGGAGGGCCGCACGGTGTTCGTCATCGCGCACCGTCTGTCCACCGTCAAGAACTCCGACGTTATCATGGTCCTCGACCACGGCCGCATCATCGAGCGCGGAAGCCACGAAAAGCTCATCGCCGAAAGGGGCACCTACTATCAGCTCTACACCGGCGCATTCGAGCTGGAATAAGCAGAAAATCGGGGGCGGCACGGGCCGCCCCCGATTTTTCGTTTCTTTGCCCGAAAGGCTCTTGCTTTTTCACGCGGATACGTTATAATGACTTCTACGAACGTCCCGTCAGGCTCTCTGTCGGGGCGCTGCTTTCTCTCACGGAATAAGGAGCCTGCTACGCTTATGGAAAATAAAGTCACCGCCCGCAATCCCATCACGGAGGGCTGCATTTGGAAGGGAATGCTGCTCTTCGCGCTGCCGATCATGCTCGGCTCGCTGCTCCAGCAGCTCTACAATACCGCCGACGCCGTCATTGTCGGCCGCGCGCTCGGCAAGGCCGCGCTCGCCTCGGTCGGCGGCTCGTCGGCCCGTATCTCCAACCTGCTCGTCAACGCTTTCGTTGCACTCTCGTCCGGCGCGAGCGTCATCGTCGCGCAGCACTTCGGTGCAAGGGACACGCAGCGCGTGCGCCGGAGCATCTGCACCGCCATGCTGCTCTCGGTGGTCTGCGGCATTCTTCTTACGGTCCTCGGCATTACCTCCGCGCGGCAGCTGCTCGTGTGGATGCAGACCACCCCCGAGACACTCGACGCCTCCGCCTCCTATCTGCGCATCTTCTTCCTCGGCATGGTGCCGACCATGCTCTACAACATGGGCAGCGGCATCCTGCGCGCGATGGGAGACTCCAAGCGTCCGCTTTACTACCTCTTCGTCTGCGTCGTAGCCAACATTGCGCTCGACCTGCTCTTTGTGATCGTTTTCCAATGGGGCATCGAGGGAGCCGCCGCCGCGACCGCTCTTTCGCAGGTCGTGTGCGCGGCGCTGGTCGTGCGCGCCCTGCGGCGGCTGCCCGAGGAGCAGCGTCTGCTCTACGACCGTGAGGAGCTTGACCGCGGCATTCTCCGCCGGATGCTCCGCGTCGGCATCCCCGCCGCCCTTCAAAGCGCGATGTACGGCATTGCCAACATCGTCCTGCAGGTCGGCATCAATATGCTCGGCACGGACTCCATGGCGGGCTGGACCGCCTTCAACAAGTTCGACGACTACTACTGGCCCATCTCCAACGCCATCGGCATCGCCGTCATGACCTACGTCGGGCAGAACTTCGGCGCGGGCGACCGCGAGCGCGTACACGAAACGATCCACAAGGGGCTGCTCATCCACCTGACGACCTCCGCGCTCTTCTCCGTCATCATCTTCTCGGGTCGCTACCCGATGATGCACCTCTTCGTCGGCGACGATCCGACGGTCATCGCCATCGGCGCGCAGGTGACGGCGCTCATCGCTCCCTGCTATGTGCTCTTCACGCTCGTCGAGGTCCTCTCCGCCACCATGCGCGGCGTCGGCGACGCGGTGGTCCCCGCCGCCATCACGATGGTCTTTACCTGCATCGTGCGTCTCATCTACCTCTGGGGCTACGCCTTCTCGCATAACTCCAACCTCACCATTGCCGTCATCTACCCCATCTCCTGGGTGCTCACCAGCATCGCCTTTCTCCTTTACTATAAGTCCCGCAAATGGATGCCCAAGGGCTTCCATTTCTGAAAAAACTGCGCGCAGAGCCGTTTTCGGCCCTGCGCGCAACCGTCGATTGACAAATTTCCTGCCTGTCTTTCTTGTCCGCAACCGCAAAAAGCGGTATGTTCTGCCCATCAAACAGGCGCCGTGCGCGCCGGAGTCGGAGGACTTCCCTTATGATATTGGCTGATAAGATCACTGCCCTGCGCAAAAAGGCCGGCTGGTCGCAGGACGAGCTTTCCGAGGAGGAGCCCGCACCCGAGGGCTGCGACTCGCCCCTGCCCCGCGTGACGATGGCGGAGGCGTCCGAATATCTCGCCCTGCGCCGCGCCGCTCTTCGCCGCCATGTGCGTCTCCGCCTCCGACCTCTTCTACATCGGCGCGGTCAGCGGCATCTACTGGCTGCTCGTCACCGCCGTTTACCTCTTCTACACCTTCGGCCCCACGGGCAACGGACAGCCGAAATACAGCTGGTTCATCTGGGCGGTCGCGGGCGTGCTCTTCGGCGCGGTCATGCTGGTGGTAAAGCTCATCGCAAGGAGAAAGTGACCGCCGCGCGGTACATAAAAAAATGTCCGTTCTCCGAGAGGACGGACATTTTTTGCGTTTTCGCCTACAGGCATTCGGCACAGTAGGCGCGGATGTCGAACGCGTCCAGCGGGCTGGTCGCCTTGAGGTAGAGCGGGTGGTGCGGGTGTCCCTTGACCGAGCGCCGTCCCGCCGTGTACCACTGCGCGCCGTGCCGCTCGCCGATGGCGATCATGTCGGCAAGGCAGTCCTTGAGATACGCGCGCTGCTCGATGATGTTCCCCCACGCCGCCCACACGGCGGGCTGCTCGGACAGCGAGAGGATGTAGTCGAACGCCTCCATGTTTGCGCGGTGGAGCGCCTCGTTGCACACGCGCTCCATGTCGTTCGGGCGCGTCGCGCGCTGGGCGTAGACGTTGAACATGAGGAAGCTGTCGTAGCCGTTGTTTTTCGCCACGCGCTCCACCGACTGAAGCGTAGGGTCGAGCCGATCCGGCTCGGCGGTCGAGGGATTGATGCCGATGCACACGAGCGGCTTTTCCCCGCGCGTGCCGAGAAGATATCGGTACTCCGTGTAAAAATCCGGCACATAGAGCCATTTCTCCGCGTCGTAGCCGCCGGACTGTCCGCTGCGCGCCATGGCGTCGGCAAAGGGCAGGATGGAAAGCTCCGCGGTCGGAGCGCTCGGGATGTGCGGCATGGTCGTTCCTCCGTTCTGCCGCGCCCGCGGGGCGGCAACCGTTTTCCGACATTTTACCTCATCCGGCGCCGTTCGGCAAGCCCGCATTTGGGGGCTTGACTTTTTTTGCCGTCGCGGTATGATTTGTATAACAAATCATACTTTTGAGGTGAATAATATGAACGCTCCGAACGGCAGACACGCATGGACCGTAACGGTCGGCACCAAGGGTCAGATCGTCATCCCCAAGGAGGCGCGCGACCTTTTCCACATTCAGCCCGGCGATACGCTGCTTTTCCTCGCCGACGAGGCGCAAGGCATGGCGATCCCGCCCAAGGCCGACTTCGCCCGCCTGTTTGATCTCATTTTCGGAGGGAAAGCGGAATGAACATCGCCTTTTTCTGCATCCCCGCTCACGGGCACACGAACCCGACGCTCGCCGTCGTGCGCGAGCTGACCGCGCGCGGGCACACCGTCCGCTACTACACGACCGAAGCCTTCCGCGCGAAGGTCGAGGCCGCAGGCGCAGTCTTTGTCCCCTTTGACACCGAGGCCGCGCGCCCCGGCATGACCGCCGCCGACGGCGCACGTCTGGGCAGCGACCTCACCTTTTCCACCAAGCTCATCGTCGACCTCACGCTCGCCGCCGACGACTGGCTCAGCCGCGAGCTGACCGCTCACCGCCCCGACGTCATCGTGGGCGATTCGATGGCGTTCTGGGCGAAGCTCGCCGCGAAAAAGCACGGCATCCCCTTTGTCAGCTCCACCACGACCTTTGCCTTCAACCGCTTCAGCGCCAAGGTCATCGGGCAGAACGGCGCGGGCTTCCTGCAATTCCTGCTCGCCCAGCCGAGGATCAATCGTCAGCTCAAGCGCCTGCGCGCGGCGGGCTACGCGGTCAAGAGCGTGTTTGACATCATCGCCAACGACAACGAGGCGGAAACTGTCGTCTACACCTCGCCGGACTTCCAGCCCTGCGCCGACACCTTTTCGGAAAAATACCACTTCGTCGGTCCCCTCCTGCGCCCCGCGCAGTCGTCCTTTGAAAAGCTGCCGGGACGCTCCCTCATCTACATCTCGCTCGGCACGGTCAACAACGACGCGCTCCCCTTCTACCGTGCCTGCCTTGCCGCCTTCGGCGGCGATCCGCGCTTTCAGCTCGTGCTCTCCGCCGACACGCAGACAGACCTCGCGGCGCTCGGCCCCATTCCGGAAAGCTGCACCGTCCGCGCGAGCGTGGACCAGATGGCGGTGCTCGACTGCGCCGATGTCTTTCTCACCCACTGCGGCATGAACAGCGCGAGCGAAGGATTGTGGCACGGTCTGCCGCTCGTCCTCTACCCGCAGACGCCGGAGCAGCACGGCGTGGCGAACCGCGTCGCTGCGCTCGGCGCGGGCGTGCCGCTCACGGACCCCTCCGCGGACGGCATCCGCCGCGCGGTCGAGACCGCGCTCACCGATCCCTCTTACCGCGAAAACGCGCAGAAGCTCGCCGGCAGCTTCCGCCGCTGCGGCGGCGCGGCTGAGGCAGCCGACGCCATCGAGCACGCGGCGAACTAAGTGATTCCATGCAAAAACACGCTCCCGCCGACAGCGGGAGCGTGTTTTTATGTTATGTAAACTCTTACAGCTTCTTCTCGCGGTAGTCGTGCATGATGCCCGCGAACAGCTCGCCGGTGGTCGGCGGCGTGATGGTGATGGCGTTCGCACCCGCGCGGATGGTCTCTAAAATGCTCTCCTCCGTCGGCCCGCCGGTGGCGATGATGGCTGCGTGCGGGTACTGCTCGCGGATGTGGCGGACGATGCTCGCGGTCTCCGCCGCGCCGGAAACGTTGAAAATATCCGTCCCTGCCTCGATGCGGCCCTTAATGTCCGACCGGTCGGAAACGACCGTCGCGATGACCGGAATATCCACCACGGACTTGATCTCCGCGATGACCTCGTTCGGCATCGGCGCGTTGACGACCACGCCGTAGGCTCCCTGGTGCTCGGCCTGCATGGCAAGACGCACGCTGCGGCTGCCGTTGGTGTACCCGCCGCCCACGCCGACGAACACCGGCACGTCGGCCACGTTGATGACCGCCTGCGAGATCGACGCCTGCGGCGTGAAGGGATAGACCGCAATGATCGCGTCGGCATTGATGTTTTTGATGATGGCAGCGTCCGTGGAAAAGGCGATCGACTTGATGCGCTTTCCGAAAATGCGGATGCCGCTGCACTCGCTGATGCAGTGCGGCAGCGTCAGCCCATGGCTGCGCAGCGTTCCGCTGTAGCTCGGCACATATTTTCTCATGCTGCACCTCCCATACCGTTCTTTGCTTTATGATAGGATTATATTATACAAAAATCCGTATGGGAGGCCGTGAATAAATTGTAAACTTTTGTTAAATCGTCGTCAAGAAGCCTGCATCGTGCAGGTTCTCCGCGCGGACGGCGCGGGTGTGCGCGATGGGCTGCCAGCTCCGCGTGCGGCTGACGAGCGAAACGAGCTGCAGCGGCAGCCACGCCGCCATGAAGAACGGGAAGCCCGCGACCGTCCGCACGATGCGGCGGTCGCGGTAGCCGCCGAGGTAGGCCAGCAGCGCGGCAAGCGCCATCAGGCCGAGCGTGCTCAGGGTCAGCGAGACCGCGCCGGTCAGCGCAAGAGTCCCCGCCGTCCCCTGCACAAGCGAAGAGAGAATTGTGAGCGTGAGCGGCAGGAGCGTCAGCGCCTGCAAAAACGGCGCGTTGACGATCAGCAGCGCGTCGAGCGCGCGCAGGGGCGCACTCCCCCGCAGCGCGGAGACAAGCGGCGCGTCCATCCTCACCGCCACGTCCATGATGCCGCTGCACCAGCGGCGGCGCTGGCGGAGCGATACGGCGAAGTCGTTCGGCGCTTCGTCGTAGGTCAGCGCGCTGGGGACAAAGCAGACGCGCACGCCGTTTGCCGCGCACTGCGCGGCAAACTCCGCGTCCTCGGCGATGGTCGAGGTGTTCCAGCCGCCGAAGCGCTCAAGCACCGCGCGGTGGACGGCAAAGCCCGTGCCGACCAGCTTGGAGGAAAGACCGCAGCTCATGCGGGCGCGGGAGAAGAAGGTGTCGAAGAGCGTGAAGTACAGCCCATAGCAGCCGGAAAGCCAGGAATCGTAGGGATTCTTCACGCGCATCGCGCCCTTGCACACCTGCGCCCCCGCGCAGAAGGCGTCGTTCATGCGGGCGAGGAATCGCTCGTCCGCGACGTTGTCCGCGTCAAAGACGCAGAAGGCGTCATAGCGCTGCGGCAGCAGCCACGCGACCGCCTCGTGCAGCGCGTCGCCCTTGCAGCGCACCGGCTCAAAGCAGCGGAAGATCTTCGCACCCGCGCAGAGGGCCGCCGCCTCGGTGTCATCCGTGCAGTTGTTGGGGATCACAAAAATATCGTAGAGCGCGTCGGGATAGTCCTGCTTTTTCAGGCTCTCCACAAGCGCGCCGATGACAGCCTCCTCGTTGCGCGCAGCAACGAGGCAGGCAAAGCGCGTGCGCGGCGCGCATCGCGCATAGGGCACGGGCCTTTTCAGCGCAAAGAGCGCCACAACGAGAAACCACAGGCTCGCCGCCTTCAAAAGCAGCGTCAAAATCACGATCCACATATTAAGCATAAGAAAAGACCGCCTCTCTCTTGGGATGAGCCAAGCATAGCAGACGGTCCTTTGTTTTGTGCTTTGATTTTCTTTAAGCCTTTTTTAAGACTTTGTGTCGAAATCGTTACTCCGTGCGCGGCAGGACGAAGCCGACCTTGAACAGGTCGCCGTCGATGGCGATGGAGAACGTGCCTTTCTGCAGCTCCACAAGGCTCTTGGCGATGTTCAGCCCAAGTCCGCTGCCCTCGGTCGTGCGCGAGCTGTCGCCGCGCACAAAGCGCTCCATCAGCTCGTCGGGGTCGATGTTGAGCGCGTCGCGCGAGATGTTCTTGAACGAGAACGCCACCGTCTCGCCCTCGCGCCTCGCCGCGATGTAGAGCCGCGTGCCCGCGCAGGCATACTTGCAGGCGTTCGAGAGGAGATTGTCCAGCACGCGCCACATCAGCGCGCCGTCGCACAGGCAGTATAGCTCCTCGTCCGGCAGCGTCACCACCGGCTCGAGCCGCGCGGCGGACAGCTTTTCGGCGTACTCGCCCACCGTCTGGTCGATCAGCTCGCGCACGCTCCGCCGTGCGATGTGACAGGGAATGTTGCCCGTCGACGCCTTGGACATTTCCACCAGGTCCACCGTCAGCTTCTTGAGCTTGTGCGCCTGCCGGTCGAGCACGGCAAGGTATTCCCTCTCCTGCTCCGGCGTGTGCTCGCGCTGAAGCAGATCGACGTAGTTCACAATGCTCGTGAGCGGCGTTTTGATGTCGTGCGATACGTTGGTGATCAGCTCCGTCTTGAGCCGTTCGCTCTTGAGCCTCTGCTCCACCGCGATGCTCATGCCGCGGCTGATGGCATTGAGGTTTTCGCCGTGGCGCTTGAGATCGAAGTACATCCGCGAGGTATCGACCTGCGAGGTGAGGTCGCCCGCAGCGAGGGCTTCGCCGCCCTTCTGCAGCCGCCGCAGCTGCATCGAAAGCAGGCACGCCGCGACAGACAGCACCGCGAGCAGCGCCAGCAGCAGCCCGTCCGCGTGATTGCTCTCAAGCGCAAAGAGCAGCACGCCGATGACGCAGCAGCCGACCGCCGTGCGCCACACGAGCGGAATGCCCCGCACGAAGCCGGCCAGCGCTCCCCACGCGCGGCAGAGCACGCGCCAGCACCACCTCAAGATCCGTCGGCAGAGCCGGAGGAGCCAACAGCAGACGGTGTTCTCCCACCATCTCCCCAGCTTCACGCGGGCGCAGAGCGTCGTCCAGAACGCAAGAAAAAGCGCATAGGCGAGCGCAGCAAAGGCAAGCAGAAGGGCGAGCGCGATCGGATCAAAGCGGTCAAGCCTCTGCTCCGCGCTCTCCACCGCGGCGACAACGAGCACACCGCCTCCGCCGAGAAGGAGCAGTGCATAGAGATCAAAGGGGAGCTTCTCCTGCCAGCCCGCAACCGCCTCCTCGCGCCCCGGCCTGCGCCCCGCGGCACGGGCGAGGAAGATGAAGAGGAACAGCTCCGCGGCTGCACAGGCGATCACGACCGCCGCTGCGTGCGGCGCAAGGCGCGTCATCGTGTGGTAGAAGTCCCGCGCCCGGTAGACGCTGTCCTGCGCGGGATAGTCCACGGCGATGTAGCTGCGGAACACAACGCCGTCCTGCGCCATCTCACCCCACCAGCCCGTCACGGGAACGTCGCCTGTGCGGTGGTTATCGAAGAGGATGGTGCCCGCCTCGTCCTCGATCGAAAAACGGACGTTCGTGTAGCGGTCGTCGGCGGGATACCAGTCGTCATACTTCGCCAGCACCTCCGTCTGCCCGTTCTCTGCATAATAGTGGTAGCTGTCGTAAACATGGCTCATCTCGCGGTAGACCGCGCTCGAGCAGATGCTGCTTTCATAAAAGCCTCCGCGCAGCTCGCCGCTGTAGCTGAACGCGAGCGCCGTGCCGTAGCTCAAAAGCACCGGCACGAGCACTACGGCGAGCAGAAAGGCTGCCGCCTTGGCCCAGAAGCCGCCGGCCCAATCATTCCTTTTCATGTCGAAGGTCCTCCATTTTATACCCCAGGCCCCACACGACCTTCAGGTAGCGCGGCTCGGAGGGGTTGATCTCGATCTTCTGACGCAGGTGACGGATGTGTACCGCCACGCTCGTTTCGGCGCCGAGGGAATTTTCGTTCCACACCAGCTCGTAGATCTGACTGCTCGAATAGATGCGCCCGGGCGACCGGATAAGGAGCTGCAGGATGTTGAATTCCAGCGGCGTCAGCGAAACGCTCTCGCCGTCCACCGTCACGCTCTTGGCGTCCTCGTTGAGCGTCACGCCGCCGACGGTGTAGATGCCGCGCTCCGGCGCGGTCTCCGGCTTCGCGCCGAGCAGCGTATAGCGCCGAAGCTGCGATTTCACGCGGGCCAGCACCTCCACGGGGTCAAAGGGCTTGGTGATGTAATCGTCCGCGCCGACGTTCAGCCCGAGCACCTTGTCGCTGCTCTCACTCTTCGCCGTGAGCAGGATGATGGGCGCGTTGCTCTCGCGCCGGATCGCCGCCGTCGCGGCGATGCCGTCCAGTCCCGGCATCATGATGTCCATGAGGACAAGGTGGATGTCATTCTTCCGCACGGCCTCGACCGCCTCCGCGCCGTTGTAGGCTTCAAAGACGCGGTACTCTCCGCCGGATAAGTAAATCTTCAGCGCGGCGACAATATCGCGGTCGTCGTCGCAGACTAAAATGTTGTGCATTGCTTTCCTTCCCTCCCTGCCCGACGCGGCGCCGCCTCTCGGGCTTTCCTGAGCTTACTCTACCACCGCAGCCTTAAAAGGAAAAGGGGGAAAGCCTTAATTTTTCTTTAATATCAGAAAATGCTTGCACTCCCCCGCCGCTTTCGCTATAATAGCAGAGTGCTTATCCGCACTCACGCGCATATCCGGGTATAGCGAAGCTGGTATCGCGCCTGGTTTGGGAGCGGGTCGCTCCCCCTTCAAGCCGGGAAATGCAATGTCCGCAATCCCTTGATACGCCTGCGATACAGGCACTTCCCCCGCAAGCCGAGATGGTCAAAAAAACTGCCTGACCACATGTTTGACCACATCTGGAGCAAAACTGAATTACCAAAAATCCGGGATTAGCGCAGTTGGTAGCGCGCTTGCTTTGGGAGTGCCGTGGTTGTATCCGGGATAGGGTGAGGCGAAACGCCGCAAAGCCTTGCGACACCTGCGTTTGCTGGATTTCCCCCGATTGCCGAAGGCGGCACAAAAGCGGCTTTGACCACATGTTTGACCACATACAGAAAAAACTTTATTTTTACCGTTCGCCGTGGTATCATGGCGGAAAAGTGAATATCCGGGTATAGCGAAGTTGGTATCGCGCCTGGTTTGGGAGAATACGCCCAGCCGGATCGCCTAACTTCATAACGGGGTGTTGCGCAGTTGGTAGCGCGCCTGCTTTGGGAGCAGGAGGCCCAGGGTTCGAGTCCCTGCACTCCGACCACCTTTCTTTGAAAAACCGCCTTTTTAGGCGGTTTTTCTGCGTTAAAAGTTCGACTTTCAGACTGCATTTGACCACATTTCAACTGTGGTCAGAGAGGTGAAATGGCAGTAATAACTGCGGTGCAGAAAAACTGCGAGAACCGTAAAATCCCTAACCAATCCCTAACAGGAGTATTTTCAACATTTTTGTGCGCAGGTGTGACAATACCTTGAACTTTTCGGCGTTATGCACTATAATATTTCTACGGTGGGCCTTTGCGCCACCAAGGCGACCGTACGGGAGTTTTCCCATGCGGTCTTTTTTGTTGTATCTATAACATTTTGATTAAGGGAAATGCTCAATAATAGTCCGTAGATTATGGCAGAAAAATTGGAGGGGTGCATATGCCGAACAAAACATTGGTTCCCGATAAGTTGCAAGGGTATTTACTTCAGGTGAAGCATATGCTCTTTGAGCTCATTTCAGTTGATGACCGCGTTGTTAGCGTCGAGAAACTGGATGATGTGGCCGTAGAGACTGATGGAAAGGTTATTGCTGAACAAGTAAAAAGCGTTACGTCAGCTAATAATCCAATAGCTGAACGGTCTTCAGTTTTCTGGAAAACTCTCTACAACTGGTGTACTTATATCGAGGCTGGGGATCTACCGTCTGGAGCCATTATGCGCTTTGTAGTTGTTTCAAACGGTACTGTCATCCCCGGCGGCATTCAAGCGTCCTTCATGAATGCGCACTCTGACTATGAGGCCCAAAAAGCGCTTGCCGATGCCAAAGAAGCAATTTTGGGTACAACTCAAGGTGGTTCTGCAGCCGATGTGTATGCAACCCTACCAGGTTCGTATAGAGACTATATAAGATACCTCTTTGATGACAGCCGAACTAAAATCGTTTGCGATGTTATCAAGGCTATGGAAATCGAGATACACAATAACACCTATGACGAAGATCTCCTAAATCGTTTTAGCAATCAAGTAGGCATTCCTTCTGAATATGTCGATCTTCTTCTGACAGATATGCTCGGCTGGGTTACTCAAACAGTGGAATCATTTACAAAGGACAACAAACCCGCCTACATTTCTGCAGCAGATTACCGCAAAGCCTTGAACGCACAAATCAGGGCATATAATACAAGCGCCGTGCTTCGAGCAGTTTCACGAGCTCCTTCACGAATCGAACAAAGTGGCGAAGTAGAACGACTTGACACCTACATTAGGCAATTACAGTTAGTTGAAGTGGATGATACCACTTTATACGAAGCTGCCAGCGATTTTTTACGCGCAAAAGTTGACAAAATAGAGTGGGCACAGCGTGGGATTGTTCATGCGCAGAGCTTTGAGGATTACCGTGACGCACTTTACCGTATCTGGACGAATCAAAAACAGCTTCTGGGATTGCAATACAGAACGAATCCCATCGCTTGTGGCCAAGCAGTATATTTCAAGTGCAGAGACGATTCTGCGCGGCAAAAGCTACAGGGCGTTGAGGTTCCTCCATTTTTTGGTAGCGGTTCATTACAGGACTTGGCAAACGATCCTGCTGATTCGCCGAAAATTGGATGGCATCCTCAGTATATAGCGCTATTGAAAGAAGGTAGTGTATGAGTAGCCAGGATCTTGATGTAATGTATGTACAAAATCCCGCTCTTGGTGCAGTTCTGCTCTGGAGATTTACTTGCGGATATTACTCTAACGAAAACCGGCCAGTCCCTTTTCCTTTGCTATTTGTGGTCTTACCAATTGTATTTCGCCAAGATTTGTGCAGCGTGATAAAGAGCACCCAAAAAGCCAGCGGTTTATCAAAGGTTTCGGAGAAACTGTTTTCAGGTAAGTTAAATGATAGCATTCATTATGTGAATAATACGGCCATACAAATGCGTGAATTAACACTTGAAGCATTTAATATAGCCGTTGAAGCGCATCTCATGTCGTTGTCAACCGAAAACGCAACAGTATCCCCTCTGACCACAGCTATTCGTAAATATGTTCCCAAAGGAGACTGCAAAATCATGCTGTCTGCCGCAGAAAAACTTGGAGCATGGTGCTCCGAACTCACACTTCTTGAAGTCGGGAAATGGCTGAAAGTGAGGTTTTAGAATGAACTTTACAATTAATTCTATAATTTTATGGCCTCGAAATATTGAACATTCCCCTCGCTGCCTGTCGTTTGATTCCGAAGCTGTCAACATTATTACTGGTGCCTCGCGCACTGGTAAATCCGCGTTAATACCAATTATTGATTATTGCCTTGGCTCCGATAAATGCGCCATTCCTGTGGATATTATTCGTGACGCATGTTCATGGTTTGGGGTGCTTTTTGATATGGCAAACGAGCAAATGCTGCTTTGTCGCCGTGAGCCCGGTAATAAGGGGTCTACTGACGATATGTTCCTCCTTCGGGATAAGGAAATCACAATCCCTGAACATATTGAAAAAAACGCAAATGTTACATCCATTAAGAACATGTTAAACGAGTTGTTTGGGATGTCTTTCCTTGAACTTGATCCCGATACAGGAGTATTCCGACCTTCATATCGCGATTTTATGGCATTCCTTTTTCAACCACAAAACATCGTTGCTAACGCTGATGTTCTGTTCTACAAAGCAGATACAATGGAACATCGCAAAAAGCTCATCGATGTTTTCCCGTATGCACTCGGAGCCGTTACCCCTGAAACGCTCGCTAAGCGCAAAGAAATCGAAAGACTATCTAAAATCTCAGAGCGATATCGGCGAGATCTTGAACAGATCAAAGTCGTTGCTGAAGGATGGAGGCAGGAAGTAGCTGGCTGGTTAACCCAAGCTCATGAGTACGGTCTAACTGATTATGTTACCAATGATACTGATGGGTTTGCTCGTCAAGTTGATGAACTTCGCATTATCTCACAAAAACGAATTGCAGATGCTTCTGTTGCTTCAACGCAAGTTGCTTATTTGTCCGAAGATATCGTGGCATTACGGCAAGAGGAACAACAAATATCCAGTGAATTGTTTGCCGCCCGCAGGCGACATACTGAAATGCTTCAATTGATGCAATCAATGGGTAAATATGATAAATCACTCCAAATCCAACTTGATCGACTCGATATATCAACTTGGATTCGTTCTAATATGATTGAGCAGAATGTACTTCCGATTTTCCAGCCCAGTCATGAAAATGTCATGGACGATATTGATGCTTTGTGCAGTGCCATCGAACAGATTGAGCGCACTACAACAGAAATGGCTGTTGTCCCTGCAGCTTTTGAGCGAGAAATGCAAACTGTGCAAGTGCAAATTCAGGAACTGACTGACAAACTGGAGGCCATCCAAAATCGAATTCGAGTTGAATCTCAGTCGCTTGTTGCTCATCGTGAAGAAAATTACACGTTGGAATCAATTTCGCGTTTTCTTGGACGCATAGATTCTGCAATAAGTACTTACGAACGTATCGGAACGGATAGTGAGCTCCAAGCCAAGCTCGATGAGGTAAATGCTCGTATTGAGCAGCTCAAAAAAGAAGTAAATGAAGCTGAAATTCGACGCAAGCTTGACTATGCTCTGGGCTATATAAGCACAGAGATGGGAAAGATACTCGCTCAACTGGATGTTGAACACCCGGAAGATCCTGCAGAATTCGTTATTAAAGATTTGACCGTGCGAGTTAAGAACCAAGCCGGACGCGATGATTATCTGTGGGAAATTGGTAGCGCATCCAATTGGCTATCTTATCATATAGCACTGATTCTTGCCCTGCACCGCTTTTTCCAAACTAAATCGAGTGTAAATATTCCAAACTTTATTGTTTTCGATCAGCCAAGCCAAGTGTACTTCCCTCGCACTCGCTATTCCCCGGACGAGGCTGAACTGCAGTTAAACGATGACGATAAGAATGCAGTTCGAAAGATATTCGAAAGTCTCTCTATCTTTGTAAAAGATGCTGGGTTTGGAATCCAGATTATAGTGACCGAGCACGCGGATGATGATATATGGGGCAACATACCGGATTCTCACATCCATTTGGTTGAAAAATGGAGAAATAATGTCAAACTTGTTCCTGTAGAATGGTTAGAGTAAGCGATTACTGGTAAGCCGCATGGTTACAACACTATTTCCCTCGATGATTTGATAAGACAGCACTCTGACACACAAGCGGTATCAGAGTGCTGTCTTGTTGTTAGAAGACACCATTGGTTGCACCAATGGTGTGATTTGTGTACACATTTACCCCACTCTCTCGAACGGGACACCTTACACCGGCTTTCCTCCGGCGGGTCGGGAGGTCCCGGAGTAGGCGTTGCCGTGGCCGACTCCATGAAGCCGCCGATCTTCTCAGCCGCACCTCGCTGCATATCGTTGGTGATATGCGTGTAGGTGTCCAGAGTGAACCCGGCGCTGTAGTGGCCCAGCATGCTGGACAGGGTCTTCACATCCACACCGCTGGAGATTGCCATGGTGGCGAATGTGTGTCTGAGGTCGTGGAAACGTACATGCTCCTCGATGCCTGCGTTTTTCAGCAGCTTCCGGTTGATCCTGGATACGGCATCCGGACTCCAGTAGCCGCCCGTCCGGGGCGACGGGAACAGGATGGGATTGTCCGGATGCTGTTCGTGTTCCTGCACCAGCAGGTCTACCGCCTGCTGCGACAGCGCCACTTTGCGGACAGAGTTCTTTGTTTTCGGTTCCGTCACATCCAGCTCGCCCTCCATGCGGGTGACCTGCTTGTTCACCGTCAGGATGCGCTCTTTCACATTCAAATCTGTCCACTGGAGTGCCAGCAGTTCGCCCCGGCGCAGGCCGCTGGACAGCTCCAGATAGAACATGGGCAGAACGCCGTACTTCTCCGCTTCCTGGAGGTACCTGCCGATCTTCTCCGGTGGAAGGATGGTCATCTCTTTCTTGTCCTTGGGCGGGATGCGGCAGTTCTCGCAGGGGTTGTACGGGATGAGCCGCTCTTTCACCGCCTGCTTCAGCGCCGCCTGCAGCACCGCATGGACACGCCGCACGAAGGTGTTGGACAGGGGCTTGTCGTTCTGTTTCGCCCCACGGGGCATCCTGCCGTTTTCTTTCAGGTCGTTATACATTCTCTGGATGTGGATGGACGAGAGCTGCTTGAGCTTGATCGCGCCGATAGCCGGGATGATGTGGTGCTTGATGATCCCCTCATAGCCCTTGGCGGTGTTGTAGCGGATGTTTGGCTTGCTGTAGGTTTCAAACCACAGGCGGCACCACTCCGCTGCGGTGTAGTCGCCCGTGTGATTGAGCGGCACGCCGCGGTTTTCCCGAATGGCTTTCGCCAGCTTTTCTTTGCACTCCGCCTGGGTCTTGGCGGACACGCTTTTCTGGATGGCCCGGCCAGTGACCGGGTCGATGCCCTGGGTATATCTGCCCTCCCAGCGGCCGCTGGGCTTTTTACGGATGCTGCCCTCGCCGTTGGCTCGTTTCTTTGCCATTTATGATCCCTCCTTTTTAACACAAACACATACCACAGAATCTCCGAAATAGCTATTATAATATTTCAGATTTTTTCGCGGCCTGCTCGTCGATCCATTCCATGAATTTATCACGGGGAACGATGATGCGGCTGCCCAGGGTGATGGTAGGGAAATCCCTGCGGTGGGCCACCTCGTAGGCGTGGGCCAGACCGATGCCCAGCACATGGGACACATCCTCCACGGTCAGCATCAGCGGGAGTTCATCAAACGAATTGTATTTGGATTTTCTCATTCAGTTCCTTTCTACCTTCCGCCCGGAAGGATTTTATTCTTTGTTTTGCGGCCCAGTTTTTGCGCCGCTTACATGGTCATGTCAGGCCACTGCTCCTCATGGTCGTCCGGTTTATGACCCAAGGTCATGCGCTTCTCCTGCAGCTTTTTCAGCCGCTTGCGGTCGATCTGGATTCCGCCGGGGCGGGACTTAGGGACGGAGTTGTCCCGGAAGATCCGGCTCATGTGATGGAGCAGCCGAGTCACCGCCAGCATCGCAGAGGGAGGACGGTTTTCTTCCAGATGGTTCAGGAGATACTGTGCATACTGGTTGTTCTGTTCGGCGGATCGGGTCAGCCAGTGGACGGCTCGCTCCTCGTCATAGGGAGCTTCCTTTCCGGTAAGGTACAGCTTGCCCAGCATGTACTGAGCGTAGGGATTTCCTCCCTCCGCCGACCTGGTGAACCACTCCAACGCGCTGGCGGTATTCTTTTTGATATGCTCGCCTTTGAGCAGTTCCTTGGCCAGCCGGTACATGGCGTAGTGGCTGCCGTTGACCGCAGCGGTGTAGAGCCAGTTCATCCCCGTGCGGGTATCCCGCACTTCCAAATCATCCGAGAGGTACAGTTTGGCAAGAGAGTACTGGGCCACCAGATGTCCCTGCTCCGCCGCCCGTTCGAACCAGTACCGGGCTTCCACCGAGTCCGGGATCAGCAAAGGTCCGTCCCGCCAGAGCTTTCCCATCAGGTACTGCGCATACATATCGCCGCTTTCCGCCAGCCTTTCCATTTCAGAGACGGCTTCGCCGCGCTCCTCCATGGTCAGGCTCTCGTCCCGGATGACATCCCGCAGCGCCCAGTAGTCATAGGAGGCGTTGCAGTATTCCTCCGGCTCATCATACTGGCCCATGTCTTTCTCCTCGAAGGTGATCTCACCCAAGTGCAGGCGCTCCGCCTCCTGAATGACCGCGTTCTTGATCTGCCGGAACTCCTTTTGCTGTGAGAGCGGGATGCGTTCCCGGGGCTTGTCGTGATAGTAGCTGTCCACCTCCCCTTGGAGCATCATCCATTTTTCATAGCACTTGCTCACGGCTGGGAGTCGCTCCATCTCGTCCACGATCTCATCCACCAGATTCTTCAGCCGCTTTGGAAGATAGCCGTAGGATTTTTTGCCCTTGACTGTACCGAGCTGCGCCGCCAGCTCCAGCATGAGCCGCTCGGCGTCCGGGTGGTCACACATACTGTCCCGCATGGTCTGCACCAGTTCCAGCATCGCCCGGCGGGATTCCCGCACCAGTTCATCTCTGGACTCAGACTTCTGTTCGTAGAGATGGAGCATTTCGTTGCGGAAAATATCATTGGTCAGCTTGGACTTGATCTGACGGATGCCCTCCTTGGACAGATAGGCCTGTCCCGCTTTTGCGGACCATGCCATCATGTGGATGTGCGGATGCTCGCCCTCGTCGTGGAAGGCAGCGTACCATCGGAAGTCGCCGGGTGGGATCTTCATTGCCGCCGCGATGTCGTTGCGGTGGGCGCGGATGAGGTTTCGCCACGCTGCGGCGTTGTCGAAGCCGAGCCGGGCAGCATCCTCACGCTTGAGGGAGATGATGTGCGTCCACACATTTCCGGTGTAGCTCTCCAGTTCCTCCATGGCCTTCTCCAGTGAAACGGCGTCGTCATCACCGAACAGGCCGTGAGTACCGATGCGCTCGGCACGAGGCCGGGTGGCGATGTACTTCATGTACTGGTCTGACTCGTGGATGGCATCCCAGTTGGACTCGAGAGCCAGCGTGATGAACGCAGAGGCGCTGACCTTGGTGGGCTTCGTCAGGTAGTCCTCGTACTCGTAGAGCGCCTTGCTGTCCGGGAAGTCCTTGACCAGCTTGGCGATGAGCTGCTCCTGCTTCCGTGTAGGCGGATGGTCATCCGGGATTAGCTCCACCCGCTCCCGGGTCGCGATGTAGCGAAGGTATCCGGAGGCCCCGCCGGTGCTTTTGATATAAGGACTCTTGAGGATCAGTCTTGCCATTCGTCATCATCCCAGTCCGGCTCCTGACGGGAGCGCGCATACTTCTCCAGAGAGATGGTACCGTTTGTGGCTTTCACATTCCGGACGCTCTGCGCGCGCCTGCGCTTCAAGTCATCCCGGTCCATCTCGAACGCTTCCGCGATGATGCCGTTGGTCATGTCCTGCTCCACGCATCTGGTAAAATCTCTGCGGGCAATATAGTCCTCCAATCTGCTCAGCCTGCCGTCGATGGCAGACATGATTGCCATGGGCAGCAGCGTTGTGTTGTCCTGTATTCCCAGATAGTCCACATAGAAGTTCACCGCTTTCTCGATGAACTCATTTTTGCTCTGGCAGTTGTCGGCGGCGTACCACTGCTCGATCCTTCTTCTGGTTTCCGGCTGCATCCGGAATGCAATACGATCTCTGGTTTCTTTACTCATTCAATTCCTCCTTTTTGCTGTAAGACATCCTTGAAAAGCCCTGCAACACAGGGCTTTTCGGGAAAGCTGACGCCATTGCCGCTTTTTTCGCCTCTCAAAGACGCCAGCTTCAAGCGTCCGAAACTGCCCGCACTGCGGGCAGAAGTGGCGGCTGCGGCGGCGCTTGCGACGCCATGCCTTTATCCTGCTTTTTCTTTCGTCCCCTCAAATCCCTCCGGAAAGGGGTCACATCCGGCTTCAATCCTCTGGCTGGGACTGGGACTCGCTTCCTCCCGGAAAGGCGCACACAAGGCGTTCTGGCGGCCCTGGGCGTTGGACTTTTCGAGGAGCTGCGCCGCACGATAGCGGGCGGCAGCCTCCTCTGCCTGCCGGAACTGCCGCTCATAGAACGCTTCGAGTACACCCGGGATAGGACGTATGGTGTAGAGCAGATTTCCGTTCAGCGGTTTTCCGTCTTTGCTCTGCATGATGGTCGGCTCCGTGTAGATGAGGCCTTTCTCCTCCAGCTGCCGCACGTACTTTGCCACCGTATTTTCACTCATGCCGATCGCATGGCCGATGGTTTTGTAACTGGGGTAGCACTGGTAGGTCTTACGATTCTCGCACCGGAGCAGATAGGTGTAGAGGGATATCTCCCGGTAATCCAGACCAATGCTGAATATCTCGTTGGGCACCATAAAATAGTTTTTCTCTGCGCTGCGCTTGGGCCATTTGTTGTAACTCAATTCATACCTCCTGTGTTGTTGTAGACTTCTGCGGCACTCACACAGGGAGCGTGCGGAAAATTTTCATTGCTTTTCCGCTGCCCGTTTGCTATACTTTGGTTAGTTGATTTGTGCGTGCCTGTGTGTGCGCCGAGCCGCCGGACTGTTGCCGCAGTCACGGCGGTTTTTGTTTTGCGGTCGTACTGGTGTGCATCCCTCCGCTGCTTTGCAGCTGAGTCTTTTACTTTCATCTGTGAGCTATCTTTTTCGCCTCCTTCGTGTTAGAATGATTTATATAGCCGTGCCGTTGGAAACGGCACATAGCAAAAGACCGTGCTCCCGGGAGCACGGTCAGAGATGGAATGACCTTCCGAGCGAATTGCCGAATGGCAGAGAGCGCACATGCTCTCACGGGGTGCTCTGTCTAAGGCCATGTGGGTTCGTCAGCGCGGAGGCCGTGCCGTACCGAACCAGGGGCAACCTCACCCGGGTGAAATTGTCCTTCTACTATTACTTAGAGAAAAATCGCAAAATCGGAAGGTCGATAATTGTAAACTTTTTGTGAACGCAGAAAGGGCGGTGAGCTCATGTCCTTCAAGGATACCCAGTCCTATAAAGAGCTTCAGTCCGACTGGCGCTGGATACACTCTATGGATCCGGAAGCTGCCGCTGCCGCAGACCAGTGGGTGAAGGAGCATCCGGAGGAGTGGAAGGAGCTGGAGCATATGCTCTACTACAGCGAGGCCAACTTCCGCAAGCGTGCAGCACCGGATACTCTGGAGGATTTGGATATAAAGCAGCCCCGATCTTACAATCCGGAAGCGTTCCTGCCGGAGGAAGTACGCAACGCAATTTACAACGACAGACGGTGGTTTGACCGAAGCAAGTATCTGCCTGAGGGTTCTGATGAAGATCCCTTCATGTATTTGGACACCCAAATCTATGACGCCCTGCATGCACTGACCGAACTGCAGAGGGAGATTTTGTTCCGCACGATCATCAATGGCGAGTCCACTGAATCCGTCGCACAGGACAAACAGTGTTCGTCCAGAAACATCCGGGATATCCGAACCCGTGCGCTTCGACAGATACGGGCCAAAATCAAAAGACGTGAAGGCTACGGCAGACCCGACGTTGTCATCATTATTTTGCTGTTTATGCTGCTTGTTGGTGTTCCGCTTGCTTGCTGGGGAGAACAGCTTTGGGCCGCATATCCCTGGCTGGAGTCTGTGGCTGCAGTGCTTAGCGCATTGGTTATGGCTGTCATGTTCCAAAATTCCCTTCACAGAGAAGCAGAAAGGCTGCTGCGCCAGCATTGGGCCAGCCTGAATGGATCGCAGAAAAAAGAATGACTATGAAAGAGGGAGTGAAGCACTTGCGGTGCTTCACTCCCTCTAACTATGCTTTTTACTCAGTCAGTTGAAGCTGCATCAGGATTCTCGTAAGGTTTACCATCCTTGTTATAGGTCAAATTAAATACAAGATCAGACAGCCATTTCTTAAACGAAGGATTATCCTGGAACTGCTTAAACAATTCCATATTGTCCGCCATAATTGAAAAGATGACCTGTTGCAACGCACGTTCGCTTTCCAAGCGCGCACTCTGCTCATCAGAGTTTCTCATGGCATTCTGATATTTTTCGTCCTTAGAGACCATGGCCGGTATCTCAAGGATCTGCCGCCGCACGTTATCCGCATCATTCCAATTGATGTTACCAAACATATCATTGAAATTGGAGAGAATGACAGACAACAAATCCATTTCCGGTTCAACGATATGCCCAACCTTTCCCGCCGGTACGGGAGCCACCTCCGTATCGGCATCTTCCAGGCGAATGGACATGACCTCACGCGCCTCGTTGCGGTAACTTTCGAGGTCGATCTTTTCAAGAATCCCCTGCGAAAGATCGTCCTCTCGTGGAGACGGTAACTTTGGTATCAGCAAATTAAGAAAGATGGACAACCGTTCCCAGTCTGCGTTACCATATGGCAAAATCGCTCCGAGAAAGCCATAGGTACGCACGAACGCCTTTGCTGCGCTCTTAAATTTAATCTGGTCATCCGTGTCAAGCTGCTTGTAAACGGCAGTGCAGGCATCTAATGTGGGATCAAGTTTGTCGCGATCCGCTCCATCCAGGTACAAATTGACAAGCCGCTCGACATCTTCGTTGGAGAACACTTGGTATTCCTCCATTGTTGCAACCAGGTCGTATAGCTTGTTCGGATCGGTTTCGCCGGACAGAATCGTGGTGCGGTAATATCGCGAAAATGATTCCTGGATCATCTCCGGCTTGTTTGCAAAGTCCAAGACGAAAGTATCATACTTCTTCGGGCAGCAGCGGTTCAAGCGAGAGAGCGTCTGTACCGCCTTGATGTCATAAAGCACCGTGTCCACATACATAGTGTGGAGCAGCGGCTCGTCAAAGCCCGTCTGGAACATATCCGCAACAATGAGAATGCGATACGGGTCTTTTTTGAACTCTTTCGGAATCTTAGCATCCGGGAAGCCATTCAGCCCTGCCGATGTCAGCGGCGGTTCCTGACCTTGATACTTGTTCTCGCCGGAAAAGGCGATGATCGTCTTATATGGACTGTGCCTATCCGCAAGGCATTTATTGATGGCGTAATAATATTCGATACAGCGGGGAATGCGGGAGGTCACGACCATAGCACGAGCCTGCCCGCCGATTTTTCCTTTGGCAATGACCTGTTCGTGGAAGTGGTCTACCATCATAGCCGCTTTCTTGGCGATGGTATAGCTGTCACTTTCCACAAAGCTGCGTAGCTTCTTCTGCGCCCGCTTCTTATCGAACATCGGGTCATCCTCGACGGTTTTCATTAACTTATAGAAGCTGTCAATGGGCGTGTAGTATTGCAGCACATCCAGAATGAATCCTTCCTGGATCGCCTGCTTCATCGTATAAACGTGGAAAGGTCTGTGCTTAACATCGTCGCCGTCCTGATACGGAACGCCGAAGGTTTCCAGTGTTTTGTTCTTCGGAGTGGCGGTAAACGCAAAATAGCTGGCATTGTTCAGCAGCTTGCGTCCTTCCATCATAGCGTTGATCTTATCCTCATTGTCCATTTCGTCATCGGAAGCAAGCCCGGAAAGTGCAAGGTTCATCTGCGCAGAGTTCCTTCCGCTCTGTCCGGAATGAGCTTCATCGATGATAATGGCGAAATGGTTATCCTTGTGTTCCGCTCCGATTTGCGGAACAATGTATGGGAACTTTTCAATCGTGGTGACAATAATACGTTTTCCATCCGTAATGGCTTTCGTAAGATCGCCGGAGTGCTCCGCCCATGCGACCGTGTTGCCGACCTGCATAAACTGCTTAATCGTATCCCGAATCTGCTTGTCGAGAATCCGGCGGTCAGTGACTACGATAACAGAATCCAGCATCGGGCGACCGTCCTGTTCCAGCCCGATAAGCTGGTGAGCAAGCCATGCGATAGAGTTGGATTTACCGCTGCCTGCGCTGTGCTGAATGAGATACTTTTTTCCGACACCGTTTGTTTTCACATCGGCAAGTAGCTTCGTTACAACATCGAGCTGGTGGTAACGGGGGAAAATCTGCTTTTCCTTTTTCTTTTTGGTGTCCTCGTCCACCTCGACGACGACCTGCGCGTAGTTTTCTATAATCAGCGTCAGTTTTTCCTTGGTGAGGATATCCTTCCAAAGATAATCGGTCATAAGGCCGTCTGGATTCGGCGGGTTACCTGCTCCATCATTATATCCCTTGTCAAAGGGCAGAAACCAGCTGTCTTGTCCGGCAAGTTTCGTGCAGAACTTGACACGGGCATCGTCTACGGCAAAATGCACCATGCAGCGTTTGAACTGGAACAGCATCTCTCTGGAATCACGGTCATCCTTGTACTGCTGAACGGCATCATCAACATTTTGCTTTGTGATCTGATTCTTTAGTTCAAATGTAATAACCGGGAGGCCATTGATAAATACACACAGATCCAATGCCAGTTTGGCTGCATCCTGTGAATAGCGGAGTTGTCGTGTAACGCTGAAAACATTCTTTTGGAACAGCTCCTTCGCTTTTGCGTTGCCCTCAGAGGGAGTCAGGTAAAACATGATCAGATCGGCAGGGTACACTTTGATTCCATTTCGCAGCACGTCAACTATGCCGCGCTTAGAAATCTCGCCCTGTAAGCGGTTGAGAAACTGTGCGTATTTTTGATGACTTTTCCGGATGCCCAGCTTCTCTAATTGCTCCGGTTGCGTATCCTGCAGGAACCGAAAAAGCCGAGTCTCATCAATGGCGTATTCTTTGTTGTAGTCGGTGTTGGAGCCTTCTTCATATCCGTTGTGCTCAACAAGCCAGTTTACAATGAGAGCTTCGAATCCGCTTTCCTTGGTATTGGTCGGCATTACGCTTCCTCCTCTTCTGCTAAATGAGGCATCTCATATAAGTTGCCCAATAGCTGTTTTATAAATACAATAACCTTATCGGCATCTTCTTGGGTTGCCATTCCCATTTCGTGCGTATACTTGTTTCCTATCTTTCTTATTTTATCGACCCATGCTTTGTTTTGTCTACCGATATAGCCATTCACTTCCAAAAAATCTATGTATTCGACGAAGCGTTTTCCCACATCAGCACCCTTGTCAACCGCAATATACATTAACAATGTTCGTGAAACCATTATAACCGAGTGATAACACTCATTTAGAAAGCACTTTCTGCATTCGTTATACAGCTTTTCTACATTGGGCGGTAGAAAGCGTACATCTTCATAGGGCAGCAACTGTGACTGCGGTATGATTTTTCCGTCAAGACCAATGATGACCGGCATGAAGCACTCCGGGCATTTGTGAATTTGATATTTAATGGCACCGGTAGCTGTATCGACAATTCTGGTGGTAGAACCCGCCTGTACCCGCACGCCGCAGTATGGACAGGTTATTGTTTTTGCAGTCATCTCTTTTTTGGGAATGGTCTTCCAAGTCCATTCTTTTATCTCTATCATACTTATTCCTCCTCAGGAGGCTCGTCCGCACCTTGTTCCGGGTTTTCATCTGCATTGTCTATATCTTCATCCACAAATTCATACTTGGGGATTTCAATGCCACGGACATCAATTTTGCCGGTGACGGCGTCAGATACAAGTCGATTCTTCAGTTCTTTGAGAAGTTCAACCTGTTTCTGTAAACACTCTATAAGTAGTTTCGTTTTAGATTCTTCTTCATCAATTGCGTGTACAATTTTCACCTGCTCTTCATATGGAGGCAGTGGAATTTCAAAATTCCTAAATGCACTTGCGGGTAAACGCCACCTTCCCACATTTGCAGCGCCTCGACCAAATCGATAAAAAGCATGACGACGATAGCATATTTGGAATACTTTTAGATAATATTGGGCATAGCACCGCTTTTCGTCAAATAGTCTAAATACGCGATAGTCTGGACTTGTAACGCCAAGGTGATCTGCAATACCAATACCTCCAGTGAGCAAATCCATATGGTTCATAGCAAATTCGCCAGGATAAACAAACTGATAGCCAGAATAGTCGGAAGCGAGCTGACCTTCGTAGATGTTTATATCACGCACCTTAAGTCCCTCCTGCGTGACAGAAAATACATCAAACCCCTCAGTTCCAGCTATTCGTTTGAGTATTTCAAAGTGGTTCCTTATACGACTTACTGACCAATCAGATGGAATTACAGGTGCCCAATCCATATCTGTTTTCATATAAGCGCAATTCTCCGAAATTCCGTGTGTCACAAAGGCATTTATAGCTGCAAGGAATTTTTCGTTAAGGCATGCAATTTGCTTTTGCTTTACACTAATCAGCCTATTGATGCTCGAAACTTTCCAATCCAGAAAGCGCACAATCTGATCCTGCTCGTCACGGGGAGGGACGGGTAGAAGATGATTTTTCAACTTGGTGTAGTCTATATTCTGTCCCTCGCGAATGCCCGTCACGCACAATGTTAGCAGGCCGATAAACGGCTTGCTTTTCGCAAGATAGCGAAAATATGGGGCTGACATAGGCTCATGTGGAACCAAAATTGTGTATGCTGGACTAATTATGCCTTGATAATAAGCATATTCAAGGCCTCCTTGAAAGGAACGTAAACTTATAACGAAGTCACCTATGTGTACGAGTTTCAGCAAATGTAAATCTTTTTGCGCTTCAACCGTTCGGTTGCCGTACACATTCTTCGGAACAACCCCCATGTTTTGGGATGCAACTAATAAAGGCTCATTCGGGTATCCTTTTTCAGATCGTTCAGCAAATAAACGTTTCATTTTATGCGCTTGCCAGTGCGCAGGAGTTTTCGAGAGCCATACATCCGGGAATTGGTCGTAATTATCGTACTTACTCATTCAATTCCCTCCATTATATTTTCCAATAACCCGTTCGCTTCCTGCTCCGATTCTTTTAGACTTTTCAAAATCTCATCCATGGGACGTAGTTCCACGGGCTTGTAAAAATACTTCGTAAAGCTGATCTCGTAGCCGATTTGGGCTTTCTTTTCATCCACCCATGCGTCCGGCGCATAGGTCAGCACCTCATTTTTCATAAAGGCGTCAATGCCGCCCTCATAGGTGAACGGAATATTCTCCGTGTCGCGCAGGTCAACATCCGGTTCACCCTCGATTGGTTGTGCGGACGGGCCTTTTTCAGTGATAAAGGGGCGTACCTTTTTCAATGCAGCGGCTTTCAGCCCGGTGGCTTTGGCAAATGCCGTCCAGTCGTCCAGCGGCGCAGTTTCGGCAGCCTTTTCGATAGCAGCAATTACGCCGTCGTATTCGTCCGACTTCTTGAATGTATCTGCCGGAATCGGTCTGTCGGGGCGCACGCGCAGGCGCAGCGGTCGCTCCACCGTCACATTCCAATAACCGAAGTCCTCATTGTTCAGAATCATGCTGACTACGCTTTCCTCCATTGCGAGAAAAATACGGACGATCTCCTTGCGGATCTCTTCGGTAAATTCGCAGTTTTTCTTGCCCATGTTCTTACGCAGCGCAGATTTCATCGTCGTTGCGTCGATGAGCTGAATTTTCCCCTTGCGGCGTTCTTCTTTCTTATTGGAAAGCACCCAAATGAAGGTGCCGATGCCCGTGTTGTAAAACATATTCTCCGGCACGGCAATAATAGCTTCTACCAAGTCATTTTCGATCATATAACGGCGGGCGTTGCTTTCGCCGCTTCCCGCATCGCCCGTGAAGATGGACGAGCCGTTATGTACTTCCGCAATGCGGCTGCCGAGAGGCGTGTCTTTCTTCATCTTCGCCACATTGTTCAGCAGGAACAGAAGCTGACCGTCGCTTGTGCGCGGGATCATAGTAAGCTGCTCACCGCCGTCCAGATAAGTGTTGAAACGGCTGTCGAGGATTTCCTTCTTGCCGCCTAATTTTTCGGCGTCGGTTTTCCAGCTCTTGCCGTAGGGCGGATTTGAGAGCATAAAGTCAAACTGCCGGGTGGCATTGCCGTCCAAAGACAGCGTTGAGCCGTAACTGATATGTTCTGCCTGGTCGCCGTCACCCTTGAGTAACATATCCGCTTTACAGATGGCGTAAGTTTCCGGGTTGATTTCTTGCCCGAAAAGGTGGATAGATACATTTTTGCCGCGCCGTGTCGCCAGTGTCATAAGCCGATCCTGTGCAACGGTGAGCATACCACCCGTTCCGCAGGCTCCGTCATAGCAGGAGTAAGTAGCGTCCTTGATCTGATCCGCAATCGGCATAAAGATAAGGTCTGCCATCAGCTCAACAACATCACGGGGCGTCCAGTGTTCGCCGGCTTCCTCGTTGTTCTCCTCGTTGAACTTACGGATCAGTTCCTCGAAAATCGTACCCATGCCGTGGTTGTCCAGACCGGGATGCTTGAGAATGGTCTTTTCTTCGTCTTTGTACACCGGGTTCGGACTGAGGTTAATATCCGAAGATATAAATTTTTCAATGACTGCACCGAGGATATCTGCCTCGATCATGGTGTCAATCTGATTGCGGAACTTGAACTTCTCCAGAATCTCCTGCACATTCGGAGAGAAACCGTCAAGATATGCTTCAAAATCCGTTTTCAATGTCTGCTTCTTCGCACGGCTTGTAAGGTCGCGCAGACGGAACGGAGACGCATTGCAAAAAGCCTGTCCTGCTACATTGCACAGCGCAGGCCACTGGTTATCGATACCTGCCGCGTCCAACTTTTTCTTCATATCCAGGACAGACTCTTTGCTATCCTCCAAAAGAGCATCCAAACGACGGATGACCGTCATCGGCAAGATTACATCACGGTACTTGCCGCGCACATAAACATCACGCAGGCAGTCATCTGCGATACCCCATATAAAACTAACTATTTGATTATGCACCTGATTGTCCATATTTCTTCGTTTCCTTTCTCGCTGTAATAAGGCACCAATGATCATATCCTGAATGGTATCTTATTAAAGTTTCTACCCGTTATTCTGGACTATTAAGATTTCAGCTTATAAGTTCTGTTTCGATTTCCGCCTTCGGCTACGACAATTTCCTCCGCAGTCAGTTCAGAGAGGAGTTTCTTGGCTCGTGTACTTTTGACTCCAAGGAGCTCTGCAATATCGGCACTTCTGGCCGAAATATGATCAGTAAGGTATGCAACGATTTCTTCTTTCTGCCGGGCAGATTTTATCGTTGCTTTTTTATCGTCACTCTTTATCGCCGCTTTTTTATCGTCACTCTTGGAGAATAAGAGCGTTAATGTTGTCCGCTCCGGCTCGAGTTGCTCTGTAATCTCCGGAGTTGTCCAATTTTGCTCGCGCCAGACGCGGAAGATATTCGGAATGCCGCTACCAGCACGCTCACCAATATCAATCAGGTTGAACATCTTCAGCATCGCTCCATTACGCGGATCAGAAACACCGCCGCTCTTTGCGGCATCAATTTCGATGCGGAAGCTGCCCGGATTAGACATCGTAATGCTATTACGCTTTTTGACGATGACCAACCCCTGTCTGCCATAATAGTCAGCATGAACCAGGCAATTTGCCAATGCTTCCCGGAGTGCCTGATGCACAGGGGTATCATCCACTCTGGTGCCGCCATCCATTTTAAACGGCACCTTAATGTCCTGAATCAGCTTGTTATAGACGCGGAAATAGAAGTCGTACACATTGCCGCTCCAGTCGCCGGAGGAAGATATGATACGGTCAGTCCAACGGGTATCAGCGTCATACTGCTCCTGGTAATCCAGAAAGTAAGTGTTGAATTCACGCACAATGTCATACTCGTTGCCGAACATGAGAAGTCCTGCAGAGGTGGGATGCTTTTTCCCATCAGAGCCGATACCGACAGCACCCAGCTTCAGGAGGAAATCTTCATCCTCCAAGGCTTCCCACACATGGCCGGGGCGGGAGAGGCGCATTCTCTGGCGATAACTGCGGATGCTTTCTTTGTTGAACACCGTCAAGTCCATTTCGCTCAGAATGAGCATGTCTTGCGTTTTCACGGATGCGTCCCGCACCATGGCCTGATATTCCTCCTTGGTGCAGCGATAGTCGCCCTCACCGTTACGGCGGTATGTGCAGAGCGGATTTCCGTCCACATACACCGGTTTATAGGAGCGTTCCGCGCGGGGAACATTGATGACCACGATATGATTGCCGTCGACTTCCTGCACAAATACATCCTTGGAGGACAGCACATTCACGCTGGTCTTGTTGGGATTGTTGACGATGTCCCAGAACTCCTTGATGAGTCTGTCAGGGTCTGGCAGATCTACCGTGTGCAAGGATTTATCCGCCCATTCTTCCACGCCCAACAGGATAATGCCGCCGTGGGTATTGGCAAAAGCGGAATAGGTTTCCCAAATGCTCTTGGGAAGCCCGCCAAGGGCTTTCTTGGCCTCAATACGGTTATTCTCCCGATATTGCTCGATTTTGGAAAAGTCAATCATGGTTTTCCTCCTTTACGAGCTCTATGATATCGCAGAAGTCGCAATCCAGCACGGTACAGATTTTCATCAGGATTTCTGTACTGACATGCTGGTTCTTGCCCAGTTTGGCAAGGGCGGTCGTAGACATACCGGTAGCCAGACGCAGATCCTTCTTTTTCATGTTTTTATCAATCAGGAGTTTCCACAGCTTATTATAACAAATCGTCATCGTAACACCTCGTGTCAGAGTATACACTAATACAGGTTAATTCTAACACAGCAGCTTCAGTTTGTCTATTGAAAATCCAATTTTCAGATTCGTGATGTCCTTTCCAGACGAGAGATTTTGAATTATAAACTGGCAAAGGATAACCGCAGGAATGCTTTTTTGCTCTCCTGCGGTTATTTCATTGTTTATGCGGCGCAATTTTTGAGGTCAGCCCATGATGCCGATTTTATTGCCGTTCTCGTACATATCCTCGGCGTACTCGACATGGTTGGGGCCTTCACTTCGTATCCAGCCGAAGCCGGGGACATAGACCATATCCGCCAGTTCGTTATCGTTAGCTATTGGCTCCGGTGCCGATTCAGACTGCGTAGGATGTACCGGAGCGGGTTCTGTCTGCATAGGAGGTGCAGTTTTTTGTTCCGCTTCGAATTGCTTTTCTATTTCCGGTGCAGGGATGGGCAACTCCTTGGCGGCCACTTCCGGGGCTGATTCAGCTTCCGGCATTCCCGACTCTTGCTTTTCTGTGATTGCTGGCAATATTAGTTCTTCCGGCTCCGGAAGTGTCGGCCGTGGAGTGGTCACGTTGGCCGTTTCGCTCGGCGTGGGTGGTTTCTCGACCTTTTCGGTCTGTGGCCACACGGCGGCACACAGGGCGAGACAGACGGTGATTGCAGCGGCAATGATGATTCTATTTTTCATTTTGGTTCCTCCTCTTTGGATGTAAAATGATTGAGTTCTGTGGACAACTCACCTTTTGCGGAATAGCTATCAGAACTTCAGAAGATTATCCAGAGCATTTGCCGCCTGCTGAAGCTCACGCTGAGTAGCTTCCTTTGGAATATCCGCCTCCTTTTTTGCCTTGTGCTGCAGATAGGGTTCATAGTTCTGCCGGGTGATCGTGGGGCGGTAGTGTCCAAGCATCCGCGCCAGTTCCTTGGTTTCCATACCGTTCCGCAGAGATAGGACGGCACAGGTGTGCCGAAGATCTGTGAATCGGATGTGGTCAAGCCCCGCTTCCTTGATGATCTCGTTATGCATCCGGCGCACCATCTGTGGCGAGTAGGGCCTCTGCGTGGCCGGATGCATGAACATCAGCGGGCTGTTTGGATGCTTAGCGTGTTCCATGATCAGGAGGTCGACCATCTCCGATGCCAAGGTTATTTTTCTCGTTTCCGAGCCATATTCGATCAGTTCCCGCCGTTCTACAGAGCGCTGCTCCGATATGGTCAGCGTCCTATCTTTTACATTGAGGTCGCTCCATTTCAGGGCGATTAGCTCGCCTTGGCGTAGGCCTATCGTCAGCGCCAGCATGAACATCGGGAGGTACCCCAGCCGTTCTGCCGCGTCCAGATAATCCTCCATCTCCAGCGGCGTCAGCACATCGGCATTGACCTTCTTTGGCTTGGAGTAGTGGAACGCTCTGGCGGGATTATCGCCAATCAGGCCATCCCGCATGGCTTGGTCCAGGCATTGCTGAAGCAGGCGGTGGATGTGTCGCATGGTTTCTTCCCCCAAGCCAGAGCTGCTGGGTCGATGATTGCCGAAGCGCCGCCGTTCCTCCAGAAATTCTCCGACCATCTCCGATGTCAATTCAGAGAGCGGTATATCTCCCAAGCTGGGGAGAATATGGTTCTTGAATACATAGTTGTGTGCCGCATAGGTAGTCGGCCTGCTCTGATGCTTGTCATAGGTTTCCTGCCAGAAGCTGATGTATTCCTGAAGTGTCATATTCCTACCTCCATGCACTGACGCTGCAGGTCACGGAAAGCTACCCATGGGAGCCTGGCCTGTTTCAGGATTTTCTTGTGCAGATAGTAGAACTCGTGGAGTTTATACTCCGCTCCGGTTTTGGGATTGCGGAACACATAGGGCGAGTCAGTTTCCGGTATCTGCTTCAGAAGGCGTTCTGCTTTGGCGTTAAGCGTCAGCAACCGCTGACCCTTGAGGATGTACCTGTAGCGGACATAAAAATCGGCCCACGACAAGGTGATCAGTTCACATTGCCGCAGGCCGCTTGATAGTCCTGTGTAGATGAGAGGGAGCACGCCGAGCTGTTCCGTTGCGTTCAGGTAACGCTGGAGTTGTCCCAGGCGCAGAGGGGCTGCTTTGTATCCCTCCGCCTTTGATTCCTGGCAGAGCCGCACTGGGTTGTATGGAATAAACTGTTCCCGTGCTGCTTCGTCCATGCACCGCCGCAGCAGCAGGTGGACGCACCACACACTTCTGGCACTGAGTCCCCGGTTCTGCAGGCTGTCGTAGAAATCGGTGATTGTCTGCTTTGTCAGGTCAGAGAGCGCCACACTTCCGATGCTGGGGATGATGTGGCCGTAAATCAGATTGCGGTACCCGCCCTCGGTGTTGCCGTTCCACTTGGGGCGGTTGGCGATGAACCACTGGCCGCACCACTGCCCGACTGTCATGGTATTTTCTTTCCGCATATCGTCGCCTCCTTTTGGCAAACGAACAATATCACAGAAAGCAGGAAATAGCTACTGAAAAGAACGGCATATCTTCAGGAAAACAACTGTTCCGAATAACGCCTCTATTGTTCGGAATAATATAGTTGATTTTATTCGGAGCAGCGGTTATAATATTCTTGACGAACTGCAATGGAGGTGTTCCAATATGACGATCAAAGAAGCGGCTGCCGCTTGGGGGATTACCGAACGGCGGGTCAATGCGCTTTGCAAAGCCGGACGCATTTCCGGCGCGTATAAGGAGGGCAGACGGTGGTTTATCCCGGACAGCACGCAAAAACCGATGGATAAGCGTGGTCACCGAAGTGAGGTGAAGCCCGCAGTATCAGCTGCGCGCAAGCCTTTGCCCATTGGCGTATCTGATTACCGGGACGCCTGCAAAAACTACTACTATGTAGACAAGACTTTAATGATTAAGGAGTTTCTGGACGAGCGCCCCAAAGTATCCCTATTTACCCGCCCCAGACGCTTTGGCAAAACGTTGAACATGGATATGCTCCGCACTTTCTTCGAAAAGACGACCGAGGACACCTCCGTTTACTTCAGAGATAAGAAAATCTGGTCCTGCGGAGAATCCTATCTTGCCCACCATAGAAAGTACCCTGTGATTTTTCTGTCCTTTAAGGATGTTAAATACACCTCTTGGGAAGAAACCTATCAGACGCTCCAAAAGCTGATCGCACAGGAATTCCGCCGTCACGATGAGTTGGCATCCAGCTCCGCACTTAGTGATTACGAAAAAGAGGAATACTCCCTTCTTGCAACAGAAGCTGCTGACGAAGTGGAATATCAAATGTCCCTGCGGACACTGACGCTGCTCCTCCATAAGCACCACAATGTCGCACCTATCGTCATCATTGACGAATATGACACTCCCATTCAGCAGGGCCATGTGAGCGGCTTCTACGACACGATCATCGGGTTCATGCGAAACCTGTTCTCCGGTGGTCTGAAGGATAATCCGCATCTGAGCTATGGTTTCCTGACCGGCATCCTGCGTGTTGCCAAGGAAAGTATCTTCAGCGGCCTGAACAACTTGAAGATCAACTCGATTTTAGACGAACGCTACAGTGAATATTTCGGCTTCACTTCAAGCGAAGTACATGAGATGGCGGACTACTATCATGCTTCTGATAAATATCAGGAACTTTGCGAGTGGTATGATGGTTACCTTTTCGGCAATACCGAGATTTTTAATCCCTGGTCTGTCATTGGATACTTCAATAATAACTGCCGTCCCAAAGCATTCTGGCAGTCTACCGGAAGCAATGACATCATCCGCGAGGTGCTGGCTTCTGCAACGCCGGATATTATGGAGCGTCTGGAGCTGTTGATGAAGGGCGAATCCTTCGTTACGCACATTGACACCGGTGTCATTTATCCGCAGATCCAGAATGATCCGTCCTCTGTTTACAGCTTCCTGCTGGTGGCAGGTTATTTGAAGGCTGTGAGCTGCGACCAGTCTTACGGCGAGGATTATATGTGCGAAGTGGCTCTGCCCAACAAAGAGATTTCTTTCGTCTACAGCAAGGAGATCCTCTCTCAGCTTGAGAATATTATTCCTCGTTCCGTTGCTATTGCTATTCAGGAAGCTATCTACAAGGTAGATAGCGACTCACTGCAAAAAACCTTGGAGAAGTTTCTGCTCCAAACAATAAGTTTCCACGATGCTGCCAACGAAACATTTTACCATGGTCTGATATTGGGTATGTGCGCTGTGATGGACAGCAGCTATCGCATTACCTCCAATCGCGAAGCTGGTGATGGACGATTTGATATTCAGATGCTTCCTTTGAATAAGCGGCTGCCTGGTATTCTGATTGAATTAAAGGCCGGGAAAGACCGCTCTGAAACACAGCTTGAAGACCTTGCTAATGTTGCCTTGCAACAGATTAACGACCGTGCATACAGCGTTGATTTGCAGGCAATGAATGTTACGTCAATTATAAAAATCGGCATTGCATTCTCTGGCAAAAGAACACGCATTGCTGCTGAAAGACAGAACATCGAATAAGCATCTTCGCTCAGCAGGCTGGCTATCATCCAAGTCAGCCTGTTTGTTTCTTTGTCATCGCGCTTATTTCTTTGTTTATGCGGCGCAGTTTCTGAGCTGCTCTCTGCGGCAAAAAGCACCCGCTGTTGGAGGTAAACCCGGTCGGAAGCACTTTTAATATACAGAATTCAATCCCACACAAATCCCAAAAGCCGAAAGCGGTGCCTGAAATAAACAGGCCAATAGAGTTCCAAAGAGGAACCGCAGGAGTGCCGGAAAGTGCCAAAGAGGGCGCAAGACCCCTCGCTGAAAGTTCAGACATAGGTTTGGGACCATCAGGCCGGGAGTTCGAGTCTCCCATCTCGGACCACAGCCCCTGAAATCGAACGATTTCAGGGGCTGTTTTTCCGATTGCTCCGCAGATTATGCTATCGAAGCCGATTTCTTATTGTCATTTCTACAATCAATCAGATAAATTGATTCACCGAGTAATTCTTCATAGCCAGCAGCCTTAACAACTTGTTCTGAGTATAGGTATTCACTTTCAGAGAAGCAAAATATTGCTATCAAACTTCCATCTGTGCAATTTGCTGCTTCATATATTTTCACTTGTGTAAATACATGTGATAATGTTGAGTTGCTTGCTAATTTAAACTCGACAATATTTTGATTGTTTTGCCCCATTGAAACAATAAAATCAGCTTGACCTCTCCCATTATTAGGCTCTGCATCTACCTTATAGCTTGTTCCATACCAAACGAAGCGGAAGAGTCTTTGTAAGTCATTCTCTTTAGCAATCTGTTTACCATCGGTGTACAGATTCTTGTATCCATCGCAATCTTCAATAATATGTTTGAAAAATCTCAGTCTTGCTTTTGCCTCTTCTCTTGCAGTTAGTTGTTCATTTGTCTGATAGTTCAAATTTTTGAATAGGGAAATTATCTTTTGTGATGCAACGCACAATTTCTCTATTTGTTCGTTTAGTTCAGCCAAACTCTGGGAGCGTATCTTATCAACATCAGTCTCTCGTAGCCTTATATAATAGTCGTAAAGTTCTGGATATTCCCTCACTAATTCCTTGAATGCATCCTTTTCAATTTTTCTGATAGATCTTTCGCGAATAGACCTACGTTTTCCTCTCTGCATTTCTTCATATTGTCTTACTGCTAACCCAATGTAGTTATTCACATATGTTCGTAATATATCATTTTCAATTGCGCTGCGAATTCGTTCATGGCTTTCATAAAAATCCTTTTTGTTAATTGACGGTTCATCTTCTCTTAAAATATCATAAGGTGTCAGCAAAACATATTCTTTTCTTCCCTTTTCATCCAAAACATACGGGAGGCAATATTCCTTGCTCACAAAACTCTCAGTTTCATAATTGAAATATGCCTTATCAACTGGAAATTTCTCAAGGAATTTCTCGTCAAGATATTGCAACGCAAAATTTTCTGTGTACTCGCATAAAAATCCTTTTATAAGATTCACAGTTAAGTCACTAATTTTATCTTTGCCGCTACCATCATACAATAACATTACTTTTTCAATGTGTTGCGATTTAGATATTCCATGCGTGCTAATGGCAAAAGCTATATTCTCATATAAAAATTTTGCATACTCTTTACCAAGAGCCAAGCCTTTATTTCCAACCAACGAGTATCCTAACCAATTATTGGGAACTTCGCTAAAATTAAACCAAGCACTAACTTCTTTCATTGTTAGTCCTTGCTCCGCTTTCGTATACAGAAAATGGAAATAACGAATTATACTCTTATGCAAGTTTTTATATATTTCTTTCTCACTATTAAAAATTAGCATGGGATCAATAAACAAGGGAATATCACAAACTAATGAAATATCAACAGCACCATATTCCTTTAATAATTCACTACTGATTTGGAATCTTTCCGAGAAAAACATAAAATCCCCCCGCCCATTTTATATAGTAATATTATACTATATTGAGCTATGCGTTGTCTACAGTCTATGGTAATATTGGCCATTGTATCGGCACGCTTTATAAAATGTTATCTCCATGCCAATTAACCAGTGATGACCTCGCTACCGAAACTAATGCTCTCGCTCATTATTGCCATCGTCCCACGGGCAAAAAAGCAAGCAACCTAATTTGCCTCGTCCTTATTGCTTAGTAATAGGTATCAAGCAACTTCCGCCCTTATTCTCTGTCTGCCCCCAACATTGCTACCACTGCTCCGTAATGCTTCTTAACCGTATTTCTTGCCAGTCCGGTTCGCTTGGCGATGGTCGAGAACTCCGTGACCTCCGGGTGGAGGCGCATATAATCCCACAGCTTGCGCTGTTTCTTTGTCAGCTTTTCTGGCGGAGCGATGCCCGCAAGCTGCTCCTTGAGATTTTTGCGCTCCTCGTTCATCTCCGCAATCAGCGCCTTGAGCTTTTCCTCGCACTCCTCGCGGGTGTGGGCGTAGACGTTGCGGGAATGTTGCGTCCCATCCGGCCATATGGGAGAATAGCGTCCCTCAAACAGGTGGTCATTGAGTTCGCTGACGCATCCAGTGCCCGGTTTCCTTGTCTTCCCCACATAGGGCTGGAAATCCACAATACCTTTCCGCTCCGGCTCCGCTTCTTCCTGCGGCTCCATCTTGCCGATGCTCCGGTCGATGCTGGCGGCGGCTGCGCGCTGCATATCGCCGGTGATGTGGGTGTAGATGTCCAGCGTTGTCACCGCCGACACATGGCCCAGCATGGCGGAGAGGGTTTTCACATCCATGCCGTTTTCCAGCGCCAGCGTTGCGAAGGTGTGCCGCAGATCATGGAATCTGACACGCTTGCAGTCTGCCCGCTCCAGTATCGTCTGAAGCCGCCTGCGCGCCACGCCGGGTGTGATCGGTCGGTCCGCTTTCACCGGGGACGGAAACATCCAGCGGGAATCCACCTTTTTGCGGTACTCCCGCAGCACGGCCAGCACCGCAGGCGGCAGCACCAGTTTTCGAACGGACGCTTTTGTTTTCGGTGGGATGATCTGCAATTCGCCGTTTACCGTGTATGCCTGCTTGTTGACGGTCAGCACGCCGGTTTCAAAGTTCAGATCCCCCCATTGAAGCGCTATCAGTTCGCCCCGGCGCAATCCGGTGCAGATGTCCAGCAGGAACAGCTCGTAGTACCCGTCCGCCTGCGCCTGAATGAGAAATTTCTGCAATTCTTCCCGATCCAGCACCTGCATCTCCTTTGCCTTTTTCGGCGGCAGCTTGCAGCCAATGGCCGGGTTTGTCCGGAGCAGGCCATCCTGCGCGGCCCGTTCCAAGGCAGAGCGACAGACCGCGTGGCACATCCGCACCATGCGGTCGGAAAGGCCCGCGCCGTATTGCTCCGTCAGACGCTTGCGGCCGTTCTTTTTCAGCCGCCCGTAGAACTGCTGCAAATCATTCTGCGACAATTTGTTCAGCGGGATCTTCCCAATCTCCGGCAGGACATGGTTGTGGATGACGTTTTCGTAGTTGTTCTGCGTGGAGACACGGAGCGTCGGCTTGCTGTGGGTTTCATACCAGTAGCACAGCCAGTCCCCGAACAGCATATCCGGTTTGACCTTTCGGTCATTCCGCCCCGCCATGCTTTCGGTAAGCGTTTTTAGTTTCTCCTGACATTCCCGCTTTGTTTTGGCGAGGACATTCTTCGTCTTGGGAAGGCCGCTGTCATCGTAACCGATGACAACGCGGCCCTCCCACCGGCCGTCGCCGCGCCGTCTTACGGTGCCGGTTCCGCTTTTCCGTTTCTTTGCCAAGGTCTCAACTCCTTCCCGAGCAAGAGAATCGCATCCGACGGCAGACCCATCGAAGTCACCGATACCCCCGCGGGCCTGAGCGAGAGCGCGGGCGTCAAGAACAGCATCAAGCAGCCGGTCATGCGCCGTGATCTTGAGCGCACCGGCACGGAGATCTACGTCCTGCCGCAGTACAAGCTCACCTACGATGCGAACGGCTACTGCGTCAAGAAGGAGACGTGCCGCATCCCGGACGATATTGCAGCTAAGCTCATGGAGCTGAACAAGTGAGCAGGGCCGGAGGCAACTCCGGCCGGCCCTGAAATAAGAAAAGCCGCCCGAGGGCGGCAAATTGACAAGGCGCGGCGCGCGTGGTATGATGAGCGTGCCAGTAAGAGCGTGAAACAGGTTGTTCCCCCTCAAGGGGGTGAGCGCATGACGACGATGGAAGTATTGACGCTTCTATTGCTCCTCGCTGCGGTTATCTTCGGTATCCTTGGGTACATAAAGAAATAACCGCCACCTGAGAGGCAGCGGCTTTCCTTACGACACGAAATCGTTATGGGGGAGCGACAAGCACCTCACCCGTGCGCCGCTCTTATTGGTTTTGAATATATCACGCTGTAGCCGCTTTGTCAAGAACGACAGGGTGGCTTTTTTGCCGCCGGAAAGAGAGAATGCCTATGAACCTATCGACCGTTGCATCGACCTGCTCGGAGATCACGGTCAGTGGGTCACCACGGGCTACCGGCCCGGCGACGTGCTGATTTACGACTTCCCGGGCACGGCGTACAAGACCGACCATTGCGGCATCTGCGAGAGCGTCAGTGGACAGTATGTGACCGCCATCGAGGGCAATACCTCCAACGGCAACACCGGCAGCCAGTCCAACGGCGACGGGGTCTACCGCCGCAAGCGAAAGCTGTCGCTGGTGCTGGGCGCGTACCGCCCGAAGTACACGGACTATCGCGCGCAGCTCCAAAAGCGTTCCGGCCTTGAGGACAAGACGATGGACTACCTTGCGGCGTACAAGTACGGCAGCGACCTGATCCGCAAGCTGGCAACGATGAAACAATTTGCCCGATTCGGGCAAAATTCAAAAGGCTGTGTCCAGCGTGGGCACAGCCTTATCCATGACAACATTTTTGACAACAAAACTGTTCCAAAACATTCCGAAACAGCACAAAAGTTTCCGCTTCGACCCTATCTTCTGAGACAAAATTTTGGGTGCTGGGAAAACGAAAAAACCTTGAAACTACAGTAGTTTCAAGGTTTTTCTTGGCGCGGAAGAGAGGATTTGAACCTCCGCGGCGCTTTTTACACACCCTACTCCCTTAGCAGGGGAGCCCCTTCGGCCACTTGGGTACTTCCGCAAATGTCGAAATTCTTCAGCCGATGTTCCATTTGGCGGAGAGAGTGGGATTCGAACCCACGGATGCTTTCACATCGCCGGTTTTCAAGACCGGTGCTTTC